>Ga0208124_100075_pt1 | contig 65192 bp, 58 predicted proteins | sample LakWasM104_HOW12_2_FD_183922 | JGI IMG/M metagenome (GOLD analysis project Ga0208124, IMG submission 183922) | Freshwater sediment methanotrophic microbial communities from Lake Washington under simulated oxygen tension - Sediment Metagenome... | ecosystem: Environmental > Aquatic > Freshwater >...
GCATTATCCAGCTACAAAATAAAATCAAACGTACTAACACCATCGCGAGATAGTGCGAGCTAAAAGAAAAATATGTCAGCTAAATTAGATCAATTATTAAGTGATTTGCAAGCTTCTCTAGGCGATAAAATCACTAAGCATGTTGTAGCGCTAGATGAAATCACCATTGAATGTAAAGCCTCAGATTATTTAACGGTTTGCCAAATATTGCGTGATGCAGCAACTTTAAAGTTTGAGCAGCTAATCGATTTAAGTGGTGTGGATTATCAAACTTATGGCGATGGTGCGTATGATGGCATGCGCTACGCAGTGGTTTGCCATCTGCTTTCTGTATCACTCAATCATCGTGTGCGTTTACGTGTCTTTGCGCAAGATGAAGACTTCCCAATTCTGCCGACTTTGGTTGATATATGGTCGGTAGCAAACTGGTATGAACGTGAAGCGTTTGATATGTACGGCATTATGTTTGAAAATCACCCAGATTTACGTCGCCTTCTCACTGACTATGGCTTTGTTGGTCATCCGTTCCGTAAAGATTTCCCTATGATTGGTAATGTTGAAATGCGTTACGACCCAGAACAGCAGCGCGTGATTTATCAGCCTGTGACTATTGATGAGCGCAATAATGTGCCGCGCGTAATTCGTGATGAAGGAGCGCACCGTGGCTGAGATTCGTAATTACACTATGAACTTTGGCCCGCAACACCCTGCGGCGCACGGCGTTTTGCGCTTAGTGTTGGAGTTGGATGGTGAAGTGATTCAGCGTGCTGATCCGCATATCGGTTTGCTGCATCGCGGTACTGAAAAACTAGCTGAAAATCGTACATATCTGCAATCTGTGCCTTACATGGATAGGCTTGACTACGTTTCGATGATGTCGAACGAGCATGCTTATGTGATGGCGATTGAAAAGATGATGGGTATCGATGTGCCTATCCGGGCGCAATACATACGCGTGATGTTCGATGAAATCACTCGCGTTTTAAATCACCTATTGTGGCTTGGTGCGCATGCCTTAGACGTAGGTGCGATGACGGTGTTTTTATATGCTTTCCGTGAGCGTGAAGATTTATTCGACTGTTATGAGGCTGTTTCCGGCGCCCGTATGCATGCTGCCTATTACCGCCCGGGTGGCGTTTACCGTGATCTACCAACGCAAATGCCGCAATATGAAGTATCGCCTTTGCGCAATGCTAAAACCGTTAAAAGTCAAAATGAAAACCGCCAAGGTTCATTGCTAGATTTCATTGAAGATTTCGTGAATCGCTTTCCTAAATATGTCGATGAATATGAAACCTTGCTAACTGATAACCGCATCTGGAAGCAGCGTACCGTCGATGTTGGTATCGTGACACCTGAGCGCGCTTTGCAGTTAGGGATGACTGGTCCAATGCTTCGTGGCTCAGGTATCGCTTGGGATTTGCGTAAAACTCAGCCTTATGAAGTATATGCAAATATGGATTTTGATATCCCTGTTGGTGTAAATGGTGATTGTTACGACCGCTATTTAGTGCGTATGGAAGAGTTTAGACAATCAAATCGCATCATTAAACAATGCGTTGATTGGTTGCGTAAAAATCCAGGCCCAGTGATTTCAAGTGATAACAAAGTTGCACCGCCAGACCGTGAAGGTATGAAAAGCAACATGGAAGACATGATTCACCACTTCAAGCTATTTACTGAAGGTTTCCACGTGCCAGCAGGTGAAGCTTATGCTGCAGTTGAACATCCAAAAGGTGAGTTTGGTATTTACATGGTGTCTGACGGCGCTAATAAACCATACCGTCTAAAAATACGTGCGCCGGGTTTTGCTCATTTAGCCGCTTTAGATGAAATGACGCGAGGTCACATGATTGCTGACTTGGTTGCGATTATTGGTACTCAAGATATTGTATTTGGCGAAATAGATAGATAATTAGGTCTGATAGATAAAAAATGTTAAGCCCACAAGCCATAGAAAAAATAGATTACGAACTGACAAAATACCCAGCTGACCAACGTCAAGCAGCAGTGATGAGTGCTTTGCGCATTGTGCAAACTGAGCGTGGCTGGTTGTCGAAAGAAAGCATTACTGAAATAGCGCAGTATTTGCGCATGCCTGAAATCGCGGCAATGGAAGTGGCGAGCTTCTATAATATGTATGATTTGTCTCCAGTAGGCAAATACAAAATCACCATATGTACCAATATTTCATGCATGTTGCGCGATAGTGATGAGATTGTTAATCATCTAAAAACTAAATTGGGTGTTGGATTTAATGAGGTGACGCCCGACGGTAAATTTTGCCTAAAAGAGGGTGAGTGCATGGGCTGTTGTGGTGGAGCGCCTTTGATGCACGTAAACAATACTGAAATGCATGAGTTTCTGACGGTTGAAAAAGTAGACGCGATTATTGAGGAGCTTCAATAATGGCAACTCGTAAAGCAGTAGTAGATAAAACGTCGCTTCATAAGCCTGTCGTGATGACAGATTTAAAAGGTCAAACCTTAGTGACCTTGCGCACACTCACAGAAGAAAATCCAGCATCGTTAGAGACATACATTAAACTTGGTGGTTACTCAGCGTTAAAACGTATTGTGACTGAGAAAACTAAAGCGACCGATATTATCACCGAAGTAAAGACCTCAGGTTTACGTGGTCGTGGTGGTGCAGGCTTTCCAACAGGTCTCAAGTGGAGCTTTATGCCACGCTATTTTGATGGCGTGAAATACTTGGTTTGTAACAGCGATGAAGGCGAGCCAGGCACATTTAAAGACCGCGATATTATTCGCTATAACCCACATCAGTTGATTGAAGGTATGGCGATTGCAGCTTATACATTAGGTGCGCGCGTAGGTTATAACTACATCCACGGTGAGATCTGGCAAGATTACGAGATATTTGAAGCAGCTCTGCACGAAGCAAAAGCGGCTGGTTATTTAGGTGAAAATATTTTAGGCAGCAACTTTAATTTTGATCTATACGCGGTACATGGCTACGGCGCATACATTTGCGGTGAAGAAACCGCATTGATTGAATCGATTGAAGGTAAAAAAGGTCAGCCACGGTTTAAACCGCCATTCCCAGCAAGTTATGGTGTATTTGGTAAACCTACCAACGTCAATAATACAGAAAGTTACACTTCTATCCCTTGGATATTAGAGCATGGTGGACAAGCTTTTGCTGACTTAGGTGTGCCTAATTCAGGCGGTACAAAGTTATTCTCCGTATCGGGACATGTTGAAAAGCCGGGTAACTACGAAGTTAAAATGGGTACGCCGTTTAATGAGCTATTAGAGCTCGCAGGTGGCGTTTGGAAAGGCCGTAAGCTTAAAGCGGTAATCCCAGGCGGCCCATCAACACCAGTGATGCCTGCAGAAGCGATTATGGCAGCTACGATGGATTACGAGGGCTTAAGCAAAGCACGCTCTAGCTTGGGTGCTGGCTCAATGATTGTGATGGATGAAACCACTTGTATGGTAAAAGCTTTGCATCGTTTATCTTATTTCTTCTATGAAGAAAGTTGCGGTCAATGTACGCCGTGCCGCGAAGGTACTGGTTGGGTTTATCGCGTGATAGACCGCATTGTTAACGGTAAGGGCAAAATGGAAGACTTAGATTTGTTAACAGATGTAAGTAACAACATTGCAGGACGTACTATTTGTGCCTTAGGCGAAGCTGCGGCAACGCCAGTGTTAAGCTTCATTAAACATTTTAGACCAGAGTTTGAATACTATATTCAGCATGGTAAGAGTATGGTGGAAAGTCAATAATGTTAAATATTGAAATAGATGGCAAAGAGTTAGAAGTCGAACACGGCAGCACTATTATTGATGCTGCGGATAAGGCTGGTATTGCCATACCACGTTTTTGTTATCACCCTAAACTATCCGTAGCGGCTAACTGCCGTATGTGTTTGGTACAGGTTGAAAAATTCAACAAGCCATTACCTGCATGTGCAACACCAGTAGCTGATGGTATGAAGATTTTTACACGCTCTAAATCTGCAATTGAAGCGCAGAAGAGTGTAATGGAATTCTTATTAATTAATCACCCGTTAGATTGCCCAATTTGCGATCAAGGTGGCGAGTGCGATTTACAAGATATTGCTGTAGCTTACGGGACTAGTGGCTCACGTTACACTGAAGAAAAACGTGTTGTTTTCAACAAAAATATTGGTCCGCTAGTCAGCACTGATATGACACGCTGTATTCAATGTACTCGCTGTGTGCGCTTCTTAAAAGAAGTCGGCGGTATGATGGAACTTGGTATGGTCGGCCGTGGCGAGCATGCTGAAATTACTGCTTATGTTGATAAGAGCGTGAATTCAGAGCTGTCAGGTAATATCATCGATTTATGCCCAGTGGGTGCATTGACCAGCAAACCTTACCGATATTCAGCTCGTAGCTGGGAACTGACACGTCGCCCAAGTATTGCGCCGCACGATGGCTTAGGTTCACATATCGAAGTGCATGTAAAAGATAATAAAGTCATGCGCGTGTTGCCGCGTGAAAAAGAAAGTATTAACGAGTGTTGGTTGTCAGACCGTGATCGCTTCTCTTATGAAGGTTTGAATAGCCCAGACCGCCTCAAGGTGCCAATGATTAAGCACAATGGTAATTGGGTGGAAACTGATTGGAAAACAGCGCTAGAGTTTGCTGCAGGCCAAATCAAAGACATTACTAATGAGCATGGCGCAGAGTCATTAGGCGTGCTTGTTTCGCCAAATAGTACGATGGAAGAGGGCTATCTAGCTAAGAAATTAGCTGATGGCTTAGGTTGTGGCAACGTGGATTATCGTCTGCGCCAAACCGACTTTAGACTAGATGGCAAGCGTTTAGGTACGCCATGGATGGGTTGTAACATTCAAGAAATTGAAGAGCTAGATCGTATATTAGTTATTGGTTCAAATCTGCGTAATGAACATCCATTATTAGCGCAACGCTTCCGTAAAGCGGTTGCTAATGGTGCTAAGTTATCAATCATTAGTCCTCTAGATAATAATCCGTTAATGGATATTGCCCATAAAGTCATCGTGCGTCCGAATGATATGGTCAATGTGCTAGGTCAGGTGCTTAAAGCCATGTCTGGTTTGCAACGCTTGTCACTATGCTTGCCGCCATCATTAACACAATTGTTGTCTGATATTAAAGTTCGTCCAAATACTCAAGCAATTGCTGAGAGCATGGCTGGACATGGTGAGACGTACGATTTGATTTCACCAAAAGTCGGTATTTTCTTAGGAAATATGGCGTTAAGCGATCCTAGATTTACTGAAATGTATAGTATGGCTGAAGCTATCGGCGGTATTTCAGGCGCTAAAGGCGGTATTTTGCCAGCCGCTGCGAACAGCACTGGTATGCACATGCTAGGCGTGATGCCAAACGGTACTGGCATGCATGCACGTGCAATGCTAGAAGTACCACGTAAGGCATATTTACTAGTGAACATTGAACCTGAACTTGATTGTCAGCATGCTGCTTTAGCTAAAGCAGCGATGGAAAAAGCCGAATGTGTTGTTGCACTGACTGCATTTAAATCTCAAGCTTTAGAAAATGCCGACGTATTGTTGCCAATAGCGCCATTTACTGAAACTTCAGGCACATTTATGAGCATGGAAGGTCGCGTACAAAGCTTTACTGCCGTGACTAGACCACTAGGTGAATGTCGTCCAGCATGGAAAGTGCTACGAGTATTAGCAAACACTTTAGGTTTGCAGGGTTTTGACTATGAAACTAGTGAGCAAGTTAAAGAGGCGGCATTTGCTGGTGAAAAGCCATCTGCTGTTGTTTGGCGTAGTTTGAATAATAACTTGAAAGAGTTAGTTGAAATTCAAATTAACATTAAACATGAAGGCTTGCAGCGCATCGGTGAAGTGCCACAATATGAATCTGATCCAATTGTGCGTCGCTCAACTCCGTTACAAAAAACTAAATATAACATTAAACCAATGGCACGCATGTGCGCGAGTCAATTAGCTGAATTAGGCTTGATTGACGGTGATCTTGTTTCAGTGAAACAAGATAAGGGTAGTGCTGTACTCACTGTTAAGTTGGATGAACATGTAGCTAAAGGTTGTGTACGTGTAGCAGCAGCGCATGAAGACACGATTGGTTTAGGTGATTTGATGGGTGATATTACTGTTGAAAAGTTATCACCTTCACAACTTAAAGGCGATGCCATTGTCACGGAGGCGCGAGCATGAGTGCGTCATTTCTAGGGCTATGTTCAAACCTATTTGGTAGCTACTGCCCAGCAGTGCAACTTACTGTTTGGACTTTGATTAAAATCGTTTTGATTGTGGCACCTTTAATGGGCGCAGTGGCCTACCTGACCCTGGCTGAACGTAAAGTCATTGGCTATATGCAAGTGCGTATTGGTCCAAATCGTGTGGGTTACTTTGGTTTGTTACAACCCATTGCCGATGGTTTAAAGCTTTTATTTAAAGAAATTGTTGTTCCTACTGCTTCAAATAAAGCATTGTTTTTACTAGGTCCAGTATTAGCTATTGCGCCGGCCTTTGCAGCATGGGCAGTTGTGCCATTTGATGCTACTTTAGTGTTAGCTAATGTCGATGCGGGTTTGCTGTATATTTTAGCTATGACATCCGTTGCAGTTTATGGGGTGATTATTGCGGGTTGGGCATCTAATTCTAAATACGCATTTTTAGGCGCTTTGCGTTCTGCGGCACAAATCGTGTCGTATGAAATTGCCATGGGTTTTGCTTTAGTCGGTGTGTTGATGTGTGCCAATACATTGAATCTTGGCAAAATTGTAATGGGTCAAGAGGGTGGCTTCTGGCACTGGTATTTCTTACCATTATTTCCTTTGTTCATCGTGTATTTTATTAGTGCTGTCGCTGAAACTAACCGTGCACCATTCGATGTTGCTGAAGGCGAGTCAGAAATTGTTGCAGGGTTCCATGTGGAATATTCAGGCATGGCGTTCGCAGTGTTTTTCTTAGCTGAATATGCCAACATGATTTTGGTATCTATGCTCGCTGCAATCATGTTCTTAGGCGGGTGGTTGTCACCTGTGCCGTTTATCCCAGATAGTTTCTTGTGGCTTTTGGCTAAAGTGGGCTTCTTGTTGTTCCTATTCTTATGGTTCAGAGCGACTTTCCCAAGATATAGATACGACCAGATCATGCGCTTGGGTTGGAAGGTGTTTATTCCGATTACCATTGTTTGGATTGTGTTTGTTGGCGGTATGATGCAAACGCCATATGCTTACTTGTTCCATTAATTTGACTTATTTGATATTGACTTAAAAATTTATGATCGCAAAAATTAAATCAACGCTTTCTAGCTTAATGCTAGTCGAGCTACTAAAAGGGATGGCATTAACAGGCCGCTACTTTTTTGCGCCCAAAATAACGGTGCAATATCCTGAAGAGGTGACGCCACAATCAAACCGTTTCCGTGGCTTGCATGCATTACGCCGCTATCCAAACGGTGAAGAGCGTTGTATCGCTTGCAAATTGTGCGAGGCTGTATGCCCGGCAATGGCAATTACGATTGAATCTGAACAACGCGAAGATAATACGCGTCGCACAACACGTTACGATATTGACCTGACCAAATGCATTTTCTGCGGTATGTGTGAAGAGTCATGCCCAGTGGACTCTATTGTGGAAACGCGTGTGTTTGATTATCACGGTGAACAACGTGGTGACTTGCTCTACACCAAAGAGATGCTACTGGCAGTAGGCGATAAACATGAGAAACAGATTGCTGCTGACCGTGCGCAAGATAAAGAATTTAGATAGTTAAAGCATTTAGATAAATATAAGAATTTAGGTAGAACCGAATCGATATGACCTTTTTTGGCTTACATTTTCAAGACATCGTTTTTTATACGCTAGCAGCTGTATTGCTTTACGCGGCTATTAGCGTGATCACTACCCGTAACCCAGTATATGCTGCCTTGTACTTGGTATTGGCATTCTTTACTGCAGCTGGAATTTGGTTGTTATTAGAAGCTGAGTTTTTAGCGATTGCACTCGTATTGGTTTATGTAGGTGCAGTCATGGTGCTGTTCTTATTCGTTGTGATGATGCTGGATATTAATCTAGATAAATTGCGCGAAGGCTTTTGGAATGCATTACCTGTTGCATTGCCTGTTGGCGGCTTAATGGCAGTAGAAATGGTGATGATCGTTGGCGTGCGCAACTTTGGTGTTGATAAAGTGATTGCTCCAGCAGCGCATCCAGCGGATTACAGCAACACAGCAGAGCTAGGTCGTGTACTTTACACAGATTATTTATTGCCATTTGAGTTAGCTTCAGTTGTGTTGCTGGTGGCGATTGTTGCGGCAATTGCATTGACATTAAGAGACAGAAAAGAAAGTAAGTCTGTAGACCCATCTAAACAAGTGCTGGTTAAAAAAGCTGATCGTATTCGTATATTGAAAATGGATGCGGTCGTTGAAAAAACTGAAGATGCAACGAATACGCAGGAGACTAAATAATGGTTGGTTTATCTCATTACCTAATTTTAGGTGCGTTGTTGTTTGCAATTAGTGTGATTGGCATATTTTTAAATCGTAAAAATGTAATTATTTTACTGATGGCAATTGAGCTAATGCTACTTGCTGTAAATCTTAACTTTATTGCGTTCTCACATTATTTACACGATATTGCAGGTCAAGTTTTCGTGTTCTTTATCCTCACTGTGGCGGCTGCAGAGTCTGCAATTGGTCTAGCAATTTTGGTGGTGTTGTTCAGAAATCTACGCACTATTAACGTAGATGATTTAGATAGTTTAAAAGGGTAGCGAAAAGAATGACAATGCAACAAATTTATCTCGCTATTCCTTTACTGCCGCTATTTGCTGCAGTCATCATCGGTTTGTTCGGTAAGCAGTTACCGCGCGCCGCTGCACATGTAGTCACGATATTAGGCGTAGGCGCTTCATTTGCTTTATCGCTTTATGTGCTTAATGATGCCATGACAAGTGCCCCCTATAACGGAACAGTCTACTCATGGCTAAAAAGTGGCAATTTCACTTTTGAAATTGGCTTCTTAATCGACAGGCTTTCCGCCATGATGATGGTCGTTGTGACATTTGTATCGCTCATGGTACATATCTACACCATTGGCTATATGCATGAAGATAAAGGCTACGCACGCTTCTTTAGCTATATTTCATTATTTACTTTCTCAATGTTAATGTTAGTAATGAGCAACAACTTCATGCAGTTGTTCTTCGGCTGGGAAGCAGTTGGTTTGGTTTCTTACCTATTGATCGGCTTCTGGTATACACGCCCAACGGCAATTTACGCAAACTTAAAGGCCTTCTTGGTGAACCGTGTTGGTGACTTTGGATTCTTGCTAGGTATAGGCTTAGTCTTGTTCCATTTCGGCAGCTTAGATTACGCAGCCGTGTTTTCAGTCGCGCCGCAAATGGCTGATGTACAGATCAACCTCATAGGTAACGCGCAGTGGTCATTGATGACAGTGACTTGTATCTTGCTGTTCATCGGCGCAATGGGTAAATCTGCACAAGTGCCGTTGCACGTATGGTTACCAGACTCTATGGAAGGTCCTACACCGATTTCAGCATTGATTCATGCGGCAACCATGGTGACTGCTGGTATTTTCATGGTGGCACGTATGTCACCTCTGTTTGAGTTGTCTTCAACAGCACTTTCTTTTGTGATGATTATTGGTAGCATTACAGCGCTGTTTATGGGCTTTTTGGGCATCATTCAGAATGACATTAAACGTGTGGTTGCATACTCAACCTTGTCGCAACTTGGTTACATGACTGTTGCACTAGGTGCTTCAGCTTACTCGGTGGCGATATTCCACTTAATGACGCATGCGTTCTTTAAAGCCTTGTTATTCTTAGGCGCAGGTTCAGTGATTATGGGTATGCATCATGATCAAGATATTCGCAATATGGGTAACTTAAAAAAATACTTGCCTGTGACTTGGATTACTTCGCTAATTGGTTCATTAGCTTTAATCGGCACACCATTTTTATCAGGTTTCTATTCAAAAGATAGCATCATTGAAGCTGCAAAAGCGTCAACGATTACAGGTAGCGGTTTTGCTTATTTTGCAGTATTGGCTGGTGTATTTGTTACGGCTTTCTATAGCTTCCGTATGTATTTCTTGGTATTCCACGGTACAGAGAAATGGCGCGCAGTAAAGCATGACGCTCACCACGACGATGAACATAGTGCGCATGATGACCATGATCACCACCATGGCTTATCACCGACTGATGATCCGCACGAGCCAGGTTGGGTGATTAAGTTACCGTTAATTTTATTGGCAATACCGTCATTAGCGATTGGTTATTTCGCAATTGAACCTATGCTTTACGGTAGCTTCTTTAAAGGCATCATATTTGTTGATTCTGCAGCGCACCCAGCTATGTATGAACTCACGCATGAATGGCATGAAGTCATGCATAACGCGGCAGGTATGGCTTTGCATAGTTTGATGTCATTACCACTATTACTTGCGGCATCAGGCGTTGCTGTCGCTTGGTTCTTCTATATGAAGCGTCCAGATATTCCAGCGAGTATTCAAGCTAGATTCTCTACTATCAATAAAATACTTGAGAATAAATATGGCTTCGATAGCTTTAATGAACGTGTATTTGCAGCAGGTTCTGTCTTTATTGGTAATAAACTTTGGCAAATTGGTGATGTGAAAATTATCGATGGCGCAATGGTCAATGGCACTGCCAACTTGATAGGCAAACTTTCAGGCGTAGTACGCAAGTTGCAAACCGGTCTTATTTATCACTATGCATTTGCCATGATTATTGGTGTATTTTTGATGCTCACATTCTTTAATAAAGTATAAAAATGTTGAATTACTTTAGCTCCGACTACTTTTTTAGTCATATTTTAAGTTTCTCTATTTGGGTGCCAGTATTAGCTGGTATCGCTGTATTGTTCACTTCAAATGATAATAAGCCAGATACTACTCGCTGGGTAGCGCTTATTGGAGGCTTAGCCGCCTTTTTGATTACGATTCCACTTTATACACACTTTAATTTTGCTGACGGTGGCTTTCAATTTCAAGAAGGTTTTAACTGGATTCCAGCCTTCCATATTAACTACCATCTAGGTGTTGATGGTATTGCTATACCATTGATTCTGCTCACAAGTTTTACTACGGTGATAGTTATCATCTCCGCATGGCAAGTGATTGAGAAACGTGTTGCACAATACATGGCAAGTTTCCTTATTATGAGTGGCTTGATGATAGGCGTATTCAGTGCCTTAGATGCTATTTTGTACTACGTGTTCTGGGAGGCGATGTTGATACCAATGTTTTTAGTCATTGGTATCTGGGGCGGCCCAAACCGTGTGTATGCGACGATTAAATTCTTCCTATACACGTTGCTCGGCTCGCTACTAATGTTGGTGGCATTCATTTATTTATACATGAATACCAACAGCTTTGAAATCGTCGATTTCTATAATTACCAAATGCCGCTCAATGTGCAAGTGTTGATTTTCTTGGCATTCTTTGCAGCTTTTGCCGTAAAGATTCCAATGTGGCCAGTGCATACTTGGCTGCCAGATGCTCACGTAGAAGCGCCAACTGGCGGTTCTGTAGTATTGGCCGCGATTGCACTTAAACTTGGCGGATATAGCTTCTTGCGCTTTGCAATGCCAATAGCACCTGATGCCGCACATTATTTATCAGGTTTTATGATTACCTTGTCATTGATAGCCATTGTCTATATCGCGCTGGTAGCTTTGGTGCAAAAAGACATGAAAAAGCTCATTGCCTATTCATCTATTTCACATATGGGTTTTGTTACATTAGGCTTTTTCATATTCAATAACCTAGGTCTTGAAGGTGCAATCGTTCAAATGGTATCGCACGGCTTTATCTCTGCGGCGATGTTCTTATGTGTGGGTGTTTTGTATGACCGCGTCCATAGCCGAGAAATCAAGTCCTATGGCGGCGTAGCTAATACCATGCCTACTTTCGCAGCATTTGCAGTATTGTTTGCCATGGCTAATAGTGGTTTGCCAGGTACATCAGGCTTCGTAGGTGAGTTTATGGTGATTTTAGGCGCTATTCAGGAAAACTTCTGGTATGCGTTCTTAGCTTCATTCACATTAATTTTCGGTGCGGCTTACACATTATGGATGGTGAAACGGGTGTTTTATGGCGAAATTGCTAACGCAAAAGTAGCTGCACTTAAAGATCTATGCCAACGTGAGTTCTTGATATTGGCGATATTAGCTGTTTTGGTATTGGCTTTAGGTATATACCCGCAGCCACTAACTGATATGACAAACGCAACAGTTACACAACTTCTTTCACATTTAATGCAAAGCAAGCTACCTGTAGGTTTGCCGTCAGGTCTATAAGTCATGGAAAATATTCGTTACGACCTCATAACAGCCTTACCTGAAATTGTCATCGTATCTATGGCGATGTTTATTTTGTTGGCCGATTTATTTCTTAAACCTGCTAATCGCATCGCTATTTACTTGCTAGCTCAAGTTACATTATTAGTTGCAGCTTACATCACGTTTACTACCCATGTGCCAAGTGTTAGTTATGCGTTCACCAACTCCTTTGTTGATGATGCGATGTCGGATGTATTGAAGTTGATGATTTATTTAGGTACTTCATTAATCTTTGTTTACAGCCGTCAATATATACAGCAACGCGATATGTATCGTGGCGAATTTTATGCCTTAACGCTGTTTGCAGTAGTGGGTATGATGATTATGGTGTCAGGCCAAAGCATGCTAACGCTGTATATAGGCCTAGAGCTATTATCATTAAGTTTATATGCATTAGTAGCGCTTGACCGCGATAACGCAAAAGCAACCGAAGCTGCCATGAAGTACTTTGTTCTTGGCGCATTAGCATCAGGTATGTTGCTATATGGCATGAGTATGATTTACGGCATGACAGGTAGCCTGAATATTGCTGAAATCAGTGGCGCATTAATTGGTGCGGATAAATTACATTCTGTATTGATTTTAGGTTTGGTGTTTATCGTTTCAGGCTTAGCTTTCAAGTTAGGTGCAGTTCCATTTCAAATGTGGGTGCCAGACGTATACGAAGGTTCACCAACAGCAATGACCATGCTGATTAGCTCTGTGCCTAAACTAGCTGCTTTTGCATTCGTGATTCGTTTGTTAGTGCAAGCATTGCCATCATTAGCCATCGATTGGCAGCAAATGTTAATGTTTATGGCGGTCTTGTCCATCATTATCGGTAACATCACAGCCATTGCGCAAACCAATTTAAAACGTATGTTGGCCTACTCAACAATTTCACATGTCGGCTTTATGATGTATGGCTTGATGAGCGCTAGTACTAATGGCTTTGTTTATGCCATGTTCTACATCGTGAGTTATGTATTAATGACGCTTGCGGGTTTTGGCATGATATTGCTGCTATCACGCAAGGGGTTTGAAGCAGATAAATTAGATGACTTCAAAGGACTAAACCAACGCAGCCCATGGCACGCATTTTTAATGTTGATTGTGATGTTTAGTATGGCTGGCGTACCGCCAACTTTAGGCTTCTATGCCAAATTCTCTGTATTGCAAGCTGCGTTGCAAGCTGGTTATTTATGGTTAGTTGTATTTGCGGTATTAATGGCGGTGATTGGTGCGTTCTACTATTTACGTGTGATTAAAATGATGTATTTCGATGACCCTGTAGATCGCAATCCAATCGAAGCGCCAATGGACATGCGTATTGTGTTGGGCATCAACTCACTGGCTTTATTAGTGATTGGTTTAATGCCAGAAAAATTGATGGAACTTTGTATTTACGCTATTACTAGAAGCTTAAGTTAAATTTCAATCAGTCAATTTTCATCCGCAGTTTATAGCTACTTTGTAAACAATCGTAAAAGATCTATCCTCTATCAGGCTTAACTCATTAAGCCAACGTTCTTCATAGCAAAAATATACAAAAAGTACTTGTATATTTTTGCTTGTCATTCAAAATACAAACAGATTAAATTCAATTAAAACTTAGTATTCAAAGGCTCATATGCGCTTAGATGACGAACGTGAAAGCAGTAACGTAGAAGATAGACGTGGTAGCGGTGGTGGCATGCCTATAGGTGGCAAAAGCATAGGTCTCGGCACTATCGCAATTGCCTTGGTCGCTATGTATTTTGGCGTTGACCCTTCTGTAGTGCTCAATATCGGTCAAGGTCTGCAGCAACAAGCGCCAGTAGAAGCGAAAGCAATACCAGCTGATGACCCAATGGCTAAATTTGTAGCTAAGGTGCTTGCTAGTACCGAAGATACATGGGGCAAGATTTTTGAGGCATCTGGCCAACAATATCCGGCACCAAAATTAGTGCTGTTCAGTGGTCAGACACCCACGGCTTGTGGTTCCGGGCAAGCTGCGATGGGGCCATTTTATTGTCCAGGCGATCAAAAAGTCTACATTGATTTAGCCTTCTATAATGAAATGAAAACACGTTTTCATGCGCCAGGTGACTTTGCTCAAGCCTATGTGATTGCGCATGAAGTCGGCCATCATATTCAAAACATCACTGGCATTTCAGATAAGGTGCAACAAGCTCGCCAAAGCGCGCATAGCGAGGCACAATCCAATCAATACTCAGTAAGACTAGAGTTGCAGGCAGATTGCTATGCTGGCGTTTGGGCAAACCGTGCAGATGGGGCAGATCGTATCTTAGAAGCAGGGGATGTGGAGGAGGCGATGACCGCAGCAGCTGCAATTGGTGATGATGCTTTGCAAAAACAAGCACAAGGTTATGCAGTGCCAGATAGTTTTACGCACGGGACATCTGCGCAACGTACACACTGGTTTAATCAAGGTTTAAGCACTGGTGATATTAAAAAGTGTGATACTTTTAGTTCGGCATCCATTTAGCTTACTAGCAGTTTAATAATAACAATTCACACAGAGTATTTTCATGCAGACGCTAGACCATGATTTAACAGAGCATTGTATTGATTCACAAACCATTGCTACTGGAGGTATGCTCACGGTTAAACGCGACCAAGTTCGCTTGCCGAATGGTCATACCAGTCAGCGTGAATATGTTATACATTCAGGCGCAGTGTTAGTTGTGCCGATTTTGCCAAATGGCAATATTGTGCTGGAAAAGCAGTTTCGCTATCCCTTACATCAGGTATTTATCGAACTGCCCGCAGGTAAAATTGACGCAGGTGAAGATACATTAGTCACTGGCAAGCGTGAGCTTGAAGAAGAAACTGGCTACACAGCAAGTCACTGGGTGAGTTTAGGATATCAGCATCCTTGCATCGGATACTCCAATGAGGTGATTCATACTTATTTAGCCTACGGCTTGACTGCTGGTGCGCATTTTCGTGATGATGATGAGTCTTTAATTGTTTATGAAGATAGTCTAGCCAACTGTTTAGACATGGTACAGTGTGGTGAAATTACCGACGGAAAAACAATTATTGCTTTGTTTCTTACCGAAAAGTATTTGGCACTTCATCCTGATTTACTTCAATCTAAGTAAATCAATTATGGCAAATGTTCTCATCGTGGGTTGTGGTGATTTAGGCGGCACCGTTGCTGCGCAGTTATCAGCTACGAACATTCAAGTGACGGGCGTAAGGCGCAGTGATGTAGCCATTAGTGGTGTGAAAGTCATTCAAGCCGACATTACAGAAGCGTCGAGTTTAGATGTGCTTAAGCCAATTCAGCCAGACATTCTCATCTACTGTGTAGCAGCGAATGGCCAAACAGATGAGCAGTACAAAGCAAATTATGTTGATGGACTTCGGAATGTACTAGCAACACAGTTAGAAAATTCAAATTTGAAACATGTTTTTTTTGTGTCTAGCACGCGCGTATACGGGCAAAAAACCGATGCGTTCTTAGACGAGACTACGCCAGCGGTAGCCGCGGACTTCGGTGGTGAGCGCTTGCTAGAAGCAGAAGCGCTATTAAATAATCTCTCATGTAATACCACGGTGTTGAGGCTGTCTGGTATATATGGCGCGGGTCGTTTACGCATGATTAACTTAGCAAAATCATCGCAGAATTGGCCTGCGCAAAATAGTTGGTCTAATCGAATTCATAAGGATGATGCCGCAGCTTTTATGGTGTTTTTGGTGCTGCAGGTGTTGGCAAGCAAACCTATTGGAACTTGTTACATCGTCACTGATTCTAAACCAAGTAGTCAATATGAAGTATTGAGTTGGATTGCGAATCAAATGCAGATAAATAGTGACGTTACAATGCCTGCAATAGAAGGTGGTAAGCGTTTAAGCAACAAGTCCATGCTAAGCACTGGTTTTCAATTGCAATATCCTGATTTCATGTCTGGTTATCGAGCTTTACTGGCTGCGACGGCAGCCACAGCTTCTGATCTGGTATGAGGTTTATCGGTATTTTTAGTGTTTTTTTCTGCGGCTTATTTGCAAGCCCAGCATTTGCGCATGAAGATTTTAATGTTTGGCTAAGTGAGTTGAGACAAGAAGCTATAAGCGTAGGCGTTACTGAAAAAACTGCCAGTGCTATCGTTAATCATGTGGAAATATTACCTAACGTTATTGAATTGGATCGCGCTCAACCTGAGTTCGTTAGCCCGTTTTTAGATTACTATCAACGACGGGTAGATACATTAAAAATTACGGAAGGCCGTAAGCTCCTTGTTCAACATGCCGAGTTGCTTGATAAAATTGAGGTGCAATACGGCGTGCCTAAAGCCCTGTTAGTAGCGTTTTGGGGAATGGAGTCTAACTACGGTCGTTATCAAGGCAATATTGACACGCTATCTGCCTTGGCAACCTTAGCCTACGATGGGCGACGCGCCAGCTTTTTCCGCAATCAGCTTTTAGATGCAATGCGTATGGTAGATGCAGGCAATGCCAACACCGAGCAGTTTGTCGGGTCATGGGCGGGCGCATTTGGCAATATGCAATTTATGCCAACTACTTTTATTACTTATGCTGTTGATGGTGACGGGGATAAGAAAATAGATGTTATCAACTCTCAAGCCGACACGTTCGCATCTGCAGCCAATTATTTATCCCAAGTCGGTTGGCAAAAAGGTCAGCCCGCGATGGTAGAAGTGCAACTGCCCGCAGATTTTGAATGGCAAATGGCTCAGTACACTTTAAGAAAACCAGTAAGTGAATGGCGCAAGTTAGGTGTAAACACCATGCAGGCAAGCAACTTATCCGCTGCAGGTGGGTTAACACAGATACGTAGTGCAAACAAAAAGATTAAATCCAAAAAACATAAATCAAATTTACATCAGATTAACTTTAAAACAAAAAACTCGGCTACTTCATTTGCTAGTACTCAGAATCTTGATGCTACTAAATCGGCGCTTCCCAACGTGTCCGGTCAAGCAGCCATCATCTTGCCGCAAGGTTGGCGCGGCCCAGCTTTTATGGTGTTTGATAATTTTGATGCAGTCATGGATTGGAATCGCTCAATTAATTATGCACTCTCAGTTGTGCAATTAGCAAAACGTCTTAATGGCGAGCCGCATATATTGGGAGGTCAATTTGCTGAACTAGGTGCCTTGTCATTTCTGCAAATGAAGGCATTACAAATTGAGCTTAATAGCCATGGCTATGATGCGGGTGATCCAGATGGCTTTCCAGGCGTGCGTACTCAAGATGCGGTAAGGGCTTTTCAGCTGGCGCAACGCTTACCAGCAGATGGCTATGCCAGTCCAAATGTTTTTAATTATTTAAAAGCTTCGGAATAACAACTGCTATCAAGAATATATGCATATAACCGACGTTTGTTATTTGCGCCAAAGACGACAATCAGCTAAAATCGCGCTCTGCTTGAAATTACAAAAAATGTATTCAAGCAACTGATTAAAATAATAGGCGGTTAGCTCAGTTGGTTAGAGCGCTTGGTCGACATCCAAGAGGTCAGCAGTTCGAGTCTGCTACTGCCTACCATATTTTAATGTACTGTTTTTAACGTACTAAAAATTAAAGCTAAAGCCGTTAAGTTAACGGCTTTTATTATTTAATAGGAAATAATATGCCTGTAATTCGCTTGCCTGATGGCTCAGAACGTAGTTTCGATGCACCTGTAACCGTAGCGGATGTCGCTATGAATATTGGCGCTGGCCTAGCTAAAGCTGCGCTGGCAGGTAAAGTGAACGGCGTATTAGTCGATACCTCGCATTTGATTAGCCAAGATGCAGAGCTTGCTATCATCACCGATAAAAATCCTGAAGGCGTAGATGTTATTCGTCACTCAGCTGCCCACTTATTGGCGTATGCAGTAAAAGAGTTATTCCCAGATGCGCAAGTGACTATTGGCCCAGTGATTGAAAATGGATTTTTCTACGACTTTTCATACAAACGTGCTTTTACCCCTGAAGATTTAATCGCTATTGAAAAGAAAATGGTTGAACTTGCTAAAAAAGATGAGCAAGTGACACGTAAAGTATTGCCGCGCGATGAAGCTGTGGACTACTTCAAATCGATAGGCGAGCATTACAAAGCTGAGATTATTGCCAGCATTCCTGCAGGTGAAGATGTATCGCTGTACACCGAGGGTAACTTTACCGATCTTTGCCGCGGTCCTCACGTGCCTAATACAGGTAAGTTAAAAGCCTTCAAATTGATGAAGCTAGCGGGTGCTTATTGGCGTGGAGATAGTAATAACGAGATGTTACAGCGTGTTTATGGTACTGCATGGCGCAATAAAGAAGAGCTGGAAGCATATTTGTTCCAACTTGAAGAAGCTGAAAAGCGCGATCATCGTAAGCTAGGTAAACAGCTAGATTACTTCCACATGCAAGATGACGCACCAGGTATGGTGTTCTGGCATCCACGTGGTTGGAGCATTTGGCAAGAAGTCGAGCAATACATGCGCAAAATGTTTCGCGATTACAACTATCAAGAAGTGCGCACACCCACCATTATGGATAGGACTTTGTGGGAGAAATCCGGACATTGGCAAAATTACCGTGAAGGTATGTTTGTAACTTCTTCAGAAAGTCGTGATTACGCAGTTAAGCCTATGAATTGCCCAGGTCATGTGCAAATTTTCAATAGTAGTTTGCATAGCTACCGCGACTTGCCCTTGCGTCTAGCAGAGTTTGGCTCATGTCATCGTAACGAGCCGTCAGGCTCACTACATGGCTTAATGCGCGTTCGTGGCTTTACGCAAGATGATGCGCATATATTCTGCACTGAAGAGCAAGTTGAAGCGGAAGTTGCCGATTTTATTAAGATGCTATACAAAGCCTACGGTGATTTTGGCTTTAATGATGTGTTGGTAAAATTGTCTACTCGTCCTGAAAAGCGCATCGGTACTGATGCAGATTGGGATAAAGCGGAAACTTCACTTGCAAATGCACTGAAGTTAAACAATCTCGATTTTGAATATCAACCAGGAGAGGGCGCGTTTTATGGCCCTAAAATTGAGTTTACGCTTAAAGATTCTCTAGGTCGTTTGTGGCAATGCGGTACGATTCAGCTAGATCCAAACCTACCAGAGCGCTTAGGTGCGGAATATGTGGCCGAAGATAATAGCCGTAAACATCCTGTGATGTTGCATCGTGCTATTGTTGGTTCTATGGAGCGCTTTATCGGTATTTTGATTGAAAACTATGCAGGCGCAATGCCACTTTGGTTGGCACCTGTACAGGTGATGGTACTTAATATTTCTGAAAATCAAGCAGATTACGTGCGCCAAGTAGTTGAAATGCTAAAGAAAAATGGCATTAGATGCGAATTTGACTTGAGAAATGAGAAGATAACCTATAAAATACGCGAACATAGTATGCAAAAAATGCCTTACTTGCTAGTTGCAGGTGAGCGTGAGATGCAAACAGGACATGTAGCCGTGCGTACCAGAAAAGGCGAAGACTTAGGTTCTATGCCGATTGAAGCGCTAATTGAGCGCTTAAAAGCAGAAGTTGAAACTAAAGTTTAAGCTTGCTGAAAGCCACATTGAAGTTGGTTTTTAGTTTATTTCTGAAAATGCGCGGCTTAACTATTTGGAGAATTTGATATAGCACAGGACAAAGAAACACGAATTAATGGCGATATTACAGGGTCGCAAGTTCGTTTGGTGGGCATAGAAGGTGAGCCTTTGGGCATAGTAACGTTAGCTGAGGCTTTTGCGAAAGCTGAAGAGGCTGATATTGACCTAGTGGAAATTGCGCCGAATGCGGTGCCACCAGTGTGCAGATTGATGGATTACGGCAAATTTAAGTATGCCGAAAGCAAGAAGCAGCACGAAGTTAAGCTAAAGCAAAAACAAGTGCAAGTAAAAGAAATTAAGTTCCGCCCTGGTACAGACGATGGCGATTACGCGATTAAAGTGCGTAATATTATTCGCTTCATCGAAGATGGTGATAAAGCGAAAATCACTTTACGTTTCAGAGGTCGTGAGATTACGCATCAAGAGTTCGGTTTAGCCTTACTTAGACGTGTAGAAGCGGATACAAAAGAAGTGGCGCTTGTTGAGCAGTTTCCAAAAATGGAAGGTCGCCAAATGGTGATGGTGCTTGGCCCACACAAAAAAGTTAAGTAGTTAAGTTGTAAAAATTGTAGTAAACCCTGGAGTGATACGGCTAAACGGCATGCCTAAGCACTCATAACTTAAGTTCAAGGAGAACAAAATGCCAAAAATGAAAACCAAGAGCGGTGCTAAAAAGCGCTTCAAATTCTTGGGTAACGGTAAAGTGAAACGTACTCACTCTCACTTACGCCATATCCTCACTAAAAAGACCACCAAGCAAAAGCGTAAACTACGCGGCACGGCGATCATCTCACCAACAGACGTCAAACGCGTTCGCGCAATGATGCCAACACGATAAGGAGACCGATATGCCTAGAGTAAAACGTGGTGTCATCGCTCGCGCAAGACACAAGAAAGTATTAAAAGCCGCTAAGGGTTATCGCGGTCGTCGTAAAAACGTTTACCGCGTTGCTAAGCAAGCGGTAATGAAAGCTGGCCAATATGCTTACCGTGACCGTCGTCAGAAAAAACGTCAATTCCGCACATTGTGGATTGCACGTATTAATGCTGGTGCACGTGAGTTAGGTTTAACTTATAGCCGCTTCATGAATGGTTTGAAAATTGCTTCAATTGAAGTGGATCGTAAAGTACTAGCTGACTTAGCAGTATTTGATAAAGCAGCATTTGCCAAATTTGTTGAAATGGCAAAAACAGCTTTAGCTGCTTAAGTTGTTAAGTTTGAAATTTCAAACTTAAATTATCGAGTTTGAGTAAAAAAGAGGCCTCGGCCTCTTTTTTTTACTGTAAAATCAATGCATTGTAAAATATAGCTCTAATTAGAAGTTCATTTAAAGATCAAAAAATATATGGCCGATTTAACGCATTTAATTTCAGAAGCGCAGGCGGATTTCGCAAATAGCGCAACAATGAATGACTTGGAAGTAGCTAAAGCTAAGTATTTAGGTAAAACAGGCCTGCTGACCGATGCATTAAAAGGCTTAGGTAAGCTCAGCAATGAAGAACGCCCAGCTGCTGGCGCTGCTATCAATGTGGTTAAACAAGGTGTTGAAGCAGCATTAACTGCACGCCGTGAAGCTATTTTAAACGCAGAGCAAGCTAAGCAACTTGCGCAAGAATCAATAGATGTAACCTTGCCAGCACGTACTCAGTCACAAGGTGGCCTGCATCCAGTGACGCTTACTTTAAGGCGCGTTGAAGAGCTATTTCACTCAATTGGTTTTGAAGTGGCTACAGGTCCAGAAATTGAAACGGACTTTTATAATTTCACTGCGCTTAATATTCCTGAAGACCATCCAGCACGCGCTATGCACGATACGTTTTATATCGACGAAGCGAATGTGTTGCGCACACATACTTCACCGGTGCAAATTCGCTATATGGAAAATGCATTAAAAACGAATAAAACACCACCGCTAAAAATTATTGCGCCAGGTCGTGTATACCGCGTGGATTCTGATGCAACGCATTCACCTATGTTCCATCAAGTGGAAGGTTTGTGGGTGGATGAAGACATTAGTTTTGCTAATCTAAAAGGCGTAGTGCAAGATTTCTTGCAAAAATTCTTTGAGCGTGATGATTTAACCGTGCGTTTCAGACCATCATTCTTCCCATTCACAGAGCCCTCAGCAGAGATGGATATGAGCTGGAATGGTGGTTGGTTGGAGATTGGTGGCTGCGGTATGGTGCATCCAGAAGTATTCAAGCATGTAAATCTCGATAGTGAAAAATACCGTGGCTTTGCCTTCGGACTGGGCGTAGAGCGCTTGACCATGTTGCGTTATGGTGTGAATGATTTGCGCCACTTCTTCAATAATGATTTGCGCTTCCTAAGCCAATTTAAATAATAAAACTAAATTTAAGGTCACAAAGCATTATGCAGTTTTCAGAAAATTGGTTACGTAGCCTAGTAAATACTGATTTAGATAGTCAGGCGCTTAGTCACGCGCTCACTATGGCTGGACTTGAAGTTGAAGAGATGCAGCCTGTAGCTGCGGCTTTTAGTAAAGTGGTTGTAGCTAGAATACTTTCTGCTGAAAAACATCCAGATGCAGACCGCTTACAAGTATGCAAAGTCGATGTCGGCTTAGCTGAGCCTCTGCAAATTGTCTGCGGTGCATCAAATGCACGCGCTGGCTTGATTGCTCCTTGTGCCATGGTGGGCGCTGAGTTGCCAGGCATCTCAATCAAACAAGCTAAAGTGCGCGGTGTAGAGTCTTTCGGCATGATGTGTTCGTCTAAAGAGCTCGGTATTAGTGCTGAAGCGACAGGTTTGCTGGAGTTAGATAGCAATGCAGTTGTAGGTCAAAGCATTCGTGAGCATTTAGATTTAGACGATAATCTACTGACATTGAAATTAACACCTAATCGTAGTGATTGCTTAAGCATCACCGGTATAGCACGTGATGTTGCCGCTATTACAGGTGCAGAAACGTGTTTTGAAGCTATAGCAGAGGTGTCTGCAACGTTTAAAGCAACTAAAACTGTGATTGTGACTGAGCAAGCCGTTTGCCCACGTTATTGTGGTCGATTAATCAGCGGTGTTAATGCCAAGGCAAGTACACCTGATTGGATGGTTAAGCGTATTGAACGTAGTGGTTTGCGCAGCATTAGTGCATTAGTGGATGTCACTAACTATGTGTTGCTTGAGTTGGGTCAACCCATGCATGCTTTTGATGCAGGCAAACTAAATGGCGGTATTACAGTTCGTTTCGCAACTGCCAATGAATCACTAAGTTTACTTAACGATCAAACTGTAGAGTTAAAAACTGATGATTTAGTTATTGCTGATGCAAACGGCGCTGTAGCGCTAGCAGGTATTATGGGTGGTAAACCGACGTCTGTAGATGATTTAACCACTGAAATTTTCTTAGAAAGTGCTTTTTTTACGCCTTCAGTTATCGCAGGTAAAGCTCGCCGGTTAGGCTTAAGTACCGATTCTTCTTACCGTTTTGAACGTGGTGTAGACTTTGGTAACACAAGAAATGCACTTGAATATGCGACTAAGCTGATTTTACAAATTTGTGGTGGCCAAGCAAGTGAAGTGACAGAGGTAGTTGGAAGCTTGCCAGTTCGCCAACCAGTTAAATTAAGAATGGCACGCTTGGTATCTGTATTAGGCATTCCATTTGAAGAGGCTAAAGTCGCTCAGCTACTTATCCAGCTTGGTTTTGTATTCACAGAAGCAGATAGCGTTTTCACTGTCGTGCCACCAAGCTATAGATTTGACATTAGTATTGAAGAAGATTTAATCGAGGAAATCGCACGTTTGCATGGTTATGACCATATTCCAGCAACCGCACCAGTTGCTAACTTGCTCATGCTTCCAGCGCCGGAGGCTAGATTACATCAAAACACACTACGTGATAGCTTAGTTGCAGTAGGCTACCAAGAAGTTGTGAATTACAGCTTTGTAGATGAGAGCTGGGAGCGAGATTTATTAGGTAACACCACGCCTATCAAACTCCAGAATCCAATCGCAAGTAATTTAAGTGTGATGCGTACTAGTTTATGGGGTGGATTGATTGATACCTTAACCTATAACTTGAATCGTAAGCAAGATCGTGCATTCTTGTTCGAAATCGGTGCCGTTTATTTTAAACAAGCCAATGGCTTTGTAGAGACTACACGTGTTTCAGGACTTGCATACGGTAGCACAAAGCCTGAACAATGGGCTACAGATAGCACAGATGTAGACTTTTTTGAAGTTAAAGCGCATGTTGATAGGCTAGTAGGTGCTAAAGTGAGCTATGAAAAAGCTGAGCATATTGCTTTGCATCCTGGGCAAACCGCACAAATTTTACTTGATGGCAAAGCGATTGGTTGGCTAGGTAAATTGCATCCAAAATGGCAGCAACAATATGGCTTAACAAAAGCTACCTATCTATTTGAGTTAGATTTAGAAGCAATATCCAATCATAAAATACCAACTTACCAAGAAGTTTCTAAATTGTTACCAATTCGACGCGATTTGGCAGTTGTTTTGGATGAAAATATTGTCGTTGGTGAGGTGTTAAGTGCGATCAAAAAAGCCGACATTCCATTGATAACTGATGTGGCATTATTTGATTTATACCAAGGTCAAGGTGTCGCTGAAAATAAAAAAAGCCTTGCATTATCAGTACTTATGCACGATACTCAAAAAACATTAACTGATAGTGATGCCGACACAACCATTACTATTCTGCTACAATTATTACAAAATCAATTTGCTGCAACACTTAGAAATTAGATCACAAAACTATGTGACTCAATTTTCAATGTGGTTGAATTTTAATTAGTGGCTTTGTAAATTTAACTTTTAAAATAATAAGCTGTACACTAAAAATAAGCTCAAAAGCTAGAAATGAAATGGGAGTGGGTATGACATTAACAAAAGCTGAACTTGCTGATTTACTCTATGAGCAAGTTGGGTTAAATAAACGTGAAGCCAAAGATATGGTTGAAGCATTTTTTGAAGAGGTGCGTATTGCGTTAGAAGCTGGTGATAGTGTGAAGTTATCAGGATTTGGTAATTTCGAATTGCGCAAAAAATCCGAACGTCCAGGCCGCAACCCTAAAACTGGCGAAGAAATACCAATTACAGCGCGTCGTGTAGTGACTTTTCATGCGAGCCAAAAGTTAAAAAGTAAAGTAGAAGCAAATTATCTTAACTAAGTGAATGATTAAACAAGTTTAACCGTATGAGTGAACACAATATAAAAGTGCAGTTACCGCCGATACCAGCAAAGCGCTACTTTACCATTGGTGAAGTTAGCGAGCTTTGCGGTGTGAAGCCCCATGTGCTCAGATATTGGGAGCAAGAATTTACTCAGCTTAAACCTGTTAAACGTCGTGGTAATCGTCGCTATTATCAACATCACGAAGTACTGCTTATTCGTCGCATTCGCGAGTTGTTATACGAACAAGGCTTTACTATTAGCGGTGCACGCAATCGTCTTGATGGACCAGATGAGGTTGAGATTAAAGCGGATACGGTGCAAATGGCTACTCCGTCAGGCTTAAGCTTTACTCCCTCACTGTCTACTGATAGTAAAGAGTTTGACTTCACTTCAGTTAAAACAGAGTTATTAGAAATTCTGAATATACTTCGTCCAGCTGTAGCGGCTTAAACGCACACGGATATATTTCTGAACGCCATTTATTGCCACTAACCTTTTACGATATAATGACGCTCTTGTTGTAAAGATAGTTACAACATCGGTTCGGGGCATAGCGCAGCCTGGTAGCGTACATGCCTGGGGGGCATGGGGTCGCAAGTTCGAATCTTGCTGTCCCGACCAATAAAATCAAAGGCTTATGGTGTAATGACTGTAAGCCTTTTTTGGTTTCTGTACTAATAGATGCATACATTAGTGGATATGCTAATGCCTATTGAGAAGATGGCTAATTGAGCATCTAAGTATGTGTATATTTTTACACTAGACTACCAACCTTAGTGTTTATTGGATTGATATGAAGAAAATCATCAAAACTGAAGCTGAGTGGCAAAATCAGCTGACACCACTTCAATATGAAGTAACGCGTCATGCGGCGACAGAGCGACCTTTCACTGGTCAATACGCAGATCATAACGAAGCTGGAATTTACACTTGTGTATGTTGTAATACGCCGCTTTTTGAGTCGGATACCAAATTTGATGCAGGGTGTGGCTGGCCTAGTTACTTTAAGGCACTTAATCCTGCAAACGTACGTGAGCTAAAAGATAGCACTCATGGAATGATACGCACTGAAGTGATTTGCAATGTTTGCGATGCACATCTGGGTCACGTATTTAATGACGGTCCGCCCCCCACAGGTTTACGTTATTGTATTAATTCAGCATCGTTGAGCTTTGAGCCTAAATAGGCTGTATCTAAGAAGTTTCAGTTTGTAGCTATTTGAACTTTTGCTTCACCAAGCGCCCTAAGCTCTGTAAAAATTGCGGCTCACCTAATAGCCGTTGGCTAGGTTGGCTGCATATCCAGCTTAAATTAAGCTAAACTTCTCTACAAACGATCACTTTAATAATAAACATGACCCAACCCTTATTTGCAAGAACACCATTTTTGAACGGCAGCGATGCTGCCGCTACGCGTAAAGAGTTTCTTGAGTATTTCCTTTCCACGTTCAATCGCTACGAACTGCTTTTTGAAACCTTGGTAAATGAAGATTCTTATCAGAATAAGCCGATAGCACTGCGTCACCCGCTGATTTTTTACTTTGGTCACACAGCGACTTTTTTCCTCAATAAATTGCTTTTAGCAGGTTTGTTAAAAGAGCGTGTTAATCCGAAACTTGAATCAATGTTCGCTGTGGGTGTTGATGAAATGAGTTGGGATGACTTAAACGATGCTAACTATGATTGGCCGAGTTCAGCGGAGGTTAAGCATTACCGTCATCAGGTGCGTGATGCGATAGTAAACCTCATTCAAACTGCGTCGCTTACTTTGCCGATTGATTGGAATCATCCGTGGTGGGTGATTATTATGGGCATTGAGCATGAGCGTATTCATCTTGAAACCTCGTCTGTGTTGATTCGTCAGCAAGCGCTTGAGTTCGTTAAGCCACATGCGGCTTGGCAAGCTTGCCCTCGTTCTGGCGATGCGCCGCAGAATGACTTGGTAACAATTCCTGCAGGTAAGGTAGCACTGGATAAAAAAGAGAACTCCGCTCAATATGGCTGGGATAACGAATATGGTTTGCATGAAGCGGATATTGCTGAGTTTCAGGCGAGCCGATATTTGGTGAGTAATGCTGAATTTTTAGAGTTTGTCACTGCAGGGGGGTATGCACAAGATACTCTTTGGGCTGAAGAGGGCTTAAAGTGGAAGCGCTATACGCTTGCTACTCATCCTACCTTTTGGGTTCGCAAGGGTGAAGCATGGTGGCTGCGATTGATGACAGAGGAAGTGCCTATGCCTTGGGATTGGCCAGCAGAGGTCAATTATCACGAAGCCAAAGCATTCTGCAATTGGAAAGCGCAGAAAACGGGTCTGACAGTGCGTTTACCCAGCGAAGATGAGTGGTATCGCTTGTATGACTTTTCTGGCGTTACTGAAGTGGCAAATGACGAAGTTGCAGCTTCTAATATTCATCTAGACCATGCTGCATCACCTTGCCCAGTAACACATTTTCGACATGGTGAACTCTATGATGTAACGGGCAATGTTTGGCAATGGACGGAAACGCCGATATATCCATTCAGTGGCTTTAAAGTGCATCCCTTATATGACGATTTTACTGCGCCAACATTTGATGGCAGGCATAATCTTATCAAAGGTGGTTCGTGGATTTCTTGTGGTAACGAGGCTTTACACAGTGCGCGTTATGCATTCCGACGCCATTTCTTTCAGCATGCTGGTTTTCGATATGTAGTTGCTGATGAGTTAGCTAGCGTGCCAGCCTCACATTACGAAACCGATAAGTTAATCTCGGAATATGCTGAGTTTCACTATGGAGATAGTTTTTTTGGTGTAGCTAACTTCACCAAAAGCCTTGCTGATATTGCGATTGGGGCGATGAAAGATAAACCCGCCCGCAAAGCCTTAGATTTGGGCTGCGCTTCGGGTCGAGCCACATTTGAGTTGGCGCGACACTTTGAACATGTCGAAGGTGTTGATTTTTCAGTACGTCTGATTGACTCGGGCGTGCAAATGGCAGAAAAAGGCGAGTTGCACTATACCTTAGTCGATGAAGGGCAGTTGATCAGCTACAAGACTCGCACGTTAGCAAGTTTAGGATTAGATAACCTAAAAGGAAAAGTTGAGTTTTCGCAAGGGGATGCCTGTAATCTCAAGCCGATACTCACTCACTATGATTTGATATTGGCTGCTAACTTGATTGATAGACTTTACAGCCCCAAGAAATTCCTTTCTCACGTTCATGAACGCCTAAATGTTGGTGGAATTCTGCTGATTGCCTCACCTTATACTTGGTTGGAAGAGCATACTAAACGCGAAGAATGGATAGGCGGCTTCAAGCAGAACGCTGAAAATTTCACTACGCTTGATGGTTTGAAAGAGCAGCTTAGCGCGCACTTCCGCCTGATTGCTGAGCCTGTAGATGTGCCTTTTGTGATTCGTGAAACTAAACGAAAATTCCAGCATTCGCTTTCGGAAGTGACGCTCTGGGAGCGCATCTCTTGAGTTTTGATTTCGATAAAATCATAACGCGAGATGGTACGGCATCAGTAAAGCAAGACGGACGTGCTAGCTACTTTGGTACGCCAGATGTTTTGCCATTGTGGGTGGCTGACATGGATTTTGCTGCGCCAGAAGCCGTTACGAAAGCGCTTGTACAGCGTGCCGAACATCCAGTCTATGGCTATACTTTTTACCCAGAAAGTATGTATGACGCGCTAATCAATTGGCTAAGAAAGCGCCACGGATGGACAGTTGAGCGTGATTGGATTGTGATGGCGCCAGGTGTTGTGACTTCATTATTTGCCAGTGTGATGGCGTTTGCAGAGACAGGTGAGGGTGTCATCGTGCAGCCGCCAGTCTATGCGCCGTTCTTTTCTGCAGTGACGACCAACAAGCGTCGCTTGATTGAAAATCCATTGATATTAGTGGATGGTGTTTACTATATAGACTTTGAGCACCTAGAACGCTGTGCGGCAGATGGCGCAAAAATGCTGATATTTTGCTCACCACATAACCCAATAGGGCGAGTGTGGAGCAAGACCGAGCTAGAACAGCTATTAGACATAACACGCCGTTATGATATGACGATTTTATCTGATGAGATTCATGCTGATTTAATTTATCCAAATTTAAAGCATACTGAGAATCCTGCTGATGAGCAGCATACTACTTTGGCAATGTTGGCTAGCGATAGCGATAAAATCATCACTGCAGTGGCGCCTAGCAAAACATTTAATATACCTGGACTTGGCTTATCCGCATTGATTGTGCCAAATTCTGCACAGCGCGCTAAATTAAAAAAAGTGTTTGATAGTTTGCACTTGAGTAATAACAACCCATTCAGCATTGCGGCATTTGAAGCGGCTTATCGTAGTGGGGAAGCTTGGTTAGATGCGCTATTGATTTATCTGCAAGATAATCGTGATTTTGTGAGCGATTATCTTAAGAAGAATATACCCTCTATACGACTGATTCAGCCCCAGGGTACGTATTTGCTATGGTTAGATTGTCGCGATTTAAAAATGACGGATTTACAATTAGAAACCTTTTTTGTGAAAGAAGCCAAGGTTGGACTTAATCCAGGTAAGTCCTTTGGCAAAGGCGGTAGTGGCTTTATGCGGCTTAACATTGCGTCGCCAAAAAGTGTGATTGCAGAGGCGTTAAACCGCATTGCAACCACACTTAATTCACGCTAGCGTGGCATTAGAAATGTTGATTTTTCTGAAATTTTCTCATCTCGACCAAGCGCTTCAATTTGAAACTTGATTCGATGCGAGCCGCTACTCACTGAGCCATCAGGTACTTGTAAGCTCATAGGCACCATGCGCTCGCTGGCAGGATTCACCATAAAGACATTGCTTGAAGAGATAGATAAGCCATCTAAACCGGTGACTGAAACACGGTAAGTTTGAGTGTCTTCAGTAGCGTTGGTAATCTGTAAGCGATAGACATTTTCAATAGAGCCATCCGAAGTGATGCGTGACATCACACCGCGATCTCGAATCACATCGACCATAAATGAGCTGCGTAAACTCAACGACACCACAAAACCCACACATAGCAACAACAATAAGCCACCGTATATTAGGACTCTAGGACGTAAGATTTTATGAGCAACCTCATGCGTTGGGCTAACTTCATGTTTGTCGTTGAGTGTTACCTCACTTAAACCTGCACTGTTGAGTGTGGAGAATTTAATTAAACCGCGTGGATAATCCATTTTATCCATGACGCTATCGCATGCATCAATACACAAGCCACAGCTAATACACTCATATTGCAAGCCATCGCGTATATCAATCCCGACAGGGCAAACCTGCACGCAGAAGCTACAATCAATACAATCACCTAACCCTTTTTCTTTTGCATCTACGTTACGTGAACGGCCGCTACGTGGCTCACCACGTTTTTCATCATAGGTAACGATTAAGGTATCTTTATCAAACATTACACCTTGAAAGCGTGCATAAGGACACATATGCAAACAAACTTGTTCGCGCAAGAAACCTGCATTGCCATACGTGGCAAATCCGTAGAAACTGATCCAAAAGGTTTCCCAAGGACCCAAAGTGAAATTAAATATTCCATCAAATAGATGACGAATCGGTGTGAAGTAACCTAAAAAAGTAAAACCTGTCCAGATGGAAAAGCTAATCCATACTAGGTGTTTTAGCCATTTTTTATAATGTGTTTTTACACTGATCTTTTTGCTATCTAGCTTGATGCGTGTGGCACGGTCTCCTTCGATTCTATATTCAATCCACAGAAATATTTTGGTATAAACCGATTGAGGACACGAAAATCCACACCAAAGCCGACCTGCAACCGTAGTAAATAGAAAGAGTGCCAATGCGGAAATAATTAAGATGACAGCAAGATAAATTAAATCTTGCGGGTAAAGTATCAAGCCAAAAATATAGAACTTATGGGTATCAATATCTAGCAATACCGCTTGTCTATGCCCAAATTCAATCCATGGGGTGCCATAAAATATTAATTGGGTAATCCACACCATAATCCATCGCCAGTTGGTAAAGTAACCAGAAGTGGCTCTTGGGTAGATTTTATTTTGTGCAGCAAACATGGAAGTGTGAGCTACGATAGGAATTACTTTCTTAGGCGTTTTTTGACTAACAGTCATTTTTTACATCTCACTGGCAATAAACAATTTCAATTTGGGGATATTTAACTGCTAACGTAAGCTACGGGAATAACACCGTTTATTTTCTGTACTTAGCCAGTTTTATATAATGCAAGTTTACTTACAGCATAGAGTAACGTATTGCAGTGAATTAAAACAGAAGCAGATAGCTAAATAAAAAGCATATCAGTTGATGTCAACACATGTTTTGAGCGTATATCAAAGAATCTGTTGAGGGCATTGCTTTATAGCATTAAATCCATGACTATTTTACCAAGTTTTTCCAAAGAAGCCTCGATGTTTTCATCCCAAATATGCCCATAATTTAATCGGATGTAATCTGTAAAACCTCTTTGGGCTGAGAATATTGGTCCCGGGGCAATGCTAATACCATTCGCTAGTGCGGTACAATGAACATCTAACGCATTTACACCATCAGGTAATTTCACCCACAAAAAGTAGCCACCTTGTGGCTTGGTTAATCGCGTTCCTTCTGGAAAGTATCTTTGAATAGCATCTATAAATTTAATTTGATTCACTAAAAGGGTATGACGAAGATTACGCAAATGTTTATCGTAGCCGCCTTTTTGCAGATACTTGGCTAAGGCAAGCTGAGCAGGCGCTGATGCTGACAATGTCGTCGTTAATTTTAGTCTTTCGATTATTTTTGAGTATCGCCCAGGTGCCACCCAACCAACGCGATAACCAGGCGCCAGACATTTTGAGAATGAGGAGCAATGCATCACTAAGCCATCAGTATCAAACGCTTTTGCAGGCATGGGGCGTTTATCCCCAAAATACAGCTCACCGTAAACATCATCTTCAATCAACGGTACCTGATGTTGAGTTAGCAGTTCGACGAGGGCTTTCTTTTTCTCGTCGCTTAGCAAGCTGCCTAAAGGGTTCTGAAAATTAGTCATTAGCCAACATGCTTTTGGTTTGTGGCGCGCTAATGCCCACTCCATCGCATTAAGATCCACCCCATCTTTTGGATGGCTAGGTACCTCTACCGCCTTAAGCCCAATGCGCTCTATGGATTGCAAAGCGGCATAAAAAGTAGGCGATTCAATTAGCACCGTATCCCCTGGCCGTGTAACTGCCATCAAGCAAAGATTTAAGGCGTCAAGGGCGCCATTGGTAATAACAATCTCGTCAGATGGTACATGCAAACCATCAATCATGTAGCGCAAGGCAATCTGCCGTCTTAGATCAGCATCGCCTGGGCTTAAATTATCGACGCTACTCCAAGGATCCATAGTTTGTATGCTCGAAGCCATCGTTCGCGCTAGATTACTTAAGGGAAACAATAAGGGGCTAGGGAATGCTGAACCAAGCGGAACCACTTTTTTCATTCTTGTTGATTCCAGCACTTCAAATACGAGTTCGCTCACATCAACTTGAGTCAGCTCTTCATGTTTAACCATAATAGGTTCAGGCGATGCGGGAATTCCACCAGCGCCACCAGTAACAAAATATCCTGAACGTTCGCGCGCGGTAATCAAGCCTCTTGCTTCTAGTAAGTAATAGGCCTGAAATACAGTAGACGGACTAATATTACGGCTAGAACTTGCTTGTCTAACAGAGGGGAGTTTGTCTCCTTTACAAAGTATGCCTTCTTGAATTGACAGGGCAATGGAGTTAGCAAGTTGTTCATAAAGTTTCATGTGGGCAGGCGACTGGTCAAAATAAAGTAAAAGCTGGTAACTAGCTCATTATGAACGGATTCATCACTTTATAGGCTATAAACTTGAGCTATCAAGTTGGAGCTGTACTGAATTTAACTCAACTTAATTTAGATTTAACTCAGGCATTGGCTCATACTTTTGAAGGTTTTGGTTATATATTGGGTTGGTCGATGTGAAACGACTACCTATTTCTACGATATTCCAAAGCCAAGCTGACTAGCTCATGCAGTTTGCGCACATCCATTTTTTTAAATACGCTTTTTAAATACTGCCTGACAGTATCAGTGCAAATTTCCATGACTTCGGCTACTTCTTGCACGCTTCTGCGTTCAGTGAGAAGCACTACGCATTGGATTTCTCGGGGCGACATATTGAACCCTTTTTTTAATCGTTCCGCCCAGCGCTCATAGTTCAGCTCTAAATCTTTAATAATAATCAAGGCGCTATGGCCTTCGCGCCTTTCATCTAATTGTTTTTTTAATCGACTTATCGATAAATAATAAGGCTTGGGCTGTTGCTTGCGGTGTATGTAAAGGCCAACTGAAGTATCTTGGGTAAGTTGTGCGTCAATCGCAGTCTGAATGGCTTTTTGTAACCTTAGATTATCTGGCGTTAAATCGGCAAATAAGTTGTTATCGACTACACTTAATCCGTTATTGTTCTCTAGTAGCATTTCAGCAGCTTTAGAGGCAAACAATATTTCGCTTCGACTAGAGACAATAATGACGGCATGTCCAAGCTGATCAAAACCTTGTTCCAAAATCTTACTACGCCAATTCTTTTCAGGGATGGGGGATGGGGATAGCTGAATATTGAGAGTCATTTTAATTACTCCATCTCATTAGTTTTTAAGTGTTCATTGTTATTTTCTGTTGTTGATTCTGTATTACTTTCATTAGCTACTTGTTTTGGTTGAAACACAAATTGAATATCTACATATCTTGGATTTTCAGCGTCATAATTTTCTAGTACCGCTGGAATATTTTTTTTTGATAACAATACTTCTTGCGATGGACTATATACCCCAATAATTTGCGCATCTGTATTTTTGATTAAGCTCCAGTTTTGTTGATGGTTTAAAGGGTCACCATATAATTTTCGTAAATGCCGTACAGGTAAAATAAAGCGACTATCTAATAACAACTCTTCTAATTTATTAGGCAATGTCTTGATGCCATTAGGTGATTGGTTGTAGTAACTTTCTATGGCACGCTGGTATTGATTGCCAATAAATAGCCAGTCTTGCTCTTTTTCTCTTTTAATCTGAGTGTCCTCATTTTGTGCGACTACTGCCATGCTCACAGAGATAGCCGCAACCAAAAAAAGTACGCCTACATAAGCAAACCCGTCTTGATGGATATTGTTTACCATGAGCTGTAAGCCTCGCCATTGCGTGACTTTGTATTTGAGCCGCTTGCAACATCATAAACTCGATTGCTATTGTCAGGTGGCGAAGTCACTTGCCAGCTATCACTTGTTTCGGTAATGGGATCAACTGGAATAAATCGTAAATAACGTTCTGATACCAGTGTCTGTATAGTGGCGGGATAGTCACCTTTGTCTGAATGATAGTGGTCTATCGCCTCGCGCATTTCTTTTAGATTTTGTTTTAATGCAGTTTCTTTGCTGCGCTCTAAGCCATCAAAATAGCGCGGCATGGCGATAGCGATGATGCTGGCAATAATCGCCATCACCACCATTAACTCGATGAAAGTAAAGCCTTTGCTATTACTTTTGATGAATGGTTTACCACTGAGCATAAGATACTCTATTCAAACCGACATCGCTGCTAAGTGAGTAAATATCGTAAACATCATCACCTTCACGCGGATTTTCAGCATCGCTGATATAACTGCGCTTACCCCAAGTGTCTGCCGGGTTAATTTCGTCATTTGATGACAGGTGCTGATTTTTGGGATACATGGGATCCGCTGGCAGCCTTCTTAAAAAGCGTAACTTCTTCTTTTGCGGGTCGGTGATGTCTTCAACACCTATGACTAAATCTTCTAAATGATGCGGGTAGCCGCTGTCGCCTATAGATTTTTTCACCTTCCCTTGGTCAGAGGCGGCTTTATACTCATCAATTGCGATACGTATTTCACGCAAATTCTGCTTTAATTCTAGCTCTTTCTTTCTCTGAATATTTTTTTCAAGATAGGGCGTTGCTACAGCTGCAAGCAAAGCAAGTATCGCAATGACAAATACTAGTTCTACGTAAGAGAAACCGTATACGTTTTTAACTGCATCTACTTTTCTAGCCACGCTGGTCATTTCAAATTTATTCCGTAGGCTTACTAATGGGTGCAGATTTTTGGTCTGCGTTCAATCCACCACCTAGCGAGAACCCTGGTGGCAATGGTAGATTTATATTCTTAGGTGTATCTTCGCGACTTGTAGGAGCAGCGGCCGGTGGAGGTTTTGGTACCATAAACGGTGCTAAGCCATCAGCAAGCGCTGGTGAAGGTGAATGTCGGCCTGCTTGACCTTCTGAACCAGTCCAAATATCAGCCTCGTGAGCACGTTGTGGTGTGCGTTGACGAATGATATGAGGAGTGATTGATAAGACAATTTCTGTTTTAACTTTGTCGTCAGTTTGAGTCGAAAATAATTTTCCTAGTAATGGAATTTTGGATAAGCCTGGTATGCCACTCACGTTTTTACGGTCTTGGTCATCGATTAAGCCTGCAAGAATTTGCGTTTCGCCATCATGCAAACGTAATTGCGTGGTCGCTAAGCGGGTGCCTACTCGGAAGGCAATACTTTGGCTAGCACCAGAGGAAGCGACGACTCTATCGCCAATTGAGCCAACGTTGAGGTTAATTTTTATAGTAACGTCATCTGCAGCACTAATCGTTGGTTCAACTTCTAGTTTTAAGCCAGCATCAATATACTGTACGGTTTGAGATGTTACGCCTGTAGATGCCACATTGGCTGTGAATACGGGCACTTTTTCACCTATATGTATTCTTGCGGTATCTTTATTTTTAACACGAATTTTTGGGTTTGCCAGTAAATTAACGTCACCACTTGTTGCATCAAACACTATGCCTGGTACGCCAGTCACCACTAATGAATTTCCAGAAACACGCAAATCTTTCACTGTTAATATGCCAGAAGCTGGCACTGGTACGCTGAGGCCAGTGACGGGGTTAACGCCTAGATTTTGTAAGTAACTACGCTTAATTTCCATGACTTGCATTTCTAACATGACTTCAGGGTCAGGTTTATCTTGTGCGTAAATGATCTTTTCGGCCAGTGCTAAAATCTCAGGGGAGTCTTTAATGAGCAAGGTATTCAGCCTAGGGTCAATTTCCATGTTGCGCATATTGAGCATGGTGCGCAATATGGTGCTCATCTGCTTGGCATCGGCATAATCTAACGTAAAGCTGCGTACACTTAAATCTTTGTAATCGCGTTGGTGCAATATGTCATTCACATAAATGATGACGGAATTCTCACTTAATACTTTTTTCTCCAGCTGATTGGTTTCCAGCAACAAATCTAGCGCCTCTCTAAAAGGCACGGCTTTTAAAAATATGGTGGCATTTTGGTCGCTTGGCACATCTTTATCGAGTATGAAATTGATTTTGGTAGTCTTAGAGAGTGATTCGAAAATCATTTTAAGATTTACATCTCTAAATTCCATAGTGATAGGCTGATTAAAGCTTAGTTTTTTGCTTGTTTTAGCTTTGGTGGTTTCAGCTTGCTTAGCCAGTAGAGTGTTGTAAAGCGGCAAAGCCTTTTTGTGTTGCGGACTTTCTAAGAGTACAAGTCGCAACTTAGCCAGTGCTAGTTCATCATTGGCTTCATTTTGATTCATTAAACTTGCAGCTTCAGCAATGATGGCATCATGTTTTTTAGCGGTTTCTATCATGGTGAAGCCTTGTGCAGCGCGTAAATTACCAGGATCATATTGCGCTAACGTCTCATAAATTCCTGTTAATGCATCGTAGTCATCACGTTGCCAAGCTTCATTTTCATCAGCCAGTAAAGCATTGATTCTTTGTTCACGCTCAGCAATATTCACTAGCTTCTCTGGCACTTGCGCTGCGTGAGTAGGGCTTTGTAAGCGGCTATCTACGTGTGCATCTGGTTCTAGTTTAGGTATAGGTGTTTGGCATGCGGTGAACTGCAATACCAGTAAATACAAGCCTATTTTTTTTAATTTTGTATTTTTCATGGCTAGATTCCTCATGACTAGAACTTCCATCCCCAATTTTCCATAATGGACTTCCCTAACTTCCTGTTTGTGCGCTTAAGGTTTGCGTTTGATTCAAAGGTAAATATAAAAACTGAATTTCTAGTGCTCCTGCATTTTCGTGTATAGCTTGCACTTTGTATTGTCCGAGCAATACATCGCCTTGCTGGATAGGCGTCACCTCCCCCTGAACATTCAACATAACACCGCTTCCAGCGCCAACAAGCATGCGACCTAAATACTTAAATGGCAGTGCGGGAGCGACTGGTTTAGGCGCAATAAATACAGTATTTCTTGCTTGAGGTGGTGCCTTTACAGGCGGTGTGGAAAATAGATTTTCACTGCTCTCAGGTAAGTCTCTGGCTTTTAAAATGAGCGGAGTATCGTTGCTTACCAATTTTTGGCTGTTCAATTGCAACGTGTTTAAAACACGTGTGGGTTGTGATACTTCTATAGATTCCTCATGTTTGCGGCTTTGCCATGTAAGCCAAAGCGTTACAAGCAGGGCAGCCATCAAAATTAGATTCCGTTTCGTTAACATGACTTATGTTCGCTTAAAAAAGAACGTTAATTGAATGCGCGCTTCCACTGCTTCATCTAGTGCGCTTGTTCGACTTAGATTGAGTGAGTCAATCGCGACGAAAGGCATTTTCTTGAGCACCGTATTTAGAAAAAGATGAATTTCAGCATAAGAGGCAAGTACGCTCAGTTCGACTTGATAGCGACTTAATGGCTGCTGGATATTGCTCTCTGTTTTGTATGTAACTTCATTCAGCAGTAATTGCTGTTGTTTAGCAATTGCGACTAATTCATTCAATTTGCTTGCACGCGTAGTCAAACTGGGGAAAGTGTCGATATAACGATTCACCATTGCATCTGGGGCGGCTTCAGGCTGTGTAGAGCTGCGCTGTTCAGTTGTGTCTTGCTGCAATCTTGCCAGCTTGTGAGTGAGTGGTAGATAGGTGAAAAAATAAAACAATAAAGTCATGAGTATGAAAAGCAAGCTGACTTTGCCCAATAAGCTCAATGATTCTAACGACCTGAATAGTCGCCATTTTGTTTGCATGATGATTGCGGCGGCGCTCATACACGCCACCCTAGGTTAAGCTCAAACACATACAGTAGTTTTGCTTGGTCATCTTCCAAATGTTGGCTGACTAATACTGCGTCGGTGAAGTTGCTATTGTTGCGTAGCGCATCTAAGAAATTAGTGAGGTCAGAAAACTCTGCAGTTTGACCTGTAAGCTTGATTTCTGCGCGACTTTTGTTTGGACTGATGCCTAAAATGGCAATGTTAGGATTCGCAAGTTTTACAGTTTCAAGTGCTTTTAACATTTGCATCCACGGTAAATCAAGTTGCTGTTGTGTTTGTTGCGCTAGCCTTAACTTATCTTGCATGGCTGGAGCCGCTGCTAAGTTAGGTTTGGCGATGCTTTTGGATTGCGCTCTGCTTTCCACTAAGTTGATTTGATCGCTTATTTTTTTGCTGGTGTCTTGGTATTGTGTATACAACAAAGCCATTGCCAGCAACGTGGTGGCGAGTACCGCCCAAGTCCACAAAGTGTTGTTTAGTTGTGTGTTTTCAGCAAAATATAAGTTTATTTTTGGCGACTTGTTATGACAAGGCAGACTAGCCATCCATAAGGGGTGGGCTTGAGTTGAGTTGTTTCTGAATACTATCTTTTGTAACTTGCTGCTAGTTTGCTCCCAAAATTTGTGCAATGCTGCAGAAACATAGCTATTCACTTTGCTTGGCTGCTCGTTGGTTGCCACTAGCAATAAGTTGCGATTGATTAACTGTTCTGCATGCTGATATTCAAGCCCTGCGGGTGGCGAATCTATCACAGTCTGCTGCCACTCCTCGTTATGTGTGCGGCATAACAGAATGCGTTCTGGTTCTGCAACTAATGTCCAATCACGTTGCGGTTCTGCTGCGTTATTGAGTAATGTCATTAGCAGTGGCTGAATGGAAGTTACTGTGAAGTTAAGTGCCTTTGCGCTAGCTTCAAGCTGTGCAAAAAGACTTTCATCCATAGCTGCGGCGATCATTGTTTGTCCATAATTACCAAAACTCACTGATACTTTCCATGCGTCAGCCGCTGCGCCATATTGTTTGCGAAACTCATGCTGCGCAATCGACTGCCAGTCTTGTTTGGCAAACACTTCGTTTTGCCAAGGTAATACTAAATAACGAATCAATGTATTTGAAAGCAACACCCGCACATACTGGTGCTTGAGTAGTGATTGATGCGCGTTGAGTATTTCAGCTAGTTGTGCAACATTTGTCCATGCGAACTTATTGTCTGTGAGTAGCTTAGATTGCCCATCAGCTTGTTTAAAAGCAATGCCCTGATGGCTAATCGCTAACGTGCTTAGTTTAGACCATGGGAGCAACACGTAGCACCTCCTCTAATGTGGTCTCGCCTCGGTAAGCCATTTCTAAGGCGGCATGGTGTAAAAAGCGCGTTCCTTTCTTAACAGCCAGTTCTTTAATTTGTCTGATGGATGCGCGGTTAGCAATCAGTTCTCTTAGCGCATCATCTAACAGTAAAATCTCGGCAACAGCACGGCGGCCTTTGTAACCTGTGCCACGGCATGCACCACACCCTTTGCCACGTTTAAAGGTTGCATGGGCTGGAATAGTTAAACTCTGCATTTTTGCAGGCAGAGTGATAGTTTCTGGGCTGACTGGTTCTGCACAGTGTTGACAAACTGAGCGTAACAATCTTTGTGCGACGACAATATTGAGTGCTGAAACAAAACTGTATGGGTCAACGCCCATATTTAGAAAGCGACCAATGACGTCAAAAGCATTATTGGCATGTACGGTGGTAAATACCAAATGCCCGGTAAGTGCAGATTGCACGGCGATTTGTGCTGTTTCAGCATCGCGAATCTCGCCCACCATAATGCGGTCAGGGTCGTGTCGCAAAATAGAGCGCAAGCCGCGCGCAAAGGTGAGGCCTTTTTTCTCATTGACGGGAATCTGCAAAACGCCTGCAAGTTGGTATTCAACAGGGTCTTCAATGGTAACGATTTTGTCATCGCCATGGTTTATTTCACTAATGGCGGCGTACAGCGTGGTGGTTTTTCCGCTGCCAGTAGGGCCTGTGACCAATACCATGCCATAGGGCAGGGTGAATTGTTCGCGCATGGTTTGCATGCTGGCGGCATCAAAGCCTAGCACATCAAGACTTAATCCACTGGCTTTATCAGCCAATGTTTGCTTGTCTAATACACGAATAACGACATCTTCACCATGAATGCTGGGCATGACTGACACCCTGAAATCTACATCACGGCCACGGTACACAGAGCGGAAGCGTCCATCTTGCGGTACACGTTGCTCGGTAATATCTAGCTCAGATATCACTTTAATGCGTGAAATCACTTGCTCTGCTAGTTTAGGGTCGCTGATTGCACCTACTTGGCTTAATACGCCATCAAGGCGGTATTTAATCACTAAGCCGGTTGGCGCGGTTTCTAAATGAATATCGCTGGCTTCTGCTTTGAGCGCATCGTAAAGAGTGGAGCGCACTAATTTGATGACGGGGCTGGCGTCACCCTCAATCATATTGAGCGACAACTCCTCGGTGGCATCGGCCTCATTTTTTGTAAGTGCAACATGGCCAATTGCTGTTTGTACCGTGCGTGTATCTTCTTCTTGTTTAGCTAGATAAGCCGCAATATCTGCATGGTGCGCTAAGTAAGTCGTAAACGCACCACCAATCCGTTCTGCTGCCCAAGTTTGCAAGCGCTGGTTGTAAATGTCAGCAAAGACAAAAATGTTAGCGTTATTGTCATGCAAAGAAGGGTCATGTAATAACACACATTCGTTTTGTAAAGATTCTGAAAATGAAATGCGGTCAAACGCAGGTTGTAGCGCTAGCATTTGCGTAAGTGTGAGGTAGGGGTAAGCAAGCGTACTAGCTAATTGTTGCGTGAATGCATCTGCTGGTAGCTGACTGTTGTCTTGCAGTACTTCTATCGCCCGCAGCCCGTTAACCTTGGCGGCTTGGGCGGCTTGCAGCAACATTTCATTTAAATTGTGCGTATCTAGGGTCATTCGATACCGCTCGCAAGTTCAAAAATTGGCATATACATCATCAACACAATGCCACCAATTAAGATACCAATAAGTGCCATTAATGTGGGTTCAAATATTTTGGTAAATCGATCTACCCATCGAATCATTTCTTCTTCATGAAAGCTAGCTGCACGCTCCATCATCTTATCTAAAGTGCCTGTTTTTTCACCTACATTGAATAAGCGCATGGCAACTGGCGTGGTGAGTTCAGACTCTGATAGTGCTTGAGAAAACTGTTGGCCTTCGGTAATGAGCTTTTTGGCTTTTTGTAGATTGTTTTTTAAGCCTGCACCAAGCAGACTTTCTACCATTGCCAAGCCATTCATCACGGGAATGCCGCTTTTGAGCAGCATAGAGAATGTGCGATAAAATCGTGCTAGGTGATATACCCGCACCTTGTTGCCAAAAAATGGAATTTTCCATAAAGCATCGTAAAGTTTGGTACGTACTTCTGGACGAGAAATCATGATAATCAGTGCAGCAATCATTGCGACTAATAGACCTAAAATAATATAACCGTAGTGCTGTGAGAAATCGCCTACCTTCAGCAAAAATTTGGTACTGGTGGAAATGTTTGTCACTTGTGTTGCGTAAATCTTACTAAACTTGGGTATGACAAAAACCACTAAAAATGCCAATACTATTAAGCCGAAACTCGTGACGATGGCTGGGTAAACAGATGCGCTGACAATGCGTTTTTTGAGTAAATCGACATTTTCTAAATACTGGCTATAACGCAGCAAAGCTTCAGGCAAATCGCCTGTGGTCTCAGCTGCGCTGATTGTGGCAATAAACAAGGTGGGGAATGCATTAGCATTAAGCGACATGGCTTGCGATAAGGTTTTACCTTCTTGCACAGATATGAGTAGCTGCTGCAATATAAGCTTAATTGCTGAGTTATTTTCTTTATCGATGAGCGTTTGCAGCACATCCATGACAGATAAGCCAGCTTCGAACAAAACTCTAAATTCTTGGCAAAACAGAATCAGCGGAAACTGGCTTTTTTTCTGATTGAGTATTTGCTGAATAACTAACGATACTGAGGTTTTAACTTGTAAAACAATTAAACCTTGTTGTTCAGCCTTGACTCTAGCGTCTTCAATAGAATTCGCATCAAGCTCAAAATGGTAGGGGGCTTGACCTTCACGAAGAACGCGTAGTTGATATTGCATGATGATAGCCTATTAATCGCTAATGTCTGCATTTTCATTAGTGCCACCAGCTCGACCGTCTGCCCCATAGGAGAATAAGTCAAACTCAGATTTTTCACCTGGAATACGATAAATGTAAGGATGATCCCACGGATCATTTGGAATGGCTTTTTGCAAATATGGCCCTTGCCATTTGCTGTTACCTTGTGGCGCAGTTATTAATGCCTCTAAGCCTGCTTGTTGATCTGGATAGCTTCCAGTATCTAGGCGGTAGACATCTAGCGCTTTTCTTAATGAATTAATTTGAGCTTTAGCCGTTTTTACTTCAGATTTACTTAGTTGCCCAAAATAGCGAGGCCCAACATAACTGACCAATAAGCCAATAATCACCATGACGACTAAAAGCTCAAGCAGCGTGAAGCCTTTGTTAACTTGAAACCACTGGCGATCATTTCGCATAAGAGAGCCTTTTAACAGCAAACTAGTATTGATTATACTAGCTTGTTTTAATTGTTTTTATTGTTAGTTTTTCACCAATAAAACTCCCATAAGGCTAGGGAGTTTTATTGGTTTTTTAATCTTTATTATGGTGCCGAAGCTACGAAACCTGACTGGTCACCAATTGCCCCACCAATGCAAGTTGGGTGGTCACCAAGTGCGGCAAAAGTGCCTGTTAATTTTAACTTCTCAACTTGAGTCACAGAAGCTAAAGGCTCTAGTCCTAGTAGATTGCGCATTTTCCAAACAAATGCGTGGTCTGTGCATGAGGTGTCACCAGATACGCCAATGCCACCAATTTTTACACCATTTTTGTAAAGTGGTAGACCGCCACCGAATACGTTAATGCCACCAATCCTTTTCCCTACTAGTGGATCATTTGTTTTACCGAAGTTAGTTGGTGATCCTTTGTAAGCACCTTCTGCATCTACTGGGTTACTTTCTTGTAAACCATATAGACTGCCGCCTGGTTGAACCGCAGCATATAAGGCTCCACTAGAAATGGCTAGACCATCTAAACTGAACGCATTACCAGTATTGGCTTTTTGCGCTGAAATTACTCGACTGCCCAGCCATTGAGAGTTGCCTGCTAAAGAGCCTTTAGCCCCTGTATTGACTACAGCACAAACTTTACCGGTTTCATCTACAAATGTAGCCCACATATTTAAAGATAAGCCACCCGTGCTGGCAGATGCAAGTGCATTGTTTGCAGCTTTTTGTAGGGCGCTATATGTAACATCCTGACAGCCAGCGTTGGCATTTGCTGTAAATACACTGGCTAGCAGTGCGAATGTTAAACCTGCGATTTTCTTGGTCATTTAATTCTCTCCTTGAGAAATTAAGCTATTTCATAAAATTAGATATTGATGGTGGCGGAATATTTAATAAAAAAATATTGCGAAATCAATAGTAGACCAAAAAAATTGAATGAAATATCCCCTAAATAGGAGTATTCAAATGAACTTTTAGTGACAGGAGATTAGATGAAAACAGGCAAGCTCAGCAAGTATGCGTAAAGGCGAGCTTTGATAAATGGTAGCTTAGATGAAAGTATATTTGAGTAAAGCGGTAAGGCATATTAAATAAAACTTTGTAAAGAAGGCTCTGTAATTTAAGAGCCATAAGGTTTGGTGTTGCGTTTAGATTAATTTAAATAGCGATAAACTGCTGAGCTCTACAAAGGATTTTTGGGCAGCTTCCATAATGGTTTGTTGTTTTGCAAATTCAGAAAGCGCGCTGGCGTAGTCGGTATCTTGCAAAGTAGATAATGATTTACTGTACTGCAATGCACGGTCAGAGCCTGCGGTGTCTAGGTTGTCAAGCTCATTGAGTTTTGCACCTACGTCAGCACGTACGTTCAAGACGTTATCGACTGAGCCTTTTAAACTGCCAATCGCTGTCGATATTCCAGTGTTATAGGCGGCTTGGGTAGCAGCATTGGTAATTGGTGTGTTGAGTAGCGTCACTAGGTTGCTTAACGTAGCAAATACATCGTTACCACTACCTTGAAATACATTATCGCCAGTCGCGTTGACTGCCATTTGGCGTTGTGAATCTACTTGTAATAATTGCTGATTACTATCCCCCGCATAGGTAGCCCCAGCGGCATTAGCAACAAACGGCGCGGTACTCGACTTAAAGCCAGCATAGAGGTAGTTTCCAGAGGCATCTTGTGTATTGGCAAGTCCAATCAATGCGTCTAGAGAGCCTTTTAGCTCAGAGGCCATAAAACTTCTTTCAGTATCAGATAACGTGGCATTACCTGCACCAACTAAAGTAGATTGCGTGGAAACGAGTAAATTCGTCACGCTGGTTAAGTTAGACTCTAAAGTGTTTAGTTTGAGTTGAGCCGTTTGACGGGTATCGGCAAATTTAGTATTAGCACTTTGAGCAGATGAAATCTCTAGTGCGCGTGCAGATGCGACAGGGTCATCTGAAGGTGATGATATACGTCGACCAGTAGAAATCTGTTCTTGTAACTTGGCTTGTTCAGACTGTAGGTTGCCAATTCTAGTAACGCCTGATTGATAGATACTATTTGTACTTATACGCATGATTTTTCCTTAAACTAAACTTACGCCCCTAGTTGTAATAGCGTACTAAAGAGCTGAGAGGCGATTTGCATCATTTTTCCAGCTGCCTGATAAGCTTGTTGATAACGTAATAGGTTGGTTGCTTCTTCATCTAAATTCACACCAGATTCTGACTGCATAGCTGTGTTTGCTTGTTCGAGCACTTTTGCATCAGCGGCAGATGTGATTTCCAACTCACGCGTTTTGTTACCTACGCCATTGACGAGCTCTGCAAATGCGCTCGAATATGTAGTAGAACTGTTATTGATGGTTCCCTGTTTTTGCAAGCCTGCCAGCAATAAGCCGTTACGATTATCGCTGGGGCCGCTCGCAGATAATGTGAATTTATCACCATTTGCAGGTGCGCCAGTAATAGAGAAGCTAAGCCCACCAACGGAAATGGTTGCACCACTGGTATAGGTGATTGGTGAGCCAGCGGGATAAAAGGTAGGGACACCTGATACCGTCACCGTCACGGGCTGTGTTGATGGTGACATGGATAGCGTTCCAGGCACGCCACTTGCGTAGGTGAGTCCCAAAGTGCCCGTTAATGTACTGCCTGCTGGTGGTACGCTGATGCTTGCAGTGCCAGTATTGGTTGTATTCGCGACCGAACTTAGCGTGGAGCTACCAATAGCCAATTTTTTGGCGTCAGTAATGGCTAAGCTAATGGTGGTGGCTACATCTCTTGTTGGGCGGATGACATATTCATCATTAGCAGCCATGCCTGCTGACACATTAAAGCTCAGACCATCTAATGAGGTGGCTGGGGGCGTTGGTACGCTTGCAGGCGTAGGCGCGGCAGGGTCGTTGTATAAGACCACATTATCTGAAAGGCGAGAAATCTTGTAGTTTGTACCGTCAAATTGTAAGCGGTAGTCGCTAGTTGTGACGGCACGAGCGTCCACAATCTGACTCGTCACAACTGCTGAGCCTGTATTGTTTCCACTAGCACTGACAGTTGGTGTTGCAAGGTTAAATAAATTACCACCTGCATTGCCATTTAAATCTACACCTTGTTGGTGCTGTGTATTGAAAGTGTCGCCGAGAACAAGCGCAATTTGACCTATTTGATTTTGTATGGGGTCTAGTGACTCTGCTCTAAATTGTAATAAGCCGCCAATCGCACCGCCAGGTAAGCTATTAGTACCTAAAACGGTGGATTTTCCTGATGATTGATATGCAACTTCCAGTCTTGTAGGGTCTGTTGGTGAGCTTGTGGTGGTCAGCGACATTAAGCTTTTACCAATGACCAATGGTAAGCCGTTACCTACGTAAATGTTGTAACTACCTTGTCCTTGCGGCACTACAGTGGTTTTAATTTGTTTACTTAACTCTGTGACCAATTGATCGCGCTGATCCATCAAGTCATTGGGGGTATTACCATTACTACTAATCGCGGTTTCAATAGAATTGTTGAGAGACGCAATTTGCTTTGCGTAGGTGTTGACTAAGTTAACGCTTCCTGCGAGTTCGGTATTGATGTCATTTCTAACTTCATTTAGGCGACTGTTAGTGCTTTGTAGACGGTTTATCAACGATTGTGCAGAAGATAACATCGATTGGCGGGTCGGAATATCGCTAGGGTTAGCCGATAGATCCGTCACACTATTAAAAAAGCTGGAAATTGCTGGGTTTAAGCCAGCAGAAGCGTCAGACAGCATATTGTTAATGTTGCTAAGCTGAGCAGCATAAGTTTCGCTACTCGCGCTACTCGCTTGACTATTCACAACTTGTTTAGAGAGTATTTCATTAAAGGCGCGAGTGACGCTGGCGACCTCTGTGCCTTGCCCAATATAGCCGCTTCCAGAGCTTTGAGCTTGTGCTGCCGCTTGTACCACGACTTGTCTTGAGTACCCAGGTGTAGAGGCATTGGCGATATTGTGACCAGTCGTGCTGAGGCCAACCTGAGCTGCTGCAAGTGCGCTTTTTCCTATACTTAGTATGTCAGCCATGATATTTACTCTTTAGAAAAACTGTGTACAACTATGATGACGGTCAGAAAATAGAAAACTTTAGACCACTCATCTTAATTTAATTAATTTTGGCCTTAATGCTTACCTTACGAATTGTGATATTGCAGTTTGTACGTGGTAATTATTAAGGGATCACTTTCTGTATCACGTTCGCCAGTTTGCTTGCGTAATTAGGGTCAGTCGCGTATCCAGCATTTTGCATGGCTTGCGCGTAACCATTCACGCTATCTAAATTTGCCATCACTTTGTTGTAGCGCGGGTTGTTGTTCATCATATTGGCAAAATCTTTGAATGAGTCAGCGTAGCTGTCATAAGCGCGGAATTTTTCAATGCGTTTTTGTTTTACGCCATGAATATATTCAGTCGTAGTGGCTTCTACCACTTTGCCATCCCAATTGCCTGAAGCTTTAATGCCGAATAGGTTATTACTTGGCGTACCATCTGCACCTTTTAATTCACGTTTGCCCCAGCCACTTTCAAGCGCGGCTTGACCGAGCATTAGATGGGCAGGCACGCCAGTAGTGCGGCTGGCTTCTTCTGCATGTTTGGACATACGATTTTTGAATTCAGCAGCGCTATCAGTAGATGATTTAGCATCCACTTTATTATTGATTAATGAAGTCTCTGTAGGCGAGTTTTTATAATCAATGAGTGCTTTAAAGTCTGGTAGATTGTTGACAAGCTTGCTGTTGCTTGATGATAAAGGGTTGCTGATGATTGCATTGGTCTTTGTATCAGAAGCGGATGCTGATGGTGTATCTGTCACAGCTTGTTCCATGGTGTTATTAACTGGGTTGTTACCTTGGCTAAGTTGTCTGGCAAGTACATCTGCAAGCCCTAGGCCTTTTGTGGCTAGATTGCTGCTGAGTTGCTGATCAAGCATTGAAGTGAATGTGCGGCTTTGCTCGTTATCAAACGGATTATCTTGCGGTGAAGCTTCACGCATACTTTTCAACATCATGTTCATGAAAATCGCTTCAAACTGCTTGGCAACGCCTTTAATAGCTTCTGGTGAATTTTCTTTCGCAGCATTCTTTAAACCATTGAGGCCATTGGCATCAAATGCTACGTTTCCAGATAAATCTGCGCCGCTAATCATCTTAAATGACCTCTAAGTCCGCGTGCAATGAGCCGGCGGCTTTCATAGCTTGCAAGATGGCAAGCAGGTCTTGTGGTGTTGCACCAATCGCATTAAGTGCTTTAACGACATCTGATAGATTAGCTCCGCTATTGAGTTTTAAAACCTTGCCTGGTTCTTTGTTGATTTCAATTTGTGAGCGTGCAGTTGATACGGTTTGTCCGCTTGATAATGCACCAGGTTGGCTGATTACAGGGTCTGTATTGATCACTACTGATAAATTGCCATGCGATACAGCGCAGTTCTCTAGTGTGACCGCTTGGTTCATCACCACAGAGCCAGTGCGAGCGTTCATGATGATTTTAGCGTTAGTAGGGGCGGGTGCTACGTTGATTTTTTCTAGATCGGCAAGAAAGCTTACGCGACTGCTATTGGCTGGTGCTTGCACGCGAATAACACGACCATCTTGTGCAAGGGCGGTGTTTTGACCAAAACGTTTGTTAATCGCATCTACGACTAAAGATGCAGTTGAAAAATCTGACTCTTTTAGCTCTAAGTTAACGTTATCCGTTAGGTTGATTGTATTTGGAATTGAGCGTTCTACTGTCGCGCCGTCAGAAATTCTGCCTACGCTTAGGTGGTTGATTTGTGTTTGGCTGCCGTTTGCAGAGGCACCTACGCCGCCGACCACTAAGTTACCTTGCGCCATGGCGTAAATCTGGCCGTCAGCACCTTTGAGTGGTGTCATCAAAAGCGTGCCGCCTCGTAGACTTTTTGCACTACCCATAGATGAAACTGTTACGTCCAAAGTCTGACCTGGCTGTGCGAAAGCAGGCAAGCTGCCTGTAATAATGACAGAAGCCACGTTCTTCATTTGCACGCTAGTGCCAGGAGGCAAATTCACACCCATTTGCTGCATCATACTAATCATGCTCTGTACGGTGTAGGGTGTTTGGTCACCTGTGCCGTCTAAACCAACGACAAGGCCATAGCCGATTAACTGGTTGTTCCTCACGCCTTGAATCGTGGCTAAATCTTTTAATCTTTCGGCATGTGCAGGCTGAATAAACATCAAGCTAACGAAAAACAGTACGCAGCAGATATCGCGCCATACTTGAGAGTTATTTCTTGTATATTGATGTGTCATGATGTTCACTAAAGCGCGCCCATGCTTAAGAAAAAGCGTGCCACCAGAGCGGCAATACTTGCGGCATCCACTTTGGTATTGGTTCTATATTCAATACGTGCATCCGCTACTTTATTGGACGGTACAAAGTTGCCTACAGTAATGCTGTCTGGGCTTACCACACCAGAGAAACGCACAAACTCAGTGCCTTTATCGAATGAGATCTGCTTTTCACCGCTTACCGCCAAATTACCGTTTGGCAATACATCAATCACAGTGACGGTAATCGAGCCATTGAATACATTGCTGGATTTCGCGTCATCTTTTTCTTTCACTGAGTTAGATGAGCTGCCTGCAAAGCTTGCTGCAGGTACGTTATGACCAAATAAGCTAGTAATTGAATTGGCTGCTTTACCGTCTTTACTGCCATTGCTTTCAGAGTTTTTGGTGGTGTTGGTATTTTCAATAATGTTAATCGTGACAGTATCTCCCACATAGCGTGGGCGACGGTCTTCAAATAAAGGGTGATAGGCAGCTACATTAAAAATTGCACCATTGTTAGATTTAACTGGTGTAGCAGCGGCAGGCTTTGCTGTCATCGGTTGTTTTACAACGGTTTGTGGCGTAAAAGCGCAAGCGTTTAATAGTAAGCATGATGCCAACGCGATGCCTTTTAAGGCTAGATTACACACTTTACGAGAATGAGTATTCAACATATTTAACTTTTTTTTGCTTAAGTTGGATTCAATTAGTTTTTCATTTAATTTTTATTGAATCAACATTACATCTGTGTCAATTTTTGTAACATTTGATCAGATGTAGTAATGGCTTTACTGTTAATTTCATAGGCGCGTTGCGTTTGAATCATATTGACTAGCTCTTCCACCACATTCACGTTAGAAGTTTCAACGTAACCTTGTGTCAACAAGCCTGCACCATTAGTACCGGGATTGTTCACTGTAGGGTTGCCTGATGCGGTGGTTTCTACAAAAAGGTTTTCACCTTTTCCTTGTAAGCCAGCAGTGTTAATAAATGTTGCCAGTTGCAAAGTGCCAATCTGAGTGGTGGCAGTTGAACCTGTAGTCGTGATTGAAACCGTACCATCGCGACCCACAGTAAAGCTCTCTGCATTAGCTGGAACAGTAATCGCTGGTTGGACAGGAAAGCCGCTAGACGTCACTAATTGACCTTGGCTATCTGTCTGAAAAGAGCCATCGCGCGTGTACGCTGTTGTGCCATCTGGCATCAATACTTGAAAGAAACCTGCACCTTGAATGGCCACATCTTTGTTGTTGCTGGTTTGTTGTAAATTACCTTGGCTAAAAATGCGTTCTGTCGCCACAGGTCTTACACCTGTACCTAGTTGTAAACCCGATGGCAATTGTGTTTGTTGTGAGGTTTGTGCGCCAGGCTGGCGAATATTTTGATAGAGCAAGTCTTCAAATACTGCGCGTGAACGCTTGAAACCATTAGTACTGACGTTTGCCAAGTTGTTGGCAATCACGTCCATTTGCGTTTGTTGGGCATCTAGGCCAGTTTTTGAAATCCATAGTGAGCGTATCATTTTATTTCCCTTCAAAAATCAGCCGATGCTTGTAATTAATTACATAAATGCTGATTGATATATCAGAATGCTATGAAACAATCTTAACCTAACTAGACTCAACCCAAACTTAGGAGTTGAGAGGCTTTATTAGCGTTATTCTCAGCGCTTTGCATAAGCTTCATTTGAGTTTCAAATTGTCTGGCTAAACTAATCATAGAAACCATCGCGTCAATCACATTGACATTACTACTTTCCAGCGCACCACCAACAACATGCACGTTTGCATCGACTTCTGCTGGGTTGCCATTGCTCGTCACAAACAAGCCATCTTCAGCACGTACTAAATCTGCTTCAGGTGGATTGACTAACTTTAAGCGACCCAATACATTGGATGCACCCGGCTTAGCGCCATTGGCAACGGTTGATACAGTGCCGTCCTTACCAACGGAAACTGCAACATCAGGTGGAATGCTAATCGGGCCGCCATCGCCTAACACTGTTAAGCCCGTGGCGGTTTGTAAAATACCGTTCTCACTGACCTTCAAAGAGCCGTTGCGTGTATAGCCCTCAGAGCCATCGGCACGCTGAATAGATAACCAACCCTTGCCTTGAATCGCCACATCTAAATCGCGGTTAGTCGATTGAATAGCACCAGGGTTGAAGTCTGCACCTACGGTAGAGTCCACTACGAATGCACGGGTTGCTAAACCTTCGCTGATAACAGGTACTGCTCTGAACGAATCAACTTGTGCCTTAAAGCCCGTAGACGTGACATTGGCTAAGTTATGGGCGGTGGTCGCTTGTTGTTCAAGTATGTGTTTTGCGCCTGTCATTGCGGTGTAAATCATGCGATCCATAGCTGCTCTCCTAATTCTTTAAATAGGCTTAATTACTAATGTCTATTTACTAGCGTAAGTTAACTAAAGTTTGTAAAACCTGATCTTGCGTTTTAATGGTTTGGGCATTGGCTTGGTAGTAACGCTGCGCTGTAATCATGTTGACTAACTCAGCTGTCAGGTCGGTATTGGAGTCTTCAACTGCTGAAGATTGCAGTACACCTAGTGTGCCTGTGTTAGGAACGCCAATGAGTGGTGTGCCAGAGGTTGAACTCTCGCTCCAAGCATTGCCACCTAGTGATTGAAGACCATTAGGGTTAGAAAAACTTGATAGTACAACTTGTCCAAGTGCTCTTGACTGGCCGTTGCTGTAACGTCCAGTGATGATGCCATCGGCACCAGTATTAAAGCCAGCTAGGCGTCCAGAAGTGTAGCCATCTTGCGTTAGACTATTAATGCTGTAGTTGGAACCAAACTGTGTACTAGCCGAGTAGTCAATAGTAAGTGCCACTGCTGCTGCACCAGTTGGAACGGTTGGCGTTGTAGCAGGGGGAATCGGCGGATTTAATGGCGCAAATGTAACTGCCGTTGGGCTAGCCGGAACGCTAGTTGGACCAAGGCCTGTACCAGTCGCCGGGAATGTTAAGGTAGCCGTTGGTGTTGGTAAGGTAGTGGTAGAAATACCATCTGCTGTTGTAAACACCTTCCAAACATTGGGTGTGCTGTCTTTGACAAAATAAGTTTGTAGTGTATGAGAGTTACCTAAACTATCAAACACTGTCACCGCGGTTGAGTCGTTATAAGTGGTTGGGTCTGTAGGGGAAAATGGCGTGACAGCAGGTGTTGCTTTGCGCGAATCTAAATTCACTAATCCAACTATTTTGGTGGTTGCTTGAGGCTGTAAATCTGCGGTGCTGATTTTCAGGTCTACAGGTGCGCCTTTTTGTATAGCACCCGTTGTGTCGGCCGCATAGCCAGTCAGATGTTTACTTGCAGAATCTACAATATAGCCATCTTTATCCATTTTAAATTGACCATTTCTTGAATAAGTGACCGCACCATTATTTGTCATTCGGAAAAATCCGCCGCCGTTGATGGCGATATCCAAAGAGTTATTAGTGCTAGTCACATTACCTTGTGTAAATTGTTGCGCAACGGTAGATAGATTGGTACCAATACCAATTTGTGTGCCACCACCACCTGTGAGTGAGTTGGCAAATACATCCGCAAACTCTGCGCGTGATTGTTTAAAACCTACTGTGTTGGCGTTGGCAACGTTGTTGCCGATAACCTCTAGTTGTTTTGATGCTGCATTTAAGCCGCTTAAACCTTGTTGAAAACTCATGTTGTTCTCCTGTTATGTGTCTTTAAATATGTAGGTATGACGTTAGACTTAGAAAATTTCTTTTACGGCAGTAGTACTTACGCTGGCTAAATTACTTAAATTTAACTTCACACCGCTGGTGCTGTTAGAAACACTCATCACTTCTGCATAATTAAGAGCATCAGCTGTAACGCTCTGGCCTGCAGTGGTGGCGGTCACTTCGAATTTATAACTGCCAGTTTTTGCTACTGAACCATCGTCTGCAAGGCCGTCCCATTTAAATGGCAAGGTACCAGCATCTTGCGCACCTAAATTCAATGTTCGGATAGTTGAACCTGCAGAGTCTTTAATTAACACGCTAAGCTTATCTGCGCCTGTAGGCATATCTATACCAAAGTAGCCGCCAGTGCCACTGGTGGTCACCGATGTACCGGGTACCAAAACGTTATGACCTATCATGTTGGCTGCTTGGTAAGATTGTCCAGATTGCATGCTGCTCATCAGTGATTCCACCGTGCTATTGAGCTTGTTGATGCCTGTCACAGTAGAGAGTTGCGCCATTTGGCTAGTTACTTGTGCGTTATCCATTGGGTTTAATGGGTCTTGATTCTTCATCTGTGTGATGAGTAAAGTCATAAATCTATCTTGAGCTGTGTCTACGCTACTTTTTGTAGAACTACTGGTGCCATTCACACTATCAAGTAAGGCTTGAGAAGGAGTGCTAGAGGTTGTTTGTACAGTGGTCATAATATTTACCTTTAATTTAAAACTTCAATTATTTATTTTCTTGACTCTATATAACTCGAAAACTTACTGTTGTCCTATGGTCAGTGTTTTAAGTAGCATGGTTTTAGCGGCATTCATGGTCTCAACGTTATTTTGATAAGCACGTGAAGCAGAAATCATGTTCACCATTTCTTCGGTCACATTGACGTTTGGCATGGTGACGTAACCTTTGTCGTTTGCTAGTGGATGTTTGGGGTCGTACACCACTTTTGCTGGAGAATTATCTTCAATGACTTTTAGTACCTTCACACCGCTGGCGTCTGGCGAGCCTGTAGGCGTTGCACTGAACACTACCTGCTTGGCTTTGTAAGGCGTTCCGTTTGCGCTAGTGGCACTATCGGCATTGGCAAGGTTACTAGCAACCGTGTTTAAGCGCTGTGCTTGCGCACTCATCGCTGAGCCTGAAATATTGAATACGTTAAATAGAGACATTTTTTATCCTATCCAAATAAAATTTAAGAACCTTTAGACTTAAGAGCTCTGTAACGCTGCCAGCATTTGTTTTAGCTGAGCGTTGATGAGCGTTAAGCTCGCTTCATAGCGAATACCATTGTCGGCAAATTGGTTGCGTTCTACGTCCATATCAACCGTATTTCCATCCACACTGCCTTGAATAATTGGGCGAAACAAAGGCTCGCCTGGCGCTGCACTGGTGTTACTGTTATTTGCACGAGAGCCATCTAAGTGTTGTGGCGAAGTTTTTGCCGTTTGAAAAGCATCTTTATTGATGCCAGCCACTGCGCTTTGCATGGCTGCCTTAAAGTCGATGTCGCGGGCTTTAAAGTTTGGTGTGTCAGCATTGGCAATATTCGCGGCAATCAGCTCTTGGCGCTGGCCACGTACTCTTAATGCGTTTTGATGAAAACTTAAAGCTTCGTCTAATCTATTCAGCATGATGAATTCCTTTTATAACGGCATAATTTTTTCAAAATAATCTTAAAGAAAAGGCATGAATTGCCGATAACATAGTTGCAAACCATTTTTTGCAAACAATTTTTAGTACGTACAAGTCTAGGATTAAAAGTGTGGCTTTGATTGCTCAAGTAAAAGGGTAAAACTTGCCCTTTTCTTAATTTTGCTATGCGGCTGACGCAGTAGAATACATATTGAGTTTTTACCATTGCCATGGGATTCGATATGTTCAAGCGCTGTAAATTTAATGTACTTACCAGTTTGGTAGTTTTGAGCTTAATCAGCTCTGCAAGCAGTTTTGCTGAGGTTGCAACACCTGCTGCAGTGGTTACGCCGCCTATGACAAAACAGAATTTGGCTGCAATAAAAACAAAAATTACAGAATTTCTAGAAACACAGACTATTGGCTACCCTGGCAAAGTGAGCGTACGTGCTGGTGCTATAGATCCTAATTTAAAACTGGCGCAATGCCCTGATATGCAGGTTTTTATGCCAACAGGTAGTCGGGCATGGGGCAAAACTAGCGTAGGGGTGCGTTGTAACGCGCCGAATGTTTGGACTATATATGTGCAAGCAACTGTTAATGTAATCGCACAATATTTGGTGGCAGCTTCACCGTTGGCGCAAGGTCAAACGGTGACTGAGCAAGATATGATGTTTGAAAGTGGTGACTTAACGCAGCTGCCAGCAGGTGTATTTACTGAGCAATCGCAAGCCATTGGGCGTACTGTGAATATCTCCATGAGTGCAGGCGCTGTACTCAGGCAAGAGTTGCTAAAAGTTGCTCCTGTCGTGCAGCAAGGACAAACCGTTATGGTGACATCTAAGGGTAATGGTTTTAGTGTTTCAGCCGAAGGCCTTTCGATGGCTAAGGCTAACGAGGGGCAAGTTGTGCAAGTTAAGGTCGCAAGTGGCCAAATAGTGACAGGCATTGCCAGGAATGGTGGTCAAGTAGAGGTTGGGTTTTGAAGTGAAGTTTAAAGCTAACTTCACGTTTTAATGTGTTAATTTATAGAGAGTAAATAAAAAGCTTACAAAGTATTAAAGTTCGCTTAAACTATGCCGATATAAGCAATATGAATGCGTTAGTTGTAGTTGAAAGTAGCGCAAGGTAACTTAAGCGAAAAGGATAAATAGCCATGAAAATTAATGACTCTATTAAGAATACAGTTGGCCTTGGTATTGATAAACCAGCCGCTGGAAAACTAGGCTCAGCTAATAATAAAAATGCACAGGCTTCACAAGTGGATGCTAAATCAGCTGAAAGTGTCACATTATCGCCATTGTCAGCACAATTGAAATCACTTGAAGAAAAAGTGTCGGCAAGCAGTGTATTCGATGCTGAAAAAGTTGAAGCGATTAAATCGGCGATTGCAAACGGTCAATTTAAAGTGGATTCAGAAAAAGTCGCTGATGGTTTGATTAGCTCTGTGAAAGATTTCTTATCTACTCAGAAATAGCGGCAAAAGTAATGTACCAAACATAACGAGGACAACATGAACAAGCCAACTTCTAATCTGATGATTACTTTCGAGCAAGATGCGAAATTAGTGAACAATCTGCTAGAAGTGTTAACACGAGAGCAATCAAGCTTGGTGTTGTCTGATATTGACGCAATAGAAGCAGCAATGGAAGAAAAATCTGTGTTGCTGCAAAATATTAGCCTCACCGCTAATAGCCGTTATGCCGCACTAGCTGCAGGCGGTTTTGCACCGAATGAATCTGGTATGACTGCTTGGCTTAAAAGCCAAAGCAAACCCACGTTAGCCGAGTCGTGGGAACGTTTTCAGAAATCAATCAGCCAAGCCAAAGAAATGAATCGGCTTAATGGCGTTCTCATTAATAAGCATTTCAATCGCAATCAACAGTTGCTTAATCACCTACAAGGTAGCTTAGATAATGGTGGCGTTTACGGCAAAAATGGCCAAGCAAAATCACAGTCTAGTTCTCGCTCATCTTTAATTGCTTAATGATTTTTTCTTGCTATAATTATGGCACTTTAATGGACTTAGAGTAGTCGCTGTAATTTGCAATTTGACTTAATATATCCCGTTATAACCTGCATCAGAAAAGTAACGTGATGACGTTTCATTCAAAAAAAATATAATAAGTATAAAGGGGCGTACCTGATGGCTTTGGTACCATGAAATGGTGATTAGTAAATTCTTATTACCTCTTGAATGTATGATGCATGCCTTGGTTACAGTGATTCGGCAAACATGTATATTGCTAGCAATAGCGCCTCTAGATAACTCTTTTTTCTCCTTTAATTTTCAGCACATCAGTTTAAATAGACCATTATGTTTTTCATATAGTCGCTATTTACCAAGGTTTATCTCAATTTTCTCTCTAAGTCGCGATTGCTCAATATGAATGTCGGTCGCAAGTTAATGCTCATTGTAGTGGCTAGCGTTTTGCTAGTCATCATCCCCGCTGCAGCTGGCATTTACCTTTATTTAAAGCAAAATCTACTTGCAACTGAAGCTGTCACGCTTACAAATGAAACTCAAACAATAGTTGCTAGCAATACTCAAACGCTACTCGGTTACGAGTTCAGCCTAAAAGCGTTATCCAGCACGCTCGAAAAAACACTAGCCGAGCCACCCAAGGTAGGAGAAGCTGCGGCCTTTGAGCGGTTAGTACAACGTTACCCAGACCAGGCATGGCGTAATCGACGTGAAGGATTTGACGGTCACACTGAAGCAGGGATATTTTTACCGCCAGATGCAACGTTAGATGCAGAGCAAAAAAGTCTGCATTTACGCAGTAAGCATTTGTTAGATATTTACGGCACCTCAATTACCAATGCTTACGGCAATATATGGTTGCTAACAAAAGATAAAACGGAAGTCATTTACGATCATCTGTATCCAGAGTTTGCAGCGTTAATGAAAGCGGATACGGATTACACCTCAACTGCGTGGTTTACATTAGGCGACCCTGCAACAAACCCTAAGCGTGAGGTTCGTTGGACGCCACCTATGCTTGATCCAGTATCTAACAGTTGGATTATCAGCGCGGTTTTACCGCTAGATGTGAATGGCCGTTGGATAGGCACAATAGGGCGCGATATTAGCATTACCAAAGCGCTACCTTCTTTGATGCAAAAAAGTCAGCGCTACTCTGGTGAGCAGCTCTTTTTGATGGATTCAGAAGGTAATTACATCGATGCAGGACCGTGGCAGAAGCAACTGGAAGCTCATCCAGATACGTTTAAATTAGGCTTAACTCAAGAGCCTGAGCTAGCTGAACTCTTAGGGCATAAAGCATTAAGTTTGAGCGCGCATGTTTATGATAAGCATGTGACATTTAAGGGTCGCGAGTACCTGGCTATAGACGCCCCTATGCCTTACATAGGCTGGCGTTACACACGCTTAGTGCCAGTCAATGAGATTTTGGCGCCCATGCGTCAGCTATTTTACTCATTAGTAGGCATAGTACTTGTTATTGGCTTGCTGATTGGCTTCTTGATTGATTTGGCTGTTCAACGCAACATTATTAAGCGCCTGCAAACTTTAGCTGATGCTGTACGTAGGTATGGTTTGGGTGATATGAAAGCCCGAGCAAATTTGCTGGGAAATGACGAACTCGCTAAAACCTCGCAAGAGTTCGATACGATGGCTAAGCGCATTGAAAGTAACGAGCGTGAACTGAGTCTCGTTATGAACAATATCCCTGTTACGGCTTCTCGAGTAGACAATAGCCTACGTTATATTTTTGTAAGCCACCAATATACGGTCATTTTTGCTAAGCCTATGGAGGAGATTGTTGGACATACCATGCAAGAAATTCTGGGCGAAGACTTATTTGCACAGGAAGAACCCTATGCCAGACGTGCAATAGCTGGTGAAGCTGTTAACTTTGAAATTAGAGCTGATATTTTAGGTTATGGTGAAATGCATGGCCTAGTGCACTTCACGCCGAACTTGGATGAAAATAATCAGGTTGATGGCTTCTTTATTAGTGTCGTTGACATTACCGAACGTAAGAAAATTCAACAAGACTTGATGGAGCGTGATGCTCGATGGAAATTTGCCATTGAAGGGTTTGGCGACTATTTATGGGACTCAGACGAAGTCACACGAACAATTACTTATTCAAAAGCATGGATAGACATCGTAGGTTATGCTGAACATGCGCCTAATCACAAGCTTGATGAATGGGAATTTCGTATTCATCCAAATGACAAGGCAACTGTGCTTGCCAACTTGCAAAGCTGCCTTGATGGAAATACGCCAACCTATGATTGCGAGTATAGGATATTAACTAAAAATAGCAGTTATAAGTGGATACATGATCGTGGCATCGTATTAGACAGAAGCATTAATGGCAAAGCACTGCGCATGGTTGGTACTGCGAGTGATATAAGTCTGCGTAAACAGTTAGAAGTTGATTTAAAGGCGAAAGATGATCGCTGGAAATTTGCGATTGAAGGTTCTGGCGATGGCGTTTGGGACTGGGATATTCAATCCAATACGATAGAGCACAGTTCACGTTGGAAAGAAATACTTGGTTATTCGTCATTAGATTCGCTTCCAACTGGCGAAGCTTGGGAAAATCGATTCCATCCTGATGATAAGGCGCGAGTAGAAGAAGAGATGCGCTTATATCTAGATGGGAAAACTTCTGTCTATAGAGTTGAGTGTCGAATCAAGTGTAAAGATGGTAGCTATAAGTGGATACTTGGTCGTGGCATGGTCGTTAGTCGAGATGAGCACGGTAAGCCACTACGTATGATTGGTACAAGTACCGATATTAGTAAGCGTAAGCAAGCTGAAATTGAACTGAGTATTGCCGCGACAGCTTTTGAATCTCAGCAAAGTATTATTATCGCTGATGCTAAACGCAAAATTGTGAGAGTGAATACGGAGTTTGCCAGAACCACTGGATACACTGCCGAAGAGGTGGTTGGACAGTCTATAGATATACTTAAATCGGCTAAACATGATGCGGCTTTTTATAAAGTCATGTGGACGACAATTAATGAGGTTGGTACGTGGAGCGGTGAGGTTTGGAACAGCCGTAAAAATGGTGATATCTATCCTGGCCAGCTCACGCTAACTGCAGTAAAAGACGTGCATGGTCACGTGAGCTATTATGTGGGTACGGTTCTTGATATCACTGAGCGTAAGAAAACTGAGGAAGCTTTAATCGAAAGCGAATACCGCTCAAAATTTGCCATTGAAGGTTCAGGTGATGGCGTCTGGGATGTGAATGTTCAGACTGAAGAAGCGACCTATTCTAGGCGCTGGGCAGAAATGCTGGGTTATGAGCCCAGCGAGATTTTGCCAACGCGTGATGAGTGGAGAGCGCTCATTCATCCTGAAGATAAGCCTCGAGTTTTAGCGGCTGGTATTGCTTATCTTGAGGGTAAAACAGAAGTTTACATGGTTGAATATCGCATCCGCTGTAAAGATGGCGAGTATAAATGGATGTTGAGTCGCGGCATACTAGTGAGTCGTAGTGAAGACGGTAGGCCTTTGCGTATGATTGGTACGCAAATCGACATCACGGAGCGTAAACTTGCTGAAGAAAAGCTAAAACGGATGCAATTTGAGCTATTGGAATCTCACGAGCGTTATGTCGACTTGTATGAGTTTGCGCCTATTGGATATTTATCTATTACCAAGCACGGCATGATTACCGAGGTCAACTGGAAAGTGACCGCGATGTTAGGCTTGCAACGTAAAGATATTAATCAGCATCGATTTGAGGAATTTGTCGTAGAAGACGACAAAGGTTTCTGGCGTCGCCAGTTCACCATGATTAAAGAACAGCAGGGTGGCGAAGAGTTAACCTTATCACTCAAGCTTGCTAGTGCTAATGGCTCTATATTCAACGCAAACCTTCATTGTTTACGCATGGATAACGATGATGATCAGCCCATTTTACGCGTGACGCTTGAAGATGTGACTCAACTAAAACAAGCTGAACAAGTGATGCAACTACGCGAAAGTTACCAGCGCTCATTATTAGACAACTTCCCATTCATGGTGTGGTTGAAAGACAAAAAGCATCGTTACCTTGCAGTTAATCAGGCTTTTGCTAAAGCAAGCGGTCATGCTTCAGAAGATTTATTACCAGGTTTATCTGATATGGATGTGTGGCCTAAAGAGCTAGCAAAAATATATCGTTCGGATGATATTGCGGTATTAAAAAACGGTGTGCCAAGAGCCTCAGAAGAGCTTGTTGAGTTAAATGGTCAGAAAAAATGGTATGAAATTTATAAATCACCCGTCACCATAGATGGCGACGTAGTTGGCACTGTAGGTTTTGCACGTGATATTAATGAACGCAAACACGCTGAAATGTTTGAGCAATTCCGCAGCCATGTATTAGAGCTTTTGATTGCTGACTTAACATTACACGATATTCTTGAAGCGATTGTACTTGGCGTAGAGCAATTTAATCCTGAAATGTTGTGCAGTATCTTGCTACTTGATGCAGAAGGTAAGCGTCTGAGCAACACGGCGGCGCCAAGTTTGCCTACATTTTATAATGCGGCGATTGATGGTAGTGAAATTGGCATGGGTGTTGGGTCTTGTGGAGCCGCGGCGTTTACAGGGGAGCTTGTCATCGTTGAGGATATAGCAACCCATCCATATTGGGAGGGCTATCGAGAGCTAGCGCTCAACTCTGGTTTGGCAGCTTGTTGGTCACAGCCTATTTCAGCACCTAGCGGCAAAATATTAGGTACATTTGCAATCTATCATCGCGAGCCCAACACACCAACACAAAGAGATATTACGCTAATTGAACAATCTGCCAATCTGGCGAGTATTGCTATTGAGCGTAAGCAGGCTGAAGATGACTTGCGTATCGCGTCAATCGCTTTTGAGTCCCAAGAGGGCATGATGGTGACTGATGCAAAAAATATCATTTTGAAAGTCAATCAAGCGTTTTGTGATATTACCGGCTATACCACTGAAGAGGCGGTTGGGCATACTCCACGATTGTTAAGTTCTAGCCAACACAGCGAAGGCTTTTATGATGCCATGTGGGAATGTGTGCATGCCACAGGTCACTGGGCGGGAGAGGTTTATAACCGCCGCAAAAATGGTGAGGTTTTCCCACAACATTTAACTGTTACCGTGGTTAAGAATGCCAACGGTATTGTGACCAACCATGTAGCCACTTTAACTGACATCACCATGAATAAAGCCGCTGCCGAAGAAATTAAACATTTAGCCTTCTATGACTCTTTGACAGGCTTGCCTAATAGACGGCTTATGGTAGATAGGCTTAATCAGGCTTTAGTATTCAATGCGCGTACAGGTCGAGATGGCGCGGTATTATTCTTAGATTTAGACCACTTCAAAACATTGAATGACTCATTAGGCCATGATATTGGTGACTTGTTACTGCAACAGGTTGCGGAGCGCTTGGTCAGTTGCGTGCGAGAAGGCGATACTGTCGCTCGTTTAGGTGGTGATGAATATGTGGTTTTACTGGAAAGCTTAAGTGAAGACGCCCCTGAAGCGGCTACTCAGGTTGAGGCTATCGGTGAAAAAATTCTAGCTTCTTTGAATCAGGCCTATCAACTTGGTCAACATGAATATCACTGTACACCGAGTATAGGCGTAGCATTATTTAGTAACCATAACCAGTCGCAAGAAGAGTTGCTGAAACATGCGGATATTGCCATGTATCAGGCGAAAAAAGCTGGTCGCAACACCATACGGTTTTTTGACCCGAAAATGCAAGAGGTGATCAACACCCGTGTAGACCTAGAACGTGAGTTACGTAAAGCCGTAGACAAACAGCAGCTACATTTGTATTACCAAATTCAGGTGGATGTTTCTGGGCGACCGATGGGAGCGGAAGCACTCATTCGCTGGCTGCATCCTGAGCATGGCTTAGTTTCACCTTTCCATTTTATTCCGCTCGCTGAAGAAACAGGTTTGATTTTACCAATAGGGCAGTGGGTGCTAGAAACGGCTTGTGCTCAGCTTAAAATGTGGGAAAAAAACGAGATGACGAACGCGCTTACTTTGTCCATTAACGTGAGTGCTAAACAGTTCCGACAAGCTGATTTCGTTAATCAGGTGCAAGAAGCGGTTCAGCGTTATGGTGTTAACCCCATGCTGCTTAAGTTGGAACTTACCGAGAGCATGTTGCTAGACAATATTGAAGATACTGTGACCACCATGAATAGGTTGAAAGAGGTCGGTATTCGCTTCTCATTAGATGACTTTGGTACTGGCTACTCTTCATTGCAATATCTTAAACGCTTACCTTTGTATCAGCTGAAAATTGACCAGTCATTTGTACGTGATATCACCGTGGATAGCAGTGATCAGGCAATTGTAAGGACGATAGTTGCCATGGCGCATACGCTTAATTTAAACGTCATTGCCGAAGGTGTAGAAACTGAAGAGCAACAAGGCTTACTGCTTAATAATGGATGTACGCATTACCAAGGCTATTTCTTTGGAAGACCTGTGCCTATCGAGCAGTTTGAAGTGCTGCTTAAATCTCATTAGTTAGCAATAGGTGGATTATTTATAACTGATAGTCTTATTTTGCGATGGTTTGAGGCGTAATTTCTAGCGCAGCCTCTTTTTGATTGGATGATTCGTAAAGAATCATAATTGACACACGCCGATTTTTAGCGCGTCCTTGGTCTGTATTATTCTCGGTGATAGGTTGAGTAGCACCGAAGCCTAGTGCGCTCAGTCTTGTCTCAGCAACACCCGTATCACTCAACATTCTCACTACGCTACTTGCGCGCACGGCGGAGAGCTCCCAGTTTGAGTAGAATAGATCATTGTGAATGGCAATATTATCTGTGTGGCCTTCCACCTGAATCAGGCGGTCATTGTCTTTAATCATAGGTGCAATTTCATTTAGCACTGTTGATGCTGCGGCAGCAAGCTCAGCCGAGCCTGGCGTGAATAATAAGCTGTCATTGATGTCGATACGAATGCCGCGGTTGTTTTGCATCACGCGTACTTTGCCTTCATTAATTAGAGGCGAGAGTTTGTTGGATAGGTCTATGCCCATCTTTGTCACCGCTTCTCGTTCTCTGCGCATTTTTTCATTGTAAAGATACGTCAGAGGCAGTGGCTTAATCAGAGAGCCTGCCTGATTTTGAGTTTTGCTCTTGATATTAGGGTTAAGGCTCCCATTGGTTTTTAAATGACCAGCACCACCTTCACCCGTAAATGCGGTTCCCATGGATGACATCAGCTCGTTGTACTTACCTTGATTGACCGATGAGATTGAGTACATCACCACAAAGAATGCAAAGAGTAGCGTGATGAAATCAGCATAAGAAACCAGCCAGCGGTCTGGGTTCTCATCATCATCGTCTAGGGGTTTTCTTCTTACTAACATAATATTGGTATTGATCTAAAATAGACTAACGAAGATAAGCCAGTAATCGCTCTTCAACCACTCTAGGGTGATCACCACTTGCAATAGAAACCCATGCATTTAACAGCATTTCTCTACGCATCATTTCATGTTGTATCAAGCTTTTAAGCTTATTTGAAATAGGCAAAAACACTAAATTGGCTAAACCTACGCCATAGATCGTGGCAACAAACGCCACGGCAATGCCGCTACCCAGTCTGCTTGGGTCAGATAAATTTTCCATCACATGAATCAAGCCAAGTACAGCACCTAAAATGCCGACAGTTGGGGCATAGCCGCCAGCTGCGCTCCATATTTTTGCAGCATTACGTTCTTGAATCTCGAAAAAATGCATGTCTATAGCAACTACCTGCCGAATTTTCTCTGGCGGAGTACCATCTATCATCAGTTTTAGACCTTTTTGAATAAAAGGGTCAGTTTCTTTTTTCATGTAAGTTTCTAGCATGAAAATACCTTCTTTGCGGGCAAAATTACTCCAAAGGATGATGCGATTGGCAAGTGCTTGCCTGTCATCTAATGGTGGAGAAAATACTTGGCGTACCATCTTCAAGCCAGCAATAAAGGAGGCAGTATTGCTTTGCAATAATACCGCGCCAAAAGTACCACACATGACAATCAAGAATGCGGCGGGCTGTATGAGCGAACTGATTTGTCCGCCCTCAATGGCTTGCCCGAGTAATATGCCGATTAAGGCAAGTACTAAGCCGCCTAAGCTGCTCCAGTCCATGATTTCTCTTTTAGATTTGAACGCAGTCTAGCTACTGCTTGACTATGTAATTGGCAAACGCGTGATTCAGAAACGTTCATCACCGCACCTATTTCTTTTAAGTTCAGCTCTTGCTCGTAATATAGGCCCATCAGTATTTTTTCACGTTCAGGTAGTGCTGTAATCGCACCTACTAAAGCATCGCGAAAGTCGCCTTCCAGCAAGCTTTTAATGGGGTCGCCTTTAGTATCAGCATTAAACCGATCTAGAAAGTGCTCACCATTCTCTGACTCATGGAAATCTTCATAGTAAATCAGTTGATGACCACTGCAATCACCCAGCATGTCATAGTAATCACTCAATGAAAGTTGTAGTTTTTTTGCCACTTCATTTTCTGTTGGCGGCTTGCCTAACTGTTGTTCTAGTTGGCTGATTGCAACTTCTACGTCGCGCATGCTCTTACGTACGCTACGCGGCAACCAGTCTGCACTGCGTAACTCATCGAGCATAGAGCCACGAATTCTTTGTGCAGCATAGGTTTCAAACTGTGCGCCATGTGTGTCTTCATAGCGGTTAATCGCATCGAGTAAGCCCATCATGCCAGCCTGTATTAAGTCATCTAGTTCGACGCTGGGTGGCAGTTTGGCTTTAAGCTGATAGGCGAG
>Ga0208124_100076_pt1 | contig 64725 bp, 52 predicted proteins | sample LakWasM104_HOW12_2_FD_183922 | JGI IMG/M metagenome (GOLD analysis project Ga0208124, IMG submission 183922) | Freshwater sediment methanotrophic microbial communities from Lake Washington under simulated oxygen tension - Sediment Metagenome... | ecosystem: Environmental > Aquatic > Freshwater >...
ATTCCAAATTAAGGCTTTCTTGGTTTTGTAGTTGAATCGAATGGAATCAGGCTCTACAACATTAGTTCCTTGCTTGAAATTAGGGTATTGGGTGTAAACGCCAGCGGAATCCTTGATTCGCCCGGCATAAACTTCATTTTTTTCGTAGTTGAAGACAATAATTCCCGCCTTTAATTCGATATCTTGATAATACAGTTCTGCTTTGTCGTATAAAGTAATTAGTTTTTTCTTTTGATCGAGTTTCGCATACTGTTGGGCACGGTATTTAATCTTGCTTTCTAGAATTGGTTTTTTTGGCTTGATACTATTTGTTTTGATGGTATCACCAATTTTACCAAGGTCCTTAATATTAACGAAAGTGCTGTCGTTCTTTTTTTTAGCGGGTACTGCAATCGACTTATTGTTTAATTCCTGAGAATAAATTTTGGGGATTCCAAGTGTTAGGAAAAAAGCTGAAAAAACGATATGAAATAAGTTTGTATGCAAAGGTTTAAATGCTATTTTTGTAAAAATATGGCTAAATTCTAGACGCGCCAAACATACTGATTATTTTTCGTCAAAAATAGGTATTTATCAAATTTAAAACCTCAGGGTTTTCATAAAAATTAACTTTATTTATTACTATGAGTAATTTACATAAAATCAAGTATTTATTATTAATTTATCTCTTTTTATTTTCTTTTTCTTCTTATGGTCAAGCCAATGGTAAATTTAAAGTAGCTCTAGATGCTGGGCACGGAGCACATGATTTTGGTGCGGTTTATCACGGGCACATCGAAAAAAATATAACACTTGCCATTGTCTTAAAAGTGGGTAAAATTCTGGAAGCAAATCCTAATATTGATGTCATCTATACGCGAAAAACAGATGTCTTTATTGAATTAGTGGAACGTTCAAGCATTGCCAATAGAGCCGATGCCAATATTTTCGTTTCCATCCATTGCAATGCCAATAAAAATACGGCTGCAGATGGTTCCGAAACTTATGTAATGGGGATGAACAAAAATGCTTCCAACCTAGCCGTGGCGAAAAGTGAAAATGCCGTTATTACTTTAGAAAAGGATTACAAACAAAAATACGAAGGATTTGATCCGAACAACCCAAGTTCGATGATTGGAATCACTTTGATGCAAGAAGAGTATATTGAAAACAGTATTTCTTTGGCCAGTAAAGTTCAAGATCAATTCAGCAACATCAATAAAAAAACACGCGGTGTAAAGCAAGCACCATTCATGGTTTTACACAAAGCATACATGCCAAGAGTGCTGATTGAAACTGGATTTATATCCAACCCCACTGAAGGTGCGCTCTTAGATTCTGAAGAAGGACAACAAGAAATTGCACAATCAATTGCGGATGCGATTATCAGTTACAAAAAGGAATACTACGGGAGCAATGCTTCTGACCCAGCAGAAAAACCATCCAAGAAAATGGCTCAAGATCCAGAGGCAGTTAAAGAAACTTCTAACGAATCGCTGACACCTGTTAAAGCATCGCCAGTTTCGGTGAAAGATAGTCCAAAAGATGGAACAGCTCCTTCAAAATCACAACCAAATGCAGTAAAAGAAACTCCGAAATCGGATAGTTCGGGTGTGATTTTTAAAGTTCAAATCGCAGCTGTTGGTAAGAAAATTGAATTGATTCCTTCCAATTTTAAAGGTTTGAAGAACATAGCCATTTCAACAGATAATGGTGCGCTTTACAAATACACCTACGGAGAAACGTCGGATTATGAGACGGCTAAACAAAACTTAGAACAAGCCAAATCAAAAGGGTATACTGGAGCCTATCTCATAGCCTTCAAAGATGGCAAAAAAATCAGTGTTCAAGAAGCCTTGAAATAAGCCAAGAGTTCAAATAATTTAATTTAAATTTGCCAAAACATTTACATTTTGAAAATTTCTAGAGAAATCAAAACAGCCATATTAGTTCTTTCTTCCATTTTATTATTCATTTGGGGATATAGTTTTTTAAAAGGGAAAGACCTTTTTACGGATTACAAAACGTTTTACGTTGAATACGATAATGTAGAAGGTTTGCCAAAATCGGCCCCAATTACACTAAACGGATTGGTAATCGGAAAAATAACGGGCATTAATTTATCCAATACAACAGGAAAATTAAGAGTAGAAATGCAAATCAAATCGGATTTTCCAATTTCAAAATCAAGTGTCGCGATGATCTACGAATCGGGTTTGATTGCTGGAAAACAAATCATGATTGTCCCCAATTTTAACGACAAACAAATCGCCGAATCTGGAGCTACCTTACAAAGCGGTACCAAGTTAGGGTTAACTGATTTAGTAGGCGAGAAGCTGGCTCCGTTGCAAGTGAAACTAGAAAAGGTCTTATCAAGTGCGGACCAATTAATTTCCGGAATCAATAACGTACTCAATAAAGAAGGACAAGATAATTTAAAAAAGAGCTTGGCTGAATTGAGTCAAACCATGGCCGAATTTCATAAAGTATCTGTGAGCGCTAACGATATCATCGATCAGAATAAGAACAACATCAATGGAGTAGTTACTGATTTTCGTAAAGTGGCTTCCGATTTTTCTAAAATCTCCGATTCGTTGAACAAAGCCGATTTAGGAAAAACAGCAAAGAATCTGCAGCTTACATTGCAAAAGGTAGATCATTTGTTGGCAGATATGGATTCTGGAAAAGGAACCATGGGCAAATTATTGAAAGACGAAGCCTTGTATTCAAACCTGACAAAGACTTCCAAAGAATTAGAATTGTTATTGCAAGATGTGCGTTTGTATCCAACCCGATACGTCAATGTTTCTCTTTTTGGTAAGAAAAACAAACCTTACGTGGCACCTTCAGAAACCAAATAATCAAGTTGTATGAATTATCTAGACAATATTTTATTTGCCATTATTCTCGGTATTGGGGTGGGTTTTTTTAGTATTAATATTAAAAAAATCATCAGAAATATCAAATTGGGTCAAGATGTGAATCGTTCTGATCGTTCTTCGGAACGTTGGACCAATATGGCGCTAATCGCTTTAGGGCAATCCAAAATGGTGAAGCGCCCAATCGCTGGGGTTTTGCACATTATTGTTTACGTGGGATTTATTATTATCAATATTGAGGTTTTAGAAATCATCATAGACGGTCTTTTCGGAACCCATCGAGTTTTTTCGTTTTTAGGAATTCTGTACGATGGATTGATTGGTTCTTTTGAAATCCTAGCCCTTTTAGTTTTGGTAGCGGTAATCGTATTTTTTATCAGAAGAAATATTATCCAATTGAAACGCTTTGTAAGCTCCGATTTGAAAGGTTGGCCTAAAAGCGATGCCAATTATATTCTGTATTTTGAAATCGTCTTGATGTCGTTATTCTTACTAATGAATGCTGCAGATTATCATTTGCAGAATGTAGTTGGTGGCTACGGACATTACATTCAAGCGGGTTCGTTCCCCATTTCACAATATTTAGCACCACTATTTGATGGTATGAACAATCAAGCAGTGGCACTGTTAGAAAGAGCGTTCTGGTGGACGCACATTACAGGAATTTTGATCTTCCTGAATTATTTATATTTTTCAAAACATTTGCATATTCTATTGGCGTTTCCAAATACCTATTACGCCGATTTGAATCCGAAAGGACAATTCGATAATTTGGAAGCAGTAACTAAAGAAGTAAAATTAATGATGGATCCCAATGCTGATCCCTACGCTGCGGCCGATCCTAATGCTGTTCCAAGTAAATTTGGTGCCAGTGATGTTCAGGATTTGAATTGGGTACAATTGTTAAATGCCTACACCTGTACCGAGTGCGGACGTTGTACATCGTCTTGTCCGGCGAATCAAACCGGAAAAAAACTATCGCCCCGAAAAATCATGATGGATACACGGGATCGTTTACAAGAAGTCGGAAAAAATATCGATGCCAATAAAGGTGTTTTCGTTCCTGACAACAAAACGTTACTAAACGATTACATTACGCCTGAAGAGTTGTGGGCGTGTACATCGTGTAATGCTTGCGTCGAAGAATGTCCGGTGAATATTAGCCCACTTTCCATAATAATGGACATGCGTCGTTATTTAGTAATGGAACAAAGCGCAGCACCGATGTCGCTCAATGCTATGATGACCAATATTGAGAACAATGGGGCACCATGGCAATACAACCAACAAGATCGATTGAACTGGAAAAACGAATAAATAAAACGTAGTAAATAAAAATTCTCTTATAAGTGAGGTTAAGGGTGTTTTTAATCAATTTTGAAATAAATTAAATTAGAAACAAAACGAAAATGAAAACAGAAGATTTAGACAAGAATTTAGTTGCAGCATCAGAAAACGGGCACACGATAAGTCCAATTTTACCCGAAGGAATTAAGAATTATTTAATTGATATTGACGGAACCGTTTGTGACGATATTCCAAACGAAGAACCTGAAAGAATGTTAACGGCTGAAGTATATCCAGATGCTTTAATTACTTTGAATAAATGGTACGATGAAGGGCACGTGATTTTCTTTTTTACCTCTAGAACAGAAGCACATCGCGAGTATACAGAAATTTGGTTGAAGAAACACGGATTCAAATACCACGGAATTTTATTTGGAAAACCCCGTGGAGGAAACTACCACTGGATTGATAACCATTTAGTAAAAGCAACCCGTTACCGAGGAAAATTCACCGATTTGATAGAAAAAGAAGTTACCATCCAAGTTTTTGACGATGGAAAACATGAATAAGATACTTGGTTTTTCGTTGCTTTAAATTTTTTGAAATAGCCCCGAAAAAACAAATCAAAAAAATACACAAAATTATGGCAGAAAGTATCCAAGTGCCAACGATGGCAGAACTATTAGCTCAAGGAAAACAACCCGAAGTATTATTTTGGGTAGGTTGTGCCGGAAGTTTTGATGATCGAGCCAAAAAAATCACCAAAGCTTTTGTAAAGATTCTAAATCGAGCCCATGTAGAGTTTGCCGTTTTAGGAACAGAAGAAAGTTGTACCGGTGATCCAGCGAAACGAGCAGGGAATGAGTTCTTGTTTCAAATGCAAGCCATGATGAATATTGAGGTGTTGAATGCGTATGAAGCTAAGAAAATAGTAACCGCTTGCCCGCATTGTTTCAACACACTTAAAAATGAATATCCTGAATTAGGTGGAAAATACGAAGTGGTGCATCATACCGAGTTTTTGAAATCTTTGTTAGATTCTGGAAGATTAACTATCGAAGGCGGTCAATTCAAAGGGAAACGAATTACCTTTCACGATCCTTGTTATTTAGGCCGAGCCAACAATATTTATGAAGCACCAAGGGAATTAATTCAAAAACTAGACGCCGAATTAGTAGAGATGAAACGCTCTAAAGCGAACGGATTATGCTGCGGTGCAGGTGGTGCTCAAATGTTTAAAGATGCTGAACCGGGTAACAAAGAAGTCAATATCGAACGAACAGAGGATGCGCTAGAAACTGCGCCACAGATTATTGCAGCTGGTTGTCCTTTTTGCAACACCATGCTGACTGATGGAGTGAAAAATAAAGAAAAAGAAAGCGAAGTAAAAGTAATGGACATCGCCGAATTAATCGCCAACGCACAAGAGCTGTAAATTTACCAATCCTACCCAATCGTAGGATTCCATTGCAAATCCAATATCGTAATTCCAATATCGTAAATTAAACATCATGTACGTTCCTTTCGAAAGTTTACCTCCTGAATCCAAAATATGGATATACCAATCCAACAGAAAGTTTTCTGATGAAGAATGGGCTGCAATTGATGCTGATCTAAAAGTCTTTGTGGATTCCTGGGCCGCTCATGGAACCAGCTTGGAAGCTTCTTATTTGTTGAAATACAATCGATTTATCATTCTAGCGGTGAACCAAGAAGTGCAAATGGCAACAGGTTGTTCCATTGACAAATCGGTCGAATTCATCCAAAGTTTAGAAAAAAAATACGAAGTAGATTTGTTAGACAAAATGAATGTTACCTTCAAATTGGGGGAACATATTGCGCACAAACCTCTTATCGAATTCAAGAAAATGGCTAAAGAAAAAGCCGTTTCGGAAAATACCATCGTATTCAACAATCTCGTGAATACTATTGAAGAATGGAATGACAACTGGGAAGTTCCGGCTGGTGAAAGCTGGCACAGTCGTTTCTTTTAAATAAAATTCCTTCATGAAAAAGTTCCTTTACACTATCTTATTTGGTAGCAGTTTTTTTCTTTTTGTGACCAGTTGTGCTACAAAAAAACAACCCGTTGCCAAAACCCCTGACGTTGTTATTGCGGAAACCAAAAAAGTACCGGAATCCTTTGATGATAATTTTGATTCCGAAATCCAAAAAAAATGGGTAGATAGTGTCTACAATGCGCTATCCTTCGACGAACGAATTGGGCAACTGTTTATGGTTTCTGCGTATTCGAACAAAGATTCTTTGCATACGAAAGCCATTGATAAGTTAATTCAAGAGAATAAAGTGGGTGGACTTATCTTTTTTCAAGGCGGCCCCGTTCGTCAAGCCAAATTAACGAATCATTTTCAGTCGAAAGCAAAAGTGCCTTTGCTAATCGGAATTGACGCGGAATGGGGTCTCAGCATGCGTTTAGACTCGACCTATCGCTATCCTTGGAACATGACGCTTGGTGCCATTCAAAACAAAAAACTGATTGAAAAAGTAGGAATACAAATGGGGGAACAAAGCAAACGAATGGGCGTTCATTTTAATTTTGCTCCGGTATTAGATATCAATACCAATTCTAAAAATCCCATTATTGGAAATCGTTCGTTTGGAGAAACTAAGGAAAATGTTGCAGAAAGTGCGTTAGCGTTGATGAAAGGCTACCAAAGTTTAGGATTGTTGGCCACAGGAAAACACTTTCCTGGACACGGTGATACGGACATCGATTCGCATTCCGCGCTACCAACCATTACCTTTTCGAAAGAACGTTTGAACGATGTAGAATTCTATCCCTACAAAAAATTATTTGCAGAAGGTTTGTCTTCGGTGATGGTAGCCCATTTGAACGTGCCAAGTTTAGAACCCAGACCCAATATTCCGTCGTCGGTGTCACATGCTATTATTACCGATGTTCTAAAAGATCAATTGGGTTTTAAAGGTTTGATTTTTACCGATGCACTCAATATGAAAGCCGCTAAAAATTTCCGGGAACCAGGCGATATCGACTTAGAAGCGTTTCAAGCGGGTAACGATATTTTGCTGTGTGCCGAGAATGTTCCCGTAGCTGCAGAAAAAATATGCATGGCGTATCAAGATACTTTACTATCAGAAGAGCGATTGGCGTATTCCGTAAAGAAAATTTTGAAATACAAATACAAAGTCGGGTTGAATAAATACCAACCGATTGCAATTCCCAATTTGTACTCCGATTTGAACACGGTCGCTAACGATGCTTTGCAATACGAACTCTATGAAAATGCGATTACCGTTTTAAAAAACAAGAATGATATTCTTCCGCTAAGTCATTTGGAAAATGAGAAAATCGCTTACGTAAAATTGGGAGATGATACGAACAGTACATTTGTTTCCACTTTAAAAAAATATACTCAAGTAACTGAAATTAAGTACGAAGACTTAGATTGCTTAAATGAAGAATTGAAAAATTATACCAAAGTTATTATTGGTTTTCACAAATCAGACAAGGCATGGAAAAGTCACGCTTTTTCAGAAAAAGACTTACAATGGTTAAACGAAATTGCGAAAAACAACATTGTTATTTTGGATGCTTTCACCAAGCCTTATTCCTTAATTCCTGTTACTACTTTTGATGAAATTGAAGGAGTAGTGGTATCGTATCAAAACAGTGACGTCGCACAAACAGTTTCAGCGGAAGTATTGTTTGGTGCTGTTGGCGCCAAGGGGAAACTGCCAGTGACCATCAACGAGCAGTTTAAAGTGAAAGACGGCTTAACTACGGAAAAGGCAAACCGATTGGGATTTGATGTTCCGGAAAATGTGGGTATGAATTCGGCGACCCTAGCCAAAATTGAAAACTTCGCTAACTACGCCATTACGAAGAAAATGACACCTGGTTTGCAAATTCTCGTGGCTCGGAAAGGTAAGGTGGTTTATCAAAAATCATTCGGCTATTTTACTTATGAAAATAAAGAAAAGGTAACCAATGCCACAGTGTACGATATCGCTTCACTGACCAAAATTGTAGCCACGCTGCCAAACGTGATGCAACAATATGATCAGCAGAAAATTACCATGGAAACACCGTTAGCAACTTTGTTACCGTTGTTTACCAACTCCGATAAGCAAGATATCCCTTTCAAAGATTTGTTGTCGCATTATGCAAGATTACAAGCTTGGATTCCGTTTTACAAAGCTACTTTAGACAGTTCGAAAATTCCGTTGCCAAAATATTATAGTAAAGTCGCTACCGAGCAGTTTTCTAAACAAGTTGCCGACAGTTTGTTCATGCGAAATGACTATCACGATTCGATCATGAAAGCCATTGTCGACAGTAAATTGTTGCCTAAAAAAGAATACAAATACAGCGATTTTACGTTTATCATTTTGAAGGATTATCTGGAACGAGTAACCGGAAAGAAATTAGATGTTTTAGTGCAAGAGCAGTTCTACAAACCGTTAGGCATGAACAATACGACTTTTAATCCGTTGCAAAAAATGGCTAAAGACAGTATTCCACCTACCGAAATTGATACGTATTTCCGTCATCAAACCATTCGAGGCTATGTGCACGATATGGAAGCAGCGATGGAAGGCGGCGTGGGTGGTCATGCCGGAATATTCTCGAATGCAATGGATGTAGCTAAAATCATGCAACTCTATCTTCAAAAAGGAAATTACGGAAACCAACAATTTTTTTCTGAGAAAACATTTACCGATTTCAACACCTGTTATTTCTGTGCCGAAGGCAATCGTCGCGGAATTGGTTTTGATAAACCACAACCGGCAGGAACTCCGGGTCCAACGTGCGGTTGCGCTTCATTGACTAGTTTTGGTCACACTGGATTTACTGGAACTATTGCTTGGGCTGATCCGGAAGAAGAGTTGGTTTATGTTTTCCTTTCCAATAGAACTTTCCCACAGGCAACCGTAAATACGTTATCGAAAGAAAATATTAGAGAAGACATTCAAAAAGTAATTTATGAAGCCATTATCAAATAGAGGCTCGTCTATTTTTAACTTAATTTTTCTAAAGGAAGACTTCAAATTTCACTAAATTCGCTACACTAAAAAAGTATTATGAGAATAGCTATTGTATGTTATCCAACCTTTGGTGGAAGTGGAGTCGTAGCAACAGAACTCGGATTGGAATTAGCCCGTCGCGGTCATGAAATTCATTTCATAACCTACAGTCAGCCTGTGCGTTTGGCGTTGTTAAATCCTAATGTACATTACCACGAAGTGAATGTTCCCGAATATCCCTTATTTCATTACCAGCCTTACGAATTGGCCTTGTCGAGCAAGTTAGTCGACATGGTGAAACTCTATAAAATTGAATTGCTTCATGTGCATTATGCGATTCCACATGCGTATGCCGGCTACATGGCTAAGCAAATGTTGAAAGAAGATGGCATCGAAATCCCAATGGTTACCACGCTTCACGGCACTGATATCACGTTAGTTGGCAATCACCCGTTTTACAAACCTGCGGTAACGTTCAGTATTAATAAATCGGATATTGTGACATCGGTTTCCCAAAGTTTGAAAGATGAAACGTTGAAATTGTTTCAAATCACTAACGAAATTGAAGTGATTCCGAACTTTATCGAATTGAATAAAAATATTGATGATTCGAAGATACCGTGTTACCGTTCCGTTATTGCGAAAGCAGAAGAACGTGTAGTGACCCATATCAGCAATTTCCGAAAAGTGAAACGCATTCCCGACGTAATCAAAATATTTTACAAAATTCAACAGCAGATTCCAGCCAAATTGATGATGGTAGGTGATGGCCCCGAAAAGGAAAAGGCCGAACGTATGTGCTATGAATTGGGTATTCAAGACAAAGTCATTTTCTTTGGCAATAGCAATGAAATTGACCGCATTTTGAGTTATTCTGATTTATTTCTGTTGCCATCAGAAACGGAAAGTTTTGGCTTGGCAGCATTAGAGGCAATGGCTTTAAGTGTTCCCGTAATTTCAAGTAACTCTGGTGGTTTACCGGAAGTGAATTTTGATGGAATTTCGGGCTATTTAAGCGATGTTGGTGATGTTGAAGAAATGGCGGAAAATGCCTTGAAAATTCTGAAAGACAAAGCCATTTTAAATCAGTTCAAAGAAAACGCTTTAAACACAGCCATGAAATTTGATATTCAAAACATTCTTCCCATTTATGAAGAATTGTATTTGCGTGCCATTAGTATTTATGCTTAATTCGATAACAACTTGTGATGATGAAAAAGATTTCGTTTTTGATTTTAGTACTAGTGCTGGTTGGTTGCGGTTCAAAATCGAAGATCACGGAAAGCAAACCGTTATACGAAACCTTATCGGTGAAAGAGGATGGTGGTGCCACGATTCGTTTTTTTGAAATTCTATCGGAACCACGAGAAATAAAAATGCTACAAAATGATGCCGATCTTCGGAAGAAAATCAATGCTGACGACATTACGACTTCCAATTTTGTAATCTTAAATATGGGCGAACAAACCACTCTGGGCTATTCCATTGCCGTTGAAAGTATCAAAGAAACACCGGATAAAATTCTAATAAAAGTCAAAGAAAATAGTCCAAAAACCGACCGATCAGTTGAAAAAGAAGTTTTCTACTACCCGTATACCATCATCAAAGTAAACTCAAAGAAACCTTTAATTATAGAATAAAAAAAATCCACCTTTATGGTGGATTTTTAATTTTATCAAAACGTTGATTAATTGAATTTGTATCGCAAAGCAAGCGCAATATCTGAATTATAACTATCTCTGTAATAATTGGTTCCTCCAAATTCAGGTCTGAAATCTAAGGAAATCATTAACGGAATATCGAAATTGTATTCAATACCAATATCTCCAGCGGCAAATGCGAATGTACCGTTGTCTTTATTGTTGTTGTATTTGTAACTCCAACTTCCTAATCCACCACCAACACCGGCATACCAGTTGAAACCACCATCAATATTCCAAACCCATTGGTAAATCCCAGTCAATTGGAAGGCATCAAAATTTCGACTGTTTCTCCAACCCAAATCGGCTTCCAAACGATTGCTTTTGCTTAAACCTCTTTGGTAAGAAATCTCGCCACCAAAACCGTTGTTGTCTCCAAAACGAAGTCCAAGAGCATTCTTAGAAATTCCTTGTGATTGTACTGAAAATGCTAGCCCAAGTAGCATTACTGAAGATAAGATTAATTTTCTCATATTATTTGTATTTAGTTTCTACAAAGATAATGGCTAATTTTTGTGAATAAAAGTTAAAAAGTTGTAAAATTTACTCCCAAATAGTTTTGAGCACCATCTAAAACGAATTAATTTGCTTTGAGAATACTATGGATGCAACGATTTGTTCCCCTAAAATAGTTTCCATTTCAAATAAATCCTCCTCTTCAGTATAGTTACATTCCGCATACCGATATAATTTCCAACGTTTTTTATGATACTCCAAAGCAGTCAAGTTTTCAACCCAATCGCCTGAATTTAAATACAAAGTACTCCCATTTTTATTAGTTTTCTCGATTATTTTTGGTTCGTGAATGTGTCCACAAACTACATAATCGTATTTCTTTTCAATCGCTAAATCCGTTGCGGTAGTTTCAAAATCAGAAATATGCTTCACCGCTTTCTTTACACTGGCTTTAATTTTTTTGGAAAAGGAATAAGGTTCCTTTCCCATTTTCTGTAAACACCAATTGACAAAACGATTGATTAAAATTAGATAATCGTAGCCCAAGCCGCCCAATTTGGCTATCCATTTCGAATGTTGCACGGATACATCAAACACGTCGCCATGAAAAATCCACGCCTTTTTATTATCCAGATCTAAGACCAATTTATCCAAGATGGAAAAGTTACCCATATTGGTGTCGCTAAATTTCCGTAGCAACTCGTCGTGGTTGCCGGTAATGTAATACACTTTGGTTCCTTTGGCCGCCAAGTCCAAAATTTTCTTGATGACTTTTAGATGCACCTTCGGGAAATAAGATTTTCGAAATTGCCAAATGTCGATAATATCGCCATTGAGCACTAAGATTTTCGGTTTGATCGAAGACAGGTATTTCAACAACTCTGTAGCATGACACCCAAAGGTTCCTAAATGAGCATCGGAGATTACTACCAATTCTACTTTTCGTTTTTTCAAAATATTTGATTTGAAGTTTCACAAAATAACCTGACTAAAGTGAATTGAAATCAAAGCGAGCGTTAAGAAAACCACACAATAGTACTTTCGGAATTAAATAATTGTAAACGATTTTCCCCAATTTCAGTCGGATGTTTTTAATCTTTGAACTAAAATGCTACATTTGTTTCAAACAAGGTATCATGGCAGGAAACAGTTACGGAACACTTTTCAGAATTACGACTTTTGGAGAATCACATGGCGACGCGTTGGGCGGAATCATTGATGGTTGCCCTCCAGGAATCGAACTTGATTTGGCAGCGATTCAATACGAAATGTCAAGAAGAAAACCAGGCCAATCCGCCATAGTAACCCAACGAAAAGAAGACGACGAAGTGCAATTCTTATCCGGAATTTTCGAAGGTAAAACTACGGGGACTCCAATAGGATTTGTGATACCGAATAGCAATCAAAAATCGGATGATTATTCCCATATCAAAGATTCTTACCGCCCCAGTCATGCCGATTATGTTTACAAAAAAAAATACGGCATTCGCGATTATCGCGGTGGTGGCCGAAGTTCTGCAAGAGAAACCGCCAGCAGAGTCGTTGCAGGTGCTGTCGCCAAACAAGTTCTTAAAGACATCAAAATCAATGCTTTTGTGTCCTCTGTTGGGAACATTTTCATCGACAAACCTTACCAAGATTTAGATTTTTCAAAAACGGAAAACAATCCGGTGCGCTGCCCAGACGAAGTTACTGCGGCCAAGATGGAAGAATACATTCGAGAAATTCGCAAACAAGGCGATACGGTTGGAGGCACCGTAACTTGTGTAATTCAAAACGTTCCCATTGGTTTGGGCGAACCTGTTTTCGACAAATTGCACGCCGAATTAGGCAAAGCCATGCTATCCATCAATGCTGTTAAAGGATTTGAATATGGTAGCGGTTTTTGCGGCGCCCAAATGAAAGGAAGCGAGCACAATGATTTGTACTTGTCTGATGGCACTACGAAAACCAATTTGTCTGGAGGCATTCAAGGGGGAATTTCTAACGGAATGGACATCTATTTTAGAGTCGCTTTCAAACCGGTCGCTACCATCATGCAAACGCAAGAAACGATCGACAATCATGGCAATATCGTTGAAATGCAAGGCAAAGGCCGTCACGATCCGTGCGTGGTTCCCAGAGCAGTTCCCATCGTGGAAGCCATGGCAGCTATTGTTCTTGCCGATTTTCATTTGCTGAACAAAATGTATCCGTCGAATGTTTAGGAGCTATTCCTGCTGTCCGCTGTATTCCCGTTTAACAAAAACTACAGCTTGCGCTGTGTTTTTCTAAAACGCGAGATGCCGCTACCATCAGGGCTAGGAAATGGAATTCCACAAGCACTTTTGAACTGAATATCAAACCAACAACTCAAAATAAAACCTAGCGAACCTTGCGTAATCCTTCGAGAGCTTCGCGGTAAAAAAAACAAAAACATGACCACGACTGAAACTAAAAAACCAGGATTACTATCCAACTTAACGACGCAAATTCTACTGGCTATGATTGTTGGTGCTGTTCTCGGAATCATTATCCACAATAGCAGCTCCGAAGAAAATGCCAAAGCTTTTAGCAATTACATCAAACTGCTGGCAACGATTTTCATTCGCTTGGTACAAATGATCATTGCGCCCTTAGTCTTTACGACATTAGTGGTCGGAATTGCCAAATTGGGCGATATCAAAGCTGTGGGAAGAATAGGAGGAAAGGCGTTGGGTTGGTTTTTCTCTGCTTCGTTTATTTCGCTATTGATTGGAATGTTTTGGGTGAATTTGCTGGCGCCCGGAAAAGGATTGAATCTTTCTAATGTAGATGTCACTACCGCATCAGAAGTCACCGAAAAAACGCAAAATTTCTCCGCTCAAAATTTTATTGAACATATTATTCCGAAAAGCATTGTAGAAGCCATGGCCACTAACGAGATTTTACAAATCGTAATTTTCTCTATCTTTTTTGGTTTAGCTGCTGCTTCCATCGGAGTGCATGCTAAGCCAGTCATTAATGCTTTAGACAAAACGTCACACATCATTTTAAAAATGGTGAATTACGTCATGAAATTTGCACCGATAGGCGTTTTTGGTGCCATTGCCGGAGTCTTTGCTATTCGAGATTTCAATGAATTGCTTTTGACCTATGCTAAATATTTTGGCTCATTTTTGGTCGGCATCACTTCGCTTTGGGCGGTCTTACTGCTCATTGGTTATTTGTTTTTAGGAAAAGCGATGGGTCATTTGTTGCAGCGCATCGTAAGTCCGTTGATTATTGCTTTCGGAACCACCAGTAGCGAAGCCGTTTTTCCAAAACTAACCGAAGAGTTAGAACGCTTCGGAATCAAAGATAAAATCGTCTCTTTTATGTTGCCATTAGGGTATTCCTTCAATTTAGATGGCAGCATGATGTACATGACGTTCGCCAGTATTTTCATAGCACAAGCCTACGGCATTGATTTGAGTATGGGAACGCAATTCACGATGCTGATTGTATTAATGCTGACCAGTAAAGGAATAGCCGGAGTTCCAAGAGCGAGTTTGGTCGTTGTAGCCGCCACTTGCGGGATGTTTAAAATTCCTATTGAAGGCATTGCTTTAATTTTACCGATTGATCATTTTTGCGATATGTTTCGCAGTGCTACCAATGTTTTAGGAAATGCATTAGCCACATCTGTGGTTGGGAAATGGGAGAAGGAAGATTAATTTTTGCTTTGATTACTACTTTTAACACAAATTAAAAGAAAATACTATCCAAGTTCTATTTATATTTGCTATTCCAAAATAAATCAATTAAAAAATTACTTTATGAAAAAACTATTACTATCCCTATCTTTAGTATGTTCTGTTTATGCTGCTGACGCTCAAGTGTTAGATGCTGAAGATTTTGAATCTATGACTGTTGGCAATATCGGAACCGATATCACAGGGACCACTCCAGGTCAAAATCTTTGGCAAACTGCCGTAAGCGGTGGCGCTAATACCGATTTTCAAGTTATTGATAACGGTGCACCGTATGGAAAAGTATTCCAGTTAACAGGATCTGCTGTTGCCACTGGAACTCGATTTATGTGGAAAGACGGTTTCCCAGATTTGTGGAGCTTTCGTGATCCAGGGAACGACATTTTACAAGTGGAATACGATTTCTTTACAGGACCGGTAACTACCAGTAAAAATACCCAACGTGTTATGATTTTTAACGCGGATAGAACACAATTCTTAGGCGGATTAATGTTTACCGAAGATACCAAAGTAATCTCTGGACTTTCTTATTACAACAATGCCGGTACTTTAGGAAACTATTCTTTTAATCCAACTTCAGGAGCCGTAGTATTGCCAGCCAATACTTGGGTTAGAATGGGATTCAGTTTCAACAAAACTACAGGTTCTATTCTTTGCAAAGTTGCTGGAACTCCCGCTTTGAATATGACAATTCCAGGTGCTTCAGCTGGGGTAGATCCGGATGAAATTGATTTTATTGCTTCTGCCGGAACAGGAAATACTGTTGCTAGCGTTGGTTTGTTTGATAACTATTCTGTTACGGCAACTAGTACTAATACTTTGTTAGCAGTAAACCAAGTAGCAGCTCCTTCGGCCTATGCGGTTTATCCAAATCCAGCTTCCACTGTAATTACCGTTTCTAATAAAGCGAATGTTGCAATTACAAGCATCAGCTTAACCGATTTAAACGGAAGAGTGGTAAAACAAAACGTTATTGATAACCTTGCTACTACTCAGATCAATATTGCTGATTTAGCAACGGGAGTGTATATGATGAAAATCAATTCTAGTGAAGGTTCTACCATCAAAAAAATTATTAAAAATTAAGTTTATTTCTTAATTTATGATTAAAAGAACTCCTCAAAAATTATTTGAGGAGTTTTTTTTGTTTAAAAAAGATACTTTTACTAGAATTCTTAAAGGATATTCTCTTGAAAAAAATTACTGCTATTTTAGGTACCTTGTTGTTTGCTTCGTTTGCTAATTCTCAAACTATTTTTACCGAAGATTTTCAAACTACCACCGATTTAACCACTTCGGGTTGGACACTATACAACGACGGCTTTACGCCCAATGGATATCAAGAAATATTCCCAGATGCATGGGCAGTAGTAGAGTGGGCGGAAGAATCTCCAAACAGTGTCGCGGCATCAACATCAAGTTTAGTAGAAAATATGGCCGCCGATCGTTGGTTGGTTTCGCCACCAATTTCAATTCCCTCAAATACCAGTTGGGCGACCTTAAATTTCAAGGCACGCTGCATGGATGTGACTCCGAGACAAGACGGATTTACTTTGAAAATCTCAACCACAAATGCCGATAAGGCTAGTTTTACAACCACACTTTTAACCGTTGACAACGCACCGAACATGATGTTAAGTGCGGTTCCAGTAACCGAAATTGATTTGTCTCCGTATGTTGGACAAACCATCTACTTGGCTTGGATAAATACTTTTTTACAAGGAAATATTTTGAACATTGACGATGTTGTAGTCACCAAAAGTGCATTGGCAACAACTTCTTTTGAAACGAATTCGTTGATACTGGTTCCAAATCCGACTCAAAATAAGATTTCCATTACCAGCTCCAATAAAGCAATGCTGACTAGTGTGGTCTTTACCGATACTAACGGAAGAATCGTAAAAACTGTGGCTGCGCAAAACACTTGTGAACTTGCTGTTGATATTTCAGATTTGGCTGCTGGAGTTTATTTCGCAAAAATCAATTCTATTGAAGGTGCTGCGATTAAAAAAGTAATAAAAAACTAAGCTTTTTTTACTCTAAAAATTTTGACTTTACTTCAGTCGTTGGAATCAAACACGCCTCTTTTTTACCATACCACAAGTAACGATTCTTAGCCACATAATCGTAAACTATATTACGCAAACTGGTTGGTAAAATTTTGAATGCCGTTCCAAAGTGAAAAAAACCACCCAAGCTTTTAGCAATTTGAAGTGCCGCATTGGATTTGGTATAGTAAGCAACGCCCGGAACATATAGTACAACACTATCAATGTTCTTAGTGGAAATTCCAATATGGTTTAAGATTTCTCTACCCAAATCGGATTGCAAAGCGACAAACCGAAATTCGTCCTTTTGATCATGTTTTATAACAAATTGAACCGATGCCTCGCACAAATTGCAAACCCCATCAAAAAGAATAATTTTTTTTCCATTAGGTAGCTCTAGCATAGTTTATTTTTTTGATTCTACAAATTCTAACGCTTCCAAAGTAACGGTAGAGGTAAAGACACCATAATTGACCAACGCTTTATTTTTTTCAATTTTATCAATGCTTCCAATAGCTTTTCCATCATACATCCGAACGCGATCACCTACTTTTAGAATGGGTTTTGGTTTTTCGACTATGGTAGTGGCTTTAAGTTTCTTCTCTTTCTTTTCGGTTCGAATTTTATCCACTTGAACCGTCACTTCTTTAATTATTTCCTTTTTTTGAATCGCTTTGCTGATGCTTTCTTTGGCGGTAGCTTTCTTGCGTTTGGAGTTTTCAATTTCTACCATTTTCAAAAATTCGCCCAACAATTCCTTTTTGTTCTTGTTGTTGAAATACTTCTCGGAAATATCGTCCACTTTTTGTCCGATGTATATCAAACGCTGATTGCTATCATATAATTCCTGATAACTTTCTAATTTTAGTTTGATTTTAGAATTGATGGTTTCCATTTTCTTGCTTTCTTCACGCGCTTTCGATTCTTCTTCTTTCAGCGTTTGTGCAGTCTTTTCCATCTTAGAACGCTCTTTTTGAAGCGTAGCAATCGTTTTGTCGAAACGTACTTTTCCTACTTCGATTTTCTTTTTGGCTCGGTTAATCAAACCATAGGGAATGCCATTTTTCTGTGCGACTTCAAAAGTAAACGAACTTCCTGCTTGACCAATGACCAATTTATAAATCGGTTCCAATGTTTTTTCATCAAAAAGCATATTGGCGTTTACCGCAAAAGGCAGTTCATTCGCTAGTATTTTTAGGTTGGAGTAGTGGGTCGTAATGATTCCGAATGCCTCTCGATGGTAGAATTCTTCCAAGAAAATTTCAGCCAAAGCACCGCCCAATTCCGGATCCGAACCAGTTCCAAATTCGTCAATAAGAAATAATGTTTTCTTGTTGCATTTCTTTAGAAAATAATTCATGTTTTTTAGCCGATAGCTGTAGGTACTCAAATGATTTTCAATGGATTGGTTGTCGCCGATATCCGTCAGAATTCTATCAAATAAGAACGTTTCGCTACGTTCGTGAACCGGAATCAACAAGCCGGATTGCAACATCAATTGCAGTAATCCAACTGTTTTTAATGAAATTGTTTTTCCTCCTGCATTAGGTCCGGAAATGACAATGATTCTTTTTTCTTGGTGCAATTCAAAGGTTTGTGGATGCGTGATTTCATTATTCTGTTTGTTATTTAAAAACAGAATCGGATGGTAGGCATCTTTAAAAATCAGATTTCGTTCTTCAGTAATAGTCGGTAAAATACCATTGATTTTATTGGCATATTTCGCCTTTGCCGCGATTACATCAATGTCACTTAGAAAATCTTGATACTGAACCAGCAACGGTAAGAAAGGGCGAATCGCATTGGTCAATTGCTTTAGAATACGCATGATTTCTTCCTTCTCTTCGTATTCTAAATTGCTTAATTCCCTGGAATAATTTAGCGTTGCTTCGGGCTCGATATAGGCAATGCTTCCGGTTTTAGAACTTCCCAAAATAGAACCTTTTACTTTCCGACGGTACATGGCTAAGACTGCTAAAACGCGACGGTTTTGAACGAAACTTTCCTTAATCTCATCCAAATAACCCAAACCGTTGTATTGCGTTAATGCCATTCCAAAACTTTGGTTGACTTTACCGCGAACACTATTCATGCTCCGGCGAATATGGAGTAAATCGGGCGAAGCGTTGTCTTTAATTTCACCATATTTATCTACCACATCATCAACCATTTGAATGATGCTTTTCGTCAATTCAATGCTAGCTGATTTCTGTTGCAGTTTGGGATAATACTCTTCAAATTTCCTCAAAAACTGCAACATGGTATTCGTGGTTTCAGAAATTGCTGCTATTTTTCGAAAACTTCCTACTTCAAGAAAACTGTCTTCAATAGCTAGGAATTTTAACTCGTTGGAAATGGCATCAAATCCGTGATTTGGAATAGCATTATTGTTTTGGAAGGAAGATAAATATTCTGAAGTTTGCAACAAGGCATCCATCAGAATTGGTTTTTCTTTGAATGGGATAATTTCCAGTGCTTTTTGTTTTCCAATATCGGTATGACACATTGCCGATACGGTTTCTAAAACGGTTGGAAATTGCAAATCCTGTAAGGTCTTCTCGGTAATACTGATCATAGTCTTTTTCAATTGCAAGAAGCCAAAGTTACAAAGTTCAACAGTGAAAAACCATTAATTAATAGTGTACTTTGCGAAAAACTTTGCGAACTTTGGAATTCAATTTATGGTATGCAAATTTCTCTTCCTTCTTCCTGGCAAAACTTCTTAGGCGAAGAATTACAGCAGCCGTATTATCACGAATTGCTGCAGGCGGTAGATGAGGAATATCAGAAGCACACTTGCTACCCTGTTAAAGAAAATATTTTCGCGGCATTTGAAGCCTGTTCGCCAGATGAATTAAAAGTGGTAATCATTGGACAAGATCCATATCATGGTGAAGGCGAAGCTAATGGACTTTGTTTTTCGGTCAATGATTCGGTTAAAATCCCGCCTTCGTTGCGCAATATTTATCGAGAAATTGCGACCGATTTGGATCTCATTTTTTTACCCAATTCAGGAAACTTATCCTCATGGGCGCATCAAGGAATTTTACTGTTGAACGCATCGCTTACGGTTAGAAAAGACCAACCCAACAGTCATAAACATTTGGCATGGTCTGTTTTTACCAATGCCGTAATTCAAAAAATAAGCGAGCAAAAAGAGCACGTTGTTTTTTTACTTTGGGGAAGTTTTGCGCAACAAAAAGGGATTAAGATCGACCGAGAGAAACACTTCGTTCTAACTTCGGGGCATCCTTCACCAATGAGCGCCAATCAAGGAAAATGGTTTGGAAACAAGCATTTTAGTAAGACCAATACTTATCTAAAATCGGTTGGAAAAACAGAAATCAACTGGTTTTAATTGATGGTGAATGTATAGTATCCGCCGGCATCTAAGGCTGAATAGGGCGAATTTAAGTTCAAATATAAATTAGAACCCAAGCTTTCTGAACGCAATTCCACATCGGTGGTGGAAGTACTGTTATAGCCAAAACTCAATCGGTAATTTCCAGGCGCTAAAGATTGAATCCCAACTCTGTATTCGTAAAATTGATTCCCAGTATTGTAAACACTGCTTGCATAAACAAAAGCACCAGAAACTGCTTGTCCTTTTTGAATAGTAAGCATGGAGTCTGTAATATCAACCACCGACCAATTGCCGTTATTTGCTCTTTCTAATTCGTACGTAAAATTATATTTAGCAGCTCCGCCAGTTGATTTGTATATATCTAAAGGATGAGCTTGTCCAGGAACATTTATAAAACGATTGATAGTGGCATTAACATAAACGATAGGATTAGACGGTACTTCACTATCCACTTCCACATTCACTAAATTGGGTGACGAAACAAACACGTCATTATAAAATTCGCTGTCTTTATTTGAGCAATCGGCTGCCATTAAAATAGTGCCTAGCGCAACGAAAAAGAAATACTGTAAAGTCTTCATAAAAAGTGTTTTTTAAAATCGATAACTGAAACCTAAACCAACCCGCGATAAGATGTCTGGACTTTTTTCTTTATTGAAAAGATTTGATCCAAAACCTACTAACAATTCCAAACCAAAGCGATCTTTGATGTAGAATTTATACCCTACGCCAGCACCAACAGCAACATCTGAATATTTAGTTTTTTGAATCGTATAGTAACCATTGTTGTTTTCATCGGTAAGCAATACGGTTTCGCGGAAATCACCACCGTTAGCTGCTACAAAAACCTCGGCGAAATAAAAACTTGATATCCCTTTGGAAAGGTTGTAGCGAACGAAAGGCGTTACTTCGTATTTGGGGGAATTATTTCGGTTTCCTTGATCGAAATCCTCGTTTACTTTGGCGCTATTGGTATAACTCCCGCTTAAACCTACTGAAAAGCTGGAGTTCAAAAAGCGTTCGTACGTTAAGTTCATTTTTGAAGAAACGGCTAACGACAGTAGGTCCACACGGAACTCATTTCGTTTTGTGGCCAAGACGGATTTAGTACCAGCCTCTTGCGCATTCATAAATTGAAAAGACAAAAATAAGATCAGGGCAAGTTTCTTCATAGCAATGCATTTGTAATTGAGTGAGCTAATATATAAAAAAAGGAATGGAAATGGTGTTACACCTTATCAATTTAAAGTAAGCGCACCTAAAATTTCTTCCGACATGAATGGGCCTCCGGGATACTTGGCTGTATAATCGAGATTCAACCAAATTTGCCCTCGTTCATCGATATGGTAATGGATTTTTTGGCCTCGACTTTCGGAAACAAAAAGCTCTTTTTTGATTAAATAGTTGATGCTTTCCAAATCGGCTTTGTAACCAATTAGCATTTCGGGATAGATGTGTCCGCCGGTGTGAATTAAGCGCGGTGTTCCGCCAATCGATTTTACACAAGCCGCCATTAAAATGGAATGATCGTCGCAATCGCCAGACAGATATCGTAACGATTCGGTGGCGGTCGCAATATAATCTCTTCCTTTGGGATCGCTAACGTAATTCCAGCGGCTGTTGATTTCTTTAAAGACGGCAAAGCATTGAATGGTAGTTCGGTATTTCGAATAGCCATGGATTTTTTTAAAATGCTTGATGGTTGCCATTACAGCAAAATCTCGAACTTTTGGGTTTTCGTATTCAATCGCGTTGAGAATCTTGGACTTGTTGGGGAAAGGCAACAATTTAGAAATAATTAAGTCTTGCGGATTTGGACTATCATTCATCGAATAAATCATGTAACGGTAATCTTCAAAAACGCTTTCAAAACCGTATTTTCCAGAGAAACTTCCAAAAATTAAGGCAATTAAGTACAAACCTATACAGACGATGATAACGGTACGCATCAATCGCAATACCAATTGAATAATAACTAATATTACTAGAAAAAGTAATATTCGATCCAATTGAAAGTACCAATTGGGGTCAACAATGTTTTGATGGATTATGATGAAAATGGGAATGGCGATCAATAAGTTCAAAGCAAAAATAATCACATTGTCCCACGGTTTTTTAACCTGGAGTTTTTGTATTAATTTTTGTATGGAAGAAATTGTTGTTTTTATCATTGCCAGCCCAGAGCAAAACTAGAGTACTTTCACTATCTCAGCAAAAGTACCTTTTTTCTCGATAAGAGCGAGGTCGAAGAGTTGATTTTGAACTTTGTTTAACACTTTTTCCGAGAGCGGTTTTTGCGACCATTGGGTTAACGAAAGCCATTCTTGAATGTCCTCTGTTTTTTGATGGTATTTGGAAGCTAGCGTTTGATCAATACTTGGGATATCTTTGAATTCGGAAATGGTTCTGTTGATGATTTGCAGTACTTTTTTAAGCGGCTCAAGATTTTGGTTCAACACTTCTTCGCGCACAGCGATTACGAAACAAGGCCAGGGTGTTGGGCAGTCGGCGACACGTTTGAAAATTCCTTGATCTACTAGCGGTTTGGTCATAAAATGTTCCCACATAAAATAATCGGCGGTTCCATTTGTTAGTGCTGTTACAGCGCCGTCTATGGTATTTACGATTTCGAACTGAAGCGCCTCGGTTTTCCAACCTTGGTTGTTGGCATTGACGTAGGCCATTAGCTGTGAGCCCGAACCCAATCGGGAAATGGCTACTTTGGTATTTTCTAAATCGGATATCGTTTTAAATTTTGAGTTGGCGGCCACGTGAATACCCCAAATGAGTGGTGAGTCTACATAGACTTGCACAATTTTAGACGGATTTCCGGCGACAATGTCTTTGACAATTCCTTCGGTTAGAATTACGGCGATATCGGTTGATCCGTCGCGGAGCATTTGACAGAGTTTACCAGTTCCTTCGGGAATATCCGTCCATTCTAAGTTGATGTTTTCGTTTTCGAATTCGTTATTTTCCAAGCACAAATGCCATGGTAAATTAAAATGTTCGGGAACTCCGGCGATTTTTAGTGTGGTCATGGTTTTGTTTTAAGTGTTGAAAAGAATTTTTACTGAATGGTTGGTTTTCTCGCAGAGCCGTAAAGCTTTCTGTTTCTGTTCTATTGTACCGCGATGCCTAGCCCCGATAGTAGTGGAAATCTCCCGCTTAAGAAAAAATAGATTTTAAATCTAATTTTTCTTAAGCGGGAATTGCAACGTATAGCGGGAAACAGCTTCTAAAAAAATTAATTTTTAGCTAATTGATTTAAAGTGTAGGTAATCAACTCATCAACAGCTTTGTACGGATCTTCACTAAAAGTACCCGATGCTCTATTGGCAATAATGGCATTTAGCGACAAGGCTTGATGGCCTAATAAACTTGCGAGTCCGTATATGGCGCCAGTTTCCATTTCTAGATTGGTGATGCGATCGGCTTCGAATTTAAAATTATCCATTTTTGCATTTAGGTTCTCATCTTGAATATTGAGGCGCAAAACGCGACCTTGTGGCCCATAGAAACCTCCAGCTGTAGCGGTGATTCCCTTGTGAATTTGGCTACTTTCGATGACTTTTTCTAGGGTTTTACTACAAGCAATCACGTAAGGACGTCCTTTTCTTAAATCCCAATTGGTGTGAGTTATAAAAGCATCTTCCATGGCTTTGTTAGATACCTCCTCAATTAAATAGGAGCGAAGCATGTTGTCGAGGCCTAGTCCAAAAACCGACATTACAAAACTATCTACTGGAATATCGGCTTGTAATGATCCTGAAGTTCCGATTCGAATGATGTTTAGTGTCGTGAGTTGGTCTTTTGGTTTTCTTGTTTTTAGGTCGATATTGACTAGTGCATCAAGTTCGTTCATAACGATGTCGATATTGTCGGGTCCGATTCCGGTTGACATGACCGTGATTCGTTTTCCTTTGTAGGTTCCGGTTTGGGTTTTAAATTCTCTTTTTTGGGTGGAGAATTCTATGGTATCGAAGAATTGAGTAATTTTTTCAACACGGTTTTGATCGCCTACGAAGATGATATCGTTAGCGATGTGTTCGGGCTTTAGATTGAGGTGGTAGACGCTTCCGTCTGGATTTAATATTAATTCTGAAGATTGTATCATGATTGTTTTTTTTAACCGCAAAGGCGCACTGCCTTATTATTTTATGCAATACAAAGGTACTACACGAGTCATTATTAATTGTTAATTATTTTGTATTAATTCAATGGATTAGCCGCCGACACGTTTAACTTTGAAGCCTTTATTTTTTAGCATTTCCATGATTTTGTCACGGTAATCACCTTGAATAATGATGGCGTCGTCTTTGAACGTTCCGCCAACGCTAAGTTTGGTTTTGAGTTCTTTGGCCAAGATTTTGAAATCTTCATCGGTGCCGGTATATCCTTCAATGATGGTGGTGGGTTTCCCTTTTCTCTTTTCGAATTTGCAAATCATGGGTTCCTCTTGAATCCACAATACTTTGGCTTCGGGGATGTCTTTTTCGATGGGTGCTTCCTGATGATCAGGAAAAAGTTTTTTTAGTTGGTCTTGTAAATCCATATTAGTACTCCGTATAAAAACAATAAAGTACGAATTAGAACAATTCGTACTTTATTTTTACTTATTGAATCGAGTTATTTTTTGATTAATCCTAAATCAATCAAACGTTCGTGCAAGAATTCACCGGCTGAAATATCTTCGTATAATTTTGGGTGATCTGCATCAATACAATTTTCTAAGCAATCCAAACGCATGTCGCTTACAGGATGCATGAAAAAAGGAATTGAAAATCTTGACGTTCCCCACAATTCTCTTGGAGGGTTTACTACTTGATGAATGGTTGATTTTAGTTTATTGTTGGTGTGACGGGATAACATATCACCCACGTTGATTACCAATTCGTCGGGTTGTGCCATAGCGTCGATCCAATCTCCGTTGTGGTTTTGCACTTGTAAACCTTTTCCTTGCGCACCCATAAGGAGTGTAATCAAGTTGATATCACCATGTGCGGCTGCACGAACGGCCCCGTCTTTAGGTTCGTCAGTAATTGGTGGATAATGAATAGGTCGTAAAATACTGTTGCCTTCTTTAATGTAATTGTCAAAATAGAATTCGTCCAAGCCCAAATAAATGGCTAGGGCTCTTAATACATAAATCCCAGTTTTTTCTAACATTTGATAGGCTTCTTTACCTGTCGAATTGAAGTTAGGTAATTCGCTTACTTCTACGTTGTCGGGGTACTCGTCTTTGTATTTTGAGTGGGCATCGACATATTGTCCGAAATGCCAAAACTCTTTTAAATCTCCAGCAGAGCGCCCTTTTGCATGTTCTTTCCCAAAAGAAATGTAGCCTCTTTGACCGCCAATTCCAGGAATTTCATACTTTGCTTTTACTTCTAGGGGAAGGTTAAAAAAGTTTCGAACTTCTCCATACAATTCTCCAACTAACTGATCATCTAAAAAATGACCTTTTAATGCAACGAAGCCAATATCTTCGTATGCTTTACCGATTTCATTTACAAATTTTTGTTTACGTTCCGGGTCACCCGAAAGGAAATCACGCAAGTCCACACTTGGAATGTTTTGCATACTAAAATTTTTTTGTTAATAACTTAAAGGTTGCAAACCCTTGTTAATACAAATGTAAATAATAAAATTAAAAAGAAATTTCAAAAGTTATCAACAATTCAAAAAAAGGGTGCATTTTACGGTGATGCTGTAATTTTTTTATACTTTTGAGGAGTTTTAACAATACCGATACCTTTTTTATAATGAATTTTGAAAGAAGACACCTGACCGACGATCAATTACTAGACTTATACAAGCGATTACTCAAGCCACGACTTATCGAAGAAAAAATGCTGATCCTTATTCGGCAAGGAAAGGTATCGAAATGGTTTTCGGGTATTGGACAAGAAGCCATTTCAGTTGGTGTTACTGCGGTGTTGGATAAAGACGAGTACATTTTGCCTATGCATCGAAATTTAGGAGTGTTTACGGGAAGAGATATTCCGCTTTACCGACTTTTTTCGCAATGGCAAGGGAAAGCAAATGGTTTTACTAAAGGTAGAGACCGAAGTTTTCACTTTGGTACGCAAGAATATAAGATTATCGGAATGATTTCTCATTTGGGACCGCAATTAGGTGTTGCTGATGGGATTGCTTTGGCTAACAAGTTAAAGAAAAACGGTAAAGTAACCGCGGTTTTTACAGGTGAAGGCGCTACGAGTGAAGGCGATTTTCATGAGGCTTTGAACATAGCTTCCGTTTGGGATTTACCGGTCTTGTTTGTGATTGAAAATAATGGTTACGGTTTATCAACGCCAACAAACGAGCAATACCGTTGTGAGAACTTAGCAGATAAGGGAATTGGATATGGTATGGAAAGTCACATAATTGACGGAAACAATATTTTAGAAGTTTACATAGAACTTTCTGAAATTGTGGCGTCAATGAAAGTGAATCCACGGCCAGTGTTGTTAGAGTTCAAAACCTTCAGAATGAGAGGTCACGAAGAAGCAAGTGGTACTAAATATGTTCCTCAAGAACTAATGGATTTGTGGGCCGAAAAAGATCCAGTGGATACTTATAAACGCTATTTGATTAAGCAAAATGTATTGACCACAGTGCAAGATGAAGCTTGGCGTACCGAAATTAAAAAAGAAATTGACGAGCATTTGGTCATGGCGAACACTGAAGCTGAGATTGAAGCGGACTATGATGAAGAATTAAATGACGTCTACAAACCTTATGTATTTGAAGAAGTTAAGGCTTCCGATGAAGTAGAAAATATTCGATTAGTTGACGCCATATCTCAAGGTTTGAAACAATCTATGGAGCGACATGAGAACTTGGTCATCATGGGACAAGACATAGCTGAATACGGAGGTGCTTTTAAGATTACCGACGGTTTTGTAGACTTGTTTGGCAAAGAACGAGTAATTAACACTCCTATTTGTGAGAGTGCAGTTGTTTCTGCGGGTATGGGGTTGTCGATTAACGGACATAAAGCCGTTGTAGAGATGCAATTTGCTGATTTTGTGTCTACTGGATTCAATCCGATTGTAAATTATTTAGCAAAAGTACATTATCGTTGGCAAGAAAAAGCCGATGTTGTAGTGCGTATGCCTTGCGGAGGTGGAACACAGGCCGGACCTTTTCATTCACAAACGAACGAAGCTTGGTTTACCAAAACACCAGGTTTGAAAGTGGTGTATCCCGCTTTCCCTTATGATGCTAAAGGGCTTTTAGCCACAGCTATAAACGATCCAAATCCGGTTTTGTTTTTTGAGCACAAGCAATTGTATCGAAGTGTTTATCAAGAAGTTCCAAAGGATTATTATACATTACCTTTCGGAAAAGCAGCGGTATTAAAAGAAGGAAAAGACATTACTATTATCGCTTTCGGAGCTGCTGTTCATTGGGCTTTAGAAACATTAGAGAAAAACCCAAACATCTCTGCTGATGTGATTGATTTGCGAACGTTACAACCTTTAGATAAAGATACAATCTATGCTTCGGTTAAGAAAACAAGCAAGGCAATTATACTTCAAGAAGATAGTATGTTTGGTGGCATTGCTAGTGATATCTCGGCAATGATTATGGAGGATTGTTTTGAGTATTTGGATGGTCCTGTTAAAAGGGTTGCGAGCTTAGACAGCCCAATTCCATTTACGAAAGCACTAGAAGATCAATATTTGCCAAAAGATCGCTTTGAAGTGGCGTTGTTCAAACTTTTAAAATACTAAATTTAAATTAGCTTATTTTTACTTTTTAAAGATTATTTTGTAATTTGCTTCCCAATATTTCAAAATAAATCACCTGTATTTTTATACATCATACTTTTGTAGCATTTGAAATAGTATTACATTGTGCCCTCAATTTAATAAACTTATAACATTTCCTCAAAAATGCAAAATAGCTTCAAGACATTTGCCTGTATTATTATGATAATACTAGGGTCTTCATTAAAAATACATTCTCAAAATTTACTAAATAATGGAGATTTTGAAAGTGGTTTTGGTGTTGGTTTTTTTTCAAATGGGGCAGGCTATAGTCGCATTGTTGCGCCATTTTCAGGGACTACTTCTCCTGGTAATTATGCTATTACTACCAATCCTCAACCCATGAATACCACCAATTTTATCTCGAGTGGTGATCATACTAATGGTTTTGGAAATATGATGATTATTGATGGTACTACCACAGGAGGCCAACAAAATTTTTGGGAAGCTGGAAATGCTGGAGGTGGCGTTTGTAGTTTGACTGTTGGAACAACGTATACTTTTAGTTTTTGGTTAAAGTCGGTAAGTACTACCGTAACGAATGCCGCTACTCAAGCAGCCTTAGGAGTTCAAATCTTGAATGCCAGTGCAGTTACTTTAGTGTCGGGAAGTCTAATAGCGCCATTACCAGCAGCTGGTTGGCAGAAAGTAACCTATACTTTTGTTGCACAAAGTACCTGTTGTAATATCAAACTCTATAACAACAACACCAATGCGGTGGGTAACGATTTTGCGCTAGATGATTTTTCGGTCACTCCACCATTAGTACCTCTGTCTATTAATCATTCCTTCACCAATCCAACCTGTCCTGGCACTACAGATGGTTCTATTTCTGCATATGGAGTAGGAGGTACTGTTCCTTATGCAAGTTATTCTCTTACTGGAACAGCAACACAGACCAATTCTACTGGAATCTTTACAAATTTAGCAGCTGGAACTTATTCGGTTTCTGTAACGGATGCTGCCAGTGCTACCGCAACGCAAACTAATATTGTGTTAACCGCTCCAACAGATTTGACGGTAAGTGCTGGAAGTACGATATGTCCTGGTACTTCAGTTACTTTAAACGTAAGCGGAAGTTCAGCTGGTTATACATGGACTGCTAGTCCTCTCGATGCTACATTAACAGCACCGACAACTTCTAATCCAACGGTAAGCCCTACTCAAACGACAATCTATACGGTAACCTCTTCTACATCAACACCAACGAGTTTGATTTCTAATGGGAATTTTACTTCTGGAAATACAGGTTTTACAACCGATTATCAATATCTAGTAACGACTGTACCAGCTGGAGCCCAAAAAACGTATGGAATTGTCACTAATTCGAATGGTTGGTTTGCTGGTTTTTCGAACTGTGTTGATCATACTTCTGGATCTGGGAATATGATGGTTGTTGACGGATCGACTTCCAATGCTGGGAATGATCGGGTTTGGTGTCAAACTGTACCAGTAGTAGCTGGGCAAAATTATACTTTTAGCTATTGGATTGAATCTCTTTCAGGTTCCAATTTTGCAAACATGGAAGTCTTAGTGAACGGCGTTTCAATTGGCTCGTCCGTCGCTCCCGCTACAACTTGTAGTTGGGTTCAAAAGAGTTACACGTGGAATTCTGGAGCCAGTACCACAGCTCAAATTTGTATTTACGACCGAACAATAACCGCTGCAGGTAATGATTTTGCTATTGACGATATCTCCTTTACAGGCCCTGTATCATGTACACTTCAAAAGACTGTAACGATTACTGTTAATCCAAAACCAGTTATTACGGCTAGTGTTACGGCACAACCAACTTGTACGGTATCTACTGGAACAATTACTGTCAGTGCTCCGATTGGTGCTACCTACGAATACAGTATTAACGGTGGTGCGTACCAATCAAGTCCAACATTTAGCGGCTTGGCAGCTAACACCTATTCGGTAACGGTCAGAAACACCACTACAACCTGTGTTTCAAATGCTGTAAATTTAACAATTAACCCTGCTTCAGGAACTTTACCTAATGTATCGGGAACAACTGGACCAGGACCAAATTGCACTCTTAAACTAATCGGAAACTCCACGAACTTAGGAGTAACCATAACTTGGAATGGTCCAAGTTTGCCTTTAAATTCGGCTAATCCTGCTACTGCGACCGTTTCTGGGACTTATACGGTTACCGTTTTTGATCCTACGAGCGGGTGTTCTAATTCAACAACCGTGAATGCTGTGATCCCAACAGTACCTGCAGCTCCAGTCGCTACGACAGTACAACCAACCTGCACATTGGCCACGGGAACCATAAACATTACATCCCCTGTGGGAGCTAATTTGGAATATAGTATCAATGGTACTACCTTTCAAACGGGAACAAGTTTTACGGGTTTAGTGCCTGCAACCTACAATGTAACTGTTAGAAATACAACAAGCAGTTGTATTTCTCCTGCTACCGCTATAACGATATCACCGTCAGGAAGTTCTGCAGCACCTACTGCGACTAGTCCTGTCTATTTGTGCCAAGGTCAAGCGGCTCCACCCTTAACAGCGACTGCCAGCCCGGGTGCCACTTTATTATGGTACGGTACCAATGCAACTGGTGGAGTTGGATCAACTATTGCTACGATTCCTTCAACTACAACATCCGGGACTACCACTTATTATGTTAGCCAAACCGATGGTACTTGTGAAAGTCCTCGAAAAGCGATTAATGTTATTGTAAACAATCTGACCGGAACTATAAACTTGGTTTGTGATCCATCACAGGTTACTACAAGTCCAGTAAGTTCTGTTTATTTTGATTGGAATAATTTGCCAGGGCCACCAGTATATAATTATACTTACTCTATTAATGGAGGACCTTTAGTTAGTGGAAGTTGGAATATCTCCCACCTTGAAGTTTTCGGAGTGCTACCGGGGCAAAGCGTAACATTGACTATCGTTTCTGTTAATGGATATCCATGTGTGGGTCCAATAACCAATACTTGTAGTAACTGCGCTGTTTCGACGACACCAACTTTTACTATTCCTTCTTCTTTTTGTTCAGGATCTGTTGCACCTTTATTGCCCACAACTTCAATTGAAGGGATTTCAGGAACATGGACACCGGCCGTCGTAAGCAATACCACCAGTGGTAGTTATGTCTTTACACCCAATGCCACTTTGTTTCCTTGTGCCAACGGACCAGTAACTAAGGGAATTACTGTTACACCTATACCAACCGCTGGAACTCTGGGAGGTAATCAAAACGTGTGTGTTGGTTCAACAACTACTTTTACTTCTACAACGAGCGGTGGATCTTGGTCATCTTCTAATACTGCAATTGCGACGGTTGTTGCTACAACAGGAGTAGTAACGGGTGTGCTTGGAGGTACTGCGACTTTGACTTATACCGTGACTGGTACAGGTGGTTGTTCTAATGTCACTGCCACGAGAACCGTAACCGTAACTGCTGCGCCGAGTGCTGGTACCTTAAGTGGTAATCAAGCAATTTGCGTGGGACAAACAAGTACTTTTTCTTCTACCATTTCGGGAGGCACATGGTCTTCATCCAATACTGCTATTGCTACCGTAAATGCGTCAACTGGGCTTATATCCGGAGTTGCTGCTGGTACCGCAACTATCTCATATACAGTAACTGGTACAGGAGGTTGTGCAAATGCTGTTGTCACGAGAACCGTTACCATTAATGCTATTCCCAATGCGGGAATTGTAAGTGGAAATCAAAATATATGTGTTGGTTTAACAACCACTTTTTCTTCCACAGTAACAGGAGGGACCTACAGTTCTGCTAATACTGCAGTGGCAACTGTAAATGCTACTACTGGATTAATCACAGGAGTTGCGGCGGGAAATACTATCATCACTTATACTGTAGTAGGAACTGGAGGTTGTTCTAATGGAACTGTCACTAGAACGGTTATTGTATCGAGTCCACCAGTAGCTGGAACTTTAAGTGGCAATCAAAATATTTGTGTTAATACTACCACGACCTTTTCTTCAACTATACCCGGAGGAACATGGAGTTCTGCCAATACTGCTGTTGCAACAGTTAATGCCGCTACTGGTGTAATCACCGGTGTTAGTGCTGGAACGGCTACTATTACCTATACTATTTCAGGTACTGGCGGTTGTGCTAATGTCTCTGCGAATCGTACCGTTACTATTACCGCTGTTCCTAATCCCGGAACATTAACTGGAAATCAAACCATTTGCATCGGTTTTTCCACCACTTTTGTTCCAACAACTGCCGGTGGATTATGGACAACTTCGAATCCAGCGATTGCCACCGTAAATGCAGCTGGAGTCATCATTGGAGTAGCCGCTGGAACGGCAACAATCACTTATACTGTAACAGGAACTGGGGGTTGTACCAATGCTTCTGCGACCAGAACTGTAACAGTATCCGCGGCGCCAAGTCCTGGAGTATTAAGTGGAAATCAAAATTTATGTGTAGGTCAAACTAGTACATTTGTATCCACCGTAACAGGAGGAGCTTGGAGTTCCTCAAATACAACTGTAGCTACTATAAACGCTGCAACTGGTTTGATATCCGCGCTTACTGCTGGAACCGCGATAATGACCTATACCGTTACTGGAACGGGTGGATGTGCGAACACTTCATCTACTAGAACTACAACGGTAACGGCTAATGTCATCCCAACCTTCAATCCGATTGCGCCCATATGTTCCGGAAGTGTTTTGGCACCATTGCCATTAACTTCTACCAACGGAATTACAGGTACTTGGTCACCAGCTTTGAACAATACAGCAACTACTCCATATACTTTCACTCCGACTGCAGGACAATGTGCTACGACTACAACGTTGACGATTACTGTAAATCCTAAAATAGTCCCATTATTTGGCTTATTTGCTCCAGTATGTCAAGGAGCTGCAGCGCCTGTTTTGCCTACAAGTTCGGAAAACGTTCCGCCGATTACGGGAACATGGAGCCCCGCTGTGAGTACGGCAACAGTAGGAACTAGGGTGTATACCTTTACGCCAACTGCCGGTCAATGTGTTAGCGCCATACCTACTACCTTAGCCATTACTGTGGTTCCGGTATTGGTTCCTAATTTTGCTGTGATTCCACCTTTTTGCAATGGAAAAACACCGGTGCCCACTTTATCCAATACCTCACCAAATGGGGTAGAAGGTACTTGGTCTCCCGCTGTTATAAGCAATACGGTTTCCGGTACTTATTTGTTTACCCCAAATGCGGATCAATGCGCTACAACCAAGACATTGACGGTTACTATCATTCCAAAAACTATCCCAGATTTCCCGATTATTCCGCCGTTTTGTAAAGGAAGTACAGCTCCTGTGCTTGCAACGACCTCACCCAATGGTATAACCGGAACTTGGTCTCCTTTGACTGTTGATAATACGACTAGTGGTACTTTTGCTTATACATTTACCCCGAATGCAACAGAGTGCGCCACCACGCAGACATTAAATGTAACCGTGACAGAACCAGTTCTTCCTAATTTTCCGGATATCACACTTTGTACCGGCACAACACCTCCTTTATTGACAGCAACCTCGCCTAACGGTATCACTGGAACTTGGTTGCCTACTACGATTGACAACACAACATCCTCTAGTTATGTGTTTACCCCTAATACTGGGGAATGTGCCATTCCGCAAACGATGAATGTGACTATTAACCAATATACTCTAGTAGCTATTGATGGTGTGGTTACCAATTATTTTGAGGACAATCAAATTATTACTGTTTTGACATCTGATCCAGGAAATTACTCTTACCAATTAGATGATGGTCTTTTTCAGGATAGCAATGTTTTTGAAAATGTAAGCTCAGGAATACACACCATAAAAGTCATTGATGTCAATGGTTGTTCGGCGCCATTGAGTGATCAAGTATTGGTTATTAATTACCCTAAGTTCTTTACGCCTAATGAAGATACCTATAATGACAAATGGAATATCTTTGGATTGAAAGACCAAGAAAACTCTGTAATCTTTATTTACGATCGCTATGGTAAATTGTTAAAAGAAATCAGTCCGAATGGCGAAGGATGGGACGGAACCTATAATGGAAAACCTTTGCCAAGTTCTGACTATTGGTTTACGGTAGATTATATTGAAAACAATGTGACCAAACAATTTAAAGCGCATTTCTCTTTGAAACGTTAGCAATCGTTTCTATGGAATCGATACGAATCTAATCCTACTTAACTATAAAAACAAAAGCGCGAGTACTCCTCGTGCTTTTGTTTTTAAGATACTTTCCTGATTTGGTTTTGCTTGTTGTCCCTTTTACCTTGTTAGTTCTATAGCAATTCGCTTAATGCAATGCTGTTGTCATCCAGAATTTGGTGCGTTTGAAAACTAATTTGTCCATGATGCTTTTATTGTATTTTGCACAAGATTAGCTATCTTTAGCTAAACTTATAGGTACAATGTGTAAAGTATCTATGGAGTAAATGTCTGTTTTAAAAGGTATTGGAGTAGTTTTGATAAACATTTAAAAATTCCTGATGAAAATCTACAAACGCTTACCGATTGCCCTAGTGCTTTTTTCTCTAGTGGTGCTTTTATTTGGGGAAAGCTGTCAGAATGAGGCCTCGGCGCCCCATTATAAAACACAAAATGTGATTATCATGGTTGTTGATGGGGCGCGTTATACAGAGACTTGGGGTGATCCTAGTCATACTAATATTCCTTATCGCTTTTCGATGTTGCCACAAGGTGTTTTGTGTAGTGCCTTTTACAATACTGGGTTTACAGCGACTTGCCCGGGGCATGAGGCGCTTTGTACTGGTGTGTATGAGAATATTGACAACAGCGGGTTGCAGTATCCTACCAATCCTTCGATTTTTCAATATTGGCTGAAAGCTTATGGCAGGCCAAGCGCTGAAGCATGGATTGTTGCAACAAAAGATAAGTTGGAAGTACTTTCTGATTGTGTTCACCCTAGCTGGAAAGGGCAGTATCGACCTAGTGCCGATTGTGGCGTTCATGGGCTTTTTACGGGTTATCGCGAAGATAGTATTACGTTCAAACGCTTGAAATGGATTACTAGTGCTAATAACGTTCGGATGGCTATTGTTAATTTCAAACAACCAGATGCGGCGGGTCATGCAGGTGATTATGGCGCTTACTTGCAAGGGATACGCGATACCGATGCTTATATTTATCACTATTGGAATTTACTGCAAAGCAATCCGTACTACAAAGACAAAACTACCCTTATCGTCACGAATGATCATGGACGCCATACGACGGGACATTTGGATGGCTTTGTTTCGCATGGAGATTTATGTGATGGCTGTACCCACGTTGAGTTTTTTGCGTTGGGACCTGATTTTAAAAAAAATTATGTTTGTACGACTCCATATGAACAAATTGATGTTGCCAGCACAGTAGCAGAATTGATGGGGTTTAAAATACCCACCGCTAAAGGAAAAGTGATGCGATCGATTTTTAAAGAGTAATTAAGATCTTAAGTACTCTTATTTTTCTAATAAGAAAAAATAGGGTCCGATTTAGCAGTTCAGAAAAACTAACCTATAATTTTGTATTCAAAAAAAACCACGAATATACTTCGTGGTTTGTTGGTTGAATGGTATTCAAATCGTATTTAATTATCTCCATTATTATACTCAGCATCCAAAAATAGGAAGCATGTATATTTTTCATTAGTAATAAGCTGACTAATTACGCTACTGCAGATAAGTCAGACATTCCAAAAATGCGACTGTTATAATATTGAGCCAATTCAAAAAAGATTTCTCTTTCTTGACAACTTGGTTCTTGAGTGCATTTGGCGATGCTCGATAAAAAGTGATTTAGTCTTGATTCTTCTTGCTCCATATCCTGGATACTTTGATGCAATATTTCAACAATTTTACCAGCAAAAACAATTCGGTGGTTTAATCTTTCGGATACTAAAAGATTGAGGGCTAGGGTAGTAATGCTTTGATTCATGGGGTAGGATTTATATTAGTACTATTATTTTCTGCTAAAGTATAGTGAAAAAAATAGTCTGACATAAATTTTCGATGAAGGGGTCAAAAACTCGTTATAAGTATTAAAATGACTTGTTTTAATCAAATTTGATGCAGCAAATAGAGCTCCCATAAAAATTTCAGGAATAGATTTCAAAAAAGAATACGGATTTTATAATACCCAAAACTAGTATTTCCCACTCAACAACTCGCCACCAATATTGGACTTGGCTTCTATGCCCAACTTCTTCATCATTTCATAAGTAGTGCACACTGCTGCGGAAGTTACGGGAATCCCAATTTCTTTTTGAATCAAATCAATGGCTTCTAAAGAAGGCATTTGAACGCAGGCCGAGGCTACCAAAACATCCACACCAGTCAAGTCTAATCGCTTGTAGATTTCCAATAAATTCATCGGATCTTGAGCGGCTACTTCCAAATTATCTGGAATTTCAAGGGCTATGCTGTCTACTACTTCAAAGCCTTGATGTTCGATATAGTCTACTACCATATCCGTTAGTGGTCGCATGTAAGGTGTAATGATGGCCACTTTTTTAGCGCCTAGTATTTTCAAGCCATTGATTAAGGCACCGGCAGAAGTAACAATAGGAGTGGGGAAGTCGTTCGCAATCGTTTCTTGATGCAAATTCACTTCCGAAACACAATGATAGCCGCGTCCCATACTCATGATGGCCACTAAACAGGCATATCCCATCACATCGACATGCGCGTCTGAAAGTTCTTGAGCACATTTTAGGCTCATGGCGTCCATGGCTTCGAGTTCTTCTTTGGTGACTTTTTTCATTCGCATTCTGCTGCTGTGAAAGGTAAAGCGTTCTGGAAGAATCGTTTCTCTCGAGCGAAAAATTGCAGGGATTTCGGTTTCCATGGTCACATTGGAAGAAGGAACTATTTGACCAATTCTGTATTTTTTCATTATCAATTATCAATTATCAATTATTTTTGGCGTTGCCTACGGCCGGGCTTTCGGCGGCACACGGTGCTTGCCTCTATCCCTAACGCAACCCTTCACTGTTATTTATATTTTAATTTCTTTTACTGTATTGACCAAAGTCCCAATTCCTTCAACTGTAGCTGCTACGACATCGCCATCCCACAGCCATTCTTGCGGATTGCGACCCGCACCAACGCCGGATGGTGTTCCTGTGGCAATAATATCTCCAGGTTCGAGGGTAAAAACGATGCTTAAATCTTCGATCAGTTCGTTAATGTTAAAGAGCATGTACTTGGAATTGGCATTTTGTTTTTCAATACCGTTTACCGTTAGCGATAAATTCAAATCGTGTGGGTTTGGGATTTCATCTTTGGTGACCAAAATCGGGCCCATAGGCGCAAAAGTGTCTTGTCCTTTGGAGACAATCCATTGTCCAGCCCGGCGGCAATCGCGCGCAGAGATGTCATTGATAATCGTGTAACCAAAAACGTAATCTAGAGCGTTTTCTTTAGCCACATATTTTCCTTTTTTTCCAATTACTACTGCTAATTCTACTTCCCAGTCGAGTTGTTGCGTTAGTTTAGAATTCAGCAAGATGTTCGTATTCGTTGCTGTTACCGTTGTTGGTGGTTTTGAAAAAATTACGGGTTTCTGTGGCAATTCATTCGACGTATCTAAGGTTCTGGCACTTTCGGCGACGTGTTCGGTATAGTTGAGTCCGATGCCAATAATGTTTTTTCTCGGTTTTGGAATCGGGGCCAAAAAAGTCACTTCGTCTGTTGCAAAAGTGAATCCTTGCAATAGGTTTTTGTCGACTTGTTCGAAGAGTGCATTGATTTCGGGGATGATCGCATTGCCCATATCAATTAGTTCCAACATAGTAGTTGGCAAGTCGAGTTTGACCGTATCGCCGAAATTGGCCATGTCGATGACTTGGTTGTTTTGAATAAATCCTAGACGTGGTTCGGAGTTTTTTATTTGGTAAGTGAGCAGTTTCATGAAGCTATTTTTATTTTAATTTGGTTTGCTTTAGTATGGTTTCTAATTTACTTGCTTATTTGTTTTTCTACTTTTTTCATTGACTTTATTTGGATTTACAAACAACGATTATTGTAAGTCCCATATGACCTAGCCCCGATAGTAGTGGAAAGCCCACAGCGCAGCGAGGACTTGCAACGAATAGCGGGAACATGCTTCTAAATCGGAATCTGAAATCCGTTATTTTCCTCGTATGCTTTTTCTTGATACAAGCCTAGTTTTTCTATGGTAGGCAAATCGTTGAAGGAAAATAGGCATGCGTCGTCAGTATTAGAGCTATTAACGTGTTCGTGCCACGCCCAAGATGGTACGCAGAAAATATCGCGTTCTTTCCAATCAAAACGTTGTCCGTTGATGATGGAGTACCCGCTGCCTTTGGCGCATTGGTACACGAAAGAGCCAGTGTGTTTGTGGGCTTTTGTATGTTCGCCAGCCCTCAACAGCTGCATAGAAGCGCCCATGGTTTGCATCACGTGCCCTCCAGTTAAGGGATTGGAATATTGCATGATAATGCCGTCGAAAGGTGAGCCTTCGTTGACTTTAGCAGTTTCTAAGAGTGCGGGATAGACTTGTTTCCAAGAGTATTTGAATAAGGGTGAGTAGGGTTTGTCCCAAGCTTTATCTGGCGGAATTAACCCTGCGCCACCAAAGGTTAGTGGGGAATGATTCACGGGAGCGGTTAAGGGTTGTTTGCCATCGTATACAGCGTAATCGTTGGCTTCCAGTGCATTGACTAATGGAATATCTAGACCGTCTTGCCAGATGCAGGTTTTGCCTCCTTCTTCTACGCCGTGCTCGTGCCAGGTGGAGTTGGGGGTAATGACAAAATCATTGACTTCCAGCATGATTTTATTCCCATCTACTACGGTGTATCCTTTTTCGCCTTCCATAATGAAGCGCAGAGCGGAGGCTTTGTGGCGGTGCGCAGAAGTGCTTTCTCCAGGTCGGGTCACTTGGATTCCGGTATAGAGCCAACCTACGGCAGCACTGACGTCTTTGCGTTTGTCGTTGACTAAATACACCACTCGACGGCCAGCTTGTTCTGGGGTCACTAGTTCAGAAGATTTTAGGACGAGGCTTCTCAACGCTTCGTACTTCCAAAGCATTGGAATGGAGGAAGAGCGGGGTTCCCAAGGTTCGATATCGTTGGCCACGGTCCATAAGGCGCCGGCACCGAGTGCTTCGAGTTCTTTGTAATACGCTTCTAATTCAGGAGTGTCTTGTACTCTTGCACGCCCTAAGACGTCATCAGAATGTTTTTCTTTCATTTTTATATTTTATTTTAACCCTTTCAGAGTTTTAAACTCTGAAAGGGTTTTATTTATTCTATAATTAAATCTACAATTTCATTCAAATTTTGTTTTTTAAAATGATAATCGATAAAGTTCTCCTTAGTTTCAAAGATAGTTATCACTTCCTCACGTTTTAGTTTAGTTGGCTTATCAGAAAGAATTGTTTCGAAGGAACTCCAAGGATAGTCATTAATTCTATCTGTAAATCTATGAAATACCGGATTATTATGAATGTAAAAAATTAAGTTTTGAAAATATTTATCAGATTTTACTAATTTTCTTTCAAACGGTTTTTCAAACAAACTTCCTGTTCGATTAAATTTTTTATTTATTGCTTGCGTATAGGCGTTGAATAGATGTCCGAATTGTTTTGAGGCATCGATAATTTTTGGCTTTTCTACCGTAGAATATTCTAATTTAGATAGATCGATTTCATTATCTAATTTGATGTATACCAGCACATGAAAATGATTTTTCAATAAACACCACGCATATGTTTCCGCAATTGGTGTAACGTATTTATCATAAAGTCGAAGAAAATGATAATAACTATCAATATCAAAAAAAATATCTATTCCGTTGTTCCCACGATTGTAAATGTGGTAATATTTTCCTTTTTCTAATGGGATTGGCTTGTACGATTTCATTTTGGCTTTATTTTTAAACAACCCTTTTAGAGTTTTAACCCTTTCAGAGTTTAAAACTCTGAAAGGGTTAAAAAAAAAAGGAGTTATGGCTGTACTATTTTTTATTAAAGTCTTCGTGATTGTCTATAAAAGTGATATTTCTGGTAGGAGCTGTATTGACCCTCAAATCGAAAATATCAAAGCGATTGTAATGACCAAGAATGTCGTGCATTTGTTTGGGTTGGATGCATTTTTCGAGATCAATATCAGCGTAAACAATACCTTCGTCGTCAATTAAAGGTTCACCGATTACCGCACCATTTGGTCCGATAAAGCCAGAGAAAGCAGAGTTTTTTCGAGTTAACACTTTTTCTACGTTGGGAACATCGGGTTTTAAGGCTTCCATAATCTCTTTGGAGATAGTCGAACAAGACACTATAGTGAATAATTTCCCTTCGAAAGAATGTGCACAGGCGCGAATTTTTATGGCTTCGGCCATATCGTAGTCTGGTGGTGCAACGGGTAAGGAAATGTAATTGGCAATATGAATTAATTCACCTTGCGTTAGTAAGGTAAATCGTGCTAAGGTATTTGTGTTTTCACCGCAAGCTAAGGTTCCAATGGGTCCGATTTCAGTTTTGTATACTTTTAACGAGGAGCCATCGCCGGAAGTCCAGGTTAGTTTTTCGGCCCAAGTGGGTACCAATTTTCGGTGTTTTCCTATTAACGTTCCGGTATTATCAATGATGAGATTGGTATTGTAGATTTCGCCGTAACTGTTGCCTCGTTCGTTGATTCCGATGACAATATGAATGTTGTAGGTTTTAGCGGCTTGGCAAATTCTGTCGATTTCTGGGCTTGGTACCGCGACGGAGTTTTTGTATAATTGCTCGTACCATTTGCTGCCTTGAACGGGCGTCATGATCCAATTCCAATAAGGATAGCCCGCCACAAATACTTCTGGAAATGCAATTAGTTGGGCTCCATTGCCACTTGCTTCTTTGATGAAACTAATGGCTTTGTCAATGGTTTTATCGACGTTTAGAAAAACGGGAGCCGTTTGAACGGTGGCAGCTTTGAATTTTGGGAAGGTCATGGTTTTTGAGTTGTCGGTTGTCAATTACAATTCGTAGTTTTTGATTTTTGCTTTTATTTCTTCGGAGAACGGTTCGGCTTTGATATCGTTTCTATCTTCGTTGAAGGATACATTGACTAAGGTTACTTCTCCAGAAAGCGTTGTTTTACCTTCCTCGTCTTGAAATTCAAAGCCACATAGGACAGAAGCGAAGCCTAGGTTTTTAACCCATAACTTCTTTTGCAATACTTGTCCCAATCGTGCGGGGTTTTTGAATTGGATTTTTAGGTCGACGGTCGGAATTCCGTTAGTTTCGTGCATTTTGGAAAACGGGCGGTCTAAAGCTTCTTCGAACCAATCTTCTACTAGGTCGTTGAGCATTTCCAGAAATCTGGGATAGAACACGATTCCAGCGTAATCAACGTGCTTGAATTTGATTTTTTCGGTTTTGATAAAAGGTTGGTTCATTATTTTTTGATGAATTTTGTTTGATAGGTTTTGTTATTTGATGTGGCTTGAAGGAAATAGATTCCTGATGCAAAGTTTTGTGTGCTTATATGGTTGGTATTTTGGTTTTGTTGCAGGATTTTTTTACCTGAGATATCTGTAATATTGACTTTATCAAAGGGAATTCTATTTTGAAATTGAATATTGAGTAGGTCAGAGGTTGGGTTTGGAAAAACTTCCAAAATATCTTGTTGAAATGTGTTTGTACTTAATGACTCAGGTGATAATTTTACAACCCATACATCACTTAATCCGTGGTTTAGTGAAACATCACCATCAATTGAACTCGAAGAACCAGTCAATATATAACCATCATCATTTGCTTTTTCGATACTACCAAAAGAATCATAATCTGAACCTCCAAGTATTTTTTGCCATTGGATGATTCCGTCTGAATTCAGTTTCAGAACCCAAATATCATTATTGCCATGATTTCCTGAGATATCACCATCGTTGGAAAAAGTATTACCAGCAACAATATAATTCCCATCGATAGCAATTTCAATATCTAAACCATAATCATAATTTGAGCCTCCGAGTGTCTTTTGCCATTCGATGAGTCCGAAAGAATTTAATTTTATAACGAAAGCATCATATTGACCATTGTTTTCTGTAAAATCTCCATCTGCTGATTCCGTAAATCCAGAAACAATATAGCCACCATCAGGAGTTTGCAGTATTTTTTGTGCAATATCTATATCGAAACCTCCTAATGTCTTTTGCCATTCAATGCTTCCTAATATACTCAATTTGACTATCCAAATATCATCACTACCATGATTGTCGCTCACATCAATATCATTTGAAGCTGTATATCCAGCTATAATATAACCGCCATCTATCGTTTGCTTAACATCAAAAGCCGTTTCAAAACTTGTACCTCCTAATGATTTTTGCCATTGTATAATACCTGTTGTGCTAATCTTTACAATCCAACAATCACCACTTCCATGGTTTAATGTTACATCACCATTGTTTGAGCTAGAATCCCCGACAATAATATAACCGCCCTCACTAGTTTGCATAACAGTACCAACCGATTCAAAATCTGATCCGCCATAACTCCTTTGCCATTCTAAATTTCCAAAAGCATCTATTTTAACCACCCAATAATCACTAAATCCATGATTTAAAGTGATATTTCCATCAGAAGAAGATGTATTACCACATAAGATATAACCACCATCAGTAGTTTGGACGATAGTTGTTACTATTTCCTGAAATAACCCGCCAAAAATTTTTTGCCATTCGATATTGCCTGCTATGTCAAGTTTAATAACCCAAAAATTACCATTTGAGTTGTATCCCGATACATCACCACTATTGGTTGAAGTTACAATTCCTGCAACTATATAGCCTCCATCATTAGTTTTAATAATTGATTGACCCCCATCACCTTCATTTCCGCCATAACATTTTTGCCATTGGATTGTAGGTGCTTGTGAAAAGCAATTTATCGCAAAGAATAATAAAAGTAGTTTTTTCATAATTTAAAATTCTTTAGTAAATTTCTTTCATAAGTATGAAAATAGTTCCTGTGAATTTTTGATTTATTTTAGCTTAAAACGTTGTATTTTTCCCGTCTCAGTTTTTGGCAATTCGTCTACAAAATTAATGATTCTAGGATATTTATATGGCGCGGCTACTTCTTTAAACCACAGTTGTATAGCTTTCGCTAAGTCATCGGATGCTTTACTTTTTTCTTTCAGCACCAAATGAGCGCAAACCAACATGCCACGTTCTTCATCAGGCCAACCTACTACAGCACATTCTAGAATTTCTTCGTGAGTTAAAAGTACGCTTTCTACTTCAATGGCGGCAATGTTGTAGCCTGAAGAAATAATCATGTCATCGCCTCGTGCTAGGAACCAAAAATAGCCGTCGGTATCTTTTTTAAAAATGTCGCCTGTGATGTTCCAGCCGTTTTCTACATATTCTTTTTGTTTGTCGATTCGATTGAGATATTTGCAACCTGTTATTCCTCGAACGGCTAGTCGGCCTGCTTCGTTAGGCGGCAGTTCATTGCCATTACGATCGATTATTTTAGCTTCATAACCTGGCACCGGAATTCCAGTAGCCCCCGGTTTCATTTGTGTTTCGTTGGAGGAAATAAAAATGTGCAATAATTCGGTGGCACCGATGCCGTCGATGATTTTTAAACCGGTGGCTTGGTACCAATCTTCCCAAACTTTTAAAGGCAATGTTTCGCCTGCGGATACACATTTTCTAAGACTTGAAATATCGTATTCATTTACTTTCGTAGTGATAATACGCCATGCCGTAGGTGCGGTAAAGCAAATCGTGATGTGTTGTTCTTGTATTGCTTTTAAAAGCAATTCAGGCGACGGTTTTTCCATTAGGAAAGTAGATGCTCCGAAATACATGGGAAACAGTACCAAGCCGCCTAGTCCAAAAGTAAATCCAATCGGCGGACTACCTGTGAAAATATCGTTTGCTGTGGGTTGTAAGGCAAAAGGTGGAAAAGCCTCACAAATGTTAAGAATGTCTTTGTGATAATGCGCCGTCATTTTAGGTAAACCGGTGGTTCCGGAAGTGAATCCAATCAAGGCTACGGCGTCGGATTTGGAATGATAATTATGGAATGTGGTTGGTTTGTGTTGCATTAAAGATTCCAATTCAGACCCTTGGGTTTCGGAACCGTCAAAAAAACAACGCTGTTTTAGGAAAGGAGTCGTTACGAGATTCATTTCCTCTTGTAACGAAATGTCACAAAGTGCATGAGAGATCTCGGCACAGTCTATAAAAGTGGTAATCTCTTTAGATCGCAGTAATGGCATGGTAGCGACAACTATTCCGCCTGCTTTTAGAATTCCGAACCAGCAGGCCACCATCATCGGATTGTTAGCAGATCGCAGCAATACCCTATTCCCTGATTGTAAACCTAGATTTTCGACTAACACCTGTGCGATTTGATTGGCTTTTTCGTAGAGTTCCTGATACGTCCACGTGGTTTCAAAGGTTCGCAAGCAAACCGCATTACCGTTCCCGGTCTGGATATGAAAATCTAGTAATCGCTCGACACAATTCAAAAACTCTGGTTGTTGAAATTGAGGTAAATCTAAAAGATATTCCGGTTGCAAATCAATTGGAGGTAGGCTATTGAAGGCGAAAAGATCATCGTATTGTTTCATTGGTTTTGAGACGTAACGGGTTTTTATTATTTTTTATGACTTTCCGGTTTCAGTGCCTTTTTCATGGATTCCATGCTTTTGCGTTCAGCTAAGTGTAAAGGGTAAAGATGCGATGTTCCCGAAACATACTGATTGGGGATATCACCGGAAGTATAATCTTCATAGGCTTGAGCATGCCGCACAAAACTAGGATCGAGCAATAAGGGTCTGCCCAAAGCTACCAAATCGGCTCTTCCGTTTAGTAAGATGGTATTGATTTGATCAATATTTTGAATGAATCCAGCGGTTATAGTTGGAATGTTGAGCGTATTTCTGATAGAATCGGAATAAGGCGTTTGCCACATGCGTCCGATTTGAGGTTTCTGGTTCTCAACAGTATTTCCGGTGGATACATTGATGATATCGGCACCTGCGTTTTTGAATGCTTCTGCCATGTAAAGTACTTCCTCTGGTGCAATTCCGTTTTCAGCCCAATCAGAGGCCGAGATTCTAACAGACATTGGTTTGTTTTCCGGAAATACTTCGCGCATGGATTGAAAAACATAGAGTGGGAATTTCATTCTATTTTCTATGCTTCCGCCAAATTCATCGGTTCTAATGTTGGTCAATGGCGACAAAAACGAAGCCAATAAGAAACCGTGATGTGCCTGCAATTCAATCATATCAAAGCCTGCTTCATCTGCTAGTATTGTTGCGTTGACAAATTCGGAAGCGATGTTATCCATGTCGGAAAGTGTCATTTCTTTGGGTACTGGCATTCCGGAATTGAATGGGATTGGTGATGCTGAAATTAGCTCCCAGCCATTCTTTGCCAATGGAATTGAATTTCCAACAGAAGGAACATTGATAGAACCTTTTCTTCCGGAGTGTCCTAATTGAATTCCGATTTTTGATTTGCTATTTTTATGAACAAAATTGGTTACTTTTTTCCACTTAAGTGCCTGCTCTTCTGACCAAATGCCTGCACAGCCTAAAGTGATGCGTCCTGTTTTGGAGACGGCTGTCATTTCGGTTACGATTAATCCGACACCACCCGTTGCTCGGGCGCCATAATGTACAAGGTGCCAGTTGGATACCATTCCGTTTTCGGCGGCATATTGTCCCATTGGCGCCATAACGATTCTGTTTTTCAACGTCATGGATCGCAAGGTGAATGGTGTAAAAGCCGCAGGAGTTTTTACTTTAAAATTCCCTATGTTGCAATTGAATTCGGTTAGTACTTTTTCGGTAAACGTGGCATCTCGTAAGGCTAAGTTCTCGAAAGTTACTTTTTTGGAACGAGTCATAACACCAAAAGCGAACTGCATGAAATCGTGATCTATATGTCGGTCCATATTTTCAAACCAATCTAGAGAAACATTCGCGGCATGCTGGATCATTTCCACTTTATTGCGGCGTAATTTCTCGTATTTGTCGAAGGCTTTTTCTTTGTTGGTTTGGAATTCTGTAATCGAATCAGCGAGTGCTATGGCACATTCCATCGCTAATTTTGTTCCGGAACCGATGGAGTAGTGGGCAGTAGCTTTCGCATCTCCCAGTAAAACAATATTGTCTTTGTGCCACTTTTGATTGGTAATGTGCGGGAATTGTCTCCAATGCGATTTGTTCGAAATTAGCGGATGACCGTCCAATTCTTCTGCAAAAAGTTCGGTTAGTTTTTGAATGGTGTCGTTTTCGTCAGTGGTTTCAAATTTGGCATTGTTCCAGGTGTTCTCGGTGCATTCAAAAATCCAAGTGCTTTTTCCGGCTTCGTATTGATACGTATGTGCTGCGATAGTCCCGTGAATGGTGTTTTTAAAGAAATAGGTAAATGCATCCAAAGGTCGTGTTGAACCTAACCATACGAATTTATTTTTTTGAAGAGCGATTTTGGTTCCGAATTCTTTTGCATTTTGGTCCCGAATGGGGCTATTGATGCCGTCGCTTGCAATGATGTAGTCGACGTCTTTAAATGGAGTTAAGTCTTCAATGGGATGTTCAAAATGTAAATTTACACCTTCTTCAAGGCAACGTTGTTGCAACAATTCTAATAATGTTTTTCGGGAGCATCCGCAAAATCCGTTTCCTGAAATCCGGACGATTTCGCCATCTCGTGCTATATCGAGATTGTCCCAGTAAGCAAATTTACTTCGAATCAATTCGTAAGACTTTAAATCGCGTGAAAGGAATTCGCTTAGCGTTTCATCGGAGAACACTACACCGAATCCGAAACTATCATCGGCTTTATTGCGTTCGTAAACATCGATTTGGCACTTTGGATTTGCTTTTTTTAAGAGAATGGAGCAATACAAACCACCTGGGCCGCCTCCAATTACTGCTATTTTCATTTTAATTTCTTTTAATAGAGAAAATCTCTCCTATTTTTGAATAGTTGGAACCCGCTAGGCGAGCCACTGGCTTGTAGGTTTCCATGTTTATTTTAAAGTCGTCGAGCAAGACTGATTCGGCGATATGAAATTGAACGATTCTACCAACAATAAGGGTAGCACCTCCAAATTTATGATTTTCTAAAGTGTAGTGATGAACCAGTTCACATTCCATGGTGATCGGGCTTTCTTTAACTCGAGGAGGTTTAATTTTAAGGGAAGGAATTGGGGTAAGGTTCGCAAATTCGAACTCGCTTTCATGCGCTGGGATGCTTTGTGCTGTTGCATTCATTTGTGCTACCAAGTCTTCCGTGACCATATTCACAACAAATTCTCGGGTTGCTAAAACATTAGTAACGGTGTCTTTGTTAGCGTGGCTGGCGCTACCTACCGAAAACATCACATGAGGCGGATCGTCACCCACGGCATTAAAAAAAGAAAAAGGGGCTAGATTTAGGATTCCGTCGGCACTAATACTTGATATCCAACCAATAGGTCGTGGGATAATGGCTCCCGTCAGTAATTTATAAATGGATTTTTGATCCATATCCAGTGGGTCGAACTGCATGTTATTTGTTGGTTGGTTGTTACAAATAACGTAAAATAATTAGGAATCTTTGTCGAAATAATTCTAAAAATTTGAAAGAATACGTTTTTTATGATGTAGATTCTTATTTTTACTCCATAGGATCGATTATTCAATTTGATGAACAGAATGTAATAATTACTGCTTAAAAATAGGTTCTTCGTATTTTTTTATAAAATTAATTAGTATATCTGTTTTTATATAATTGCTAAATTAGTATATTTATGCAAAATTTATATATATGGAAGTTTTAGCCTGTCCAAAATGTCAAAACACCAAAATCGTAAAAAGTGGCGTCATCAAAGACCGACAAAGGTATTTATGTAAAAAGTGCAACTACTATTTTACTGTGAATAAGTTGGGAAAAAAGATTGACGACTATTATGTGACCAAGGCGCTGCAATTGTACTTAGAAGGACTCAGTTATCGCGAAATTGAACGGATTATCGGTGTTTCTCACGTTACCGTAAGCAATTGGGTAAAAGAGTTCAAAATCAAAAAACCATCTCATGCCGATTACCATCCTACTTATAAGATATTTAACCACTTAGAACTCGTGGAATATGTAAAAAACAAAGAATTATTGTCTGGTGCCGGGATGATAATCACCGAATTGGGAGATAAGTTTATGCTGATAAAATGGGAGCGTTTTAAAGATTAGCTATAGTAGTTTACAAAAAGATATACTGTAATTTTTTTCTGAAGCATTTAATTAGAATTTGGTCGTGTTAATCAAACCAAAACCTTAATTATTATGAAAAAAATTTATGTTATTCTTCTAATAGGAATATTTTCTATGAAAGGACTTTCACAAACAACCGCTGTTGCTCCCGTACCAGCAGAAAAAGAATGGGATGTTAGCCTTTATGGCTTTATAAGAACGGATTACATGTGGGACTCGAGAAAATCGGCGCAAGTGCGCGAAGACAATTTAAATTTATACCCCTTGGACGAGGTAAAAGATGTAACCGGTAAAGATGTGAATAAAGTGAGCCAATCCAATTTTCTTTCCGTAACGTCTCGATTGGGCGTTAAGGCGAAAGGGCCAAATGTTTGGGGTGCCAAAACTTCAGGAGTTTTAGAAGGTGACTTTTTCGGCAATTTTGAAGGATCAACCATTGGGTTGTTTCGTTTGCGTCATGGTTATGTAACTTTAGATTGGGCTAAAACCTCAGTAACCATGGGACAAACTTGGTATCCTCAATTTGTTCCAGAAGTATTTCCAGGTGTCGCTAACTTTAATACTGGTATTATGTTCAACCCATTTGGTTGGGCCACTCAAGTGAAAGTAAAACAAATGCTTACCAAAAGTATTTCCTTTACAGCAGTGGCATACAAAGAACGTGAGTTTACGACTGCTACCGCTACTACAGGTTCTCAAAATTCGGCTTCCATGAACTCCGCTTTGCCAACTTTACACGGACAATTTCAATTTAAAGGAAAAAATATAATTGCTGGTTTTGGTGGGGAATACAAATCATTACAACCCTTGACTAACAATGGAAGCACTACTAATCTTTTGAAAACAAGTGAAAAAGTCAACAGCACTTCCTTTTTTGGTTATGCCAAATACTCCAATGATAAAATTGCGATTAAAGCTTATGGTATTACCGGAGGAAATATGTATAATTTCGTAATGCTAGGTGGTTTTACAGGGAGAACGATTGCAGGAAGTGTAGAATCCTATGCTCCTATAAAAACATCTTCTTATTGGGTTGATATCGCTAGCAATGGAAAATCAATTGCGCCGGGAATTTTCTTTGGCTATACCAAAAATGATGGTTCTGGCGAAGATAAAACCAAGGCGACTTTTGTAAATTATTCCAGAGGGATTTCAGGAACTCGAGTAGTAGATAAAGTAATGCGACTTTCTGGACGTGTAGACTTTAAACAAAATAAATTCCGAGTTTCACCCGAAGTAGAATATACCGTGGCTACCTGGGGCGATTTAGCAAAAAGCAGCGCTAGTGCCGCTGGTAACAAGAAAAATTTAGGCAATGTAAGAACTATGATTTCCTGTTCTTATTCTTTTTAATCAACCAATTTAAAATACAAGTATATGACAAACAGATCTACAAAAGGAATATGGAAAGTAATTTCGGCATCTTCCATGGGCACCATGATTGAATGGTATGATTTCTATATTTTCGGGAGTTTAGCGGTGGTAATTTCCACTAAATTTTTCCCTTCGGACAATCCAACAGCGGCCTTTTTATCAACATTAGCTACTTTCGCCGCTGGTTTTGTAGTGCGTCCTTTTGGAGCACTTTTCTTCGGAAGATTAGGCGATTTGATCGGAAGAAAATACACGTTCATGGTCACTTTATTGTTAATGGGTGGGGCCACATTCTTAATTGGATGCATTCCGAGTTATGAAAGTATCGGATTTATGGCGCCCTTATTAGTATTGCTTTTGCGCTTGCTGCAAGGATTGGCTTTGGGCGGTGAATACGGTGGCGCTGCGACCTATGTGGCCGAACACGCTCCAGTTGGACAACGCGGGTATTGGACTTCTTGGATTCAAACGACCGCTACGGTAGGATTGTTCATTTCTTTAATGGTTATCCTAGCTACCAAAAACATTTTGACTCCAGAAGAATTTGACGCTTGGGGTTGGAGAGTTCCGTTTTGGGTTTCGATTATCATGGTGGGAATCTCCTATTTGATTCGTAAGAACATGTCGGAATCTCCCGTGTTTGCTAAAGCAAAATCTGAAGGAAACACCAGCACCAATCCATTAAAGGAAAGTTTTGGCAACCGGTACAACTTGAAATTTGTTCTATTAGCTTTATTTGGAGCTACGATGGGACAAGGTGTGGTCTGGTATACGGGACAATTTTACGCGATGAGTTTTATGAAAACGGTCATGTCGATTGATTCCTCACAAGTCGATACTTTACTCGGGATTGCCTTAATCATGGGAACACCGTTCTTCATTGTCTTCGGATGGTTGAGCGATAAAGTAGGACGGAAGTACATCATGATGGGTGGGATGTTATTAGCTGTTTTACTATATCGTCCGATTTACAAAAGCATGTATGAAACTACTAATGTGAAAAACAAAACTGAAATTGTAGAAAAAACAACGTTGCTGGCGGAGCTTAAAGAAAATAAAAAGCAAACGCTAGATTCCATCTATACTACTAACAAAGCGTATACGGATGGCACCACTTTCAACGAAATTAAAACAGTAACCTTAGAAAATGGGAAAGCTAAAATAGTCGATGGGAAACCAAAAATTGAAACCAAAACCACCGTCACTATTAACGACACCGATCGTTGGGCCTTAATCTTCTTAATCTTTATTCAAGTGCTTTTTGTGACGATGGTCTACGGTCCAATTGCCGCGTTTTTAGTGGAGATGTTTCCAGCCAAAATTCGGTACACTTCAATGTCGCTCCCTTACCATGTCGGAAACGGAATCTTCGGGGGATTACTACCCGCTATTTCAACTTACTTTGTAACGCATGCCAAAGATGCTGGCGATTCTCAGTTTTACTTGGAAGGTTTGTGGTATCCGATCGTCATTGCTTCCGTCAGTTTCGTCATCGGAATGATTTATATCGACAACAAAAACAAAAATACTCACGTCTAAAAATAATAGTATGAATCAGTTAAAAAGAGCTTTAGGAATGGTATGGATAGCGTTGGCAGTAGCTGCAGCCTATTTTTGTATCTTCCAATTTGGATTGCCTAAATTTATGTCAGGCAAACAAGACGATTTGGTCTTTGGCATCATTATCCTTTTCGTATTAACGCCATTAATCGTAATGGGATTAGGAACATTTGGCTATTACGCACTCATGGGCGAATACGACAAACACAAGCATAAATAATGTATCTTTAAATTTTACAATCTCTATCAAATACTTGGTAGAGATTGTTTTTATAAAGTATGAAAAAGAGACACCTCCAAAAATTAATTTTAATTAGTTTGTTTTTGCTAATGGCATTCAACCTTCCGCTATTGTTGTTATTCAATTCTAGCGAGGAAGTGTTCGGATTTCCCATCATCCTTTTTTATGTCTTTACCGTTTGGTTGGCTTCGGCTGTAGTTTCCTTTATCATTTTTAAAAAGTACAATGAATAGCTTCGGAATACTAGTAATTCTATTACTCTATTTGGGTTTTCTTTTCTTGGTCGCGCAATGGGCTGAGAAAAAAGAGAATTCTAAATGGACGAACAACTCGTATATCTACACTTTATCCTTAGCCGTTTATTGCACCACTTGGACCTACTATGGCAGCATTGGCGTGGCCGCAAATTCGGGTTTGAATTACATTCCCATTTACCTCGGGCCGGTATTGATTTTCCCAGCTTGGATAGTCATCTTAAAAAAGATTATCCGAATTTCACGGGTGAACAAAATTTCAAGTATTGCCGACTTTATTTCACTTCGCTACGGCAATAGTCGGTTTTTAGGAGCTACTGTGACTTTAATTTCAATAGCCGCTATTTTGCCTTATATCGGATTGCAATTGAAAGCGATTACCGAAACCTTTCACATCATCACCAAAACCGAAAACAATTCGGATGTGTTCTCCGATACTTCTACCTACGTGGCTTTAATATTAGCAGTGTTTGCCTCTTTTTATGGAACACGTTACGTGGATGCTTCCGAAAAACGAAAAGGAATCGTGACCGCCGTTGCTTTAGAATCGGCCATCAAATTGTTTTTCTTTTTGATCTTGGGAGTTTATGTAACTTATTTTGTCTTTGACGGATTCGATGATATTTATCAGAAAGCGTCCGTCTTAAAAGGATTTCACGAAAAAAACACCATTCACGGATTGGAAGGCGGGATGAATTGGCTGATGTTCTGCGTCCTATCGTTGTTCGCCATTTTTCTTTTACCCAGACAATTTCATATGGCTGTCGTCGAGAACAACCGAGAAAGACATGTGCGAACTGCCATTTGGTTGTTTCCGTTGTATTTATTGCTTTTCAATATATTCGTTTATCCGATTGCTTGGGGTGGTAACATTCTTTTTGATGGCAAAGGATTCAATCCGGATATGTTTTCGCTGTTAATTCCGCAATTTTTCAACAACCATTTTATGACACTTTTGGTGTTTTTAGGCGGATTTTCGGCAGCGATTTCTATGATTGTGGTTTCTTCGATTTCACTATCGACGATGTTGAGCAACAATCTCTTAATTCCGTATGGTTTTTTAGGTTCGTTTCAAACCGAAAGTCAAAATACCAATTCCGATCGCATCGTAAAAATTAGAAGAATCGGGATTTTTAGCTTAATTATTTTAGCTTATTTCTTCTACCGTAACTTTCTGTTGAACCATTCCATTGTCTCCGTTGGTATGATTTCGTTCGTAATTATTGCGCAATTGGGACCTGCTTTTTTCGGAGCCATTTTCTGGAAACGAGGGGCTTTAAAAGGGGTTTTAGCTGGAATTGCCATCGGAATGTTCGTTTGTTTTTTCACGTTGATGCTTCCCAATTTTTGGAGTTCGATAAATCCCAACAACACTTTTTATGCTGATGGTTATTTTGGAATTGCCTTGTTGAAACCGTTTCAACTTTTCGGATTGAATTATTTAGAGCCCGTGCCGCATGCTTTGTTTTGGAGTTTGTTATTCAACACCACGCTTTATTTAACCTTTTCCGTGAGTTTTAAAGGAAATTATAGAGAAAGAAATTACGCCGAGATTTATGTGGATATCGACCGATACATTAACCACCATGAAAATGCATTTGTATGGAAAGGAACCGCCTACATCAAAGATATCGAAAAAGTATTGGTGCGGTTTTTAGGTGTGGAAAGAACGGCAAGAGCTTTGAAAATTTTCAATCTCAAGTACAACATCAACAAAGACAACACCATGGCCGATGCTCGGTTGATTAAGTTTGCTGAAAATTTATTAACGGGTCACATCGGTACTGCTTCCGCCAAAATCTTAATTGAAGGCGTCACCAAAGAAGACAAAATCAGCTTACCAGAAGTGCTCCAAATTTTAGAAGAATCCAAAGAAAACATCATCGTCAACAAAAAGCTGATGGAAACTTCGAAAGAGCTCAAAGAAATGTCGAATCAGTTGAAAACTGCCAACGCCTCTTTGATGATCAAAGACCAACAAAAAGATGAATTCTTGGATACCGTTACGCACGAACTAAGAACACCAATCACAGCCATTAGAGCTGCGAGTGAAATTTTGCATGACGATGACGACATTCCAGAGGAATTGAAAAAACAGTTTTTGCAGAACATCATTTCGGAGTCGGATCGCCTAAACCGCTTGATCGATAAAATATTGGATTTGGAGAAATTCGAAACCGGAAAACAAAAAATCTATTGGTCAGAAGGCAATCTAATCGCCACCATCAAAAAGGCTTTTGATCCGTTGTACCAATTGATTTCGAACAAGAATATTGTTTTCACGTTTGCCAACGAAAACGAAACTCTTTACTGCTCTTATGATGAAGAACGCATTATTCAGGTGGTCACCAATTTGGTTTCTAATGCGATTAAATTTTGCGATGCCCATCACGGCACTATTTCCATTTCGGTGACTCCTACAGCAGAAAATGTGAGTGTTGCTGTGGCCAATAACGGAGCGAAAATTAACGCCGAAGAATTGGAAACTATTTTTGATAAGTTCTATCAATCTCAAAATCAAAACAGTATCAAGCCAATTGGTAGCGGACTCGGATTAGCAATTTCCAAACAAATTATCGAAATGCATCACGGAAAAATTTGGGCGCACAATCAGGAAACTCAAGGGGTTATTTTTACCTTTACTATTCCAATTAAAACCACAATTCTGTCATGAGAAAAATACTAATTGTTGATGATGAACCGAACATTGTAATGTCGTTAGAGTATACGTTCAAGAAAAATAATTTTGAAGTATTTATCGCTCGCGACGGAAAAGAAGCGTTAGAAATTCTGCAAGTAGAAGTGCCGAATGTCATCATATTAGACATCATGATGCCCAATGTCGACGGGTATGCTACCATTGAATACATCAAGAAGGACTCCAAACTGAAGGAGTGCAAAGTCATTTTTCTTTCGGCCAAGAACAAAGAAAGTGACATTGAGAAAGGAATGAACTTAGGTGCCGATGCCTACATGACCAAACCCTTTTCTATCAAAAAACTTGTAGAACAAGTCACTGATTTTTTTGACTAACACCAATTTACACACAACACCAAATGAACTATTCTGAATTATATGCTCAAAGTATTCACCAACCCGAAGCATTCTGGGCTGCTCAGTCCGAAGCCATCGATTGGTACAACAAACCCGGTATCATTTTATCAAAAGATGAAAATGGATATCCTCAATGGTTTAAAGACGGCGAATTGAACGTTTGCTATTTGGCTTTAGACAAACACATTCAAGACGGATTTGGCGAACAAATTGCCATTATTTACGATTCTCCGGTAACGCAAACCGTAAAGAAATTTACCTTTAATGAGGTTAAAACGGAAGTGGCAAAATTAGCAGGCGGATTACTTTCCTTAGGTTTAAAAAAAGGCGATACGGCGGTGATTTATATGCCCATGATTCCACAAGCGGCATTTGCCATGTTGGCTTGCGCGCGAATTGGCGTTACTCATTCGGTTGTTTTTGGAGGTTTCGCTCCTCATGAATTGGCCATTCGAATTGACGATTGCAAGCCCAGAGCTATTATCACGGCTTCTTCCGGAATTGAAATCGATCGCTTAATTGCTTACAAACCGTTAGTAGATGAAGCCATTGAATTGGCGTCGCACAAACCTAAAAAAGTCATTGTCTTTAATAGAAAATTAGGCGCACGAATTCCATTTAAAAAATACGATGTCGATTACGATGCTCTAGTGTACGGCTCTGAAGAAACTCCTTGTGTTGCCGTTAGCTCCAATCATCCTTTGTATGTTTTGTATACTTCGGGCACAACTGGAAAACCTAAAGGAATTGTCAGAGATTCTGGAGGGTATGCCACCGCATTGAAGTTTTCGATGACTCATATTTATGGTGTTAAAGAAGACGAAGTGTTTTGGGCAGCGTCAGATGTGGGTTGGGTAGTTGGACATAGTTTTATCGTTTACGGTCCGTTAATCAACCGAAACACGACCATTCTTTTTGAAGGAAAACCAATCAAAACGCCCGATGCTTCCACGTTTTGGCGAGTGATTGAAGAACACAAAGTAAATGTAATGTTTACGGCACCGACTGCTATTCGAGCCATCAAGAAAGAAGATCCTAACGGCGATTTTATCAAACAATACGATATTAGTTCGCTGAAAACGCAATTCTTGGCTGGCGAACGCTGTGATGTGGCTACTTTAGAATGGTACCGCGAACACATTCCGATTCCAACCATTGACCATTGGTGGCAAACCGAATCAGGCTGGCCGATGGTTTCGATCATGATGGGTGTGGAGACGGCGCACATTAAACCCGGTTCCGTTGGAAAAGCCGTTTGTGGGTATAACCTCAAAATTTTTGGAGAAAACGGACAAGAATTAGGCCCTAATGAAGAAGGCTACGTGGTTTTGGAATTGCCTTTGCCACCGGGAACTTTATTGGATTTATGGAAAGATACTGAGCGGTTTAAAGCTGGGTATTTAAACAAGTTTCCAGGTTTTTATTTCTCTGGTGATGGCGGATATAAAGATGAAAACGGATATATTTTCATCACGGGTAGAGTAGACGACGTGATTAATGTGGCGGGACACCGACTCTCCACTGCCGAAATGGAAGAAATCGTAAGTTCGCATGCTTCAGTAGCCGAATGTGCGGTGATCGGCATTCACGACGAATTGAAAGGCCAAATTCCGCTAGCGTTAGTCGTAACCAAATCGGGTGAGAAAATGGAACATTTTCAATTAGAACAAGAAATTGTCAAATTAGTTCGGCAACAAATTGGGGCCGTGGCCGCTTTGAGGAATGTAGTCATCGTGCAACGTTTGCCGAAAACGCGTTCTGGAAAAATTCTTCGAAAATTAATGCGAAGTATTGTCGATGGGGAATCGTTTCAAATTCCGTCCACCATCGATGACGAAACGATTGTAGAGGAGATTATACAAGATTTAACGAAGTATGAAATTGGAATATATAAAGTAAATAATTAAAAAAAGAACCAATAAAATAGCCATGAGTTACTATAAAATAAACAATTTAGAGCAGTATTTCAAACATTACAATAAGTCGATTCGCGAACCTAGAAAATTCTGGGGCAAAGTTGCCGAAGAAAATTTCACTTGGTACCAGCATTGGGATAAAGTCATCGATTTTAATATGGCAGAAGCCGAAATCAAATGGTTTACCGAGGCCAAAGTGAATATTGTTAAGAATTGCATCGACCGGCATTTAGCGCGAAAAGGAAACAAAACCGCGATAATTTTTGAACCCAACGACCCTAAAGAAGAAGCACAACACATTACCTACAACGAACTGCACGAACGGGTTTCCAAAATGGCGAACGTGTTGCGAGAACAAGGCATCGAAAAAGGCGATCGCGTTTGTATTTACTTGCCGATGATTCCAGAATTAGCCGTTTCAGTATTGGCTTGTGCTCGAATTGGCGCCATCCATTCGGTAGTGTTTGCTGGTTTTTCGGCTTCGGCTGTGGCATCCCGAATTAACGATAGCGAATGCAAAATGGTCATCACTTCTGATGGCGGTTATCGCGGTAACAAATCGATTGATTTGAAAGGCATCATTGACGAAGCGTTGGAAAAATGTCCTTGTGTCGAGGCTGTTTTAGTAGCCAAACGAACGCATACGAATGTCAAAATGAAAGAAGGTAGAGACCAATGGTTGCAACCGCTTTTAGATGCTGCATCGGATAATAATGTAGCAGAAATTATGGATGCCGAAGATCCTTTGTTTATTTTATATACCTCAGGTTCTACCGGAAAACCTAAAGGAATGGTGCACACTACCGCTGGTTATATGGTGTATACCGCCTACACTTTTAAGAATGTTTTCAATTATGAAGAGAACGATGTTTTTTGGTGTACGGCCGATATTGGCTGGATTACCGGTCACTCGTACATCCTTTACGGTCCTTTATTGAACGGAGCTACGACAGTAATTTTTGAAGGCGTTCCTTCGTATCCTGATTTTAGCCGGTTTTGGGAAGTGATTGAAAAACATAATGTCACACAATTTTATACCGCACCAACGGCCATTAGAGCTTTGGCCAAAGAAAGTTTGGATTATGTGCAACGCTTTCCTTTGAGCTCCTTAAAAGTCATTGGTTCGGTGGGAGAACCGATTAACGAAGAGGCTTGGCACTGGTACAACGATCACGTAGGAGGGAAGCGCTGTCCGTTAGTAGATACGTGGTGGCAAACCGAAACAGGTGGAATTATGATTTCGCCGATTCCGTTTGTAACGCCAACCAAACCAACGTATGCGTCACTTCCGTTACCTGGAATCCAACCCGTTTTGATGGATGAAAAACGTAATGAAATTGAAGGGAATCAAGTCACCGGAAGTTTGTGCATTAAGTTTCCTTGGCCCGCCATAGCACGAACTATCTGGGGCGATCACCAACGGTACAAAGACACTTATTTTTCGACGTTCCCAGGAAAATATTTTACGGGTGATGGGGCTTTGCGCGATGAAGTAGGCTATTATAGAATTACCGGTAGAGTAGACGATGTGGTGATTGTTTCTGGACACAATTTAGGAACTGCGCCTATTGAAGATGCAATTAACGAACACCCAGCAGTTGCGGAAAGTGCTATTGTAGGTTTCCCTCACGATATCAAAGGCAATGCGTTGTACGGTTATGTAATTCTGAAAGAAACGGGCGAAAGCAGAAATCAAGACAATTTGAGAATTGAGATCAACCAAATTATTTCGGATCAAATTGGACCTATTGCTAAGTTGGATAAAATTCAATTCGTATCTGGATTGCCAAAAACCCGATCTGGTAAAATCATGAGACGCATTTTGCGTAAAATTGCAGAAGGTGATTTTTCTAATTTCGGAGATACTTCTACCTTACTAAATCCAGAAATCGTCGAGGAAATTAAAGATGGAAAATTATAAAGTATCAAAGCTGTTTCGAAAGGAGCAGCTTTTTTTTTCTTGAACTTTAAGTAATGCCAGTTCTGTTTCCCTTTTAAGAATAGCACTTGTAACCAGTGTTTGGTTTCCTTTTAGTAAATTCAAAAAAAGTTGTGACAAAATTTTTTTGAAAAATAAAATTGTCACAACCTTGTGACAAAATAAAAATTAAAATTAAAATTGTCACAGAAAATTCAGGGCGCTTTTGTTTTTTGTGCTATAGCAGCATTGGAAGTAATAAAAAGTGTGGTTCTCTTCGTTTTAATATTTAATTAATTTTGTATTGTACGTATGCCCAAAACTTTTGAGAGTTAAGTAATATACTCCCGAATCGTAATTGCTAAGGTTCAGTGTAAAATCATAGTTAACAATCTCTTTTTTTTGTACTAATAGCTCTTGTCCTAGTTGGTTAATAATACTGACCTCTATTTGTGAACCTAAATTCTCATTTATATGAATGTTGGTAAAATCACGAATTGGATTAGGGTAGATCGTAACTTTATTTTTAAGAAAATCATCAAGACCAAGGGTACAATTTGTTGCGCTAAAAAGTGTGGGGGAAGGATAAATAATGTTTTGATTTGTGTTACCCCAATGGTACAGGGAATTATTCTCTTTAATACCATCCCCATAATTTCCGCTTTCAAACGAATCTATGTTTAAACTTTTCCAATCAGTATCTGTATCTAATTGGGTTGGTGTTGTAATGTTACTAGTCATTCCCGCACCCATACCCAATTGATATCCGGTGCCATTACTTCCCCAACCCCATCTGGTGCTATTTACTTTTAAAGCAAAAGTAGTGCTTTGACCTATATAGATGTTTTTCCAATCTGAGTCATTGCCTATACGAACAGGAGTCTGTGACGAATAAATATCAATTCCGTTTCCAAACAAATACGATTGAAAATTACTCGAACCCCATCCCCACAAAGAGCCATCAGTTTTGATACCATCGGTCATTGGAAATATTCCGCCTACCGCTATTGTTGACCAAGTATCAGTGCCCAATTGATGCGGAGTGCGGTAATTGTTGTTTGAATTAGCATTGATGTAGCCAATATAGTTACCGTTGTTTCCCCATGACCAAAGTGTACCATCTGTTTTAATTGCGTAAGCTAATTCTTTTGTGCCTGAAAATACTTTTAGCCAATTGGTTTCAAAACCAACTTGAATAGGAATATTGGTTTTATATAAATCATCGGTATTTCCAACTCCAAGTTTGCCGCCTGTATTATTCCCCCAAACCCAGAGTGTCCCATCTGTTTTAATTGCAATTGTAAAACCACTTCCTGCCGATACTTTAGCCCAATTGCTATCGGTACCTACTTGGGTTGGAGTGATAAACGATATGTAATCGTCACTTCCCAAACCTGCGCTCGTACTATTAGCCCCCCAAACCCAGAGTGTACCATCCGTTTTTATTGCAAAAACATTTGAACTATTTATACTAATGTTGTCTGTCCAATTGTTATCGGTACCAATTTGCGTAAACACAGTTGGGGGGGGATTATCGCCAAACCCTAAAAGTCTTCTATCGTAAGTTGTTCCTTTAGACCACAAGGTGCCATCGGTTTGTAATGCAATGTAGTTCCGAGAATAAGAAACAATTTTGGAGTAGCATTGTGCAAAAGAGTGGTTCGTAACAAGGAATAAAAACAAGAGTGATTTTACAGTTTTCATGCGGTTTTTTTATTTGAAGTAGGCCTTACCATTTTACAATACTAGATTTTTATCAAATTTAGTGTTATAAATGGATTTGCAATACTAGTTTCTCCTAATTTGAACTAGGATTTTCCCTACTTCAAATTAGGGGAAACCCTATTTTTATTAGAGATCTTGGCGGTGTTGAGAAGAGTTAAGGAAAGGTTTCTGAAAACTTTCAATTATGATTAGGAGTTCTGTCGGTTTTTCAAGTTCAAAAAAGTTGTGACAAAATTTTTTTGAAAAATAAAATTGTCACAACCTTGTGACAAAATAAAAATTAAAAATAAAATTGTCACAAGACTGCTTTGTTATAGCAATTTAGTTGCACTTTAAAACAACACTATTTTTTTAACACAATTGTATACCACATTATGAAATAGAATTCCCTAATTTTACTAGGCTATGATTCATACCGAAGTACTTTTATTGGGAGGCGGCTTGGCCGGACTAACCGCAGCGATACATTTGTCTAAAATGGGACTTCAAGTTACGGTGCTAGAGAAGCACAGCTACCCGAAACACAAAGTCTGCGGGGAGTACATCTCCAATGAAGTGCTCGGTTATCTGAAGTGGCTCGATTTGAATTTGGAGTCGCTACATCCCACCAAAATTTCCAAACTTCAATTCTCAACCTCCAACGGCACCGCCATTGATTGCGTTTTGCCTATGGGTGGTTTTGGGATTAGTCGGTATGCTTTGGATGAATACTTGTACCAGCAGGCTAAGACCAATGGGTGCAGCATCGTATTGGCAACCGTAGATCGTGTAGCTTTTAAAGACGATACATTTACAGTAACCACGACGGATAATGCTATTTATGAAGCTGAAATTGTTATCGGTGCTTATGGAAAACGTTCCAATATCGACGTACAATTACAGCGTAAGTTTACCCAAAAGAAATCCGATTGGTTGGCCGTAAAAGCGCATTACGAAGGTGATTTTCCTAATGATTTGGTAGGATTGCACAACTTTAAAGGCGGCTATTGTGGGGTTTCTAAAGTAGAAGGCGATAAAATCAATGTGTGTTATTTGGCCGATTATGAAACCTTTAAGGGATTCAAAAATATAGAAGCGTATCAAGAACAAGTAGTTTCGCAGAATCCGCATTTGAAACCTATTTTTGAAAACTGGAAATTGCTATTCGACAAACCGATTAGCATCAGTCAGATTTCTTTCGACCAAAAACAAGCCGTCGAAAACCATATTTTAATGATTGGAGATACCGCTGGATTGATTCATCCGTTGTGCGGAAACGGCATGGCGATGGCCATTCACAGTGCGAAATTGGTCTCTGAATTGGTTCAAAAATATAGTTTGGGTGGCATCCAATCGCGAAAGGAATTAGAGGAAAAATACCAACAATTATGGGATTTGAATTTCAGCAGTAGGCTTCGATTCGGACGCCTGATTTCCAAAATATTGCAAATGCCAATTGTAACGGCTATTGCCTTCCGAGCGTTGCTTTTTGCCCCGTTTTTATTGCCTAAAATTATTTCAAAAACACACGGTAAAGCACTACTATAAGCCTATGCGTCTAGATACTACATTCCGAACCGATACTGCAGAATTGATGGACGATTTTGCGATGGAAGGTGACATGCTGAAAGAAGCGTTGGATAAAATCGCTACGATCAACCAACTTTTGGGAGGCAACCAACTGACGCTTTCTGGTATTCAAACGTTGCTTTCAAAAGTGGGCCTGGAGCATACGATTACGATTGTAGATCTTGGGTGTGGCAATGGCGACATGTTGCGAACCCTTGCTGATTCGGAGGTTTTTAGAAAATACTCGTTGCAGCTTATCGGAATTGATGCTAATGCTTATACCATTGCCTATGCTAAAGAATTATCGCAGGACTACCCCAACATATCCTACCGTTGTGAGGATATTTTCGAACCCGGATTTAAAGAAGTGTCTTTTGATATTGTGCTTTGCACGTTGACTTTACATCATTTTAAAGAAACTGAAATTTTGAGTTTATTGGAGCAACTCTATGCCAAGGCAACGATTGGAATCGTGATTAATGATTTACAACGCTCTGGAATTGCGTATCGTTTGTTTCAAGCGTTGAGTGTGGTTTTTCATTTAAATCCAATGTCTACTCAAGACGGTTTAACTTCCATTTTAAGAGGGTTTAAGAAGAGGGAATTGGAAGCGTTTTCTAAAAAATTAAATTTTAATCATTATTCAATCCATTGGAAATGGGCGTTCCGTTACCAATGGATCATCTCAAAATTATGAGTGTAAAAATCAAAACCGTTGCAAAACAATTGCCGAAATTTTCCAGAACTACTGCCGAAATCCTGCCGTTTTTGGATGCCTGGCTCGTAGATCAGGACGATAGATTTATTCGGAAAGTCAAGAAGATTTTTGAAGGCGCGGCAGTAGACAAACGCTATTCGATTATGGATCCGATTGAAGTGTTTAACAATACTTCTTTTGAAGAAAGAAATGCTATTTATGTGCGGGAAGTCATTATTCTTGGCGAAAAAGTACTAGAGAAAGCCTTAACAAAAGCGCATTGGAAACCCACCGATTTGGATTACATTATTACGGTAAGTTGCACTGGGATTATGATTCCTTCGTTAGATGCCTATTTAATCAATTCCTTGGGGTTGCGACAAGATATTATTCGGTTGCCAGTTACCGAAATGGGTTGTGCTGCGGGAGTTTCGGGGATTATTTACGCGAAGAATTTTCTGAAAGCCAATCCGGGCAAAAGAGCTGCTGTTATTGCAGTAGAAAGTCCAACAGCTACGTTTCAATTGAATGATTTTTCTATGGCGAATATCGTTAGCGCAGCTATTTTTGGGGATGGTGCTGCCTGTGTTTTGCTATCGTCGTGCGAAGAAGATCACGGCCCAAAAATTCTGGATGAATCCATGTATCATTTTTACGATTGTATTGATATGATGGGTTTTGAATTGACCAATTCGGGTTTGAAGATGGTGTTGGATATAGAAGTTCCACAAACCATTATCAGTCATTTTCCAGATATTATTCATCCTTTTTTGGCGAATAACCAGCTAAAGATTGACGATATTGAGTATTTAATTTTTCATCCTGGTGGAAAGAAAATTGTGCAAACGGTTACCGATTTGTTTTCTGATTTGGGGAAGAATATTGACGTAACCCGAGAAGTTTTGCGTTTGTATGGCAATATGTCGAGCGCGACAGTTTTGTATGTTTTAGAAGAAGTGATGAAATTGAATCCTGCTAAAGGTGACAAAGGATTAATGTTGAGCTTTGGTCCCGGTTTTTCAGCGCAGCGCGTGTTGTTGGAATTTTAATAAAAGAAACGTAGTTTTAAGAATGAAATCAGAAGAAATCATAGCAAAATTACCGTATACCAAACCCTTTTTGTTTGTCGACGAGATTGTTGCTATCACTGAAAATGGAGTAGAAGGGAGCTTTTTTTTGGACGAAAAATTGGATTTTTACCAAGGGCATTTCAAAGACCATCCAATGACACCTGGTGTTATTTTGATTGAAATCATGGCGCAAATAGGACTGGTTTGTTTGGGAATTTTTTTAGTAGATGATGCGTTTAGTAAAAATAGTGTAATTGGCTTAACATCAGCAGAAGTAGAATTTTTAAAACCAGTACATCCCAACGAAAAAGTAACCGTGATTTCAGAGAAAATATACTTCCGATTTGGCAAGCTGAAATGCAAGGTAAGGATGCTGAATCAAAATGGAGAAGAAGTTTGCGGCGGAACCATCGCAGGAATGTTAACCTAAATCATAATGAGTAAAAGAGTTGTAATCACCGGACTTGGCGTTGTCGCCCCGAATGGAGTAGGAGTGCCCCAATTTATGCATGCTATAAAAAATGGGATTTCTGGTATCCGGCATGATGAGGAGTTAGAGCGATTGCAATTTTCCAGTCAGATTTCAGGAAAACCAACGATTTCAGAGGAACTGGTGTTGCGCTATTTTACGGAACTAGAACTTCGGAATTTTAAAGCAACGGGCATCCTTTATGGAATGATAGCTGGTATAGATGCATGGAAAGATGCGGGATTAGCAATCGAACAGCATACAGAACCAGATTGGAATAGCGGAACTATTTTCGGCACAGGCACATCAGGAATTGAAAAATTTAGAGAAAGTATTTATAAAATTGATGCCTTGCAAACCAGAAGTTTGGGCAGTACCGCGGTAGCACAAACCATGAATAGTGGTATTAGTGCCTATTTGGGAGGGAAATTGGGATTGGGCAATCAAGTCACCACCAATTCCT
>Ga0208124_100078_pt1 | contig 63655 bp, 58 predicted proteins | sample LakWasM104_HOW12_2_FD_183922 | JGI IMG/M metagenome (GOLD analysis project Ga0208124, IMG submission 183922) | Freshwater sediment methanotrophic microbial communities from Lake Washington under simulated oxygen tension - Sediment Metagenome... | ecosystem: Environmental > Aquatic > Freshwater >...
CAGGTGGCAGCCTGGGCGCCGGCATCAGCGGCGGCACGGCCAAGCGCGGCGGCGGCGGCGGCGCGGCGGTCGGCCCAGACATCTTTGTGCGTGCAGGTACGCTGGTCACCATCAACGTCACCACGTTGGGTGCCAGTGCGGTAGGAGGCGTTGGCGGAGGGGGTGGCTCCGGCGGTGCCACTTTTGCAGGCGGTGCCGGTGGTGCAACCGCCGGATCCATCTTCAACGCCGGCGGCCTGGTCAATGGCTCGTCTGTCGTGGGGACTGGCCCCTTCGTGGTGACAGGGGCCGCCGGCATCCCCACATTGTCTGAATGGGGCATGGCACTGCTGTCGATGGGCTTGGCAATAACGGCCTGGGTTATGCGCCGGCGTCAGGCTCGCTAACACGGGGGCCGAGCCCCCTTCTGGGGCGTATGGGCAGCGTCAAGCGGCCATCGGAACCGATACGCCGGATCCGAGCTCAGCGCCCCTGCGCCACCTCACGCCGCTGCAGCCACAGCGCAGACGCCCCGTCCGGCCTCAGCGTCACCTGCAGCCTTGGCGCCCCCACCGCGCCCCCGGTTGGCAACCGCACCGTGTACCGCTGCAGCAGCATGGCCGCCAGCAGCGTCATCTCCAGCATCGCAAAGTGCTGCCCAATGCACACGCGTGGGCCCAGGCCGAACGGAATCCACGCGCCCCGAGGAATGGACGGAGCGCCGTCCAGAAACCGCTCAGGCACAAAACGGTCCGGCTCGGCAAACCAGCGCGCATCGCGGTGCAGCACCCAAGGGGTGATGCGCAGCATGGCGCCCTGGGGGACCGGCACGCCGCCCAGCGTGATGGGCGCGGTGGTGCGGCGGCTCATCAGCGCGGCGATGGGGGGGTACAGGCGCAGCGCCTCTTTGAGCGTGGCGCCCAGCCAGGGCAGTTGGGCTAGATGCTCGGGGCCGGGGGTGCCGCCCTGCAGCACGGCATCAACCTCAGCCTGGGCACGCTGCGCGGCCTCGGGGTGTTGGGCCATGAGCAGGGTCCACCACAGCAGCGTGGTGGCGCTGGTTTCGTGCCCGGCCTGGAAGCTGACGATGCACTGGTCAAACACCTCCTGTGCCGACAAGGCCTCGCCGGTTTGCTCGTCGCGCAGGGCCAGCAGCATCTGCAGCAGGTCCGTGCGCGCAGGGGCATCGGGCGGGGGCACCTCGGCCTGGCGGGCATGGATGTGGCGCCACACCAGCCCCTTCAACGACCGGATAGCCCGCCGCTTGGCCGCCTTGCCCGGCAGGGGCAGCCAGTCGGGCAGCGTGAAGGGCATGAACATTTCGCGGAAGGCGGCTTCCGACAGCGTCTGCGTGGCCCAGGCGGCCTCGCGCGCATCGGCCTGCGCCGAGGTGCTGAACAGCGTGCGCAGGATCACATCCATGGCCACATCGGTCCAGAGCGCATCCACTGCCACCTGGGCGCCGGCCTGGCCCGGAGGCACGGCAGCGTCGAGCGCGCTGCGGGCGGCATCGGTCATCAATTGTGCGTAGCCTGCCACCCGCTTGGGAGTGAAGGCGGGCATCAGCATGCGGCGCTGGCGCTGCCAGGTGTCGCCTTCGGTCACCAGCACGCTCTGGCCAAACACTTCTTCAAACACCGCAATGCCACGCTCCCAGCGGATGAGCTGGTCGGCATGGGTGACGAGTGCCTCGCGCACGAGGTCGGGGTGCATCAGGTCCCACGCATCTTCATACCCTAGTCGCATGCGGGTGAGGTCGCCATGCTCGCGCTGCAGTTGAGTGACAAAGCCCAGGTAGTCGGCCCGCATGGCGCGCAGCAGCGGCAGGCCCCACCAACGGGTTCGCGGGCCGCGTGGCGTTGCAGGCGTGGGGGGATGAGTGGGAGAAGTAACAGAGGACGTGGTGGCTGTGGGCGAGTTCATGCCCCACATACTGCAGCGCAGCGACGAGTCGGTATTGAACGATTGCGACAGCCCCCGTCGCCTACACTCGCGCCCCATGGCAAGCTTGGCCCCCCTTTCCCCCCGGCACCCTGCCGGGTTGATCCCCTCGGGCGAACTGTGGCTGCCGCGTGCGAGCCTCACGGCCTGCCTGCACGCGGCGATGGCGCGTAGCACGGTGGGCCATGCGCTCAGCGATGCGCAGCGCATCAACCGCTTCCCCGCATCCCCCTTGTGCAGCCTGAGCTGGTGGTTTGAAGGCCGCAGCGAGGCACTGGTGGCCGAGCGCCCCGACACCATGCCCACGCAGCACAGCCCGCGCGAGGCCTACCCCGGCCGCTGGGTGCTGGCCGGCCCGCAGACGCGCCCCACTTCCAGCTACTGCGCAGGGCCCACGCACGCCATGATGGTGATGTTCATGCCCGACGCGCTGCACCAGCTCACCGGCGTGGACCCCGGCGCCCTGACCGACCGCATGGTCGACGCGCAATCCCTGTTGCCGCCCGACTGGCTGGCGCTGTGCGAAACGGTGCAAAACCTGCCCGACAACGCGGCCCGCCTGCAGCACCTGGAGGACTTCCTGGAGCCCCGCTGGCAAGCCTGCCGCCCCGCCCAGGCATTGCCCACACAGCGCTACGGCGACTGGGCCGCGCACCTGGCGCAGCGCGCCGCCCTGTCGGCCCCCGGCCGCAGCCTGCGCCAGCTGGAGCGGCGCATCAAGCGCTGGGCCGGGCTGCCCCTGCGTGAGCTGCGCGGCTTTGGCAAGGCCGAGCAGGCGTTCTTCGACACCATCGCGGCCGATGCATCCCAAGGCAGCGTCAGATGGGCGGATGTCGCAGCGGGCGCCGGGTTCTCGGACCAGTCGCACCTGTGCCGCGTCACGCGCCGCATCACGGGCTATGCACCGCAGGCGCTGTATGACGGCATCTATGGGGACGAAGCTTTCTGGGCCTATCGCATCTGGGTGTAGCGCTGCCCAGGTCCTTGCCTGGCATGCTGGCCCGGCGCCCGTATCATCCCCGCCATGCTTGCCAAGTTGATGAGTTTCCTTCTGCTGGGGATTGTGCGGTTTCTCACCGGCTCCCAGGCCCGCTGGTATGGCTGCCCGCCCAAGGCCGAGCAGCGTATCTACTTTGCCAACCACCAGAGCCATGCCGACATGGTGCTGATCTGGGCGGCGCTGCCCGAAGAGCTGCGCGGCATCACGCGGCCCATCGCTGCCAAGGATTACTGGACGAAGACGCCGTTCCGGCAGTGGATCACCACCGCCGTGTTCAACGCCGTGTATGTGGACCGCCAGGCCACGCCCGCGCGGCCGGTTGCGCCGGTGGCGGCCGAGCCCACTGGGGCACCAGCCACACCGAGCGATACAGACACGGCCGCCGCAGGTGGCCCAGACCCATCACCCGAAGCCCCGCCGCGCGCGCCAACCCCCGAGGAGTTGCGTTCCGCCCTGCCAGAGTCCGACCCGCTGGCCCCGCTGGTGCGCGCGCTCGAGAGCGGCGACTCCATCGTGATCTTCCCGGAAGGCACGCGCGGCCACGGCGACGAGCCCCAGTCGTTCAAATCCGGCCTGTTCAAGCTGGCACAGATGTTTCCGCAGGTGGTGCTGGTGCCCGCATGGATCAACAACGTGCAGCGCGTGATGCCCAAGGGCGAGGTAGTGCCGGTGCCCATCCTGTGTTCGGTGACCTTTGGCACGCCCATCCAGCTCGAAGCGGGTGAAGAGCGCCGCCCGTTCCTCGACCGCGCGCGCCGCGCCGTCATCGCACTGCGGGAAGTCTGAGCATGACCCGTCCGAAGCCCCTGACCTTGCCGAATGCTGCGCCCCGGAGTGCGCGCTGACATGAACCAATTCTTGCGCAACCTCACCGCCACCCAGCAGATCGGGGCCTTGTTCCTGGTCGTGTTCGGCATCCTGTCCATCGTCACCGTGTGGGCCTTCGTGCGCAATCTGCGCGAGCACGCCAGCGACGACCCTGCAGCCGAAGCCCGGGCCCTGGAAGCCAAGCGCTTCTGGGGGCTGCTCAAGACCTCCTGGGTCATGGCCACGGTGTTCTGGATCGGCTGGGTGCTGGGCGAAACGGTGGCCACGGTGCTGTTTGCCATCGTGGGCTTTTTTGCGCTGCGCGAGTTCATCACCCTGTCGCCAACGCGCCGGGGCGACCACCGCAGCCTGGTGCTGGCGTTCTTCGTGGTGCTGCCCTTGCAGTTCTGGCTGGTGGGCAGCAAGCACTTCGACCTGTTCACCGTGTTCATCCCGGTGTACGTGTTTCTGGCGCTGCCCGTGGTGAGCGCACTGGCCAACGACCCCCAGCGGTTTCTGGAGCGCAATGCCAAGCTGCAGTGGGGCATCATGGTCTGTGTGTACGGCATGAGCCACGTGCCCGCGCTGCTGCTGCTCGACTTCCCGGGCTACCGCGACAAGGGCGCGTTTCTGGTGTTCTTTCTGGTGTTTGTGGTGCAGACCTGCATGCTGGTGCAGCACCTGCTCGGGCGGCGCTTTCCGCACAAACCGGTGGCGCCGCAAGTGAGCCAGAGCTTTCAGTGGACCAGCTGGCTGGCTGGCGTGGCCGCCGGGGGCCTGGCAGGCGGTCTGCTGACCTTCATCACCCCCTTCAAACCCGGCCAGGCGCTGGGCATGGCGCTGCTGGCCTGCGTGGCGGGCAGCCTGGGGCACTTGGTGATGAAAGCACTCAAACGCGACCGCGGCATCACCAGCTGGGGCATGCAGGGCATGTCCGTCACCGGTGCCGGGGGCCTGCTCGACCGGGTGGATGCGCTGTGTTTTGCAGCGCCCGTGTTCTTCCATTCGGCACGCTGGTACTTCGGTTTGTAGAAGAATCGGCCGATAGCGCTAGTTCCCATTGCCCCAATAGCTATAAAAACGAGAGCAAATGCGCATCCTTGGTATTGACCCCGGCCTGCAGACCACCGGCTTCGGCGTGGTGGACATGGACGGCCACAAGCTCAGCTACGTGGCCAGCGGCACCATCCGCACCACCACCCTCGCGCTGGGCGATTTGCCCGGGCGCCTGAAGATCCTGTTCGACGGCATCACCGAGGTCGCAGCCCGCTACCAGCCCGATGTGGCCTCGGTCGAGATCGTGTTCGTCAACGTCAATCCCCAGTCCACGCTGCTGCTGGGACAGGCGCGGGGCGCCGCCATCACCGCCCTGGTGGCCAGCAATCTGCCCGTGGCCGAATACACCGCGCTGCAGATGAAAAAAGCCGTGGTCGGCCACGGCCGAGCCGCCAAAAGCCAGGTGCAGGAAATGGTGCGGCGGCTGTTGCAGCTGCCAGGCCTGCCGGGCACGGACGCAGCCGACGGCCTGGGCATGGCCATCACCCATGCACACGCCGGGTCCGCCATGGGCCGCCTGGGTGAAGCCGCCACGCTGAACCGGCGGCAGCATGCGATGTACAAGGATGGGCGGAGTTATTGAACAAAGAAATCGGCCCTGGGCCAAGCTCATGCATGGACCTCGAAGGGCTTTTTGGCACCCGCCGCGTCCACACATCAATCGCAATAGCCAAACTTGTCTGTGAGCTTTGTAGCCAAGTCTTTTGCCAAAGTCCGCGCAAGCACTACCGAATCACGGGAGGCCCTGAACGACGTACCCACGCCGGCCCCATAGAAACCGCGCGCCCCTCGACACAACATCACAATTTCTGGCCTTGAGGACAAAGCCGCGCTATCGCCGCTGTCCACAATTACTTCGTAGCGGATACGCCGCATAGTGCGGCCGCGCAGCGTCTCTAGCACCCGAGCCTCATAGATGTGACGCTCCTCTGTTATTGAGGGCATTTCTCCATGCAGCAAACTAGCCCCTGTGCGCTCGTCGATGACAGGCTCGATGGCAACACGGGTGTGCACGACCACAAACGCATGGGGCGTCATCCGCAAGGCACGTGCCATGCCGTCCTTCATCTCTTCACTCCAAGGTTCCAGCTCTACCGGCACCCGATCGATGTCAGGAATATTTGCAGCAACTGCGATAGGCGCAGCAATAGCAGTAAATACCAAGCATAAAGCACCAAAACTAGCGTTACGCCATGGCGTTTTCCGGCCCCAGCAGTCTGCCTCACGCATAACTATGTTTCCTCCGAATAACGGCGACAGCCATGGCAACTAATCAGAATTTTATAAAACAAATAACGCTACCAATCCCATGGATGATGACCAAAAATTCATCCAGAATAGGGACAGACAAAGGGCGCGTTGAGTATTTCAAAATTCTCAACATCATTTAGCCTCACTGCCACCCAAAAACGGAAATTACACCCCACCACAGACCTTACCGCAATCCCTCAAATTCCAATTCCAATTCCAATTCCAATTCCAATTCCAATTCCAATTCCAATTCCAAGATTAATTAATTTTCTTAAAAAATCTATCATCCATAATCCAACCAACACCCTTTTCACACACGACTTTTTTATAAGCAGCGGCCTTATTTATCTCCCACCGCGGCGATATGCTACAGACCTCACCAGGGGAAATATAAAACACAACCTTGAAACTATCATCATTCCTATAAACCTCCACGCGCTCAACCGCTTCCCAACGGCCCTCTGGAGAACTCCAACAACCTGACAATAACATGCAAACAAAAAACACCAACAATATTTTCATTGACTTTTTACTTTGCTGTAATTTATTCGCTCAATTAATCGATTAGACCTAGATACCACAATCAGTAATTCTTTCGGCGTCACACCATTAGACGATATCGGATTGACCTGAAATCTAGGGTCGTGCGCAAGAACCCCAATCGACTCCAAAACTTCAGCCACATTTGTAGAGCAGCTATTTGAAATAATGTCGTACGGCTTCTGTTCAGCGATTCTTCGTTCGAACTCTTGCTTCATGATTTTTTTCTCGCGCGAGGAAACCTTAAGCACCAACCCAGTAAAATCACGAATAAAGCTATTATTCTGCAAATACTTGCCCCTCGCAATGGATGAATATTGTGAATGCGCTCGCGTATAAATCACATCATCAATATCTACTGCAGCGTGACCCCACTGAGATCCTGGACTAAGCATCATGGCATCAAAAATGAACACCTCTACAGCCTGATCCTGTACATCAAACACCATCACTTCGTTTATTTTGATTTTCTGCTGATAGCCAAATACTTCAGGCCTCATATTTAAACTGCGTAATGTGAGACTCCGAGGTTCTACTCGACCATGGGTAACATAAGGAATCGATCCAGCGGTTTGAAATGCCTTAATCGCATCAACGAGACTTGATGTAAAAACACCGTTAATACCGAATGACCGAGAACCCGAAAACTCAACTGCGTGGCTCTTCAATAGGCTCTGAATCAGTTTGACGTCACTTGGTTTGTTAGCAGCCAACGCTCCAACAGGAGCAGAAATCTCGACGTCGCCTTTATTCATAGATCAAGCCAACTGCGTCTTCATCCGCTCCGCCCGCTCTTTTGGCGAGGGGTGGGTGGACAGAAAGCTGCTCGAATCACCGCCCGACATCGCGGCCAGCTTTTCCAGTGCGCTCACGCAGGCGCCAGGCTGGTAGCGCTTGGCTTTCATAAAGCCCATGGCGTAGTCGTCGGCCTCGCGCTCGTTGCTTTGCGAGTGCTGGGCGCGCACCACTTTTTCAAACAGATCGCCCAGTTGCGAGTTGGCGATGGCGCCGGCGCGGCTGTTGCTGGACGACACGGCGTTGCGCAGGGCGCTGGTGCGCAGGGCAGCCTGGATGCGGGCCTTGCTGTGGCCCTTTTTGACGTGGCCGATTTCATGACCGATGACGTAGCGCACTTCGTCATCGGTGAACTTGTCCATCAGGCCCGAATACACACGGATGGTGCCGTTGGCCATGGCAAAGGCGTTGATGTCGGGGGTGAGGTAGACCTTGAAGTTCATCTTCAGGCCGTCATACGTGCCCAGGCCCGCCGTGAGTTTGTTCAGGCGGGTGGCATACGGGTTGCCTGCGGGGGCGATACGGTTCTGGCGATCGCTCTCGGCGGCCATCTGGTCGAAGGCGGCCTTGACTTCGTCATCGGTCAGCGACTCGGATTTGGCCAGGTCCTTGCCGGCGTCCAGCATCTTGCCCAGGTCAAACTGCGCCCAGACGGGCGATACGGCACTCACGCCGGATGCCAGGGTCACCAGCGTCAGTAATTGGCGGCGGTCCATCGAATTCCCTCTCTCTTTGTGGTCGTTGCTTTAGGTATGGATGTTTTATTGAGCAACCTTGTGCAAGCAATGGTTCTCAAGTGCGCCGGAATATAGCGACGCCACCTCCTGTTTCCGGGGGTGGGTCCTGTCTGCAGATGTAAGAGCTGTGTGCCGATGCTCGGCGCGGGCCGCCAATCCACAACAGGGTTGACGACACCTCGCCACCACAAGGCCTGACGCCCAGCGATAGAAAGTGAACGCCTCAAACGGCCGACTGGCTTGGCAGAAGAATTCGCCCGCCGGAGCGACGCGTCTCAGCGCCCCAACCCGCGCTTGAGTTCCTTGAGCAGCAGCAGCACCTGGTTGGACGCGTGGCGGCAGCTGCCGTTGAGCAGCTGTGCCGCCTTGGGCTGGTCGCCCGACTGGAAGGCCGTCACTACATCGGCCGCCTGCTGGTGAAAGTACTTGTGCCGCGCCACCAGCATGTCGAACGCGGGGTAGTGCCCCAGACGCACCCGGCCTGTGCCGTAGAGCCAGCGACCCAGGTCGCAGCGGTCGTCCTGACAGATGCGCTCGGGCCGCATGACCTCGTCGGAGCGGCCGTTGACCATGTCCTGCAGCTGCAGGCGCCAGCGCTCGTGGCTGGCGATGGCGGCATCGATATCGATCTCGGTCATCAGCGTGGCCGCGTATTCAGCGTCCAGCACCAGTTCGCTGCCGTTGTCTTCCATGGCCCAGGTGGTCTCGGGGCTGGTGGGGTCCTGCTCCCGGATCTTGAACAAGCGGCTGAAAAAACCCATGCGTCATCCCTTTTGCACGACTGGTCCGCGCAGCGCAGGATGGCAGCCAGCGCGGAAATGTCTTGAAACATTCTGTGGTGCCTCCGCCGTTTTGGCTACCAAAAAATGACCCTCTGGTAAAAATCGGCGCAGGCAACCCTGCTGCCACTGCCAGCTCTACGCCCACCGCCTGCGCAAAAGCCGCGCGCGCCGGACAATCTGGGCATGACCTCTACTCCCCGCCGCCCTGCCCTGTCCATGCTTGATCTGGTGGCCGTCCGCGAAGGCGGCACCGTGGCCGATGCGCTGCAGATTGCGCTGCGCACCGCCCAGCATGCCGAAAAACTGGGCTTTGCCCGCTACTGGCTGGCCGAGCACCACAACATGGCGGGCATTGCCAGCTCCGCCACCGCTGTGCTGGTGGGCCACATTGCCGGTGGCACCTCGCGCATCCGCGTGGGGTCCGGCGGCGTGATGCTGCCCAACCATGCCCCGCTGGTGGTGGCCGAGGCCTTTGGCACGCTGGCCGAGCTGTACCCCGGCCGCATCGACCTGGGCCTGGGCCGCGCGCCCGGCACCGACCCCACCACCATGCGTGCGCTGCGCCGCAACCGGGTGGAGACCGAAGAAGACTTTCCGCGCGACGTGGCCGAACTGCAGCGCCTGCTGGCCCCTGCCGAACCCGGCCAGCGCCTGATTGCCATGCCCGGCGCGGGCACCAATGTGCCGATCTGGCTGCTGGGCTCCAGCCTGTTTTCGGCCCAGCTGGCGGCCGAGCGGGGTCTGCCGTATGCCTTTGCCTCGCACTTTGCGCCGCGCATGCTGCACCAGGCGATTGACCTGTACCGCAATCTGTACCGCCCCTCCGCTGCCTGGCCCAAGCCCCACGTGGCCATTGGCGTGCCACTGATCGCGGCCCCGACGGACGAAGAGGCCGACTACCTGGCCAGTAGCACCTACCAGCGCGTGCTGGGCATTTTGACGGGCGACCGCCGGCGCCTGCTGCCGCCCATCGAGGGCTACGCTGCGCGCCTGCAACCGCAAGAGCGTGCAGCGATTGGCGACTTTCTGGCTGCAGCCGTGATTGGCGGGCCGGACACGGTGCGTGCGGGGCTGGCGCGCCTGATAGAGGCCACAGGCGCCGACGAGCTGATGCTGGTGAGCGACGTGTACGACCCTGCGCTGCGCTTGCGCTCGCTGGACATTGCTGCCAAGGCGCACGCCACGCTGGGCCAGGCCGCCGTGACGGCCTGAGCGCCCGTCGTTTGTTCGCGCGTCAGCGCGCCAGATAGCCCCCATCGACGGGGTAATACGCCCCGGTCACAAACGACGCCTTGCTGGACGCCAGCCAGGTCACCAATTCAGCCACCTCTTCGGGCTGGCCCAGGCGGCCGATGGGGTGGGCTCCGACCAGCATGGCGTTGATGCCGGCGTCCTGCTCCAGCCCGCTGATCATGGGCGTGTGGATAAACGCTGGGCCCACCGCATTGATGCGCACGCCGTGCGCGCTGTATTCGATGGCCGCCGCCTTGGTCAACCCCACCACGCCGTGCTTGGCCGCCGTGTAGGCGGGCGCCGTGGCAAAGCCCACCGAGCCCAGGATGGACGCCATGTTGATGATCGAGCCGCCGCCGTTCTTCAGCATCGCGGCGATCTGGTACTTCATGCCGTAGAACACGCCCGACAGGTTGATGTTGATGACCTGCGCCCAGCCGTCCAGCGGGTAGTCGGCCGTCGGCGCCTGTGGGCCACCAATGCCCGCGTTGTTGCAGGCCACGTCCAGGCGGCCGTAGTGGGCGACGGTGCGCTGTACCAGCGCATCGCAATCCTCGGGCTTGCCCACGTCGGCCGCCACAAAGATCGCGTCGCCCCCGGCGGAGCGCACCAGCGCGGCGGTTTCCTCGCCCGCCTGCACATTCACGTCCGACACCACCACCTTGGCACCTTCGCGCGCCCACACCTGCGCAATGGCGCGACCGATGCCCGACGATGCGCCCGTTACCAATGCCACCTTGTTCTTCAGCATGAAAGACCCCTTGTTCGTTCAAAACGCCTGCAACCCGATGCCACAGATCACTTTTCATTCTGCGCGCGCAATGCGTCAGCGCCTTGACCTGTGTCATGCCCCGGGCATGGAAGCGGGGTGGAGGCAATGGGCCTTGGGTAGCGGCTACCATCAGGGGCTGCCGGTCCTGCGACGGATGTTTGCCCGTTGCAGGACTGCGTGATTTCCACGCCCACGCCCCACCACCCACGCCCGCATTTGCATGCCTGCTTTTTCCTTTGAAGCCCTGGACGCCCAAGGCCAGACCCGCAAAGGCCTCCTGGAGGCCGACACCGCCAAGGCCGCGCGCAGCCTGCTGCGGGCCCAGGCGCTGGTGCCGCTGGCAGTGGAAATGGTGCAGACGGGCCAAACGCTGGACGGCCGGTCCGCCAGCCTGGGCCAGCGCCTCTTCACACGGCCCGTGTTCAGCGCGACGGGGCTGGCCATCTGGACCCGGCAGATCGCCGGGCTGGTGTCGTCGGGGCTGCCGCTGGAGCGCGCGCTGACCGCGCTGTCCGAAGAAGCCGACGATGAGCGCCAGCGCCACCTGGTCGCCGCGCTGCGCGCCGAGGTCAACGCGGGCGCCACCTTTGCCCGCGCGCTGTCGCAACACCCGCGCGAGTTCTCTGACATCTACTGCGCCGTGATCGGCGCGGGCGAACACAGCGGCAACCTGGGCCTGGTGCTGGAGCGCCTGGCCGACGACCTGGAAGAGCGCCAGGCGCTCAAGGCCAAGCTGGTGGGCGCCGCGCTGTACCCGGCCATCGTGACCCTGGTGGCCATCGTGATCGTGCTGTTCCTGGTGGGCTATGTGGTGCCGCAGGTGGCCAGCGTTTTTGCAGGCACCAAGCGCGCGCTGCCGTTCCTGACGGTGGCCATGCTGGGCCTCAGCGCCTTTGTGCGCAACTATGGCTGGGTGATGCTGATCGCTTCAGTTTTGATAGCACTTGGGGCAAAGTGGGCGCTCACCATCGGCCATATTCGCGAGAAATTCGATGCTGCCTGGCTCAATCTGCCCCTGGTGGGTAAGCTGGCGCGCGGCTACAACGCAGCACGGTTCGCAGGTACGCTGGCCATGCTGGCAGGCGCTGGGGTGCCGATCCTGAAGGCCTTGCAGGCGGCTGCTGAAACGCTGAACAACCGCGCGCTGCGGGCCGACGCGCTCGACGCCCTGGTTCTGGTGCGCGAGGGTGCCCCGCTGGCCTCGGCCCTAGCCCAAAAGAAACGCTTTCCGGGCCTGCTGTCGATGTTTGCACGCCTGGGCGAACAGACCGGACAACTGCCCGTGATGCTGCAGCGCGCCGCGCGCCAGCTCTCGACCGAAGTGCAACGCCGCGCCATGGCGCTCGCCACCATTCTGGAGCCGCTGCTCATCGTGGGCATGGGCGGCATCGTGATGCTGATCGTGCTGGCCGTGCTGCTGCCCATCATCCAACTCAACCAGTTTGTGAAGTAGAGCGTGTTATGCACTTTTACGCACCCGCGTCGGGCCCACAGGCTGGTGATCGCAAGGCGCAGCGCGCCGCCAAGGCAAGCGCCTTGGCAAGTGCTGCAACGCCGCGAGCGCCTGCCTGTGGGCCCGACCCTATGGGAAAGCCGGGGAAAGGCCCGGCCACGTTGTTGCAGGCCACTTGCGGTATTCATACCGCCGCGCGGCCTGCGCCTAGTTGCCGGGCCTTTCTCCGGCTTTCGCGGGCACGTAAAAGTGCATAACACGCTCTAACGTATGGCGGTGACCCTGGACGACAAACTGGTGGTGGCGATCTCCTCGCGCGCGCTGTTCAATTTTGAGGAAGAGAACCGCGTCTTCGAAAAGGACAACGACCGCGCCTACGTGGACATGCAGCGCCAGCGGCTCGACGTACCTGCTGCGCCGGGCGTGGCGTTTTCACTGGTGCGCAAGCTGCTCGCGTTCAATACCTCCGAGCACCAGCGTGTGGAGGTGGTGCTGCTGTCGCGCAATGACCCGGTGAGCGGCATGCGCGTGTTCCGCTCGTGCCATGCCCATGGGCTGCCCACCATCCAGCGCGGCGTGTTCACGCAAGGGCGCGACCCGTTTCGCTACCTGCGGCCACTGGGTGCACACCTTTTCCTGTCCGCCAACGAGGCGGACGTGCGCGAGGCCTTGCACCTGGGCTACCCGGCAGCGCGGGTGGTGACGGAGTCGGTGCAGGCGGGCGACTCCAACCCCAACGAAGTGCGGATTGCCTTTGACGGCGACGCCGTGTTGTTCTCCGATGAGGCCGAGCGCGTGTACCAGGCGGAGGGGCTGGCCGCCTTCCAGCAGCACGAGACCGACAAGGCCGCACAGCCCCTGCCCGACGGCCCGTTCAAACCCCTGCTGGCCGCCTTGCACCGCCTGCAGTCTGCGGGCGAAGCCGGTGGCACCGGCATGCGCATCCGCACCGCACTCGTCACCGCCCGCAGCGCCCCCGCGCACGAGCGCGCCATCCGCACCCTGATGGACTGGAACATTGCAGTGGACGAAGCCATGTTCCTGGGCGGCCTGCCCAAGGGCGAGTTTCTGCGCGAGTTCGAGCCCGATTTCTTCTTTGACGACCAGACCGGCCACGTCACCTCGGCAGCGCGCCACGTGCCTGCGGGCCATGTGAACAGCGGCATCTCGAATCCGGCGCGGGTCGCTGGGAACTGACCCGCAGGAGCCTCGGCTGCAGGCTGGCGCGCTGTGCCACCCTGCACCCAGCCCTTGGGAAAAGTTCTGCAAAGACTTGCAACGCCCGGTGAAAGCCTGCAAAGCCCCGGTTGCAAACCACCGCCCTCGCCCCCCATGTGCCACCATGGCCGTTGAGACTTCGAAGGAGAACACTTTGCGCATTCGCACATCCCTGGCGTTCATGGGGTTGCAAAGGCCGGTCCTGGCGACGGTGGCCCTGTTGGCAGCCTGTGCAGCCCTGGCACAAACGCCCCCACCAGCACCGGCCCCTCCAGCGGAGACACACGCCGCCACAGAGCCCGCAGCGGCAGTGAGCCCGGGCGAGCTGAAGGCACAACGTGAATTCAAGATGCTGGACTTCAACGGAGACGGCAAGCTCAGCCGCTCTGAGGTAAAGCTGTTCCCGCGCCTGGCGGCAGCCTTTGACGAGGCCGACACGGATGGCGATGGCTTTGTGTCGTATGCCGAAGTCCGTGCCTTCGCCGCCAAGTACCGCGCCGAGCGTGATCGCCAGCGGGCAGCGGCACAAGCGGCTGCGACGTCGGCGGCACCGGCTGCGCCGCTCCCTGCGCCAGAAACCCGTCCGTGAGGAACGCTGATTGCACTTTGCCAAGCGGCAAAGCCCAAAAAATCAGTCCAATCGACTTGGAGCGCTAGTGCAATATGCGCTGCCAGCTATCTAATTAATAGCAAATAATACCTGGCGCATCGAGGCAGTACCCACAGCTTCCGTGCACACGGCACCGTGCACCCACTGAATGCAGCGCCTGTACGTCACAGTTTGACGCTGCGCAGTGGCTTCGCTGCACTGCACCGGGCTCGCCAAAGCACGCAATGGGCCGCCTTCAGGGCAGGCAGCCCGGCAGCGCCAGCTGCTCAGGCGCCACCGGTGCGCTTGACCTTGGGGTCGGTGTAGGTCAGCGGCTCGTTCTTGGCCTGCTGGGCCAGGCGCTCCTGCAAGGTCATCTTGTTGACGTCCTGCGCTACCTCTACCGCACTGCCGCTGGCGCGCCACATCGACTGGATGAACTCCAGCAGCTGCTTGTAGATCGGCTCTTTGGGAGGCTCCGGCGGCTCTTCGACGGTGTCTTTCTTTTTTACCGCCGTCCAGTCCCGGTTGGGCGCCTCGGGCGCCGAGGGTTTGTCCGGCTCGCGCACGATCGCCCCCTCACCCAGCCGGTCCATAGACTCGACCGGGTTGGGAGCGTTGATGGGACGCACCGGAGGCGCACCCGAGGCGCCAGTGGAATACAAATCAGCGCCCTGAGGACGCCAGGACGGCGATCGATCGACAGGTGGCATTTGCATGACATTGGCCCGTAGTTGAACAAAATGTACAGAGGGTCTTTCGGCCTCTTCGTACATTCATTACGGCAAAAAGGAGGGTGAATTTAGGTCTTTTTCACCGATTGAGCGAAATTTAGGGTTTTCCCCAATAAAAAGCCAGCTTTTTGGGACGGTTCAGCGTCAGGCAGGGACCATGAAGGTGCCAAACAGTGCCCCGAATGGGCCGAATCGGCCGAACAGCGCGCTGGGCGCACGCCGAATGTCGCAACAGCACCACGCCGTCAGAAGGCGGGGCGCCCGCAGGTCATCGCCCGCTGCAGGGGAACAGGCAGAAAAGTAAGCGGCTCGGGCCGTGCGCAAGGAATGCGCAAGAGGGGGTCTCCGCCGGCCCCACATTCCCGACAGAGCATGTTGACGGTCTTGCAGAGGAGCGCAGACAGGCTCCTACGGCTGGCGGGACAAGGTCCGAGCCCAGGACGGAGCCGGCTTGACTCCGCCTTACAAGGTCAAAGAAAGCGTTCGAGCAAGCGGCGCGAATGCTTGTCCAGCGCCGTGGTGTCCTTCACACGGAACTGCAAGCCGTCGCCCCCGGCAATCAGCAGCCGGGTGCGCCCGCCCAGGCGGCGGATGTCTTCTTCGGCCTTGAGCACCAGGCGGGCAGGCCCCCGGTCGGTCTCCACATCCCAGGTGCTAGGGGTCGAGAAACTAGAAACGGCGAGGATTTTCTGGATAGTGGGCACAAACTCGCGCACCTCCAGCTCTTCATCAATGAGCTGCCGGGCGGCGCCCGTCACGGCCTCCAGCCGGGGAACCCACAGCAGCTCATGACCGTCGGCGCCCACCAGGGACAGCCCCTCGCCCGGCGCGGCGATGGGAAAAGCACGCACGGGAGTCACGCCCTCATGGGCCGTGCCATCGGCCAGGGTCAGGACGAGGCGGCCGTGCGGGTTGCGCGTGAGCTGGAAGGCGGGGGTGGACGACGATGGGGTCAGGGAAGCATTCATGGCAGGGTCGCTCACAGCGTCTCAGGGGTTGCCGGCGGGGTGGGCCGGGTGCAGCAGGCTGCTGTCGATGATGACGCCTGCGGCCTGCGCGTCTTCTTCGGCACGGCGGGCCTGGGCTTCGTACAGGCGCCAGTAGGCCCCCTGCTTTTCCATCAATTCATCGTGCGGGCCCACTTCCACCACCTCGCCGCGGTCCATGACCACCAGGCGGTCGGCCTTGCGCAGGGTGGACAGGCGGTGGGCAATGGCGATCGTCGTGCGACCTTGCACCAGGTTATCGAGCGCCTTCTGGATTTCCTTTTCGGTCTCGGTGTCCACCGCCGAGGTGGCCTCGTCCAGGATCAGGATGCGTGGGTCGATCAGCAACGCGCGCGCAATGCTGATGCGCTGGCGCTCGCCGCCCGACAGGCCCTGGCCGCGCTCGCCCACCAGCGAGTCGTAGCCGTGCGGCAGGCGCAGGATGAATTCATGCGCATGGGCGGCACGGGCGGCGGCCACGATTTCCTCGCGCGTCGCTTCGGGTTTGCCGTAGGCGATGTTCTCCGCGATGGTGCCAAAGAACAGGAAAGGCTCCTGCAGCACCAGGCCGATGTGGCGGCGGTAGTCGGCCACCGCAAAGCGGCGGATGTCGATGCCATCGACCTGGATGGACCCGTCGCTCACGTCGTAGAAGCGGCTGATCAGGTTGACCAGCGTGCTCTTGCCCGAGCCGCTGTGGCCCACCAGGCCGATCATCTCGCCGGGGCGAATGTCCAGATCCAGCCCCTTGATGACCGCGCGGCTGCCGTAACGGAAGCCCACGCCCTGCATGCTGATGGCGCCCTGCACCTTGTCCACCTTCACGGGTTGGGCCGGGTCGGGCACGTTGCTCACGTGGTCCAGGATGTCGAAGATGCGCTTGGCGCCTGCGGCGGCCTTCTGGGTAACCGAAACGATGCGGCTCATCGAATCCAGCCGCCCGTAAAACCGCCCGATGTAGGCGATGAAAGCGGTGAGCACACCCACCGTGATCTGGTTGCGCGACACCAGCCAGATGCCGAACGCCCAGACCACCAGCAGCCCGATTTCGGTCAGCAGCGACACCGTGGGGGTGAACAGGCTCCAGGTCTTGTTGAGCTTGTCGTTCACCTCCAGGTTGTGCTGGTTGGCATCGCGAAAGCGCTGGGCCTCGCGCTTTTCCTGGGCGAAGGCCTTGACCACGCGGATGCCGGGAATGGTGTCGGCCAGCACATTGGTTACCTCGGACCACACACGGTCGATCTTTTCAAACCCGGTGCGCAGGCGGTCGCGCACGGTATGGATCATCCAGCCAATGAAGGGCAGCGGCACCAGCGTGACCAACGCGAGCCACGGGTTGATGGAGAACAGGATCGCCGCCGTCATCACGATCATCAGTACATCGGTGATGAAGTCGAGCGCGTGCAGCGACAGGAACACGTTGATGCGGTCGGTCTCCGACCCGATGCGCGCCATCAGGTCGCCGGTACGCTTGCCCCCAAAGTAGTCGAGCGACAGGCGCAGCAGGTGCTCGTACGTGGTGGTGCGCAGGTCGGCGCCGATGCGCTCGGACACCAGCGCCAGGATGTAGGTGCGCGCCCAGCTCAGGCCCCAGGCGGCCAGCGCCGACAGCAGCAGGCCGCTCAGGTACAGCAGCACCAGGCCAGGTTCGATCTGTTTGCCGTTCTGAAACGGAATCAGGATGTCATCCATCAGCGGGATGGTGAGGTAGGGCGGCACCAGGGTCGCTGCCGTGGACGCCAGCGTCAGCGCAAAACCGGCCGCCAGCTGTTTGCGATAGGGCCGCGCAAAACGCCACAGGCGCAGCAGCACCCAGGTGGAGGTCTGGGGTGGCTGGGCACGGGCGCAAGCCGGGCACTCTTCGGTGTCGGGCGGCAGCGGCGTATGGCAAGTAGGGCAGGCAGGTTCGTCGGCTTCGTCCTCGGCACCGCTGTCGCCCCGGGCGCTTTGTTGTTCAAAACGTTGCACCAGGCGCAGCGCCTGCGCATGGTGCGCCAGGGTAAAGCGCCACTGGGCCAGGCGCTCCTGGGGGTTGTGCAGCTCGAGCGAGCCCACTCCGCCATGGTCATGCAGCTTGAGCGTCAGCCCTTCACCCAGGGGCCAGCTGCGCCAGGTCGTGGTACCAGGGTCGCAGGCCAGCAGCCGTTCGGAGGTCACCACCACCCACCCCGCCGCAAAGCGCAGTGTGGCGCTCAGGTCAACCGGCAAAGCCGCCAACACGTTCTCTTTGGAAGCGAGCATGGCCCGCAGATCGGCCCCCACAGGGCCAGAAAAGACACCCGAGGCGTCCACAGAATGGTGATGTTGCATTTTTGGTTGGGTTTTCCGCCACCGGTTGCCTGCGGTGGCCGCTCTCGCGAAAGCAAGAATTCTCACCGATACTGCACGCCACGGTGCGACGGCATCCTCCTGTAACGTCTGTGGCGGCCTTTTGGCTGACACTGCGCACAGGCCCTGGACTGGCGCACAATCATCGTCCACAAAATTCCCTTTCGTCCCCCTACCGCACAGCCCTTACCAAGGCCGGAACCACAACCGCTGCAATCCATGGCGAAACTCAACGACATCCAACTGCTTCGCATCAACTACCTGCGGGGCCCCAATATCTGGACCTACCGGCCGGTCCTGGAAGTCTGGCTGGACCTGGGCGAGCTGGAGGACTACCCCTCCAACACCATCCCCGGCTTCAATGACCGCCTCACGGCCTGGCTGCCAGCGCTGATCGAGCACCACTGCGGCGTGGGCGAGCGCGGCGGCTTCCTGCAGCGCCTGCAGGAAGGCACCTGGTGCGGCCATGTGCTGGAGCACATCGTGATCGAGCTGCTCAATCTGGCAGGCATGCCCACCGGCTTCGGTCAGACGCGCAGTACCAGCCAGCGCGGCGTGTACCGCATGGTGTTCCGCGCCCGCGACGAGAGCGTGGCCCGCGTGGCGCTGGCCCAGGGCCATGCGCTGATCATGGCGGCCATCAACGACCAGCCTTTTGATGTGCAGGCCGCAGTGGCCCGCGTGCGCACCGAGGTGGACGACCAGTACCTCGGCCCCAGCACCGCCTGCATCGTCACCGCCGCCACCGACCGGGGCATCCCGCACATCCGCCTGAACGACGGCAACCTGGTGCAACTGGGCTACGGCGCCCGCCAGCGCCGCATCTGGACCGCCGAGACCGAATACACCAGCGCGATCGCCGAAGGCATCGCCAGCGACAAGGACCTGACCAAGAGCCTGCTCAAGTCCTGCGGCGTACCCATTCCCGAAGGCCAGGTGGTCAACAGCCCTGAGGAAGCCTGGGAAGCCGCGCAAGACATCGGCCTGCCCGTGGTGGTCAAGCCCTCCGACGGCAACCACGGCCGGGGCGTGACGCTGGACCTGCGCAAGAAGGAAGACATCGAAGCGGCCTACCACGTGGCCTACCCCGAGGGCAGCGACGTGATGGTGGAGCGCTTCATCCCTGGCGACGAACACCGCATCCTGGTGGTCGGCGGCAAGGTGGTCGCCGCCGCACGCGGCGAAGTGGTCAGCATCACCGGCAACGGCCGCAATACGGTCAAGGAACTCATCGACAGCCAGCTCAACTCCGACCCGCGCCGGGGCTACGAGGAAGAGTACCCGCTGGAGATCATCGACCTGGCCACCGACACCAAGGTGCAGCTCGAACTCAAGCGCCAGGACCTGGACGCCGACTCGGTGCCCGCCGCTGGCCGCCAGGTGGTGGTGCAGCGCAATGGCAACGTGGCCGTGGACTGCACGGACGATGTACACCCCGAGGTGGCCTACATCGCCCAACTGGCCGCCAAGGTGGTGGGCCTGGACATCGCCGGTATCGACATGGTGGCCCGCGACATCTCCAAGCCCCTGCACACGCAGGGCGGCGCGATTGTTGAAGTGAACGCAGGCCCCGGCCTGCTCATGCACTTGAAGCCTGCCGTGGGCGCGCCCCGCCCCGTGGGCCAGGCGATTGCCGAGCACCTGTTCCCCTCCGACGCCGATGACGAAGGCCCCGCGGGCCGCATCCCCCTGGTGGGCGTGGCAGGCACGCGCAACACCGCCACCATCTCGCGCGTGGTGGCCTGGCTGCTGCACCTGAGCGGCCACCACACCGGCCTGGCCTGCCGTGATGGACTCTTTTTGGACCGCCGCCTTGTGGAAGCCACCGACTGCGCCCACTGGGAAGCCGCACACCGCCTGCTGATGAACAAGATGGTGCAGGCCGCCGTGATCGAAAGCGACGCCCGCACCATCCTGCGCGACGGCCTCGCCTACGACCGCTGCCAGGTGGGCGTGGTGACCGACATGGATGGCGTGGAAACACTGGCCGAGTTTGATGTGCACGAACAGGACCAGATGACCAAGGTGATGCGCACCCAGGTGGACGTGGTGCTGGCCGAAGGCGCTGCGGTGCTAAATGCGGCCATCCCCCAGGTGGCCGACCTGGCCCCGCTGTCGGACGGCGACGTGGTGCTGTATGCGCAGGACGGCACGCTGCCCGTGATCGCCGAGCACCGCGCCAAGGACAACGGCCGCGCGGTCTTCGTGAAGAACGGCCGCGTGGTCCTGGCCACGGGCAGTGCCGAGCATGTGCTGGGCGCCCTGTCCGACCTGACCTTTGGCCGCAACGCCGTGGTGCCCGATACCGACGCCCTGCTGGCCGCCATCGGCGCGGCCTGGGCGCTGGACATTGCTCCCGACCTGATCGGCGCAGGCATCAAGACCTTCGAGCCCGAGTTGGTCCCCACTGCCGCCCTGCGGTCTTGATGGCCCGCCGCGCGTTTGCCATTGTTTGTTGTTTGACCTCACATCCCACGACCTGAACAGGGCCCCAGTGCCCTGATGGACCACTGAAAGAGACTTCCATGGATGTAACCCGCACACGGGCCCTGCGCGGCCCCAACCTCTGGAGCCGCCACATGGCCATCGAGGCCGTGGTGACCTGCGCCGAGAACGAGCGCGCCGTGGGCCAGATGGCCGGATTCGAAGCCCGCCTGCGGGCCCTGTTCCCCGCCATCGGCGCGCTGCACCCGGAAACCGGTGGCGGCGACGTGTCGCTGGCCCATGTGCTGCAGACCGCCGCGCTGGCCCTGCAGGCGCAGGCCGGCTGCCCCGTGACCTTTGCGCGCACCACCGCCACCACCGATGCGGGCGTGTACCAGGTGGTCGTCGAATACAGCGAAGAAGCCGTGGGCCGCAAGGCGTTTGAATACGCACAACAGCTCGTCGAGGCCGCACTGGGCAACGGCAGCTTTGACGCCGAAAAGGCCGTCGCCGACCTGCGCGAGCTGGACGAAGACGAGCGCCTGGGCCCCAGCACGGGCTCCATCGTCGAGGCCGCCGTAGCCCGGGGCATCCCCTACCGCCGCCTCACGCGCGGCAGCCTTGTGCAGTTTGGCTGGGGTTCCAAGCAGCGCCGCATTCAGGCAGCCGAAGTTGATTCGACCAGCGCCGTGGCCGAATCCATCGGCCAGGACAAGGACCTGACCAAGCGCCTGCTGCACGCCGCTGGCGTGCCCGTGCCGCTGGGCAAGCCGGTGGAGACTGTGGACGAAGCCTGGGAGGTCGCCCTCAAGGTCGGCCTGCCCGTGGTGGTCAAGCCGCAAGACGGCAACCAGGGCAAGGGCGTCACCGTCAACATCACCGACCGCGCACAGCTTGAAGAAGCCTACAAGAACGCCGCCGACTACGGCACCGTGATGGTCGAGCGCTTCTTGCCCGGCCACGACTTCCGCCTGCTGGTGGTGGGCGACCAGCTGGTGGCCGCCGCACGCCGCGAGCCGCCCCAGGTGCTGGGCGATGGCGAGCACACCGTGCGCCAGCTGGTGGACGTGGTCAACCAGGACCCCCGCCGTGGCGAAGGCCATGCCACCTCGCTGACCAAGATCCGCCTCGATGACATCGCCGTGGCCCGCCTGGCCATGCAGGGCCTGACGCCCGACTCGGTGCCCGAGAAAGGCCAGCGCGTCATCCTGCGCAACAACGCCAACCTGTCCACCGGTGGCACCGCCACCGATGTGACTGACGACGTGCACCCCGAGGTGGCGGCCCGCGCCGTGGCCGCCGCCCAGATGGTGGGCCTGCACATCTGCGGTGTGGACATGGTGGCCGAGACCGTGCTGCGCCCCCTTGAAGAACAAGGTGGCGGCTTTGTGGAAGTGAACGCCGCCCCCGGCCTGCGCATGCATCTGGCCCCCAGCTACGGCAAGCCCCGCAACGTGGGCCAGGCCATGGTGGACAAACTGTTTGCCCATGGCGACGACGGCCGCATCCCTACCGTGGCCGTGACCGGCACCAACGGCAAGACCACCACCGCCCGCCTGATTGCGCACCTGTTCACGGCCCAGGGCCTGCGCGTGGGCATGACCAACACCGACGGCGTGTACGTGAACGGTCGCCAGATCGACAGCGGCGACTGCAGCGGCCCCAAGAGCGCCCGCAACGTGCTGCTGCACCCCGAGGTGGACGCCGCCGTGTTCGAGACCGCCCGTGGCGGCATCCTGCGCGAAGGCCTGGGCTTTGACCGCTGCCAGGTGGCCGTGGTCACCAACATTGGCGCGGGCGACCACCTGGGCCTGAACTACATCACCACGGTGGAAGACCTGGCCGTGCTCAAGCGCGTGATCGTGCAGAACGTGGCCCCCACGGGCTACGCGGTGCTCAACGCCGCTGACCCCATCGTGGCGGCCATGGCTTCGGCCTGCCCCGGCAAGGTGATCTACTTTGCGAGCGACCGCCACCACCCCGTGATGGTCACGCACCGCGCCCAGGGCCACCGCACCGTCTACGTGGACGGTGACTCCATCGTCGCCTCCGAAGGCTCGTGGCGCGAAACCATCCACCTGCGCGACGTGCCCATCACGCGCAACGGCAAGATCGGTTTTCAGGTCGAGAACGTCATGGCCTCTGTGGCCGCAGCCTGGGGCGTGGGCATGCCCTGGCAGACCATCCGCCGCGGCCTGTCGGGCTTTGTGAACGACAGCGACAACGCCCCCGGCCGCTTCAACATCATGGACTACCGGGGGGCGACGGTGATCGCCGACTACGGCCACAACCCCGACGCCATGCGCGCCCTGGTGCAGGCCGTGGACGCCCTGCCCGGCAAGCGCCGCAGTGTGGTCATCAGCGGCGCGGGCGACCGGCGCGACGAAGACATCCGCGAGCAGACCGTGATCCTGGGCGCCGCGTTTGACGACGTGATCCTGTACCAGGACGCTGCCCAGCGCGGTCGCGCCGACGGCGAAGTGATGGCCCTGCTGCGTGAAGGCCTGGCTGGTGCGCCGCGCACCACGCATGTGGAAGAAATCCGTGGCGAGTTCATCGCCATTGACACCGCCCTGGAGCGCCTGCAACCCGGCGACCTGTGCCTGGTGCTGGTGGACCAGGTCGAAGAAGCGCTGGCCCACCTGGCCCAGCGCTGCACCGAAGGCGAGACCGCGGCATGACCGCTGCGCGCACGTTGGCAACCGCCGCCGTTGTGGCGCTTGCCGCCCTCGCGGGCGGCACAGTGCAGGCCGCATCGGGCGAAAAAATCGGCACCGTGGACACCGCGTTCCAGTGGATCGGCCGCGACCACGACATCATCGTCGAGGCCTATGACGACCCGGGCGTACGGGGCGTCACCTGCTACGTCTCGCGGGCCCGCATCGGTGGTGTCAAGGGCACGCTGGGCCTGGCCGAGGACCGCGCCGAGGCCTCCATTGCCTGCCGCCAGGTCGGCCCCATCAGCATTCCCGAGCCACTGAAGAAACAGGAGGAAGTGTTCAGCGAACGCATGTCCATCCTGTTCAAGCGCCTGCGCATCGTGCGCATGGTGGACCCGGCCCGCAACACGCTGGTGTACCTGACCTACTCTGAAAAGCTCATCGACGGCTCCCCCCAGAACAGCGTGACCGCCGTTCCCGTGGACCGCGCCACCGCCATTCCGCTGCGCAAGTGACGGTAGCCCGGTGTGGCCGGGGCATCGCTCAGACATCAAAAAAGGGGCCCCAGGCCCCATTTTTTGATCGTAGATGCCAGTAGCGCTAGTGCAATATACCTGAGCAGCTATCAAATAAATAGCATCTAGCCCTGCGCGGCAATCTGCCGCAGCGCCTGCTCAAACACCTCCACCGGCTGCCCACCCTGGATCAGGTGGCGCTCGTTGATGATGATCGCGGGCACCGAATGGACGCCGTTTTGCAGATAGAACTGCTCGCGCTCGCGCACCTCGTCGGCGTAGCGGTCTGAGGCGAGCAGCGCACGCGCCTCGGCCACATCAAGCCCCACCTCCCCCGCCACGCGCACCAGCACCTCGTGGTTGCTCGGGTCCTGCCCGTCGGTGAAATACGCCGTGAACAGCGCCTTCTTCAGCGCGGGCTGCACGCCCTTCTCTTCGGCCCAGTGCAGCAGCCGGTGCGCATCAAAGGTGTTGTAGATGCGGCTGCGCTTGTCCATGCTGAAGGTGAACCCCAGCGCCGCACCGCGCGCCGCGATGGCCTCGCGGTTCTTCTGGCTCTGCTCGGGCGTGGCGCCGTATTTTTCTTGCAGGTGCTCGCCAATGTCCTGACCCGCAGGACCCATCTGCGGGTTCAGCTCGAACGGCTGAAAGTGCAGGTCCAGCGTGACCTCGCCCTGCAGCCGGTCCGCCGCCTGCTCCAGCGCCTTGAGGCCGATGATGCACCAGGGGCAGGAGACATCGGAGACGAAATCGATCTTGAGGGTGGTGGTCATGGGAGGGGTGTACTGATGAGAGATGGCGAATAGTAGGACGGGTTTGAAAACCGCGATTGTGATGGGTGTACCGGAAACTCATGCTCGCCTGGACGAGCGCGCTCTTGAGTCCTTCAAGGCCTTGTCGGCATAGCTATCGGCAAGCTGTCGCATGAGCTGCTTGACCCAATCTACGCCGAACATCCGGGCTAGATGCCGACAGGAATGCGGTATTGAGGCACGTAGCCCCGCCCGCCACTTTCGCCACGGGTGCAACCCACGCGTCCATGCCTTTACCTACCTATGAAAGTGAGGAGCGCAGGACCTAGCAGAAAGGCTCCAAGCAGCAAGATGACTGGCACGCCAACAGCAAACCAGATCATCAGCCTCGACTCCCTCTTGAAATGATGGTTGACGCTCTTGCTCTTGTCAGAGGAGCTTCCTTCTTCGTTGGAATGATTCGGGTGATTCATGAAGTGCTTTCGCAGTGAATCTTATGACTGCTGTCGGCCAAAGCCAATCGGCCCAGCAAGCCGCCACTTGCTCACATACGCCGCAGCTCCGTCTTCAACACCTTCCCATAGCTGTTCTTCGGCAGCGCCTCCACCCACCGGTATTCCTTGGGCCGCTTGAACCGCGCAATGTGCTCCAGGCACAGCGCATCCAGCTCCGCCCCGGGCACCGTACCACCCTCCCCAGCGACCAGGAAGGCCACCACCACCTCGCCCCATTCCGCATCGCGCTGGCCCACCACAGCCACCTCGCGCACCTGCGGGTGGAGCAGCAGCACCTCTTCAACCTCGCGCGGGTAGATGTTGCTGCCGCCGGAGATGATCACGTCCTTGGACCGGTCCTTGAGCGTGAGAAAACCATCGGCATCCAGCGCGCCCATATCGCCGGTGTAGAGCCAGCCGTCGCGCAGCGTCTGCGCCGTGGCGGTGGGGTTGTTCCAGTAGCCGGGCATCACGGTGTCGCCGCGCACCACCACCTCGCCGGTCTCTCCGGTGGGCACGGGCTGGCCCGTGGCATCGACCACACGCACTTCCACCAGCGACTGCGCCACGCCGACCGACACCATGCGCTCGGCCCAGCGCGGGTGGTCGCGGTCGGCCAGCTGGGCGCGCGACAGGGCGGTGATGGTCATGGGGCTTTCGCCCTGGCCGTAGATCTGTGCAAAGCGGTTGCCCATCACGGCCAGGGCGTTGCGCAGGTCGTCGGCGTACATCGGGCCGCCGCCGTAGACGATGGTCTTGAAGCCCGACACGTCGGCACCCGTGGCACGCACATGGTCCACCAGGCGGTGCACCATGGTGGGTGCTGCAAACAGCGTGAGCTGGCCCACGCTGGCCGCGAGCTGCACCAGTTCAGCCGGCTCGAACCCGCCCGACAGCGGCACTACATGCCGCTCGCCGCGCAGCACCTGGGCGTAGTTGTAAAGCCCCGCGCCGTGCGACATGGGTGCGGCATAAACCATGGCGTCACCGGGCAGGATGTCGTCCACATCGGTGAAGTAGCAGGCCGTCATGGCCAGCAGGTTGCGGTGGGTCTGCATCACACCCTTGGGTCGGCCGGTGGTGCCCGAGGTGTAGAACAGCGAGGCCACGTCGTGCGGCGCGCGGTCGCACACGTCCATGGGCGTGTGGGCGACTGCGGCGCGGTATGCGTCGGAGCCGAAGACCAGCACCGCGTCCTGCGGCGCCCCGGCCTCGCGCACGGCGGGTGCCAGCGCTTCAGAGGTCAGCACCACGCGCGCGCCAGAGTCGGTCAGCACGTAGGCGAGTTCTTTGGCATGCAGCTTGTAGTTGACCGGCACCGACACGGCCCCTGCCCACAGGATGGCGTGCAGGGCTTCCAGGTATTCGGGCGCATTGGCGGCGTAGATGGCCACGCGGTCGCCCAGGGCCACGCCACAGCGTGTGCGCAGATGGGCGGCCAGCGCGGCGGTGCGGGCAGCCAGCGTGGCGTAGCTCCACAGCACCTGGTCGCCACGCAGCAGCGCGGGCCGGTGGGCGTGCAGCAAGGCGCTGCGGCGCAGCAGGTGGGCGATGTTCATCGGGCGCGCTCCAGAATGCTCACGTAGTTGGCCACGGCCGAGCCGCCCATGTTGAACACGCCCGCCAGGGTGGCACCCGGCACCTGCAGGTCGCCCGCCTCGCCCAAGAGCTGCATGGCCGACACCACATGCATCGACACGCCCGTGGCGCCGATCGGGTGGCCCTTGGCCTTGAGCCCGCCCGAGGCGTTGACGGGCAGGCGGCCGCTGCGCAGCACGGTGCCGTCTTCCAGCAGGCGGTGGCCCTGGCCTGCGGGCGCCAGGCCCATGGCCTCGTACGTGAGCAGCTCGGCAATGGTGAAGCAGTCGTGCACCTCGGCCAGCGACAGGTCGTGCACCGCGCACCCGGCCTGCTGCAGCGCCTGCTGCCAGGCACGCCGGGGGCCTTCAAAGTCCACCACACGGCGGCGCGCCATGGGCAGGTAGTCGTTCACCTGCACCCGCGCCCGCAGGCGCACGGCGCGGGGGAAGTCGGCCACCGCATCATCGGCCGCCAGGATGAGCGCTGCGGCGCCGTCAGACACCAGCGAGCAGTCCGTCTTGCGCAGGGGCGCGGCAATCATCGGGTTGCGGTCGGACACGGTGTTGCAGAACTCAAAGCCCAGGTCCTTGCGCATGTGGGCCCAGGGGTTGAGCGCGCCGTTGGCGTGGTTCTTGGCGGCGATGCGTGCCAGGGTGGACGAGTGGTCGCCATGCGCGGCAAAGTAATCCTGCGCGATGGAGGAAAAAATGCCCGGGAAGCCGCCGGGCGGGTGGCCCGCCTCGCCGGAGTAGCCGCAGTCACCCAGGATGCGCGTGGCCTCGGCGCCGGAGACAGAGGTCATCTTTTCGGCGCCGATGACAAGGGCAACCCGGGCGCGGCCGGCTTCGATCGCGTCACACGCGGCATAGAGGGCCGCCGAGCCCGACGCGCAGGCGTTCTCCAGCCGTGTGGCGGGCTTCCACCGCAGGGCCTCGTCGCATTGCAGGGCCAGCGACGAGGCAAACACATCGGGCGTGAAGCCGCCGTTAAGGTTGCCCAGCCACACGCCATCCACCGCTGTGCCGTCGATGCCCGCGTGCTGCAGGGCCTCGCGGCCCGCGCGGGTGATGAGGTCTTCCAGGCCCATGCCGTCCAGCCGTCCAAACGGCAAATGCGCCCAACCCACAATCGCTGCACCCATGTCCATCCTCCGTTGATGCACGCCACGACGGCGCGATGGCAAGCACTGTAGGCAAGCGACGGCCCTCCGCACAGTCGCCGAACTACCCAAGGGAAAACCCGAAGCCCTGGCGCCCCGCGCAGCCAGCGCCATCAATCCCCCACACGCTGTGGCGTTGAAACCGCATTGCCTAGACTGCACCTAAGAACCTGTTCACAAGCCACCGCACAACACACTGCAAGCAGTGTGCACCCCCTCCCACCCCTTTTTTCTGCACGACGACCATGACCCTGGACCAGCAAAAATCCATCCTTACCATCGCCCTTCTGGCAGCGTTTGCCGATGGCAACAAGGACGATGCCGAACGCGAAGAGATACGCCGCATTGCCGAGTCGCTCGCGGGCGACGGGGGCGTGGCCGACCTGCCGCGCATCTACCAGGACGTGCTGCTGCAGCGCACCAGCGTGCAGGCCGCCGTGCAGGGTTTGAGTGAGCCCATGCACCGCCAGCTGGCCTACGAGATGGCTGTCTGCGTGTGCGATGTGGACGGCCGCCAGACCGCGGCGGAGCGCGAGTTTCTGACCCGCCTCAAGGCGGCCCTGCAGCTGGGCGACCCGCAGACGGCAGCGTTTGACCAGCAAGCCGATGCGCTGGTGGACGTGGCCGAAAAGGCCGTGCCGATGGCGGTGCCGGTGGCCACTGCTGCGGCAGCGCCTCTGGCCGCAGCAGTCGGTGCAGGTGCCTCGGACGCAGAGCTGGACAAATCCATCCTGAACTATGCGCTGCTCAATGGCGCGCTGGAGCTGCTGCCGCAGTCATGGGCGTCGATGGCCATCATCCCGCTGCAGGTGAAGATGGTCTACGGCATTGGCAAGGCGCACGGGGTGGAGCTGGACCAGGGCCACATCAAGGAGTTCATCGCCGCTGCCGGCGTGGGCATGACGTCGCAGTACCTGGAGCAATTTGGTCGCAAGCTGCTGGGCGGCCTGTTGGGCAAGGTGGCGGGCCGCACCATCGGCGGGCTGGGCGGCGCTGCCACAGGCATGGCGTTTTCGTTTGCCACCACCTACGCGCTGGGGCAGGTGGCCAAGCGCTATTACGCCGGTGGCCGGGTCATGAGCACGGCCATGCTGCGCGAGACCTTTCAGGGCCTGCTCACGCCCGCCAAGCAGCTGCAAACGCAGTACTTGCCACAAATTCAGCAGAAGGCTGCGACGCTGGACGCGGGCCAGATCATGGCCCTGGTACGGGGCAAATAGCGAATGCTATCAAATTAGTAGCTGCTTGCACATATTCGACTAGCGCTTGCGGCCGATTTGACTTAAAAACCGCCCCGCAGGCATGCAGGGGCCTGCCCAGACGCCCCGCAGCGCATCACAACGCTGCGCGCCCCCGTTGCCGCCGCGCAGCACCTTGCGATGCGGCAGGTAACACACCGCCCGGTGCATGACAGAATCCGACCATGCTCGACCACACGGATCCTGTCGCCTCCATCATCCCGGCCATGTCGCTCGATTCGCCGTCCGACAACGCCATGGCCGCCATGTCGCGCCTGGCCCTGGGGCCCGTGAACACGGACTACTACCTGAAGGTGTTCGAGCGCTTTGACGACACGGGCCGCACGACCACCACCTGGAACTGGGCCGCCTGCCTGTGCACCCTGAACTGGATGCTGTTTCGCCAGCTGTGGGGCGCCGCGCTGGTCTATGTGGCGGCAGCCGAGGGGCTGGCACTGATCGTGTTTGGCGTGGGCCGTTCGTTTTTGCACTGGCCCGTGGGCATCGAACTCGGGGTGCTGGGCGCCTTTGCGGTGCTGGCCTTTGCCGTGCCGGGGCTGTACGGCAACGCCATCCTGTACGCCGACATCCGCAAGCGCATTGCGCGCGCGCTGGCCGCGTCGCGCACCGTGCCGGAGGCCTGTGCGCTGCTCGAAAAGCAGGCCAGCTCGCGCAAGCGGCTGCAGGTGCTCGTGCTGGCAAACGTGGTGCTGGGCCTGGCCGCACTGATCGCCTACCTGGCGCTGTCGCCGTCGCACGTGAAGCCCCTGGCGCTGGAACCCGCCGTCACGGTGGCGCAGGCCACGGCAGCGGCCCAGGCGGCATCTGCCACCAAGCCTGTGGGTGCCTTGCCGGTGCCGGAGGCCGAAGGGGCACCCACACCGCCAACGCCTGCCCCTGAAGTGGCAACAGAACCACCGCCAGCGCCCACACCCGCGCCCGCGCCCCAGGCTCCTGCAGCAGCAGCAGCAGCCCCCAAGCCTGCGCTTGCGCCTGCACCTGTGGCGTCGGCACCTTTGGCTGTCGCGCCCGCTCCTGCCGCCACTGCCGTTCAAAAATCGGCCGAGCCTCCAGCTCCAGCTCCGTCCGCATCGGCCACGGCCGCCCCCCCAGCCGCCAAAGCGTCCACACCCAAGCCAGCCATGCCAGCCGCATCGACCCGCGCACCGACGCCTGCGGCCAGCGCCACCGCTACCGCCCCTGCACGCCGTGATGCCGCCAGCCGCGCAGCAGCCCCCACCAAGTCCAAGACACCGGCGGCAGCAGCGTCCTCCACCGCCGACACCGCGCTGCCCACGGTGGGCACTGCCCCGGGCTACTACATCAACGTGGGCCTGTTCGCCGAAGAGGCCAACGCCCGCAAGACGCAGGCGCGCTTGCTCAACGAAGGCCTGCCCGCGTTTCGCCAGGAGTTGAACAATTCCAAGGGCCGTCGCATCCGCGTGCGGGTGGGGCCTTACACCACCCGCGCCCAGGCCGATGCCGCGGCCGAGGCGATCCGGGCGATGGCGCTGGACGCCGTCGTCTTCAAGCAGTAGCCCCCTGGATGTGGGGCGTAGCACTGTCCTACGCATGCGAATGCCCGACGCCGACGCAGGGTCGCCGAGTCTGCAGGTACGCTGAGCCCAGAGCAACTTTGGGCGTATGCACCATGACGCGAAAGACCTCCCCGCACCACAACGCCACCCGCCGGTGGGCCACCCTGGCCGCGGTGGCTGCGGGCGCAGTGCTGCTGACGGGCTGTGCCCCTTGGCGCATGTGGACGGCCGCCGACCTGGCCCGCGATGCACGCCCCTACACCGCTCAGCCCCCGCAGCCGACGCGGCGTGTGCTGGTGGTGGGAGACAGCACTGCCGTGGGCACTGGTGCCAGCACCGCAGCAGACAGCCTGCCGGGGCGCATCGGCCAGGACCATCCCCAATGGCGCATCGACAACCTGGCGGCCAACGGCGCCAAATTTGGCGATGTGGTGCAGCAACTGGAGCGCGCTGGCGGCGGCTACGACCTGGTGCTGGTGCTGGCAGGAGGCAACGATGTGATCCGCTTCACGTCTGAAGACACGCTGCGCGACCACGTACAGCAGGCCGTGGCGCTCGCGCGCCAGAAGGGGCAGCAGGTGGTGCTGATGCCTTGTGGCAATGTGGGCCACGCGCCCTTTTTTGTGCCGCCCCTGTCATGGGCCATGTCGCGCCGGTCCGAGGCGCTGCATGCCCTGGCGCGGGAGGCAGCCAGCGCGCAGCAGGTGCACTACGTGCGCTTGCTCAAGCCGCGCGACCAGGACCCGTTCGTGACCCGCAGCCAGGAGCTAAATGCCGCTGACGGCCTGCACCCCAGCAGCGCGGGCTATGCCGAGTGGTACCGCGAGCTGGTGGCACAGGGCGGGTTGAACGGCCTCACGCCATAGCCCCCACTACCCCTCCGTTGCCTCGTTACGGGACAGCCACTGCAGCACGGCATCGATGACCCACTGCGGGTCATCCAGCGGCAGGTCGTGCCCCGCCCACGGATGCAACTGCAGCGGCAGCCCCCAGGCCTGCGCAATGGCCTGCGAGCATTGGCGGGACACCAGGTGGTCTTTCAGGCTGCCCAGCAGCAGCAAACGGTCCACGGGTGCGGCTGCCGGCGCGCGGTACCACGCGGCCGCCACCAGCTGGCGCAGGGCATTGCAGGCCGACACCGGCCGTTGCCTGCGCACCGCGGCCCACTGCGCCAACACGCCGGCGGCTGCGGATGGCACGCTGCGGCTGGTGATTTGCCACACCACCTGCTCCGCAGCTTCCGCAGATCGCCACCGCCAGGCCAGCCGCAGCAGCGGTGCGATGTTGTGCAGCTGCAGGCGGTGCCAGAACGGGCTGAACGGGCGCAGGCTGGTGTTGATGAGCACGCACCCCGCCACCTCGTGGGGCGCCACGCGCGCCCATTCGGTGGCCACCATCGCCCCCAGCGACATGGCCAGCAGGTGGTAGGGCGGCGCCACGGCACGCTGCGCCAGCTCTGCACGGCAGGCTTGCACCATGCCTTGTACCGACAAGGGTGATGTCAGATGGTGGAACTGGCCGTTGCCCGGCAGGTCCAGCGCCAGCACGTCGTCGCCCGGCACCGCTTGCGCAAAGCGCTCGCCAAAGGCGCCCCAGTGCGCGGCCTCGCGCGTCAGCCCGCGCAGCAGGATCCATTGGCGGGGTGGGCGCGCGGGCATCTCAGTACCACGCCGCCAGGGCATCGGCCCGGCGCTGTGCACGCTGCTCGGGCGCTGGCACCCATCGCGCATGGCTGCAGGCGGCGCGCGACAGAAAGTCGAGCAGCGACAGGTGCCGCCGTAGCACCCGCTGCTGGCGGTGGTTGATGAGCGGGTTGAAGATGCCGTTGCGCGAGAACAGCTGGCGCGGGTTCTTCTTGATCCACAGCCACGATCCCATCTCCAGCGTGAGCGGCAGGAAGGTGTGCGCGGGCACCTCGCGGCAGGCCTGCAGGTACAGGTGGTCCCACAGGTCGCCATGGGCAAGGTACTGCGCACTCTGCGGCTCGATGATGTACTGGTGGTTGCTGTGCGCCTGCAGAAAAATGTCCTGCAGCGCATGCAGCTCGGCCAGGTGCGGAATGGGCCGGCGGGTGTGGGCAAACGGGAACCACAGCCGGTCCTTCACCCCAAAGCCCGAGTGGCAGTCCAGCGCAATGCTGAACGGCCGCGCTAGCAGCTGCTGCGCCACTACGTCGCACAGCGCCTGACTCTCGGCCTCCATGGGCTCGCCCAGCCTGCCCCGGTACCAGGGCAGGCCCGCGCTCACGCGCTGCCCACCAACGCCCCAGGGCACCGGGTCCACCGCATCGACGGGCGCATTGCGCATCAGGTCCACCCCGCGCGGGTTGGCACGTGTGGCAGACCACATGCCGCCGGGGTTGACGATGGGCATGAAGACCAGGCGCACCCCCTCCAGTTGCTGGTGCAAGGTGGTGTCCCACTGCAGCCGCATGACCACGTTCTGCAGGTAGGCAATGACCACCTCGGCACCAATGCGCTCCAGCCCATGCACGCCGCCAAAGAACCCCACCGCAGGCACGTCCAGCGCCGGGTTGCCCAACCCGATGGCGTAGATGGGCAAATGCGGCCCCGATGCCACAGCCACCTGCTGGACGACCTGCACCTCCAGATGAGGCGCCCCCAGGTCGAGGATTTTTTCCAGCGCCGCAAGCTCGGGCAGCATGTTCAATGGTTGGGGGTAAGTCGGTGTGTAAAGCACGCCAGAGCGCGTGCCAAGCAGCGAGGATAGCGCCCGGGGCACGGCACGAACAGCGTCGCGGTGGGCCTGTGGGGTTTGCGCGAACCGACGCGAAACCGTCACACAACAGCGCTACCTTGCCAGCAGTTACCACCCTTTGGAAGAGGCGCACCATGCTCTGGAAACTGTTCGGACTGCAGCGACTGCTCGATGAGCTGTTCGATGAACGCGGATGGCTGAGCCTGGACCTGCCCCGCACCACCGGCTGGGACCACGACGATGTACCCGCCATCGCGCAAGACTGAGATCTACCGCTGGGCCATGGGCTGGGCAATGCTGGCCGGTGCACTGGCCTGGGGCGTGGTGGAGTTTCTGGCCCTGCAGCGCGCGCGCTGGCAGCTGTGGCGCGAGCGGCTGCACACGCCTGCCCACCATTAGCGAGACCGCCGTGAGCGACCGGCCGCAGGACCTGCACGAAGAGGTGGCGAACAGTGCGCTGCACGGTGCTGCGCTGGTGGGCGCCTGCCTGGCCGTGCCGCAGCTGCTGCAATCCGCCCACGCCGCGCATCCTGCTGCCATCTGGGGCGTGCTGGTGTTTGGGGCCACCATGGCGCTGCTGTATGGCGCATCCACCCTGTACCACGCACTGCCGCCGGGGCGGGCCAAGCAATGGGCGCTGCAGCTGGACCATGCGGCGATCCACCTGTTCATTGCGGGCAGCTTCACCCCGTTTGCGCTGAGTGCGCCAGGCCACAGACACCACATCGCGGCCCTGGTGCTGGTGTGGGTTGCGGCGCTGGCGGGCTGCTGGCTGCAGTTGCGCACGCGGCGCGCAGCACCTTGGCTCTCCACCGTCTTGTATGTGGCGATGGGTTGGGTAGCGCTGCTGGCGGCCCTGCCCCTGATGGCCCATGTGCCCGCCGTGAGTACCGCCTGGCTGGTCATCGGCGGGGCTGCGTACACAGCTGGCGTGGTGTTTTTTGTGATGGACGCCGTGGTGCGCTATGCCCACGCTGTGTGGCATGGCTGCGTCATTGCAGGCACGGGCTGCCACGTGATCGCGGTGCTGGGCCTGCAGACGGCGACCTAGCCAAGCCACCCAAAACGGTCGCAGCGCACGCGCCTGCAACCGCCTCGCGGGCCCTGCACCAGCAGGCAATGCCGCATCGATGCAATGGCTGCAAACACCTGCAGCATGCAGGCCCTATCGCGCCTGGCGTTATCGCACCTAAAATCACGCAGGTCCTCGCCCACAGAGGCAGGGCCCATCGTCATTCCAATCAACGAAAAAACATCATGGCAACTGCAAAGAAAACTCCCGCTCCCGCAAAGAAGGTGGCCGTCAAGGCCGCAGCACCCGCCGCCAAGAAGGCAGCCCCTGCAGCCAAAAAGGCTGCGCCAGCCGCCAAGAAGGCTGCTGCGCCCGCCGCCAAGCCCGTGGCCGCTGCAGCTGCGCTGAAGCCCATCAAGACTGCGTTCAACAAGACCACGCTGGTCGCCCACCTGGCTGAACAGTCGGGCGTGGAACCCAAGGCCACCAAGGCCGTGCTGGCTGCGCTGGAAGCCGCCATCCTGGGCTCGGTGCACAAGAAGGGGTCTGGCGAGTTCACGCTGCCTGGCGTGCTCAAGATCGGCCTGCAGCAAGTGCCTGCCAAGAAAAAGCGTTTTGGCAAGGACCCGTTCACGGGTGAAGAGCGCTGGTTCCCCGCCAAGCCCGCCTCGGTCAAGATCAAGACCCGCGCCCTGAAGAAGCTCAAGGACGCAACCGCCTGATGCACCCAGCGCCGCAAGGCGCCTGCTTCAGCACCAGGGGCCGCGAGGCCCCTTTTTCTTTTGGCGGAACCCGCAAGGGTGCGCGACGACGCCTCCCCTACACGCCCTGGGCCCCGCGCAATCAGGCCCTGATGACCACTGGCGCTTCAGGATGGGCATACAAAGCCTGCACCGCCGCCGCGCGGCGTGACAGCACCGCCCCCTGGTTGATGTAGCCCTTGTCAGTGATCTCACCGGCGTCTGCATCAGGCGCCATGTCCATCACCATGGCCCGTGTGGGGCATTGCGAAGACCCAGCGCCCGCATCGCGGCGCGCGCGCATCACGGCCTGCAATGCCTGCTCCAGACGCCCAGCGTCGGCCGCACCGGCCGCAGACGGGAACACCAGCATGCCCACCTCGTCACGGTTATGCCCGGTGAGCACAATGTCTTGCACCAGCGGCGCCAGTTGCGACACCAGCTCCACCCGCAACGTGCCCACCGACACCCAGCTGCCGCTGGACAGCTTGAAATCCTCCGCCACGCGCCCGTTGAAGACCACGCCTTTGTCTGGCTGCTCCGCGTCCACCAGATAGCCCGCGTCGCCGATGCGGTAGAACCCTTCGTGATCGAACGCAGCCGCCGTTTCACGCGGCGCATTGCGGTAGCCTGCAAACACCGACACGCCACGCACCCGCATCTCCAGCTTGCTGCCGTTGGGCACCAGCTTCAGCTCCAGCCCTGGCAAGGGTGCACCAATACAGCCCGCGCCTTCAAGGTGCCAGTGCGCGGTGGTGACGGCAGGTGCTGTCTCTGTGGATCCCCACGATGTCGTGAGCCACAGCGGCTGCGCGGGGCGCACGCGTCGCGCAACGGCTTGCAAGCGCTGCCAGGTCGATGGAGCCAGCGCCGCCGCCGCATAGAAGGCCAGCCGCATGCGCGCCAGCACGTCGGCGGCCAGGCCGTCGTCGGCCTCCAGAAACGGCAGCAGCATGTCAAAGCCCCGAGGGACGTTGAACAGCATGGTGGGCTGTACCTCGCGCAGGTTGCGCACCGTCTTGTCGATGAGCCCCGGCACCGGCCGCCCCTCGTCGATGTAGAGCGTGCCGCCGTGGCACAGCACCATGTTGAGGTTGTGGTTGCCGCCAAAGGTATGGCTCCAGGGCAACCAGTCCACCAGCACTGGCTTTTCATGCTCCAGAAAGCGCCACGCCTGGGCCATCATCTGCTGGTTGGCGCAGAGCATGCGGTGGGTGTTGATGACCACCTTGGGCCGACCGGTGGAGCCGGAGGTGAGCAGGTATTTGGCATGGTCATCGGGCAGCAGCGCCTGCATGGCCTGCTGCACCTGGGGCGTTTCCTGCCCAGCGAGCAGATGCTCCCAGGGCAGCGCACCCGGACACGCGGAGGCGTTGCGGCTGAACACCCGCACGGCATCGCTGTCCCAGCCGTGCAGGGCTGCCGCATAGACGCTGGCATCGGACGCATATACCAGGCTGGGCTCCAGCACCGACAGCATGCTGTGCAGGCGGCTGTGGTCCTGGGAGCGCGCATACGCGCTCGACAGCGAACAGGGGGTGATGCCCACATGCATAGCCGCCAGCATGAGCACCGCATGGTCCACCGCGTTGTCGGACAGGATGGCAATGGGCCGCCCGGCAGGTAACCGCAGGTCCAGCAGCGACTGGGCCACGGCGCCCACCTGGCGGCGCAGCTGAGCATAGGTCAGGCTGCGCCAGCCTTCTGCGCCGTCGCCGCGCTCGGCCAGCGCCAGCGCATCTGGCGTCTCGCGCGCCCAGCGTTCCAGCCATTCCCCCACACAGCGGGCATAGGGTTGCAACGCCATGGGAGAGCGCAGCGTGAAAGAACCATCGTCAAACTGGGTGCGCACAGCGCGCGCAGGGGCAATCTGGCGCTCGTCATCAAGAAAGGCTGGGTACATGGTGGGTTCTCGGGAGCGATGGAGGTTCAAAACAGGGGACGCTGCGCCTCAGGTGTGCAGATCGGGATCGGGCTTGCTCAACAAGCCTGACACCTGCTTGGCGTGCAGCAACTCAATGAGCAAGGCATCCCGCGCACCGGCCAGATCGCGGGCTTGGCGCGTGCCCAGCGCCTGTGCGACCCCTTCGGTCACCTGGTGCTGCAAGGCTTCGGTCATGGACGGCGTGCCCAGGTCCTGCCACCAGCTTTCGATGGGACCGCCCAGGTGGGCCAGCAGGTGGGCAATGCCACCTTCGCCACCCGACAGGTGCAGGTTCATGAACGGCCCCATCAGCGCCCACCGCAAGCCGGGGCCCTGGGAGATGGCTGTGTCGATGTCTTCCACAGTGGCTACGCCCTGGTCCACCAGATGAAAGGCCTCGCGCCAGAGCGCCGCCTGCAGGCGGTTGGCAATGTGCCCCTTGATCTCACGCCGCACGTGGATGGGACGCTTGCCAATGCGGGCGTAGAAAGCCATGGCATCGGCCACCGCCTGGGGCGTGGTGCGCTCGCCGCCGCCCACTTCGACCAGCGGGATCATGTGCGGCGGATTGAACGGGTGGCCCAGCACCACGCGCCCGGGGTGTGCGCAATCCTTCTGCATGTCCGTCACCGCCAGCCCCGAAGAACTGGAGGCCAGCACCACATGCGCCGGGGTCGCTGCATCCATGCGGCGGAACAGGTCCACCTTGAAGTCGAGTCGCTCGGGCCCGTTCTCCTGCACAAAGTCGGCCTGCGCCAGAGCATCTTCCAGCCGCACATGAAAGTGCAGGCGCTCCTGGCTTGCCCCCGAGGCCAGCCCCTGCTGCGACAGCGCCACCCAATGCGCGGCGACGGCGTCCCGCAGTCGCTGCTCGGCCCCTGGCGACGGGTCGGTGGCATGCACGTCCAAACCCCGTGCCAGAAAGTACGCGGCCCAGCTCGCGCCAATGGTGCCGGTGGCCACCACAGTCACGCGCTTCACGGTGTGTGCCATGGGGAACCTTTCAGGACTCTGCCGTGAAGCCGACCTTCTTCACCAGCGGGCCCCAGCGCTCATATTCGGCCTGTTGCGAGGCCAGCATCTCCGCAGGCGTGGAGCCCTTCGCGATGAGCCCCACCACGGCCAGGCTGTCCATGACGGCCTTGTCCTTGATCGCTGCGTTGATGGCGGCGTTGGCGCCAGACACCACGGCTGCCGGCGTGCGGGCCGGGGCGTAAAAGCCAAACCATTCCTCGGTCGTGAGTTCTGGAAAGCCCTGCTCTGCAAACGTGGCGACCTCGGGCGAAAACGGAGAGCGCGCCTGGCCTGAGGTGGCGATCAGCCGCAGCTTGCCCGCCTTGTGGTTGGGAATGAAGTCTCCGCTGGGTGTGACCATCGACGCGATTTGCCCGCCCACCACATCGGTGACGCCCGGGATGGAACCGCGGTACGGCACATGCTTGAGGTCCACGCCGTTGTTCAAGCCCAGCAGCGCACCGATGAAGTGTGGCGTGGAGCCCGCTGCGGGTGAGCCGTAGTTCGCCTGCCCGGGGTTGGCCTTGGCCCAGGCCAGAAAGTCCTTCACCGTCTTGACGGAGGCAGGCACCAGCGGCCCCACAGCCAGACCATGGTGCATGACGGCACCGATGGACACCGGCACAAAGTCCTTGGCCGGGTCGTAGCTCAGGCGGCTGTAAATGTGCGGGTAAATGGACGTGCACGAAAACGGCGACAGCGTGAGCACGCTGCCATCGGCGGGCGCCCCCTTGAGCGACTCCAGCGCGATGCGGCCGCCCGCGCCGGGCTTGTTTTCCACCACCGCGGGGTTGCGGGTGTAGGGCGATCCCGCCAGCTTCTCGCCCACCCTGCGCGCCACGCTGTCGCCCGCGCTGCCTGCGGGAAAGCCGTAAAAGATCTTGATCTGGTCGATGGTCTGCGCCCAGGCGGCCAGCGGCGACAAGGCCCCCAGCGCAGAGGCGCAACCGACGTGGTGCATGAACTGGCGGCGGGTGTGCATCATCATGTGTCTCCTGTGGATGGAGCCGTCATTATTTTTTGACGCCCTTGCACATTCAGTCATCGCGATGACATTTGGACTCAGGGAATACGCGCACGCGCCTGTACATCACACAGTGGCGCAGGAGACACTCTCACCATGTTGGTCAAACTGGCGCCCCCTACCCTCACCGATCTGCTGCTGCACTCTGCCTGGTTCCCGGCCCTGGACAGCGCCGCCCAGCAGCGGGTGATGGACGATGTGCGCGAGGTCGAAGTGCCCCAGGGCGGCGAGCTGTGCCGGCGCGGCCATACCCCCGTGCACTGGTACGGCGCCATCGAGGGGCTGCTGAAGTGGACTGTGACCTCGGGGGATGGCCGCTCGGTCACGCTCGGCGGACTGTCGGCGGGAAGCTGGTTCGGCGAGGGCACCTTGCTGCGCGGCACGCCCCGCACGGCCGACGTGATCGCACTGCGCCCCAGCCGCGTTGCGCTGGTGCCGATGGAGACTTTTGAATGGCTGCACGCCACGCAGCGCAGCTTTGACCACTTTCTGCTGCGCCAGATCAACGAACGCATGCACTGGTTTCTGGGCAACTTTACGGCCCACCATTTGCTCGATACCGACAGCCAGGTGGCCCGCGCACTGGCAGGCCTGTTCCACCCCTGGCTGCACCCGGGCAGCGACACGCACCTGCAGGTGTCGCAGGAAGAAATTGCCAATCTCTCGGGCGTATCACGCCAGCGCTGCAACGCGGCGTTGAAGCGGCTGCAGGCCGCTGGCCTGTTGGAGATCGAATACGGCGGCATCACCGTGACCGACCTGGAAGGCCTGCGGCGCCAGGTGGAATAACCCCTTTTTTGGGCGTCGCTGGGTGCATGGGCTACCGCCCGTTACTGCACCATCTGCCGCTATGTGGGCGAGTGGTGCGCTTGGATGAAGGCGACCGCAGCGGCCATCACCGCACCAGGCTGGTCGCGGTGCGGAGAGTGCGCGCAGTCCGGCAATTCCAGCAGCCGGGTGCCTGGCACCCGCTGGGCAATGCCCCGGATCTGGGCCAGGGTGCCGTACTCGTCATCACAGCCCTGGATGGCCAGCACGGGGGCGCGGATCAGGGCGACCTCCGGCTCGATGTTCCACGCACGGAACGCCGGGTCCAGCCAGACGCGGTTCCAGCCCCAGAAGGCCGAATCCCCATCGTCGTGGTAACGCGCCAGCTTGTGGCGCAGATCGGTCTGTTCGTAAGCGTCCCGCGCGCGTTCGATGTTTTGCACCGTCACGTCTTCCACAAAGATGTGCGGCGCCATCACCACCAGCCCTTGCACACGCTGCGGCCAGCGGGCAGCCAGCAACAGGGAAATCGATGCGCCATCGCTGTGGCCAAAGAGCCAGGCGGCTTCCTGCACGCCCAGTGCATCGAGGAATGCGGGCACCACCTCGTGTGCCTGCTGGTGCATGAAGTCCACGCCCCACACCTCGTCCGCGCGCCGGGGTGTGGACCGGCCATAAGCAGGACGTGAGAACACCAGCCCCCGAAACCCACCCGCATCGCACAGCTGGCGCGGGAAGTCCTTCCACATCGCCACGGAGCCTAGGCCCTCGTGCAGGAACACCACCAAGGGGGCAGTGCTGCGCTCGGGGGCTATCCACTGGTACTCGATATGGACCGTGCGGTTGCGCCAGCGCACTGGCACATGCTCAGTGCGCCCCGCAGGGCTGGGTGCAACGTCGTTGGCACTCACGCCCGCTGCTCCCGCTCGCGCAGCCGAAATCGCTGGATCTTGCCGGTGGCCGTCTTGGGCAGCTCGGGCAAGAATTCGATCAGACGCGGGTACTTGTAGGGCGCCAGGCGTTCCTTCACAAAGGCCTTGAGTTCATCCGGTGTGACTGCCTGCCCGTCCTTGAGCACGACAAACGCCTTGGTCTTGGTCAGGCCATCAGCATCCTGCGTGCCGACCACGGCTGCCTCCAGCACGGAAGTGTGCTGCATCAACGTGGCCTCCACCTCGAAGGGGGACACGTAAATGCCGCTGACCTTGAGCATGTCGTCGCTGCGCCCGGCGTAGGTGTAGTAACCCTCGGCATCGCGCACATATTTGTCGCCGCTTTTGGTCCACGCGCCCTGGAATGTCTCGCGGGTCTTGGCGCGGTTGTTCCAGTACATCAGCGCAGCGCTGGGGCCCTGGATGTAGAGGTCGCCAATCTCGCCCTGCGCCACCTCGCTGCCGTCTTCGCCGCGCAGGGATATCTCGTACCCGGGCACCGGTTTGCCCGTGGTGCCGTAGCGCACATCGCCAGGGCGGTTGGAAAGGAAGATGTGCAGCATCTCTGTCGAGCCAATGCCATCGATGATGTCGCAGCCGAAATGGTCCTTGAAGCGCTGCGCGATCTCGGCCGGCAGCGCCTCGCCGGCAGACGAGCACATGCGCAGCGCCACCGCACTTCGGGAAGGCAGGCGGGGCGAGGCCAGCATGCCGGCAAAACCGGTGGGCGCCCCAAAGAACACCGTGGGCTGGTGGCGCGTCCAGCGCTCGAACGTGGCGTCTGGCGTGGGTCGCTCGGCCATCAGCACCACTGTAGCGCCGACTGACAAAGGGAAGGTCAGGCTGTTGCCCAGCCCATACGCAAAGTAGAGCTTGGCAGCCGAAAAGCACACATCCTTGTCGGTCAGACCCAGCACCGCCTTGCCATACAGCTCGGCCGTCCACCACAGGCTGCCCTGCGTGTGCACCGTGCCCTTGGGCTTGCCCGTGGAGCCCGAGGAATAAAGCCAGAACCCGGGCTCGTCCGGGCCGGTGCGGGCGGGCGCAGTCAGCGCGGGGGTGCTGGCGATGGCGGCCTGCATGTCCACCGCCCCCGCACCCAGCGGGCCTTGCGGCTGCGACACCACGCAAGCACGCACCTCATGGTGGGGTGCCAGGGCTAGCGCCTCGTCCAGCACCGGCAGCAATGCACCGGAGACCAGCGCCGCCTGCGCGCGGCAGTGCGTCAGCATGTAGGCGTAGTCGTCGGGCTTGAGCAGGGTGTTGACCGCCACAGGCACCACACCCGCGTAAAGGCAACCCAGAAACGCCACCGGCCAGTCGCTGGTGTCCAGCATCAGCAGCAGCACGCGCTCCTCGCGCCGCACGCCAGTGTTGGCCAGCACCGCCGCCAGCCGCCGTGCGCGGTCTTCCAGCGCGCTGTAGCTCAGGGTCCCCCGGTCGTCGATGTAGGCGATGCGGTCACCCCGCGTGCGGTTGAGAGCAAACAGATGCTCTGCAAAATTGAACTGTTCCGGAAGGCTGTTCATGGGGTGTCTCCGTCGCGATGGCGTTGTTTTTGTGGGTGGGTACGGGGGTCAGCAGCCCAGCGCAGCAAGCACTTCGGGGCTGGCCTGCACCGCACTGCGCTGGTGGTAGAAGTCCAGCGCCCGCAAGCCACCCAGCTCAGCACCACCACCAGCCCGGCCGGGCCCCCCATGCAGCGACATGGGCATGACATTGCCGTGGCCCGTGTGCGCAGTGGCCACTGCCGGCGTCACCACATGCACACGGCCATTGCTCGCAGCCAGCGCTACGGCGGCCTGGGCCAGGGCCTTGTCGTCGGAGCCATAGAGCGAGGTCACCAGCGAGCCCTGGCCACGCTGCGCAAGGGCCAGCGCATGGGGCAGGTCGTTATAGGGCAGCAAGGTGGCCACCGGTCCAAACACCTCCACGTCATGAACGATGGAGGCCTTGTCGGCATCGCGCGCGCCCAGCAGCACCGGGCCGACGCAGGCGGCCACTGCAGAGTCGGCATCGACCAGCGGCCGCGTTCGGCCGTCATACACAAGGTCGGTATGGGCCCCCAGGGCGGCAATGCCTGCCTGCACCCCATCGAACTGGGCGCGGCTGACCAGCGAGCCCATGCGCACTTCCGGGTTGCGGGGGTTGCCCACCACCACGCGGGCCAGCTGGGCGCTGACAGCCTCCGCCACCGCAGCGTACGACGCAGTGGGGACGAGGATGCGGCGGATCGCGGTGCACTTCTGGCCTGACTTGACGGTCATCTCACGAACGACTTCGCGCACCAGCAAGTCAAAGGCGGCGCCGCCCGGCTCTGCGTCGGGCATCAGTAGCGCGGCATTGAGGCTGTCCGCCTCGATGTTGGCGCGCACCGAACGCTGCGCCACCGCCGGATGCGCGCGGACAACGCCCGCCGTCTCGGCAGAGCCGGTGAACGACACCACATCAAAGGGTTGCAGCGCATCCATCAGGCCCGCCGAGCTTCCCGCGATGATCGACAGCGCGCCGGCGGGCAACACCCCCGCGTTCACCACGTCCTGCACCATGCGCTGGGTCAGCCACGCCGTGGATGTGCCGGGCTTGACGATGACCGGCATGCCCGACAACAAGGCGGGCGCGGCTTTTTCCCACAGGCCCCAAGCAGGAAAGTTGAATGCGTTGATGCACAGCGCCACCCCTGGCCTCGGCACCTGCAGGTGCTGCGACTGAAAGACCGGTTCCTTGCCCAGCCTGACGGCATTCCCGTCATGCAGCACGCGCACATCGCCCAGCGCCTCACCCCATTTGGCGTATTGGCCGAGCGTGAAGATGCCGCCGTCGATGTCCACCGCAGAGTCCGTCTTGACGGTGCCGGAATTGGCGGTGGCGATGTCGTAATAGCTGTCGCGGTGCGCCTGCAGCACCTTGGCGACCGCGCCGAGCATGGCGGCCCGCTCACGATAGGTGGCAGCGCATAGCGCAGCTCCCCCCTGTTCGCGGGCAAACGCAAAGGCCTCGGGCAGATTCAACCCCGTGGCGTCCACCCGCACCAGGGCGGTGCCCAGCACAGGATCGCGCAGCTCGGTGCCGGGCCCTGTTCCGTGTTGCCAGCGGCCGGCAACGTGGTTGGCGAGCAATTCAATCATGCAGTCGTTCTTTCAGAGCAAGAGGGTCCATGGGGGGAGCAGCGCAGGCGCCAGCCCTAGCGTGTGAACTGGATCTGCCCCTCGGGCAACAGGTACAAAACCAGCGCCCTGCCGTGCGCCACCGTAGGGTGGTGGGCACTGCCGGGCGGGTAGACGCACCAGCCGGCAGGGTGGCCGTCAAACAACGCCTCCCCCTCCAGTGGCATGATCAAATCGATTTCGCCCTGCGGGTGGGTGTGGTGGGGGCCAGCAATGTTTTGCATGTCCACCACGTCCACAGAAAACCGGTGCAAGGCATCTTCGGGCTTGAACACACGGCCATAGCGGATGCCGCCGCCTTCGCGTTCACACAGCCAGCCTTCGCGTGCGCCCTGAATGCACGCCTCCCGCAAGCGCTGGTAGGTCGCACTGGTGGGGCCGTGCATGGTGTTCAGCCATTGCGCCAGAGCGGCATCCAGGGGTTTGCCAGCGAGCTGGGCGGTCAGATCAACCAAGGCTTCGTGAAATGCAGTTTTGTCGGACATGGGCAGTGGGTGCAGCTAGAGTCGGGGCCCAATCTGCACCGTTTTTGATCCACCGCCTTGCGCGCATCCAAAACATGCAGTATTTTGCCAATTGATGAACCATAGTTACCTCAAAGATCCATGTCAAGCACTATAATGCATGAATGGCGTTTTCCCTGAGAAGACCAGGGCGCTCCATGAAAAGGATGGGTATGAATGAAATAGAAACGGCGGGGCTGCTCGCACCCGCCTCCGCGCAGGAGGGTGCGCAGTCATCGGCCGAGGAGCCCAAGAACCCTCTTCTGGTGTCGCTGGGCGAGCGCGTTCGCAATCTGCGTGCACAGCGGGGCCTGACCCGCAAGGCGGTAGCGGTGGCCGCCGACGTGTCGGAGCGCCACCTGGCCAACCTGGAGTACGGCACGGGCAACGCCTCCATCCTGGTGCTGCAGCAGGTGGCCCATGCGCTGCACTGCTCGCTGGCGGAGCTCGTGGGCGATTTCACGACGCAATCGCCCGAATGGCTGCTGATCCGCGAACTGCTGGAACACCGCAGCGAGCCCGAACTGCGGCGTGCCCGCCTGGCGTTGCACGAGCTGCTGAGTGGGGGGCACAACGACGCAGCAAGGCACCGCCGCATTGCGCTGGTGGGTCTGCGGGGGGCGGGCAAATCCACCCTGGGGCCGCTGCTGGCGCGCGAGCTGGATGTTCCCTTCATTGAACTGAGCCGCGCCATCGAGGCCCTCGCCGGGTGCAGCGTGCGCGAAATCCACGACCTGTACGGCACCACCGCCTACCGCCGCTACGAGCGCAGGGCACTGGAAGAGACCATCCAAATCCACAGCGAGGTGGTCATTGCCACGCCGGGTGGCATTGTGTCGGACCCCGCCACTTTCAACGAGCTGCTGGCCCACTGCACCACCGTGTGGTTACGGGCCGCGCCCGAGGAACACATGGGGCGGGTGGTGGCACAGGGCGACATGCGCCCGATGGCCGCCAGCAAGGAGGCCATGGACGACCTCAAGCGCATCCTGGACGGGCGCGCTGCTTTCTATTCCAAGGCCGAAATCACGGTGGATACCTCCGGCCAGACCCCCGAGCAGAGCCTGCAGACCTTGAGTGCCAGCGTGCGCAAGGCCATGGCCCGCGTGGCGTAAAAACCTGCACCCGGTCTGAACGGCTGCAGCCCGGACATCGGCGCCGCAGCACCCACGCCCATCCCGGCACAGCGCCCGCCACCACGGCGGCCTCTGCAGCTCGCCTCCTCCCCGATCACCCCCTGCGCAGCCCTCAGCAGCGCTGCCTGTCTACCAGAATGCCATCGGCAAAAAAATGCATTGACACACCGAACAACATGCATGATGATGCACATCAACAGCGAAATACAAGCACTATATTGCATTAATTCTCCGCGGAGACCCCATGGCAGACCTCACCCACGTTCCCGAACGCGTTGACTACCGCACTGATCCCACGCAGTACCGCCACTGGACCTTGTCGGTCGAGGGTGCCATTGCGCGGCTGTCCCTTGACATTGCGGAGGACGGCGGGATCCGTCCTGGCTACAAGCTCAAGCTCAACAGCTACGACCTGGGGGTGGACATTGAGCTGCATGACGCGCTCAACCGCATCCGCTTCGAGCACCCCAACGTGCGCAGCGTCATCGTCACCAGTGGCAAGGACCGTATCTTTTGCTCGGGCGCCAACATCTTCATGCTGGGTGTGTCCAGCCATGCCTGGAAGGTCAACTTCTGCAAGTTCACCAACGAGACGCGCAACGGCATTGAAGACTCCTCCAAACACTCGGGCCTCAAGTTCATTGCGGCAGTGAATGGCGCCTGCGCGGGCGGTGGCTATGAGTTGGCACTGGCGTGCGATGAAATCATCCTGGTCGATGACCGGTCGTCTGCCGTGTCGCTGCCCGAAGTGCCTTTGCTGGGCGTGTTGCCCGGCACCGGTGGGCTGACACGGGTCACGGACAAGCGCCACGTGCGGCACGATCTGGCCGACATCTTCTGCACCAGCGTGGAGGGTGTGCGTGGCCAGCGCGCGATGGACTGGCGCCTGGTGGACTGTATCGCCAAGCCCGCACAATTTGCCGCCACGGTGCAAGAGCGCGCCGCCGCCCATGCACAGACCAGCACCCGCCCCGGCAGCGCACAAGGCATTGCCCTGCCACGCGTGGAGCGGCAGGACCATGCCGACGGCATGCGCTACCAGCACGTGACGGTGGACATCGACCGCGCACGGCGCACGGCCACGCTGTGTATCCGCGCCCCCGAGGGAGCGCAGCCCGCAGACACGGCAGCCATTGAAGCAGCGGGCGCCGCCTGGTGGCCACTGGCACTGGCCCGCGAGCTGGACGACGCCATCCTGAACCTGCGCACCAACGAACTGGACATTGGCACCTGGCTGCTGAAGACCGAAGGGGATGCGCAGGCGGTGCTGGCCAGCGATGCCATCTTGCTCGCGCATCAGGACCACTGGCTGGCGCGCGAGACCATCGGTGCGCTGCGACGCACGTTTGCCCGTCTGGATGTGTCCTCACGCAGCCTCTTCGCGCTGATCGAGACGGGATCGGCTTTTGCCGGCACCCTCGCAGAACTGGCCTTAGCGGCAGACCGCACCTACATGCTGGCCCTGCCCGACGCGCCAGAGCAGGCCCCAACGCTCACCCTGAACGCATTCAACTTTGGCCTGCTGCCCATGGTGAATGACCAAAGCCGCTTGCAGCGCCGCTTCTATGAAGAGGCGGGCCCGCTGGAAGCGGTCCGCGCTGCCGCGGGCCGGCCGCTGGACGCAGACAGCGCACTGGCGCTGGGCCTGGTCACGGCAGCCCCCGACGACATCGACTGGGCCGACGAAATCCGTATCGCCATTGAAGAACGCGCCGCCATGTCGCCCGATGCGCTGACCGGCCTGGAGGCCAACCTGCGCTTTGCCAGCAGGGAGAACATGAACACCCGCATCTTCGGGCGCCTGACCGCGTGGCAGAACTGGATCTTCAACCGCCCCAACGCCGTGGGCGAGAAGGGCGCGCTCAAGGTTTACGGCACCGGCCAGAAGGCCGGGTTTGACCAGACGCGCGTCTGACCCCCTGCCCTGCATTCGATTTCCATCCAGAGGAGCACCCCATGAGCAGCATCAACTACAGCGAGAAGATTCCCAACAACGTGAACCTGGGCGAAGACCGCACGTTGCAGCGCGCGCTAGAAGGCTGGCAGCCCAACTTCATCAACTGGTGGGACGACGTGGGTCCCGAGGGCTCCACCAACCATGAGGTCTATCTGCGCACCGCCGTGAGCGTGGACCCGAACGGCTGGGCCCAGTTCGGCCACGTAAAGATGCGCGACTACCGCTGGGGCATCTTTTTGAATCCGGGCGATAACAACCGAGAGATCCACTTTGGCGACCACAAGGGCGAAAGAGCCTGGCAGGACGTGCCCGGCGAGCACCGAGCCAACCTTCGCCGCATCATCGTGACCCAGGGAGACACGGAGCCCGCATCGGTCGAGCAGCAGCGCCACCTGGGTCTGACGGCGCCCAGCATGTACGACCTGCGCAACCTGTTCCAGATCAATGTGGAAGAGGGCCGCCACCTGTGGGCCATGGTGTACCTGCTGCACAAGCACTTCGGCCGCGACGGCCGCGAGGAAGCCGAAGCGCTGCTGCAGCGCCAGTCCGGCGACGAAAACAACCCGCGCATCCTGGGCGCGTTCAATGAAAAGACGCCGGATTGGCTGGCGTTTTTCATGTTCACCTACTTCACTGACCGTGACGGCAAGTTCCAGCTCTCGGCCCTGGCAGAGAGCGCTTTTGATCCGCTGGCGCGCACCACCAAGTTCATGCTGACCGAAGAGGCCCACCACATGTTTGTGGGCGAAAGCGGCATCTCGCGCGTGCTATCGCGCACCGCACAGGTGATGAACGACCTCAAGACCGACGACCCTGCCAAGGTGCGTGCTGCTGGCGCCATCGACCTGCCCACCGTCCAGCGCTACCTCAACTTCCACTACAGCGTGACCATCGACCTGTTCGGCGCTGACCAGTCGAGCAACGCCGCCACGTTCTACAGCTCGGGCCTCAAGGGTCGCTACGAAGAAGGAAAACGCACGGACGATCATGTGCTCAAGGGCCAGACCTACAAGGTGCTGGAGGTCAAGGACGGACAGCTGCTGGAAAAAGAAGTGCCCATGCTCAACGCGCTGAACGAAGTGCTGCGCGACGACTTCATCAAGGACTCCATGGCGGGCGTGGGCCGGTGGAACAAGGTGCTGGAGAAGGCGGGAGTCCCCACCCGCCTGGTGGTCCCCCACAAGGCCTTCAATCGCCAGATCGGCGCGCTGGCGGGCATCAAGATGTCGCCCGACGGCCGCGTGGTGAGCGAGGCAGAATGGATCGCACGCAAGGCCGAATGGCTGCCCACGCCCGAAGACTTCGCGTTTGTGGCGTCGTTGATGGGCCGTGTGGTCGAGCCGGGCAAGTTCGCCGGCTGGATCGCGCCCCCCGTCATGGGCATCAACCGCCAGCCGGTGGATTTTGAGTACGTGCGTTTTAATTGATCGCCGCTGAGTTGCCCGTGCCGCATTCGCCATCCCTGGCAAGACGGCGCGAGCGGCACGGCGAGTCGGGCTCTGCGTTGTGGCACACCGAATGCTTCCACTGTATGCAAGGTCCCAGCACCGGTAGCCGGATATTGCTCGAAGAATGAATATGGACACCCACACGCTGATCGACAACGGCATCCTGAAGCAGCATCTGATCGACCCGGAGATCTGCATTCGCTGCAACACCTGCGAGGCCACCTGTCCGGTCAACGCGATCACGCACGACGACAACAACTACGTGGTGCGAGCCGATGTGTGCAACGGCTGCATGGCCTGCATCTCGCCCTGCCCCACGGGTTCCATCGACAACTGGCGTGCGGTGCCAGTGGCCCGTGCCTACACCGTTGAGGAACAGTTCAGCTGGGAAGAACTGCCGGGCGAGCTTGCTCCCCATGAACTGGTCGCAGCAGGCGGAGAGCCCTCCACAGAGGTAACGGCGCTGCAGCAAGCCCCCGAAGCGCCTGCTGAGCCGGGCACGCAGGTGTTTCGCTCCGCACAGTACGGAGCCACGGTACCGCCCTGGTCCGCAGCCCATCCCTACACCAATCTTTTTCCGCCCAAGAACCCGACCACGGCCACCGTGGTCGGGAACTTCAATTGCACCGAGGCGGGTTTTGAGAGCGAGACCCACCATGTGGTGCTCGACTTCGGCAGCATGCCGTTCCCCGTACTGGAAGGGCAATCGATCGGCATCATCCCGCCGGGCGCCGATGCGCTGGGCAAACCGCACCACGCGCGCCAATACTCGGTGGCCAGCCCACGCAACGGCGAACGCCCCGGCTACAACAACCTGGCGCTGACCGTGAAGCGCGTGACCGTGGACCACGATGGCAACCCTGTGCGAGGCGTTGCCTCCAACTACGTTTGCGATCTGAAGGTGGGCGACAAGGTGCAGGTGGTGGGGCCGTTCGGCAGCAGCTTCCTCATGCCCAACCATCCGCGATCGCACATCGTGATGATCTGCACCGGCACCGGCAGCGCTCCCATGCGCGCCATGACCGAGTGGCGACGCAGGCTGCGCAACAGCGGCAAGTTTGAGGGCGGCAAGCTCCTGCTGTTCTTCGGCGCACGCACGCAGCAGGAACTGCCCTACTTCGGCCCCCTGCAAAGCCTGCCCAAGGATTTCATCGACATCAACCTGGCTTTCTCCCGCACGCCCGGGCAGCCCAAGCGCTATGTGCAAGACCTGATGCGCGAGCGCGCCGCCGACCTGCTGGCCCTGCTGCGCGATGACAACAGCCACTTCTACGTCTGCGGACTCAAGGGCATGGAAGAAGGCGTGGTGATGGCGCTGCGTGACATCGCCCAGGAGGCGGGGCTGAGCTGGGACGCTCTGGGTGGGACGCTTCAACGCGAAGGGCGACTGCATCTGGAGACGTACTGAGGCGGGAATGGCATCGGCCTGATGCCAAACTCAAGCCATGGCGCCCCCCCAAAAAGGCCCATTGGCCGGGCCTCGGGGCGCTGCATGGAGCACTTTCCCTTGTGTAACAGCTGCAACGCCGGAGGCTGACCGGCAGACTGGTCTGTCGTTCCTGCGAAAATAGCAGGCTTTGCCTTCGGGAGGACTCCTTCCCCCGATGCACGCGCCGCCGGACCGTCCCGCTCGGCCGTGCCCACCCAGTGCACAGCCTTCACGGGATGACCCAACACCACCGACTCAACAGCTCACGCCTCGTGGTCCTGCTCCAGCAATGGACGCGGGAAGCCAGCGAGCGGGCCGCGCCTCCGCTACCAGCAGCCAAGCCCCCCGATGTGGCAGAGCAGCTGAGCCTATGGCTGGGGACCGTGGACGCCGTCCAGCTCAGCCGGGCGCTGCACGCGATCGAGAACCTGCCATCGCAGGCGGCCACTGCACAGCACCCGGCAATGGCGCTGAACATGACGGTACTCGCCGGCCTGGTAGCGAAGGTTCGGGCCGACCTCGAAGTGCAGCTGGCCACGAGGCCCACTGCACCCAAGCCACTGCGGGCCCGGGCGGACAACACCCCCGTGGAACTGCCCGACCCGAGGGTGGACACGGATTTCGCCACCCACGCGCCACGCTATCTGGACCTGCAAAAGCAGATGGAGCTGCGGCTGCAGCCCCTGCGGGCACAGTTGCGCCAGGCGATCGCACAAGGCGCCCCCAGATTGCGCCAGGTGGCGGCGCTGGACGCTGTGATGGAGCGCATGTTGGCACCGCGTGAACAACGGCTGTGGGCCTTGCTACCCGCGCACCTGGAGCGCCGTATGGCGCACCGCCACCGGCAACACCAGCACAGGCTGACCACCCAAGGGTTGGCCGATGAGCCTGCGCGCTGGCGGCAGGCCGGAGGCTGGCTGTGGGCCTTCGAGCGCGACATGCAGGCCCTACTTGCCGCAGAGCTGCAAACGCGCATGGAACCGATCACGGGACTGCTGGAAGCAGCCCAGAACGACACAACAGGACAACAGGAATGAACAAGAGTGTGATGACCGCCATCTTCGCTGCGGGCCTTGCAGCCGCTGGCTGGGTGGGCTGGGGTTTTGTGGGCCACAGCCCGCTGGCACTGGCAATGACGGTGATGATCGCCGCCACCTACCTGCTGGGAGCCTGGGAGCTGATGCGCTATCGCGCGGCCACCGCCTCGCTGACGCTTGCGCTAGAGGCCCATCAAGAGCACCCTGCCCTGGATGCCTGGCTGGAAAGCCTGGACCCCGCACTGCGCCACCCGGTTCGCCAACGTATCGAAGGGGAGCGTGTAGCCCTGCCTGGACCTGCACTCACGCCTTACCTGGTGGGGCTGCTGGTCATGCTGGGCATGCTGGGCACCTTCTTGGGCATGGTGGTGACATTCCACGGCGCCGTGTTTGCCCTGGAGGCATCAGGCAACCTGGAATCCATCCGCAATGCACTGGCTGCGCCCATCAAGGGGCTGGGTCTGTCGTTCGGCACGTCCGTCGCGGGGGTCGCCACATCGGCCGCACTGGGCCTGTTGTCCGCCCTGAGCCGCCGGGAGAGGCTGCATGCGGTGCGCCAGCTGGATGCGCGCATCCCCACGTTGTTCCGTGCCTTCTCGTCCGCCCAACGGCGTGAGGACACCTTGCTGGCCCTGCAAGCGCAGGCCCAGGCCCTGCCGCTGATTGCCGATCGCCTGCAAGCCATGATGGAAGGACTGGAGAGCCGCCACAGCCAGCTCAACGACCAGCTGCTGGCGCAACAGCAGGGGTTTCATCAAGAGGCCTCTGCCGCCTACACCCAATTGGCGCAGGCCGTGGGCGCATCGCTGCAAGACAGCCTGAGCACCAGTGCCCAGCAGGCCACTGCCGCCATGCGCCCGGTGGTGGAACAGGCCATGGCGACGCTGGCACAAGAGTCCCAGCGCACCCACGAGCGGCTGCGAGAACACACCAGTCAGCAGCTGCAAAACCTCAGCGCGCAATGGGAGGGCACCGCACGCAAGGTGGCCGACACCTGGGCCCAGGCGCTCGACCAGCAGACGAGCACGCAGGGCACGCTGATCACCCAGTTTGAGGTTGTAGTGCAAAAGCTCACGCAGACTTTCGACGAACGATCGAAAACGCTGGTGGACTCCCTGCACGTATCGGCTGCACAGCAACAGGCTGCCCAGGCGGAGTCCGACCAGCGGCGACTGCAAGGCTGGGAGCACTCCATGCAGGACATGGCTCGCAACCTGGCCAGCGAATGGCATCAAGCGGGCAACCAGACGCTGGCCCAGCAGCAGGAGGTGGGCCAGGCCTTGGAGCGCACCGCACAGCAGATGGACCGGCAATTGCAAGCCACCACCCAGGCATTTGCACAACAGGCCGAAGCCCTGGTCACCACACTGCAGGCGACGGTAGCCGAAGCCCACGGTGCGCAGCGCGCTGCGGATACGCAGCGGCTCGCCGACTGGACGCAGTCCATGCACCAGATGGCCCAGAAACTCAGCGGCGAATGGCAAAGCGCGGGGGCACAAACTGCCGAACAGCACCAGACAACCGGCGCGGCACTAGCCCAAGCAGCCCAGCAGCTGGAGCATCGCCTGCAGTCAGCCAACAACGCATTTGAAGAACGCTCCGAGGCCTTGCTGGCTGCATTGCAAAGCACCGTCACCGATGCTCAGCAGGCGCAGCGCGACGCCGATGCGCAACGGCTGGCAGGCTGGAGCCAGTCCCTGGAGAGACTGGCCCACACGCTCAGCGCTGAATGGCAGCGCGCAGCCACACAGACCGTGGAACAACAGCGCGCCCTGATGCAGACCCTGGAAGACACCGCCACGCAAGTGAGTCTGCGACTGAACGCCCAGGTGGACCGTACATTGGGCAGCGCCACCGCGCTGATGGAGCAATCCGACGCCCTGCTGCGCACACGCATCGACAACGAAGCGCAATGGGTGCAAGCCCAGGGTCAGCGCATGGATGCGCTGACCCTGGTGTGGCGCGAGGAACTGACCACCCTGCGCGATGCAGAAGCCGCGCGCGGACAGGCGGCAGTGGACCGCCTGGATACTCTGCAAGCCGCCGTGGCAGAGCACCTGGCCACCCTGGGCGCTGCGCTGGAAGCACCCCTCACGCGCCTGCTGCAGACCGCCTCCGACGTGCCGCAAGCGGCGGCCGAAGTCATTACCCAGTTGCGACAGGAAATGACACGCCTGGGCGAACGCGACAACCTCGCGCTGGCCGAGCGCACGGCCATGACACAGCAGCTGGGCAGCCTGCTGCAATCCGTGAACGAAGCCGCTGTGCAGCAGCGCGCGGCCATTGACGCACTGGTGGGTTCCGCCGCCAAGGTGCTCGAACAGGCGGGCCAGCAGTTTGCACAGGCCCTGGGCGCACAGGCGGGCAAGGTGGACGAAGTGGCAGCGCAGGTCGCGGCCAGCGCCATCGAGTTGTCCAGCCTGGGGGAATCCTTCCAGCACGGCGTCGGCTTGTTCAGCGCCAGCAACGAGAAGCTCGTGGAGAGCCTGCAAGGCATGGAGGACGCCCTTCGCGAGTCCATGGGCCGCAGCGACGAACAGCTGGCGTACTACGTGGCGCAGGCCCGCGAGGTGATTGACCTGAGCATCAGCGCACAACAAGGCATCGTGGAAGACCTGCGTCGACTGCATGGCAAGGCCACGGCAGAACAAGGGGTGCCCGCGTGACCGGCGTGGACGACACCCTGGATGATGCTACCGACCAGACGGCACCGGTGTGGGCCGTCTTCGGCGATCTGATGGCGGGGCTGCTGGGTGCGTTTGTACTGATCCTCGTGGGCGTGCTGGTGGTGCAGATCGACCTGGTGGCCAGCCTGCAGCAGGAAGTGCAAAAGCGCCAGATGGAAGAGCAGCGGCGCATGGCGCTTGAGAAGGCCCTGGCCATTCCGCTGGCCAGCGGGCGCGTGACGGTGAACAACGGGCGCATTGGTATCAGCGGCAGCGTGCTGTTTGCCACCGGTTCGGACGAACTGCGTGCCGAGGGACGGCAACTGCTCAAGAGTCTGGTTCAGCCGTTGGGGATTTACTTGCGGGAGCGCGACGAAATGCTGATGGTCAGCGGCTTCACCGACAACACCGCGCTGCTGCGCGGCAGCCAGAAGCGTTTTGCGGACAACCTGGAGCTGTCAGCCCAGCGTGCACTCACCGTGACCCGGGCTCTGATTGACGAAGGCATGCCATCGTCCCAGGTGTTCGCCGCAGCCTTTGGCGCCGAACAACCCGTGGCTGACAACAGCGACGAAAAAGGCCGTGCACAAAACCGCCGGGTGGAGATGGCCCCAGTACCCAAGGCCGCCAACACCCGGTCCACCGAGTCTCCCCGCGCACCATGACAGATCCCCGTCTGGAGGCATTGCGTGCAGTGGGCGCGCACCACAACGACCCCGCGCGTTTTCACTACCTGGAGATCCTGGCGCGCCGCCTGCCTGGCCAATCAGCGGCCGTGCAGCGGCTGTTGGCGCACAAGCTCGATACGGCGCTGGCGAGCTACCCCGAAAACCCGCCCCACACAACTCCATCTCAGGACAACCAACGCCCCGCCCCTGCAGCATCTGCGCTGGCACAACTGAACCAAACCCTGGGAACCCCTCGGCGCAGCATCGCCAGGGACGACCCCTTTGCGATGGACAGCGCTCCATTGCCCGCGCTCAAAAGCGTGCGCCATTTCAGCGAGGTCTGGTCGCACATCGCCGCCGAGCAGCAGGTGGTGCAGGCCCTGCACAGGGGGCCTGAGAACGCCGGGCCACTCAACGCCCACAAGCTGATGCTGCGCTCACTGAACCTGATGCGCTCCCTGTCCCCCGACTATCTGCGCCATTTCATGGCGCAAATGGACACCTTACTGTGGCTGGATCAGGCAAGCACCCGAGCCACAAGCCCCGCTCCGCGTTCGGTGCGCAAGACACGCAACAAGCCATAGACCGATAGATCCGCAGGCCTGCAACCAGAGCACAAGCCACTGCTGTGTAGTCCCCGGCCCAACGCCCGGGGCGAGGGAAACCGGCGCTTCGGCGCCTCCAACCGCTGACGCGAAACGTCACAGTACGTGGCCCAGCCATTGTTTTCAAAACTGGAACAGTTAGTTTGCGACTGGGTGGTTTTTCCCTGAACACCATCGGCGTACAGTTCATCCCATCGATGAGCCGAACCCGCAAGGCGACTCACCGAACCCGGTTCAGGAATGGTTTTTGACCCGGCTTTTTTGAGACGCTTTTTTAGCTTTTAAGGATTTTCATCATGAACAAGACCGCCCGTTTCCTCTCCGTCGCCGCTGTTGCCGCTTTCGCCGCCTTTGGCGCCCATGCTGACGAAGCCGATGGCTCCCAATTTGCCCTGAAGTTCGATACGAACCGCACCCGCGCTGAAGTGGCTGCCGAGGCCGTCACCGAAGCCCGTACCCACAGCATGGAACCCGCTGGCTCCCGTGTGGTGACCTACAAGTCCACCGCCGACCGTGCTGCCGTACGTGCCCAGGCTGCCGAAGCTGTGCGCACCGGCCAGATCCCTTCGGGTGAATTCAGCGCCATGTAATTTGGCAGACCAACTGCTGAGATTGGTTTGAAGCAGTTGCGGGACTTCCCATGGTGGTGGCACTTCGCGCGGTGCGAGTGCCGCTGCTATGGGGAGTGTTTTAGACAAGCACTCACTCCCGCACTGATCAAGCAAACGGGGCTCCCATTGGGAGCCCTTTTTGCTGCGTGCGAACACAAGCAAAACGTCGTACGCCTGTTGCATCTCCAAGCCGAAAGCCTCTGCGTCATCGCGAAAAACGAGCGCTCGCTACGCGGTCCCGGCCTTCAATGCCGCGCGTCGTTCCGCAAACTGCGCAGCCCACTCGGATACCGGCATAAAGCTGGGGTCCGAACGCACCACACGCTCCGTCTGGGCCCAGATGGCTTCGTCATCCAGATCCAGGTCCAAAGGATCACCGTGGGGCTGGCTCACGTACCAAGGAGTGTCCAGATAAACCTCCACCGTGTTGTCTTCCGGGTCCATGCAGTAGATGGATATCGCATTCCCGTGGTTAAGCCCGCGCATCTTCGACGCGCCCAGTGCCAAGGCGCGGCGACGCGCCTCACGCAGATGATCAATGGTCTGGACCTTGAACGACAGCTGCATCACGGTGCTCGGGGCATCTTCACCCCGCCCTCCAGCCAGCACCAACTGGTGGTGCTGATCACCACGCCCGCTCAGAAACACGATCTCGAAGCGAAAGGTCACGCCCTCGCCACGATCCGTCTCCTGCATGTCGAACACTCCGGTATAGAAAGCCTTCATCACCTCCAGGTCACGGCAAAAAATGCCACAGTGAGCGAGATTGGCGGTATAGGGTGGGTTCACGTTGCGAGACTCCATGGGTTCAGGGAATGAGGACCAGCTTGCCCAGCGTGCCGCCGGTGTCCAACAGCTCGTGGGCCTGACGAACCTCTTCCAGTGGCATGCGCATGGCACGCGGTGCACGCACCTGGCCACTCGCCATGAGCGCAATGGCTTGCTCCATCAAGCCGCGGCGCTGGGCCACATCGGCATCCACTGCATGAATGGAGAAGGTGCGTATCGCCAGACTCTTGGCGAGCAGTTTGCGAAGCTCATCGAACACATCACTCGATGGTGGGCCTGCAAGGATGTTGTACGACACCGCCATGCCTGAGGGGGCCAGCGACCGCAGACAGGCGATAAACAGTGCCGCCCCCACATGATCAAAAGCGAGGTCAACGCCACGCCCCCCAGTGAGCTCCATGACGCGTTGCGGCAGGGCCTGCACGTCGCCATCAACAAGATCGCTAACTCCGTTTTCCAAGGCGAACTGGCGTTTTTCCGGGGTTGATGCAGTACCGATGACGCGCATGCCTCGCGAGCGCGCCACCTGTGCCAGCGCGGTGGCAACCCCACCTGCTGCACCGGGAATCAGGATCGCTTTAGCGGGCAGATTGCCGTTGCTGGCCAGTAGCGCCAGTGCGAGCTGGAAGTTACCGAGACTCACCGCGTCCTCGAACGCAATGCTCTCAGGCAGCACAAATGGCACAACTTCGGGCACGCAGATCGCCTGCACGTAGCAGCCCCCGCGCTGTGGCAACTCTCGTGCACTGACCAGTACGCGGTCACCCACAGACAGGCGGGTGACGCCCTCACCGATGGCGTCGACGATTCCGGACAGCTCATTGCCGGGCACCGCGGGCAGTGGGGGCATCCATTTGTAAGTACCGTTGCGAATCAGAACGTCCGGCCCACCTGCGCCTATGGCATGAGCCCGGACGCGTACCTGGCCCGGTCCGGGATGAGGTACAGGGATGTCCACCAAAGACAGAACCTCCGGACCACCCGTGACCTGGAGCTGCACGGCCTTCATCGTGCCAGTGGAAGAAGTCGCCATGTCTAACCTCAGCGCTGGCCGTCGTGTACAGACACCTGCTCGCGCGTCAGGCCGCCCAGGCGCGAGTGGACGCGTCCGCCATCGGCCATCACCAGTGCGAAAAGGATTTCGTCGGGGCGGGGCGCGTCCTGAATCCCCACCTCGGCACTGTTGAAATGGCTGCGGACATAGGCCGCATGGATGTAGTGCAGTGGCACCATCAAGCGGTAGCCCGTAGCGGCCACGGCCTTCGCCGACGGCACGATGGCTTTGGGTTCACCCAGCACTTGTCGCATTGCCCAGCCCCCCGCTTCATGCCAGACGGCGCCATGCTCCAACTCGCCATTCACGCCGACGATGGCTGCCTTGCTATAGGCCTGTACTTTTTCCTTGCCCAGCGTAGCCACCAGCTCTTCAGCGAGCATCGTACCGAGGGTGCGCAGCTCGGCCATGAAGGGCAGCAGATCTGGCTCATAGCGGCCAGCGTAAGGATTGCGAATCACAGCGCAAGCAGAGGCGATGCGCAGCGGCGTGTCTACCGGTGGCCCGCCCTCGTGGTACACCGTTTCAATGGTCAGGCTGCGTTTGCGGATAGCGATCAAGTTCATTCAAAAGTCCTTCGACAAGGTGATTGGAGTCATTGTTTGGGAATCTTGGCATCAGCCACTACCTGCTGCCATTTTTCGATCTCGTGGCTCACCATGACCTTCATTTCCTCTGGCGTGCTGCCACGCGCTTCGCCGCCCATGTCCTCCAGACGCTGCCGTACTGCAGGCGCCTGTAGCGCACGAAGCACCTCCGCATTGAGGCGATCAACGATCGGTCGGGGTGTTCCTGCGGGCGCCAGAAGGCCGGCCCACGAGCGCACGTCATAGCCCGTCACACCTTGCTCCACGACGGTGGGAACGTTTGGCAGGCCTGCCCACCGTTGGGGGCCGGTGGTTGCGATGGCGCGCAGCTTCCCCGCCTGGATGTTGGTCAATACCGCGGTCGGCGGAGCGATGATGAATGGCACATCGCCTGCCAGCAGCGCCGTGATCGATGCAGCATCGCCCCGATAAGGAACGTGCAAAAGATTGACTCGAGCCATCTTGGCCAGCAGCTCGCCCGCCAGATGGTGGGTTGAGCCCACGCCCGCAGTCCCGTAGCCAACCGATCCCGGTGTGGCCTGCGCGTTTGCGATGACTTCACGCAGGCTCTGGACTTTCGAATTGGCGTTGACAACCACCAGGAACGGAAAGAAGGTGATCGTGGAAACCATCTCGAAGTCCGCAACTGACTTGTAGGGGAGCGTGTTGTAGAGAGCGCCCGCCACCGCATGCCCCCCGGTGGCGAGCAGCAACGTGTATCCGTCGGGCTTTGCCCGCGCTACCGTGGTGGCGGCGATGGTGCCGCCAGCTCCAGACTGTGCCTCCACCACCACAGCCTGGCCCAAGGCTTTGGCCATCTCTGCGCCCACAGCGCGGGCGATGGCGTCCGCATTTCCACCAGGAGCGAACCCCTGATAGAGCTTGATCGCTCGCTCGGGATAGGCTTGGGCCAGGGCCGGCAGCGCCGGCCACCCAAGAGCGGCCGCGCTGCAGGCGGCCAGGACGTGTCTTCTTTGCATGGTGTTTGTCTCCGTGGGCGGCGGCCGCATGGGGCCTTGCTCTACCCTTGCAGGGTCTGGATGGAAGATCGAACGGGTAAATAGCGCCAGACGATGGTCAGCCCTGCGCAACCACTGGATTGCGCAGCACGCCGATGGCTTCAATCTCCACTTCCACGACGTCGCCAGGTTTCATGAACTGCGGCGGCTTCTTGCTCCAGCCCACGCCGGCAGGAGTGCCAGTGATGATCACGTCACCGGGGACCAACGTAAAAATGGTTGAGGCATACGCAATCAGGCGGGGGATCGAAAAAATCATGTGCCCTGTATGGCTGGACTGCACCACAACGCCGTTCAGACGCGTCTCCAGCTTGAGTTCGCGACCAGGCGCGATCTCGTCTGCAGTCACCATCCAGGGACCGAAAGCACCCGTGGATTCGAAGTTTTTGCCGGAGGCGATCTGCTTGGCATGGAACTGCCACTCTCGCACGCTGGCATCGTTGTAGCAGCTATAGCCTGCAATGTGCGCCCAGGCGTCCGCCTCGCTGATGTCACGACCTTCCTTGCCAATCACTACGGCCAGCTCGCCTTCCCAATCCAGCGACTCCGAAACATGGGGGCGGACGATCGGCCCTTGATGTGGTGTCTGTGAACGCCACACGCGCAAGAAGATCGGCGGCTGCTCGGACAGCTCGCGCTGCATGCCAGCAGCGAGCACCTCCTGGTGGTGATCCATGTAGTTGCGCACCGCGCAGACAATTTTTTCGGGGCGAGGAATCACCGGCAGGAACGTCACTTCGGCCAACTTTGCGTCGGCCTTGAGATCTGCCACCAACGCATCCCGGCGCGCGAAGTCCGGGCTTGCGATGAAGCCAGCCAGCGTGGCATGGCCGGTTCGGATCGCCAGTTCGGCAACACCTTCACCGAGGACGGCACCCCAGGTTTCACGGCCGGCGATTGAGTAGGACATCAGTTTCATGGGTTTCCTAGAAAAGGGATGAAAGAGGAATCTGAGAAGGCACAACGATCAGAACTTGAACTTCTGAACTTTCGAATCTAGTGCATGAATGTATTTTTATGCACAAAACACAAATTATGCGTAGTGGTTTACACCGAGCGATTTGAGGGAACTTGCTTGGCCACTTGCGCAAGAAGAGGCACTTGCAGACAACGGAAATGGGGAACTCAGAAGCGAAAAAGCTCACATGCGCGATGCATGCGGGCTCTGCACCACGCGAGTCGGGTGCAACCAGGAATGAGGAGGGGCAGGGCTGCCCAGGAACCGGTGAAATGCCTGTACCTAGACCATGCCCGGGCTCGCAATGGCAGTGGAGGGTCAGCCTCCCTGGCTGTGCTCCAGCTTGCTCAGCACCGAGAGCACATTGCGCTCGGTACTCAAGATGTGCTCTTGCAAGAGTGCACAGGCGGTGTCTGCATCGCGCCGCAGCGTAGCGTCCATGAGCTTACGGTGCTCACTGGATTTGTGCTTAAAGGTCTTGCGAAAGCGCGCTGAAAACCGCCGGTAACGCTCCGCCTGGTCGAAGAGGCTTGCACTCCAAGTCCGCAGGCGCTCTGATGGACTGGCTGAAATCAGTGCCATGTGAAAGGCAGTGTGCACGTCCGTCCACCCTTGGTCCAAAACGACCGGACCATCGCTAAGTCGGCCTTCTACCTTCTCCAAGCGGTGAAATGCCCCTACTACTTGCGCCTCCCACACGTCATCACCGTGGGCAATCGATTCGCGCAGCGCCTGCACGTCAAGCATCACACGCATGCGCGTGATGTCGCCCAAGTCCTCTGCAGAAATCGCCGTTACACGAAAGCCTCGCCGTTCATCTGCCCGGATCAACCCCTCCTGGGCCAGACGACTCAGCGCCTCCCGCAAAGGACTGCTGGAAAAGCCGTAGGCAGCTTGCAGTTCATCGAGCTTGAGCTTGGCGCCTGGACCGTAGGTGCCATTCAACACATCCCTGCGCAATTGCGCGAAGGCCTGATCCACCAGGGGCGGGGTGCGAGGGGATGTGTCTGTTTTGTACATGTTTTGAATTTTATGCATAAACTTCAGGCATTGAAAGAACGAAAGAATCTCAATGAACACCAACCAGATGACACGTCCTATCCGCCTCCTCGCCATCTCTGGAAGCCTCCGCCGCGCGTCGCACAGCACTGCCGTGCTGCGAAGCCTGCAGCCGCTGCTACCTTCTGGAACCACACTGGAGTTGTCCGCTCTCGACGAGATCCCCATGTACAACGCAGATCTGGATGGGGACCAACCACCGCCTCCAGTCGTCCAGCTCAAGAACGCCATTGAACGTGCAGATGGCCTGGTACTGTGTTCGCCTGAGTACAACTACGGCATACCCGGGGTACTCAAGAACGCGATTGACTGGGCTTCGCGGCCGGGATTTGCATCTCCTCTCAAGGGCAAGCCCGCGCTCATCATGACGGCGTCGCCAGGCACGGCAGGGGGAGTGCGGGCACAGGCCCAAATTCGTGATGCATTGGCAGCCACACTGGCACGCCCCTTGGTGCGGCAGCACATCGCCATTGCTGGAGTCGCCGCGCGCATACAAGACGGTCACTTAGTGGACAAGCCTACTCTGGATATCATCCAAACAGGATTGCACGAGCTGGTCGAGGAGATCCGGTGGATCGCCGCGCGCAGCCAACAAGTCTGAGACAGAAGTCGCTAATAAGACCGGGCTTTAGCGGCCAGTGCCGATAGGGCTGGACTCGGAATCCAATCTTTGAATATATGCCGGGTCACCCGAATGGAGTTCGCTCATGAAGATCACCGTCTCAACTGTGGTTGCCGCACCGTTGAAAGAAGTCTGGCGGGCATACACAACACCCGAAGACATCAAACAATGGAATACAGCGTCCCCAGACTGGCACACGACCACCTCGTCGGTGGATCTGCGGCCAGGTGGCAAGTTCTCCTCTCGCATGGAGGCGAAGGACGGCTCATTCGGGTTCGACTTTGCAGGTGAATACACCAAGGTTGTACCGTGCCAGCTCATCGAATATGCCTTCGGAGATCGAGCAGGACTCGTTGAGTTCAACGAGGGCACGGACGGAGTCAAAGTTACGGTCACATTCGACGGGGAACAAACGCACTCCGAAGAGCAGCAGCGAGCCGGCTGGCAGGCTATCCTGGACAACTTTTCCCGCCACGTGGTCGCAAAGCTGGCGCCGCAATAGCGGCCAGCTCGCAGAGCCTCTTGCCCGTACATGCAACCTGCCCGAGGCCCGCATGCGCGCCGCACTGCAGTCAGTGGCCGTGTTCGACCACCCCGACCGCAGCCAGCGCGGCCGCACCATCACGCACGCACACTACTTTGACCTGGGCGATGCGCCCTTCCCGGTGGTGCAGGCCGATGACGATGCTGCGCTGGTGCAGTGGAGCCGCATCGACCAGCTGGCAGGCCTGGAAGAGGAATTCTTCGAAGACCACTTCCACATGCTGGACCACTTTCTGGGGCTGACGAAGCTGGACTGATCCGCTCCACCCGTTTTTGCATCCAAACGGGCTCAAGCGCTACAGAATCATGCCTCTGCCGCTATATTTTATATAGCACTAGGTGCCAGCCCGCTCCAGCATGGCGTGCAGCAGCACGTTGCACCCGGCCTCGATGTGCTCGGGTTTCGCATCCTCGATCTCGTTGTGGCTGATGCCGTCCTTGCAGGGGATGAAGATCATGCCGCTGGGTGCGAGCTTGGCCATGTAGACGGCATCGTGCCCGGCACCCGAGACGGCGGGCATATGGCTGTAGCCCAGCTTGGCGGCGGCGCGGCCCACGGCCTGCACGCATTCGGGCTGGAAGAGCTGTGCGGGGTAGCTGGACACCATTTCGATGTGGACCTGCACACCGTGTTCTTGGGCCACCTGGTCGGCAAAGGCCTTGACCTCGGCGGCCATGGCGTCCACCAGCGCGTCGGTGCTGTTGCGCAGGTCGATGCTGAACTTGACCCGGCCGGGGATGACGTTGCGGCTGTTGGGGAAGACTTGCACCATGCCCACGGTGCCGCGCCCGTGCGGTGGGTGGCGGTGGGCGGCGGCGACTACGTCTTGCATGATGCGTGTGGCGGCCAGCATCGCGTCCTTGCGCAGGGCCATGGGGGTGGGGCCTGCGTGGGCTTCCATGCCGGTGACGGTGCAGTCAAACCAGCGGATGCCCAGCACGCCGCTGACCACGCCGATGGTCTTGTCGTTGTCTTCCAGCACGGGGCCTTGTTCGATGTGGGTTTCGAAGTAGGCGCCGATGGGATGGTCGCCGGGCTCCTGGTCTCCGATGTAGCCGATGCGCTCCAGCTCACCCTTCACCGTCTTGCCTTCGGTGTCGGT
>Ga0208124_100079_pt1 | contig 63539 bp, 51 predicted proteins | sample LakWasM104_HOW12_2_FD_183922 | JGI IMG/M metagenome (GOLD analysis project Ga0208124, IMG submission 183922) | Freshwater sediment methanotrophic microbial communities from Lake Washington under simulated oxygen tension - Sediment Metagenome... | ecosystem: Environmental > Aquatic > Freshwater >...
GCGAACTGGTCCAGCTCACGCGCGCGGGCCACTTCCTGCAGCATGTCGGGGAAGTCGGGAGCAGCGTTGATGGCGTCGGCAAAGGCCTGGGCCTTGACCACGAACTCGGAAAACTCGATCTCGTTGAGCGCGCCCATGCGGTTGGCGAGTTGCACGCCCGCCTGGAAGGACTGGTAGCGCTGACCGGGGGCGGGGGTTTCCCACTGCTGGGTGGCTTCGTTCAGGCCTTCGATGGCAAAGGGCTTGCTGCCTGCGCGGCGGGTGGGCGGCAGTGCGGCCAGGGCCGCGTCGCCGGACACCACGTGCTCGGGCTGTAGCGAGGCGATCACATCGATGAGCGGGTCCAGCCCCGGGCGGCGCTCAGGCGAAAACGGCGGCACGGGCAGTTGCAGGGCGTCGCCCGCGTCCACGGTGTGTTCCGACGGCTCCGGTCCTCGGTCCAGGCCGTGGAACTCGCCGGGGGGCATCGCACCGGCCGCGCCTGCATCAAAGCCGGGCTCTTGGCGCAATGCGGGTTCTGCCGCATGTTCACTGTCTTGGGGCAAGGCGCGCTTGGGCGCGTTGCGGCGCGAGGTCCAGGTGTTGTAGGCCACGATCAGGGCCAGCACCAGGCCACCGATGATGGCGAGACTCAGTTGCAATGTGCTCATGTTTGAATCAATGGGTTCAAGCGTCCACCATCGTCAGGGCCGACTCCATGTCGACGGCCACGATGCGCGACACGCCCTGCTCCTGCATGGTCACGCCGATCAGTTGCTCGGCCATTTCCATCGCGATCTTGTTGTGGCTGATGAACAGGAACTGTGTGCCCTTGCTCATGCTGGACACCAGCTTGGCATAACGCTCGGTGTTGGCGTCGTCCAGCGGCGCGTCCACCTCGTCCAGCAGGCAGAACGGCGCGGGGTTGAGCTGAAAGATGGCAAACACCAACGCGATGGCCGTGAGGGCCTTTTCGCCCCCCGACAGCAGGTGGATAGTCTGGTTCTTCTTGCCGGGTGGCTGGGCCATCACCTGCACGCCGGAGTCGAGAATTTCGTCACCGGTGATGATGAGCTTGGCCTGGCCGCCCCCGAACAGCTCGGGGAACATGCGGCCGAAGTGCGCGTTCACGGTGTCGAACGTGCCCGAGAGCAGCTGGCGCGTTTCGCCGTCGATCTTGCGGATCGCGTCTTCCAGCGTGTTCATGGCCTCGGTCAGGTCGGCGGTCTGCGCATCGAGGAACACCTTGCGCTCGCTGGCGAGCTTCAATTCATCCAGCGCGGCCAGGTTGACGGCGCCCAATGCCGCAATCTCGCGGTGCAGGCGGTCGATTTCACTCTGCAGGCCGCCCATGCGCACATTGCCCTCGTCGATGGAGCGCGCCACGGCTTCCAGATCGGCCTGAGCGTCTTGCAGCAAGGTGGTGTACTGCTCCAGGCCCAGGCGCGCGGCCTGTTCCTTGAGCTGGAACTCGGTGATGCGCTGGCGCAGCGGGTCGAGCGCGCGCTCCAGCTGCATGCGGCGCTCGTCGCTGGCGCGCAGCTTGGTGGTCAGGTCGTCGTATTCGCTGCGCTGGGCGGCCAGTGCCTTTTCGCGCTCCATCTTCACTTCCAGCGCGGCCTGCAGACCGCCTTGGGCGGCGGCGTCAGAGAGACGGGCGAGCTCATCGCGCGCACGCTGCTCTTCGTCGGCCAGGGCCTTGGCCTGTTGTGTGGCGGTTTCGATGGAGCGGTTGAGTTCGCCCCGGCGCGCCTCCAGGCTGCGCTGCGAGAACGTGGCCTCCTGCGCCTGGCGCTCCAGCGTGCGCTGCTGTTCGCGGCAGGCGGTGAGCTTGCGTTCGGCCTCAATGACCTTGTCGCCCAGCTGGGCCTCGCGCTCCTGGCTGTCGGCCAGCTGCATATCGAGCTCTTCAAAGCGGGCCTCGGCGGCCACGCGGCGTTCCTGCAGGTCGGCCAGCTGGGCTTCGACCTCGGCCAGGTCGCCATCGATCTGTGCGCTGCGGGCGCGGGTCTGCTCGGCCAGCTGGGTCAGGCGCAGGGTTTCGACCTGCAGCTCGTGGGCACGGCTTTGTGTTTCGGTGGCTTCGCGGCGTGCGGCCACGAGGCGCTGCGAGGCATCGGCATAGGCCGCTTCCGCACGGACCAACGCGGTGCGTGATTCTTCGGCGATCAGTGCCTGCGCGCGCAATTCCTTTTCGAGGTGCTCGATCTCCTGCGCGCGGGCCAGCATGCCGGACTGCTCCGAGTCCTGCGCATAAAAGCTCACGCTGTGGGCGCTGACGGCATGGCCCGTTGGCACAAACACCACTTCACCGGGCTGCAGCGTGCTGCGGCGGCTCAGGGCTTCGTCCAGCGTGGGCGCGGTGTAGCAGCCCTGCAGCCAGTCCACCAACACGGCACGCAGGCCCGCGTCGTTCAGGCGCAGCAGGTCCGACAGGCGGGCATGGGGCGACGATGTTTCGGGGTGGCCCGCAGCGGGGGCGCTGTAGAAGGCCAGGCGCGCGGGCGGCGCGTCGTTGCCGCCCGAGCCCAGGAAGCCGCGCACCATGTCCAGGCGCCCTACTTCCAAGGCGGCCAGGCGCTCGCGCAGGGCCGCTTCGAGCGCGTTTTCCCAGCCGGGTTCGATGTGGATGCGGCTCCACAGGCCCTGCAAGCCATCGAGGCCGTGCTTGGCGAGCCAGGGGCGCAGCTTGCCGTCGGTCTTGACCTTTTCCTGAAGCGCCTTGAGGGCCTCCATACGCGCCGACAGCTCAGCCTGGCGTGCGCTTTCGCTGTTGACGGCCTGCTGGCGGGCGCGGCGGTCGTCGTCCAGCTGGGGCACGGACTCCTGCAGCTCGTGCAGGCGGGCTGCGGTGGTTTCTGCGATCTCTTGCGCTTCTTCGAGCTGCTCGCGCAAGTTGGTCAGGCGGGCTTCGTCGGGCGCGGCCAGCGCATTGCGGTCGGTGCGCAGGCGCTCGAAGCGGGCATCGAGCTGGCGGCTTTGCTCGTCAAAGCTGCGCTGCTCGGCAGCGAGTACGCCAATCTGCTGCTGCACCTGCACCACGGCAGTCCGTTGCTCGGCCGTGCGGCTTTGCGCCTGGCGCAGGGCCTCTTCCAGGTCGGGCATCTGCATGGCCTGCTCTTCGACCTGGGCGGCCAGCAGCTCGGCGCGTTCTTCAGCGTCCACACCCGCACCGGCCAGGTTCTCCAGCTCGATGTCGGCCTCTTCCTTGCGGGTCTGCCACTGCGCGATCTGCTCTGCCAGTTGCACCAGGCGCTGCTCCACGCGCTGGCGGCCCTCGACCACGTAGCGGATCTCGGCTTCGAGCTTGCCGACCTCGGCTGTGGCTTCGTAGAGCTTGCCTTGGGCCTGGTTGACTTGGTCGCCCGCGGCGTAGTGGGCCTGGCGGATGGTTTCGAGGTCCGACTCGACCGCGCGCAGGTCGGCCATGCGCGATTCGAGGTCATTCACGGCCTGCAGGCCATCGAGGCGCACCTTGTTCTGCTGCTCCTCGGCCTCGGCCCGCTTCAGGAACCACAGCTGGTGCTGCTTGAGCGTCGCATCGGCGTGCAACGTGTTGTATTTGGCGGCCACCTCGGCCTGCTTTTCGAGCTTTTCGAGGTTGGCGTTCAGCTCGCGCAGGATGTCTTCGACCCGCGTGAGGTTCTCGCGCGTGTCCGACAATCGGTTTTCGGTCTCGCGGCGGCGCTCCTTGTATTTGGAGACTCCGGCGGCTTCTTCGAGGAACAGGCGCAGTTCCTCAGGGCGGCTTTCGATGATGCGGCTGATGGTGCCCTGGCCGATGATGGCGTAGGCGCGGGGCCCCAGGCCGGTGCCCAGGAACACGTCCTGCACGTCACGGCGGCGCACGGGCTGGTTGTTCAAAAAATAGCTGCTGGTGCCGTCGCGCGTGAGCACGCGGCGCACGGCCACCTCGCCGTACTGGCCCCACTGGCCGCCGGCGCGGTGATCGGAGTTGTCGAACACCAGTTCCACACTCGCGCGGCTGGCCTGCTTGCGGGTGGTGGTGCCGCTGAAGATCACGTCCTGCATGCTCTCGCCGCGCAGCTCGCTGGCCTTGCTCTCGCCCAGCACCCAGCGCACCGCGTCCATGATGTTGGACTTGCCGCAACCGTTCGGGCCCACCACGCCCACCAGTTGCCCGGGCAGCATGAAGTTGGTGGGTTCAGCGAACGACTTGAAGCCAGAGAGCTTGATCGAGGTAAGACGCACGGATCAGAAGGCGGATAAATGCAGGAGGGACGCGGGGGTCAACCAGGGCGCCGGTGCGCAGTCCCGGCGTAAAACACACCGGCAGGGCCGGGTGTGGGCAAGGCCGGAATGATACCGCGCCGCCTGCCCGCCCCCCGGCCTCCAGGGCCGAGGGTGGCGCCTGGGGGCACTGCACAGGCGAAAAATCGGCAAAAACGGCCTGATGCGCTAGTGTGATATGGCTTATTTGCTATCAAATTTGATAGCCAAAAGCGGGAAACATCAATGCAGCACACACACCTGGTTACGCCCACCCGACTTGGCCTGGAACAGGGCTTCGTCTGCGCGGGCCACCGCCTGGGGCAGGTGCTGCAGTGCAGAGATTTCGCACGCGCCAATCGACACGGTGAGCTGCTCGGGATCGGTGATGCTCTCCACCGCGCGGCGCAGTTTCTCGGCCACCTTCAGCGCGTCGGGCAGCGCGGTCTGCGGCAGGCAGACCAGAAACTCCTCGCCGCCCCAGCGAATGATCTCGTCGCCACGCCGCAAGGTGTCGGTCAGCACCCGGGCCACCGCCTGCAGGGCCTTGTCGCCCGCGTCGTGGCCAAAACGGTCATTGATGCTCTTGAACCGGTCCAGGTCCATCAACAGGATGGACGAGACGGGCTCAAACAGCGAGGCGCGGTACACGCGCCGGTCGATCAGGTCCACCGCATGGCGGTTGAGCAGCCCGGTGAGCGCATCGTGGTAGGCGGCGCGCTGCAACTCCTGGCGTTCGGCGGCCACGGTCATGAGGGAGCCGAACAGCTCGGCCAGCCCTGCAAACAGGCTGACACCGACTTCATCAAAGTAGCCATCACGGTCGGCATACAGCACAAAGATGCCGCTGTAGCCGTTGAAGGTGGAGGCGATGGGCAAGGCCAGCACGTGGTGGATGTCGTGGTGGCGGGCTGCGTCGCGCCAGGGCCCAAACGGCGAAAACTGCGACACCGTGAAAGGGCCTGCAGACTTGCCGTCCAGCGTGGTGAAGGCAGGGCCAATGCGGGTGAGCAGGTTGCGTTCGATGTTCAGCGATTCGGCATAGGCCGCCGCCGGGCCTGCAAACACCTGCGGGCGGATGGTGTGCGTGTCGGTCGGACCGAACCAGGTCCAGGCCAGGCGGATGTGGCTGGAGACATCCACAATGGCCTGGCACACCCCGCGAATGATCTCCAGCTCGCTGCGCCCCAGGATCAGCTTGGCCGAGCGCTTGAGCAGCATCTCGGCAATCACCGAGCGTTCGCGCTGCGCGTCAAAGCCCTGCGTCAATGGCGAGGGTGCGGGCGGCGAAGGCTTTTTGAAGAACATGAAGGCGGCAGCGGTGGAGCGCCTGCATCATAGGTGGCGCAGCCAGACTGCGGTTGCAAAGGGTTTCCGGCGGCCTGTTGCCACCTGCACTCCGCGCAACACACGCCACCCTGCGCACGCCGCAGGCCCCGCGTCATCCAAGGCGCCCGTCCAGGGCGCCATTGGTTCGGCGCACCAGCGCCTCAAACTCCGCCACTGCCACGGGGGGGCTGAGCAGGTAGCCCTGCCAGGCGTGGCAGTGGTGGCGCTCCAGAAACTCGCGCTGCGCCTCGGTCTCCACGCCCTCCGCAATCACGCGCAGGCCCAGGCTGGTGCCCAGCGCCACCACCGTGCGCGCAATCGCCGCGTCATTGGGGTCGGTCAGCACGTCGCGCACAAAGCTCTGGTCGATCTTGAGCTGGTCCAGCGGCAGGCGCTTGAGGTAGCTCAGCGACGAATAGCCAGTGCCAAAGTCGTCCAGCGAAAAGCCCACGCCGTAGCCCTTGAGCTGGCCCATTTTGTCGATGGTGTCTTCCACGTCTTGCAGCAGCAGGCCTTCGGTCATCTCCAGCTTGAGCTGGTGGCCGTCAGCCCCCGCACCCGCCAGCGCCGCGAGCACCTGGGCGACAAAGCCGCTTTGGTGGAACTGCCGTGGGCTCACGTTCACGGCCAGGCTCAGCAAGGCAAGGTCGGGCTGCTGGGCCCATGCGGCCAGCCGCCGACAGGCTGCCTGCAGCACCCACTCGCCCAACGGCAGGATCAGGCCGGTTTCTTCGGCCAGCGGGATGAAATGCGCGGGCGAGATGAATCCATCACGCGGGTGCCGCCAGCGCAGCAGCGCCTCGGCCCCGGTAATGCGGCCGTGGTCGATCTGGGGTTGGTAGTACAGCTCAAACTGGCCCTGGGCCAGGCCCACCCGCATGTCCAGCTCCAGCGTGGCGCGGGCGCTGACCGCAGCCTGCATCTGGGGGTCATAAAAGCGCAAGGTGTCCCGCCCCGCGTTCTTGGCCTGGTACAGCGCCAGGTCGGCACGCTTGAGCAGCTCGTCCACAGTCTCGCGCGTGCCGCTGTAAATGGTGACGCCCATGCTCAGCGAGCTGTGGTGCGCAGCGCCATCGATCTGGTAGGGCTCGCGCAGCACACCCAGGATGCGCTGACCTACGTCCTCGGCGCGCGCTGCGGCCTCCTCGGGGCTGTCGCCCAGGTCTTCCAGCACCACCACAAATTCGTCGCCGCCCTGTCGGGCCACGGTGTCGTCTTCATGCACACAACCGCGCAAACGGTGCGCCACCTGCAACAGCAAGGCATCGCCCCGGTCGTGGCCCCGGGTTTCGTTCACCGTCTTGAAGTTGTCCAGGTCCAGCATCAGCAGTGCACCACTGCGCTGGTGGCGCGCGCTGGTGGCCAGCGCCTGCTGCAGCCGGTCCATCAGCAGACGGCGGTTGGGCAGGCGGGTGAGCGGGTCGTAGTAGGCCAGCTGGTTGATCTCTTCCTCGGCGGCTTTGCGCTCGCTCAGGTCCTGCATGGTGATCAGGCGCCCCCCCTCGACAAAAATGCCGGAGATCTCCACCGGCTTGTACTTGCCGTCCGCACAGCGGATCGTGTACTCGGCCAGCGGGATCACGCCGAGGTGCCTGGTGTCCAGCAGCCTCTGGCGGATCGCGTCGCGCTCCGCAGCGTCAGGGTAGGCGCGCTGCCACCAGGTGTCGGTGTCGGGCACCTCCTCCTGCGTGTAGCCGCAGATCTGGACGTACCGCTGGTTGCGAAAGCTGATGAGCCCATCGTCCTGCACCACGCACAGCCCCATGGGCAGGCGCTCCAGAATGCTGCGCAGGCGTTGTTCATTGGCCCGGAGGTTTTCTTCCATGCGCTTGCGCGCAGTGATGTCCTGCACCACGGCAATGTGGTGGCCGGGCGCGGAGCCTGACGCCCACATCGACGACACGGTCAGGTCGCCCCAGACCTCGTGCCCATCCTTGTGGATGTAGCGTTTTTCCAGCCGGTACTCGGGCACATCGCCGCTCTGCAGCCTCCTCACTTGCGCCAGGTCCGCTGCCAGGTCATCGGGGTGGGTGAGGCTCTGAAAGGTCATGCCCACCATTTCCTCCGGGCTGTACCCCAGGATGTCGGCGTAGCGCTGGTTGACGCGCACAAACTGGCCCGTGGCCGAGTCCACCTGGGCGACACCCACGGTGGCCTGGTTGAAGAGCGCACGGAACCGCTCCTCACTCTCGCGCCGGGCATCGTCGGACAGCTGGGCGCGCACCAGCGCCAGCGTGCGCTGGCGCACCAGCAGGGCCACGACGGAAGCCAGCAACAACGACACCACCGCGGCCGCCAGCCCGGCCAGCCACGGCAAGCGCGTTTCCGACGCCGTCAGGAACGACCGGGTCGGGTAGAAGGTCAGCTGCCAGCGCCGGTCATGCACCCCCAGCTCACGCACCAGGGGCCGCACACCGGGCAGGCCCGGGGCCGTCTGCTCCAGCAGGGGGCGCACCATGGCATCGCCCGAATCCGGGCGCACCGGCCCCAGGTCCGCCATGGCGACGGCGATGCCGTTCAGAAACCCCTGGCTGCCCAGCCCCTGCACCAGGTCATAGACCCGCAGGGTGGACGCCACCGCGCCCACAAAACGCTGCTCGGCCGTGCCGGCGGTGGGGTCGAACACCGGCACGCGGATGACGATGCCTGCGCGATGTGTTGTCTCCTGCAGCAGATCGAATGGAGCCGACACCACGGTCTGTCCGCTGTCGCGGCTGTAGCGCATGGCGGCCAGGTTGGCGGGCTGGGCACTGATATCCAGGCCCAGCACCCCTTCATTGCCGAACATGGGCCAGAGATACTCGGCCACGAAGTACTCGGCACGCTCGCCGGGTGGGTGGATCTTGAACTGGGGCAAACCGTCGGGTGACAACGATGTGTCCGCCTTCACCCTGGCCTCGTAGGCCTCGCGCTCACGCCCAGGCACCCAGCGCGTGAAAGACAGGTTGCGAACACCAGGGTAGCGCTGGCCCACCTCCATCTCGCTGGCGGCCCGTTCAAAGTCCAGGCGCGACAAGCGGGGGTTGGCCGTGAACAGGCCCCGCAGGCCGTTGACCACCTCGGTGTGACCGGCAATGCGCTGGCTCAGCGCCTCGGTAAACGCCCGCGTCTCCTGGGTGAAGCGCGCTTCTTCGATCTGCGCCGTCGACGCGGCCTGGTGTTGCGCCAGCCACAGGCTCACCACCAACCCCAGAACGGCCACACCCATGCCCGCCACCCAATGCCGATAGCGGCTTGGGGGGGCCAGGGCAGCCAGCGGGGAAGCAGTGGAAGAAGTCAGAGACGTGCCTTTGCTTTGCTGGCCGGGGAGCCGACCAGACACCATGCAAATTGCGCAGGATAGCGGCAATCCAGCCACTGTGGAGCCAACATTTGGTTACGGCGAAAAATTTAAGAAAAAAGTGCCTCTAGCGCCACAGCGACTTACCTCACAAGCTATGAAATGATGAGCATATTTCGCCACCAGAACGCCCACGGGTTTACCCGACAACCGCCCCTGGCGCCACGGGGTACGGCGCGAAACGGCTGTGGTTTTCATTCACATCCAACGCCCGCCCGATGGGCGGAAACGCGCGTTGCGGACAGGCGTCTCGCTCGCACACCTTGCAGCCCATGCCGATAGGGACGGCGGCCTCGGGGTTGGCCAGGTCCAGCCCGCGTGAATACACCAGCTGCGGCGCGTGGCGGATGTCACAACCCAGGGCTACGGAGAACTCCTTGCCGGGCACGCCCCAGCCGCCGCCGCTGCGCGATACCACGCGCGCCACCCAGAGGTAGGCGCGGCCATCGGGCATGCGCGCCACCTGCGGCACGATGCGCCCGGGCTGTGCGAAGGCCTCGTACACATTCCACAGTGGGCAGGTGCCACCGATCTTGCTGAAGTGAAAGTGTGTGGCCGACTGCCGCTTGCTGATGTTGCCCGCCCGGTCTACCCGGATGAAGAAGAACGGCACGCCGCGCGCGCTGGGGCGTTGCAAGGTGGACAAGCGATGGCACACGGTCTCGAAGCCCACACCAAACTGCTGGCCCAGTCGGTCGATGTCGTAATGCGCCGCTTCGGCCGCCTGCAAAAAGGCCGTGTAGGGCAGCACCAGCGCCCCCGCAAAGTAGTTGGCCAGACCGATGCGCGCCAGCGCCCGGGCCTGGTCGCTCGACAGCCCAGCGCCAGCGGCCAAACGTTGCAGCTCGGCGCCCTGCTCCAGAAACGCCAGCTGCGTCGCCATCTGAAACGCCCGCTGCCCTCGCTCCAGGCCCGCCGCCAGCTGCAGCACGCCGGCATCGGCCTGGAATACCCGTTGCGCCTGCCCAGGCAGGTCGGCCACATCCACCACGCGCACCCCGTGGGCCACGAGCAGGCGTTGGGCCAGCGCCTCATCGGCCCGGCCGGGCAGCAGGCCCCATTCAACGGCACAGCGTTCGGCAGCATCGTCCAGCTCGGCAATGTGGTTCTGGCGCGCAAAGAAGAAGTCGCGCACTTCTTCATAGGCCATAGGTGGGTGCGGGGCCAACACGCCCTCACCGCTGCGGTCGTTACCCAGGGCCGCCAGCCGCTCCAGCGCCTGGCGGTGCCGCTGATGCAGCGCCAGCAGCGTGCGCGCCACGGCGGGCATGCCTGCAGCCAGCTCGCGGATCTCGGCCAAGGACACGGCATCGCCAGCGCCGTCTCCGCCCAGCCCCGCAGGCAGGTCCGCCAGCACCTCGCGCAGGCCAGTGATCAGGCGCGCCTCATCGTCGTCTGAGAAGCGCTGCACGTCCACACCGAATACAGCATTGATCTTGAGCAGCACGGGCACCGTGAGCGGGCGCTGGTTCTGCTCCAGCTGGTTGAGGTAGCTGGCCGACAGGTCCAGCGCCCGCGCCAGCGCAATCTGGGTCATGCCGCGCTCTTCGCGCAGGCGGCGCAAGCGCACACCCATGAAGGTTTTTTTCATTCCATCTTTCTCAGCGGCGCCTGGTAGCACCTTCACCATCATTCGCAATATTTGCAAATTGACGGTTTTTTATTCGCAATCATTCGCCAATTCAGGACCTACAGAGTGATGCCATTGTGCGTAAATTGCGAAGTATGACAACCCCCACTGGCACCGTCGAGCTGACGGAAATCGTGTTCCCCGCCGAAGCCAATCACTACGGCACGCTGTTTGGCGGCAACGCCCTGCAGCTCATGGCCAAGGCGGCGTTTCTGGCAGCGCGCGGCGCCGCAGCGCGCGACGTGGTGATGGCGGGCGTGACCGACGTGCGTTTTCTGGCCCCTGTGCCCGTGGGCCATGTGCTCACGCTGCGCGCCTGGGTCACCCGCGTCGGCCGCAGCTCGCTCACCGTGTGCGTGACCGGTCTGGCCGCCACGCTGGGTTCGCCCCAGGACGAAGTGCTGAAGGGAATTTTTGAAATGGTGGCGGTGGATGGAAAAGGCCGCCCCGCTGCCATCACCAACACACATGTAAACCAGGAGACCGCATGACTACCACCATTGAAACCCCGGGCTTCAAGCCCAAGAAGTCCGTCGCGCTCTCGGGCGTGGCGGCGGGCAACACCGCCCTGTGCACCGTAGGCCGCACGGGCAACGACCTGCACTACCGGGGCTACGACATCCTCGACATTGCCGAGGTCTGCGAGTTTGAAGAAATCGCCCACCTGCTGGTGCACGGCAAGCTGCCCACACGCGCCGAACTGCGTGCCTACAAGTCCAAGCTCAAGGCCCTGCGTGGCCTGCCGATGAGTGTGAAGCAGGCGCTGGAGCAACTGCCCGCCGCCAGCCACCCCATGGACGTGATGCGCACGGGCGTCTCGGCCCTGGGCTGTGCGCTGCCTGAAAAGGACGACCACAACCTGCCGGGCGCGCGCGACATTGCCGACCGGTTGATGGCATCACTGGGCTCCATGCTGCTCTATTGGCACCACTGGGCCAGCTCGGGCCGCCGCATCGAGGTGGAAACCGATGACGACTCCATCGGTGCGCACTTCTTGCACCTGCTGCATGGCACCAAACCCAGCGCTGCCTGGGAGCGTGCCATGCACACCTCGCTCAACCTGTATGCCGAGCACGAGTTCAACGCCAGCACCTTCACCGCCCGCGTGGTGGCCGGCACGGGCAGTGACATGTATTCGGCCATCACCGGCGCCATCGGCGCGCTGCGGGGCCCCAAGCATGGTGGTGCAAATGAAGTAGCGTTTGAAATTCAGAAGCGCTATGACTCGCCCGATGAGGCTGAGGCCGACATCCGCCGCCGCGTGGAGGCCAAGGAGGTGGTCATCGGCTTCGGCCACCCGGTCTACACCGTGAGCGACCCGCGCAATGTGGTCATCAAAGGCGTTGCGCACAACTTGTCGCAAGAGGCTGGCAGCACCAAGATGTATGACATTGCCGAGCGGCTGGAGACCGTGATGTGGGAGGTGAAAAAGATGTTCCCCAACCTCGACTGGTTCAGCGCCGTGAGCTACCACATGATGGGTGTGCCCACCGCCATGTTCACGCCGCTGTTCGTCATTGCGCGCACCAGCGGCTGGGCGGCGCACATCATCGAGCAACGCATCGACAACAAGATCATCCGCCCCAGCGCGAACTACACCGGGCCCGAAGACCTGGCGTTTGTCCCGATCCAGGACCGCAAATAAAAATCAAGACGACCCAGTACCCAGCCCCATGGCCATGAACACCCTGTACCGCAAGCCACTGCCCGGCACGCAGCTGGACTACTTCGACGCCAGCGAGGCCGTCAATGCCCTGCAACCCGCCGCCTGGGCCACCCTGCCCTACACCGCCCGCGTGTTTGCCGAAAACATCGTGCGCCGCGCCGATCCGGCCACCGTCAACGACTGCCTGCGCCAGCTCGTCGAGCGCCGCAGCGACCGCGACTTCCCCTGGTACCCGGCGCGCGTGGTGTGCCACGACATCCTGGGTCAGACGGCGCTGGTGGATCTGGCGGGCCTGCGCGATGCGATTGCCAAGGAGGGCGGCGACCCGGCCCAAGTGAACCCCGTGGTGCCAGTGCAGCTCATCGTGGACCACTCGCTGGCCGTGGAGTGTGGCGGGTTCGACCCCGACGCCTTCGCCAAGAACCGCGCCATCGAAGACCGCCGCAACGAGGACCGCTTCCACTTCATCGAGTGGACCAAAAAAGCCTTCGCCAACGTGGATGTGATCCCGGCGGGGAACGGGATCATGCACCAGATCAATCTGGAAAAGATGTCGCCCGTAGTCCATGCCGACCGGGGCGTGGCCTACCCCGACACCTGCGTGGGCACCGACAGCCACACACCGCATGTGGACGCCCTGGGCGTGATCGCCATCGGCGTGGGCGGCCTGGAGGCCGAGAATGTGATGCTGGGGCGCGCATCGATGATGCGGCTGCCCGAGATCGTGGGCGTGCAGCTGACCGGCCAGCGCCAGGACGGCATCACCGCCACCGATGTGGTGCTGGCGCTCACCGAGTTTTTGCGCAAGGCCAAGGTGGTGGGCGCCTACCTGGAGTTCTTTGGCGAAGGCGCCGCCAAGCTCACGATTGGCGACCGCGCCACCATCTCGAACATGGCGCCCGAATACGGCGCCACGGCGGCCTTGTTCAGCATCGACGAACAGACGCTGGAGTATCTGACGCTGACGGGCCGCGAGGCGGAACAAGTGAAGCGGGTCGAGGCGTATGCCAAGGCAGCGGGATTGTGGTCAGACACCCTCAAAGGCGCGGTCTACGCGCGCAACCTGGTGTTCGACCTGTCGAGCGTGGTGCGCAACCTGGCCGGCCCCTCCAACCCGCATGCGCGCGTGGCCACGTCCGACCTGACGGCCCAAGGCATCGCGGGCCCCTGGGACATGCCCGCACCACAGGACGGCACGATGCCCGATGGCGCTGTGGTCATTGCCGCCATCACCAGCTGCACCAACACCTCCAACCCGCGCAACGTGATCGCCGCCGCGCTGCTGGCGCGCAACGCCAACCGGCTGGGCCTCACGCGCAAGCCGTGGGTCAAGACCTCGCTGGCGCCCGGCTCCAAGGCGGTGGAGCTGTATCTGAAGGAAGCGGGTTTGCTGGCCGACCTGGAAAAGCTCGGCTTTGGCATCGTGGCCTTTGCCTGCACCACCTGCAACGGGATGTCGGGTGCGCTCGACCCTGCCATCCAGCAGGAGATCATCGACCGCGACCTCTACGCCACCGCCGTGCTCTCTGGCAACCGCAATTTCGACGGGCGCATCCACCCCTATGCCAAGCAGGCCTTCCTGGCCTCGCCCCCGCTGGTCGTGGCCTATGCGATTGCGGGCACGGTGCGTTTTGACATCGAAAAGGACGTGCTGGCGGTGGTGGACGGCCAGGCGATTCGCCTCAAGGACCTGTGGCCCAGTGACGAAGAAATCGACGCCGTGGTGAAAACTGCCGTGAAGCCCGCGCAATACCGCGCAGTGTACGAACCCATGTTCGCCATCCGACACGACGATGGCCAGAGGGTTTCGCCCCAGTACGACTGGCGCCCACAGTCCACCTACATCCGCCGCCCGCCCTACTGGGACACCGAGGGCATCGGCGCACTGGCCGCCCACCCGCGCACTTTGACGAGCATGCGCCCGCTGGCCCTCCTGCCTGACAACATCACCACCGACCACCTGTCACCCTCAAACGCCATCCTGCCGGACAGCGCAGCGGGCGAATACCTGGCCCACATGGGCGTGCCCGAGGAGGACTTCAACTCCTACGCCACGCATCGGGGCGACCACCTCACCGCCATGCGCGCCACGTTTGCCAACCCGCAGCTCGTCAACGAGATGGCCGTGGTGGATGGCAAAGTGAAAAAGGGATCGCTCGCCCGCGTGGAGCCCGAAGGCCGGGTCATGCGCATGTGGGAGGCCATGGAAACCTATCTGAACCGCCGCCAGCCGCTCATCATCATTGCCGGTGCCGACTACGGCCAGGGGTCGAGCCGCGACTGGGCCGCCAAGGGCGTCCGGCTGGCGGGTGTGGAGGTGGTGGTGGCCGAGGGCTTCGAGCGCATCCACCGCACCAACCTGATTGGCATGGGGGTGCTGCCGCTGGAGTTTGAGGCGGGGGTCAACCGCATCACGCTGGGGCTGGATGGGACGGAGGTGTATGGCGTGGAGGGAGACATGCAACCCCGTGCCGACCTCACCCTGGTCATCCACCGCAAGAATGGCGAGGAAACCAAGGTGCCCATGACATGCCGACTCGACACCGCCGAAGAGGTCTCGATCTACCAGGCGGGCGGCGTGCTGCAGCGCTTTGCGCAAGACTTTCTTGCCAAGAATGCAGACCAAAAACAGGCTCTTGCGCCTGCCTAGAAAGCACTGTGCGCTATTAAATTTGATATTTCTTCATGAGCATCCACTCCGCACCACAGATACGCATCCCCGCCACCTACCTGCGGGGCGGCACCAGCAAAGGCGTGTTCTTTCGCCTTGACGACCTGCCCGCCCCCGCCCAGCAACCCGGCCCGGCGCGGGACGCGTTGCTGCTGCGCGTGCAGGGCAGCCCTGATCCGTACGGCAAGCAGATCGACGGCATGGGCAATGCGTCATCGAGCACCAGCAAAGCGGTGATCCTGTCGCGCAGCACGCGGCCGGGCCACGACGTGGACTACCTGTTTGGGCAGGTATCCGTAGACCAGCCCTTTGTGGACTGGAGCGGCAACTGCGGCAACCTGTCGGCTGCGGTGGGGCCGTGCGCCATCCACATGGGGCTGATCGATGCGGCGCGCATTCCACAGAACGGCACCTTTCCGGTTCGCATCTGGCAGGCCAACATCGGCAAGACCATCGTCGCGCATGTGCCCATTACCCAGGGGCAGGTGCAAGAAACGGGTGACTTTGAACTGGACGGCGTGACTTTTGCCGCCGCCGAGGTGGCGCTGGAGTTCATGGACCCGGCGGACGATGGCGATGATGGGGGAGCCATCTCGACAGCGCCGGGCCGCCCCAAGCTGGCGAGGGCCCCCTCGGGGGGCAGCGAACCACACGCAGTGGGGAGCGTGGGGGCGTTATTCCCGACGGGCAACGTGGTGGACACGTTGGAGGTGCCCGGGGTCGGCAGCTTTGCCGCCACGCTGATCAACGCGGGCATCCCCACCCTCTTTCTCAATGCACAAGAGCTGGGTTACACCGGCACCGAGCTGCAGCGGGCCATCAACGGCGATGCGGCGGCACTGGCGCGCTTCGAGACGATCCGTGCATACGGCGCCCTGCGCATGGGCCTGATCCAGCACGTGAGCGAGGCCGCCACGCGCCAGCACACGCCCAAGATCGCGTTTGTCGCGCCGCCTGCGAGCTACACCGCATCCAGCGGCAAAGCCATTGACGCCAAGGACATCGACCTGCTGGTGCGCGCGCTCTCCATGGGCCAGCTGCACCACGCCATGATGGGCACGGCAGCGGTGGCCATTGGCACGGCGGCAGCCATCCCCGGCACGCTGGTCAACCTGGCAGCGGGTGGTGGTGTGCGCAGCAGCGTGCGGTTTGGCCACCCCTCGGGCACCTTGCGTGTGGGGGCTGAAGCAGCGCAGATCAACGGCCAGTGGAAGGTGACCAAGGCCCTGATGAGCCGCAGCGCCCGCATCCTGATGGAAGGCTGGGTGCGGGTGCCGGGCGACATTTTTTAAAGCATAAATGGCTTGATGCGCTAGTGAATCATGCGCCAATAGCTATCAAACATATAGCAACCCAGTTCACCACCCCAACCATGAACACCAGACAACAACTCAAAGCCCTGGCCCAGGCTCGCCGGGGCGTCATCGTGCCCGGCGCTTTCAACGCCCTCTCCGCCCGCGTGGTGGCCGACCTGGGCTTTGAAGCCCTCTACGTCACCGGCGCTGGCGTGACCAACATGTGGTTCGGCCTCCCCGACCAGGCCTTCATGGGCCTGACCGACATTGCCGACCACACCGCACGCATCCGCGACGCGGTGGAGCTGCCGCTCATCGTCGATGCCGACACGGGTTTTGGCAACGCCCTCAACACCTACCATGCGGTGCGTGTGCTGGAGCGCGCGGGGGCCGACTGTATCCAGCTCGAAGACCAGGTCAGCCCCAAGCGCTGCGGGCATTTCAACGGCAAGGACGTGATCAGTACCGACGAGATGCTGGGCAAGATCAAAGCCGCCGTGGATGCGCGCCGTGATGCGGACACCCTCATCCTGGCCCGCACCGACGCCTGCGCCACCCAGGGCTTCGAGGCCGCCGTGGAGCGCGCCCAGCGCTTTGAGGAGGCGGGCGCGGACATCCTGTTTGTGGAGGCCGTCACCACGCTGGAAGAGATCCGCGCCCTGCCCCAGCGGCTGGCGGCGCCACAGTTGATGAACATGGTGATCGGAGGCAAGACCCCCATCACCAGCGCCGAAGAACTCGCCGGCTTGGGCTATGGCCTGGTGCTGTACGCCAACGCAGCGTTGCAGGGCGCGTTGGCTGGCATGCAAAAGGCCTTGACCGTGCTGCGCGACGCGCAGAGCATTGACGAAGACCCCGCACTGGTCGCGCCGTTTGCAGAGCGCCAGCGGCTGGTGCGCAAAGCCGACTGGGATACGCTGGAAGCGAAGTACGCCAGGCCTTAGTGTCACCCCCGGGGCAAGAACCCGTCGCGTTTTTGCCTTCAAGGCCGCACAAGCCTCCGGTGCCGGGCACAATGGGTCTTTCCAGCACACCGTGCGCGCTGCACCATGCAAAGCATTTCTTCGTTGAACCTGGTGGACCTGTTGCTCGACGCCGTCTGCATCGTGCGGGTAGACAGCTCGATTGTGTTTGTCAGTTCAGCGTTCGAGCGCATCTTTGGGTATACCCCCGACGAAGTGATTGGCAAGCGCATGCTGGACATGGTGCACCCCGACGACCTGCCCGCCACCCAACGACAGGCCCACAACGTGACGCAGGGTGAGCTGCAGCTGCAGTTTGAAAACCGCTACGTGCGCAAGGATGGCTCCATCGCCCACATCCGCTGGACGGCCCGCTGGCTGCCCGACAAGCAGGTGCGGCTGGCCGTGGCCCACGACATCACCGCGCGCAAGGCCACCGAGTCGATGCAGGCGGTGATCTACGCCATCTCCGAAGCCGCGCACACCACACACAACCTGCAGGCCCTGTTCCAGCACATTCACCAGATCGTGGGCGGCCTGTTGCCCGCCACCAATTTTGCGGTGGCCCTGTACAACCCGCACGATGACCAGCTGAGCTTTCCGTACCACGTCAACGAGCACCTGCCCGCGCCCGAACCCATGGCGCTGGCCGAGGACCCGCGCTATGCGGAGGTGATCCGTGGCGGTGCCACCTTGCTGCTCACGCCGGACTCGTCGGTAGCAAAGGCCACGCACTGGCGCGCTGCAGCGCATGCCACGCAGGCGCCGCTGTATTGGCTGGGTGTGCCCTTGCAGACGCAGCGTGGCCCCTTGGGAGCACTGGTGCTGCAAAGCTACACCGAACAAGGCCGCTACACCGACAAGGACAAGGAGCTGCTGCAGTTCGTCTCCACCCAGGTAGCGGCCGCCATTGAACGCAAGCAGATGTATGAGCGCCTTGAACATATGGCGCAGTACGACCAGCTCACGCACTTGCCCAACCGCCAACTGTTTCTGGACCGGCTCAAGACGGCCCTGGCCCGCGCGCGGCGCCACCAGACGCTGCTGTCGCTGCTGTTCATTGACCTCGACCGGTTCAAGGAAGTGAACGACACGCTGGGCCACGCCATGGGCGACCTGCTTCTGCAGCGGGTGGCGCAGCGGCTGCTCGAATGCGTGCGTGCATCCGACACCGTGGCGCGGCTGGGGGGCGATGAATTTGTGGTGCTGCTCGAAGGCGGCCAGGCCCGTGAGCACGCCTGTGCGGTGGCCGACAAGATACTCGCGGCCTTTGGTCAGGATTTCGACCTCGAAGGCCAGCGTCTGTACATCCAGCCCAGCATTGGCGTGGCCATCTACCCCGAGCATGGTGGCGAAGAGCACCGCCTGCTGGGCCACGCCGACGAAGCCATGTACCTGTCCAAGCGCAACGGCGGCAACCAGGTGCGGGTGGCGCTGGCGCCCCTGCATTCCTGATGTCCGTGATGCCAGCCCGACTTGCACACGTCCGTCCCTGGCTCTGAGGCGACTTCGGTGGGGGCATACAACGGGACCAAGCCGCTTGTACTGCAGTGCGCGGTGCGGTTGGGTCTGGCTGTGGCGGCCTTGCCGGTGGCCCTTGCCGTCACGCTGATGCTCTATCCGGTGTGGTCATGGGTGGAGCGCACGACAGGCATCGAAAGCGTGGGCCACAGCGGGCCGGCCAGCTGGTGCTATCTGGCCGTGTGGGTGCCCATGGTCACGGCCCTGCTGCTGCCCCCAATGTGGCGCCTGGCCAAGGCACTCTTGCACAAGCCACATGGCCACGCAGACACATAGGGGTTCTTGGGTCGAGGTTCACCGCCGCAGGCATATCACCGCACAATGCGGCCTGGCATTCGCAACCCCCCGGCCGGATGCTCTGGCCCATCCCTGGGTCACTTCATCACACTCGGCGCCCAGCGCCACGCACCCATGCTCTACAACGCCTTGAAGCTTGTCCATGTCCTGTCCATCATCGTGTGGGTGGGGGGCATGGTGTTCGCCCATTTTTTTCTGCGGCCTGCCGCGCAGTCGCTGGAGCCCCCGCAGCGCGTGCGGCTGATGCATGACGTGCTGCAGCGCTTCTTTGCGGCAGTCACTGCCGCCGTGGTGCTGGTGCTGGGCAGCGGCCTGTGGATGATCGGCCGCGCGGCCAAGCAGGCCGTTCAGACGGGCGGTGTGTTCTCCATGCCACTGGACTGGACCATCATGGCCACGCTCGGCCTGGTGATGATGGCCATCTTCGGCCATATCCGCTTTGCGTTGTTCCGGCGCCTGCAGCGTGCCGTGGCAGCGTCGGACTGGCCCAGCGGCGCCAAGGCCCTGGGCAGCATCCGCAGCTGGGTGGGCGTGAACCTGGCGCTGGGTGTGGTGATCGTCGTGGTCACGCTGCTGGTCTAGGGTCTATTGATTGGATGGGCCCGCAGGCTGCTGCCCCGCGCGGCAGCACGCACCGCGTGGCCCCAGGAGTTTTGACGTTGTTCCGTTTTTTCGAAAGCCGGCTTCCCCCCTACCCCGCTGCAGAGCCGCACTTGCCCCCCAAGGCCTTTTTGGCTTTTGTGTGGGACGGCACCCGTGGCCTGCGTGGCTACGTGGCCGCCATGGCAGGTTTGTCCGCAGCCATTGCCATTTACGAAGCCCTGCTGTTTGCCGTGTTGGGCGTGGTGGTGGACTGGATCTCCACGTCCGGGTCTCCGGGCACGCTATGGGCCGAACGCAAAGCGGCGCTGATCGGCATCACTGCGCTGCTGCTGGTATCGGTGGTGCTGGTCGCCTTGCAGACCAGCATCAAGCACCAGGTGCTGGCCATCAACTTTCCGCTGCGGCTGCGCTGGAACTTTCACCGGCTGATGCTGGGCCAGAGCATGGCGTTCTACGCCGACGAGTTTGCGGGCCGCATCACCACCAAGATCATGCAGACCGCGCTGGCCGTGCGCGACATGATCTTCACGACCACCGACGTGGTGATTGGCATGGGCATCTACCTGGTGACCATCCTTGTGCTGCTGGCCGGGTTTGACGCGCGGCTGCTGCTGCCGTTTGCCGCGTGGATGGTGGCCTATGGCCTGGCCTGCTGGTACTTTGTGCCGCGCCTGGGCCAGGTGGGCAAGGCGCAGGCCGACGCGCGCTCGGTGATGACCGGGCGCATCACCGACGCATACACCAACATTGCCACCGTCAAGCTGTTCTCGCACACGCGGCGCGAATCCGAATTCGCGCGTGCCGCCATGGACGCGTTCAAGCTGACCGGCTATGCGCAGATGCGCCTGGTGAGCCTGTTCGAGATCGTCAACCAGCTGCTGGTGGTGGCCATGATTCTCGGCGCCTGTGGCACGGCCTTGTGGCTATGGTCTGCCGGCGAGGTGGGTGCGGGTGCCGTGGCGGCCGTCACCGCGATGACGCTGCGCGTATCGGGCCACGCGCACTGGGTGATGTGGGAGATGACCACCCTGTTTGAAAGCGTGGGCACCATCCAGGACGGCATCAACACACTGACCCGACCGCGTGCCGTGGTCGATGCCCCCGATGCCAAGCCCCTGGTCGTGACCCAAGGCGAGGTACGCTTTGAGGACATGAGCTTTGCCTACGGCAGCGGCCCCGATGCCCGTCCGGTCATCGACCGCCTCAACCTCACCATCCGCCCCGGCGAGAAGATCGGCCTGATTGGCCGGTCGGGCGCGGGCAAGTCCACGCTGGTCAACCTGCTGCTGCGCTTTCACGATGTGCAGTCGGGCCGCATTCTCATCGATGGGCAGGACATTGCCCACGTGACCCAAGACAGCCTGCGCCGCCACATCGGCATGGTCACGCAGGACACCTCGTTGCTGCACCGCTCCATGCGCGACAACATCCTGTACGGCCGCCCCGATGCCAGCGAGGCCGACCTGCACCAGGCGGCCGCGCGTGCAGAGGCCGCAGACTTCATCGCCACACTCACTGACCTGCAGGGCCGCACCGGCTACGACGCCCATGTGGGCGAGCGCGGCGTCAAGCTCTCGGGTGGCCAGCGCCAGCGTGTGGCCATTGCACGCGTGATGCTGAAAGACGCGCCCATCCTGCTGCTGGACGAAGCCACCAGCGCGCTCGACTCCGAGGTGGAAGCGGCCATCCAGCAAAGCCTGGACGGCTTGATGCAGGGCAAGACGGTGATCGCCATTGCCCACCGCCTGTCCACCATTGCCGCCATGGACCGCCTCATCGTGATGGACGCGGGCCGCATTGTGGAAGAAGGCACACACGCCCAGCTGCTGGGCCAGGGCGGCGTGTATGCCCGGCTGTGGGGCCACCAGAGCGGCGGGTTCCTGGGCGAATCGGAAGAAGACTGAGTCGGCGAGGACGGACACGAGCCGCCAGGGCGACACGCTGTCGCGCACGCGGCTGTGCGGCGGGTGTGTTGTCCCTACGGTGGCGGGTTTCAACCACCGGATGGAATCGCACCGATGATCAAAGTCACCGCCGTTTACCGCTGGCGTGAAGGCGCCACCTTCAACCACGACTACTACCACTCCGAGCACATGCGCATCGCCCGCGCAGCATTGCAGCCGCTGGGCCTGGTGCGGCTGGAGAGCGACCGTGTTCTCTACCCTGGCGAGCCGCGCCCGGGGCAGATTGTGGCGCTGACCAACGCGTTCTTCAGCGACCTGAAGCAGGCCCAAACGGCCGCCAAGACGACGATGGCCGAACTGTCGGCAGACATTCCCAACTACACCAACATCCAGCCCGAGTCGTACTTTGCGCAGATGCTGGAGCACCCTGTGACCGCCTGACTGCCTCGGGGGTATGCGGTGGTTGGGTCCGCCACTACCCGCGTTCGCGCAAGGCCTTGAAGAGCAGGCCCAGGCACACGCCCATGCCCAGCAAAGGGATGGTGGCCAGCGCGGCGACCACCGCGCGCGCCAGGGGCGACCAGTCAAAGTCGCGCGCTGTGCGCCAGACGCCCAGCGCCGCGATCAGGCCCAGCACCACCATGCCCACGCGAAAGCTGGCCCCGGGCTTGAAAAAGGCCATGAGCAATACCCCGTTGGCCACACCAATGCCCAGCGCCGCATGGCCCAGGTGCCATGCAAACGTGGAGGTGGAGCGTCCATAGCGGGCATCTTCATGGGCATCGTCTTCGTCCCCCTCATCGCCGGGATGCGTCTGACCCGTACGGCTGCGCGAGGGGCTGGGAGCCTGCGAGCGCGGAGTCTGAGGCTGGGGCGGCCTGGCTGCGGCTGGCGACGGCTGGGCTCCATCACCCCGCCCCCACTCGCCTGCGGACAGGCCGGCCGCTGCCGCGATACCCACCGCCCCGATGGCAGCCCCAACCGGCGCCGGCAGGTTCGGTGCGAGTCCCCGCTCTTGCAGCACGGCACGCAGCCGCCCCGGCTCGCGCAGTGCCATCACCAGCGCCCGCACGGGCCCCTGCTCTTGTGGCTTGATGCGCAGGTCGGCCACCTGCATGGTGGTGCCGCGCGTATTGGCCAGCATGAACAACGCCTTGGCCACCAGGGCATCTTTGGGGCCGCCCTTGCCGCTTTCGATGAAGGTGCCCAGGTTGTAGGTGGCGTCGGCGTGGCCTGCCTCGGCCGCCTGGGCATACCAGGCGCGGGCCTGGGCCAGGTTCACGGGGCCGCCATAGCGGCCATGCTCGTCGCTGGTGCCCAGGTGAAACGCGGCGTGCGGATCGCCCTCGCGGGCGTACCAGCCCGGCAGGTCGCGCAGGGGGTTGCCAGTCCACACCAGGGGTGCTGCGGCACCGGGTGCGGACGAAGCTGCAGCCATGGGCGCCAGGCTGAGGCCGCCGGGCGACTCTGCCGCTTGCTGGGCCTGCTGCTTTTGCTGCGCCCGCTGCCGCTGCGTTTGCGCGGCGGCGTTCCACTTGGCGGCCTGCTGCGCGTCCGCCGGCCCGCCCCAGCCGCGCTCGAACATCACGGCCAACAGGCGTTTGGCGGGTTCATGGTCCCAGTCTGCAGCGCGCTGGCACCAGGAGCGCGCGTTCTCGTAGTTGGGCTGCTCCCAGCCGATCACGGTCTCCAGCGCGTGCAGAAAGGCTGCCACCTCGTGGCCCTGGGCCGCTGCGGGCTCCAGGGCGTCTGCCGCTTCAATGCGCTTGCGCGAGTACAAGGCCAGTTGCTCGCTGCGGGCCACAGCGTCATCGACTGCCTTGCGCTCTTCGTCCACGATCCGCAGCAGTGTCTCGCCCGGGGCGGCCCTCAGCCGTGCCATCAGAGCCTGAACGCGGGCCTTGGCCTTGTCCGGAAAGCGCTCGTAGAAGGCTTGGGCGTCCTTGCGGGTCTCCGCATCGTGCGCGCCCATGAGCTGCAGTGCAGCCGCCAGATCAAAGTGCCTGCGCTGGCCCATGGTGCCAAAACGCAGGGCCCGACCCAGCGCATACAGCGCATGGGGGTTGCCCCGCGCAGCCCAGCGCCGGTACTCGGCCCAGGCTTTTGCGTCATCGCCCGCCTGGCGCGCACGGACCGCATGGCGCACCTGCAAGTCGGGCTCCTCAGGGGCGTCGCCATTGGCCAGGTAGTGCACGCCACTTTGTGGGTCATACAGATTCAGGCCCAGGCGGGCCGCCTGCTCCCAGCCATCGTCAAACGGTGGGCCCCAGTCCGGAAAGCGGGTGTTGATGCCCACGCCAAAGGTCGGGTCTGTGATGTCAGGACCACCGAGGTAAATGTCCCAGAACCCGGCAAAGCGCTGTTCGACGGCCCGGGCCCAGGCAGTGAATTGGGGGTTCATCGGCACCTGGGGGCCGGCCTCCACGCGCTCGTACTGCGCGTCCGCCTCGGCCTTGGTGGCGGGCCAGGGCCAATCAGCGGGCTTCTCCCAGATCTGGATGGTGTAACTCATGGCTCCCTCCTCGGATGCCGCTCGGAATGCGGCTTGTTGTTTGTGTTGACGCTCGTCAAGTGCGAGCAGATTCTAGAAGCGCCCCCAGCCAGCCTGCATCGCGGCACCTCTCTGTTTTGTCCAGTGATGTGCCAGCACCACACCCGGATATCTGCTGCTGTTTTTGAGTAAAAATGGGCTGTAGCGCCCATACTCTATGTGCCAATAGCTCTTTTTTTTATAGCAAACCATGTCCCAGCCACCCCTTTCTGTCATGGCCCTTGCGATGCCTGTGCCCACCGGCGAGCAACTCAAGGCCGCGCGCGTTGCAGCCGGGCTCAGCCAGGCGCAAGCTGCCGAACTCATGGGTTACCCACTGCAGACCGGCAGCCGGGGCGGCGTGCAGTCGCGCACCTGGCAGGCGCTGGAGAGCATGACCGACGAGCGCAACATGCAGGGACCCGTGTTTGCGATGTTTCTGTTGCTCACCGGACAGCATCCCGATCTCGTGCTCGCACATCGCTCACCATCGACGGACGCCCCTACGAGCGCGCCAGCGGCCAACCCGCAATAAAAAAGGCGGAACGGCCCAAAGGCAGTTCCGCCAAGTCTCTACAGGAAGAAAACAGGATCGGCCGGGCGATCAGTCCACCTTGATATTGGCCGCCTTGATGACCTGCGCCCATTTGTCCACTTCGGCCTTCTGGAACGTGGCGATCTGGGCCACGCTCATGTCGGCAGGCTCCATGCCAAAACCTTTGAGGCGTGTCTGCATGTCGGGCTGGGCGAGGATCTTGCGGATCTCGTCGTGCAGGCGGCTCACCACCGGGGTGGGCGTGCCCGCCGGCACAAAAATCGCCTGCCAGGACTGCACCTCGAAGTCCTTGAGTTCGGCCACGCCGGACTCCGCCACCGTGGGCACGTCGGGCATGGAGGCCAGGCGCTTGGGCGACGTGACGGCAATGGCGCGCAGCTTGCCGCTCTGGATGTGCGGGGCGGCCACCACGGTGGTGTCGAACATCATGTCCACCTGGCCGCTGATCACGTCCTGGATGGCGGGGCCGCTGCCCTTGTAGGGGATGTGCGTGAACTTCACGCCCGACTTGTAGGCCAGCAGTTCCACCGCCAGATGCTGTGAGCTGCCCGTGCCGGCGGACGCAGACGACAGGCCGCCCTGCTTGCCCTTGGCGGCCGTCAGCACGTCCTTCAGGGTTTTATAAGGGCTGTTGGCCGACACCACCAGCACCACCGGGTTGGTGCCGATCAGCGTGACGGGGCTGAACGACTTGATGGGGTCGTAACCCAGCTTGGGGTACAGGCTGATGTTGATGGCATGCGAGCTGACCGTGCCACCCAGCAGCGTGAAGCCATCCGGGGCCGAGCGCGCGGCGGCCTCCGAGCCGATGCTGCCAGCCGCACCGCCCTTGTTCTCCACCACCACCGTCGTGCCCAGGGCTGTGCCGAGTTGCTGGCCGATCAGACGGGCCAGGGTGTCGGTGGTGCCACCGGCGGCAAAGGGCACCACGTAGCTGATGGCTTTGCCGGTGGGCCAGGTGGTCTGGGCCATGGCGGGCAGCGCCATCAGCGCGCCTGCAGCTGCCAGCGCTGCGGATTGGACCAGGGTTCTGCGTTGCATGTGTTTGTCTCCTAGGGGCAATGAAAAAAGGGTGCAACGAGCGAGGGCGCCTGCGGAGGCCGTGTTGTCGGTGCAGCCTGTGAACGCACGCCCTTACTCGCTCAGGGCATATCGACGATCTCGATCCAGTTGGGGTTCTTGCCCACCGGAACGCGGGTGGGCGCACCGGGAAGGCCTGTCGCGGGGTCAATGGGGTGCAGTGCGACGTGGTGCGACTCCTGTCCCGCAGCGATCAGGAAGCGGCCAGACGCGTCCACTGCAAAACCGCGCGGCGTCTTTTCGGTGGGCACATGCCCCAGGGGCTGCAGCTGCCCGGTGGCGGCATCGACGCGAAATGCGCTCAGCGTGCTGGACGTGCGCTCCGACGCATACAGCGTGCGGCCATCGGGCGATAGGTGAATGTCTGCGGCCCAGGGCTTGCCCGAAAAACCTGCGGGCAATGCCGTGGTGCGCTGCAGCGGGCGCAGCGTGCCACGCTCCTTGTCGTAGGCCATCACATGCACGGCCGCATCCAGTTCGTCCAGCAGATACAGGTGGCGCTGGTCGCCGCTCCAGACAAAGTGGCGGGGGCCGGACTTTTCGGGCGCCACGGGGGTCAGCGCGGGCTCGTGGGCGGTGAGCTTGCCGGTCTCTGCATCAAACTTCCAGGCCGAGAGGTGGTCGCCACCCAGGCTGGTAGCAAAGACATAGCGGTTGGCTGCGTCCGCGTGGATGGCGTGCGCGTTGGGCGCAGTGGGGATGAGCTGCTGCACCGCTCCCACGACACCGTCCTTGCCAATGCTGTTGACCGTGATCTTGTGTCCGGGGTAGGAGGCTGCGAACAGCCAGCGCCCGGTGGCGTCGGTGTCGATATTGGCCATGCTGTCGGCCAACGGCGCCTCGCCCAGCTTGCGCAGCTTGCCGCTCGCCGGGTCAATGGCCAGGCTGACCACCCGAAACGGCTGCGAGCGCAATGCCACATAGAGCACGCGCTTGTCCGGGCTGACGGCCATGGGCATGGTAGCGCCGCCCAGTGCGGTGGTGTCCACGGTCTTGAGCGTCCCGGCGGCGCGGTCCAGCTCCAGCACCGACACATCCTGGCTGTCTGCATTGGCCACGTACACCCAGGTGGCTGCCTGTACCGCCTGTACGCCCAGCGCGGTTGCAGCGGCCAGCATCACGGGCGCGACGCGGTGATGGATACGAAATGGGATGGTCATGCTCGGTCCCCTGGTAGTGCCTTCGGCTGGACTGCGACTCTGAAACGCGCCCGCCAGTGAGGCTGTGGTGGTTTTGCTGCGCCCGGAGACGCCATTCGCAGGGCGATTCATTGCTTCAGCATCGTGTGATTGTGATATGTCGTCATACAACAAGGAATGCATTCTGACCCATCTTCAGCGCTGACAGAGAAAGGGATTACCCGAGGTCACGCACAACCTTGAAACACCCGCCAGTCAACAATATCTGGATTTTTTTGGGCTAGAAATCTCAGTACAAACCCTGAAATCCCCCTAAACATGCACTGAATGACACTGGGATGGATTGCATATTTTTCGATCTAGTTGTACGATGACTAACAACATAAACACACGGAGACATTCCATGAGCCTGCAACGTCGCGCAATTCTTCTGGCCTGCACTGCCGCTCTGGCGGCAGCTTCTGCCACGGCCCAGACCGCTGAATGGCCTGCCAAGACACTGCGCATCGTGGTGCCCTACCCACCAGGCGGCAGCTCGGACATCATTGCGCGCTCGATCAGCCAGGCGCTGTCCGAATCGCTCAAGCAGAGCGTGATCGTCGAGAACAAGCCCGGCGCCAATGGCAACCTGGGTGCCGACTTTGTGGCCAAGGCCGAGCCCGATGGCTACACCATGCTGCTGTGTGATGTGGGCGCGCTGGCGATCAGCCCCTCGGTCTACACCAAGCTGTCTTTCGACCCCTCCAAAGACCTGCGCGGTGTGACCATGCTGGCCTACTCGCCCCACCTGCTGGTGGTGCACCCCTCGGTGCCGGTCAACAACCTCAAGGAGCTGATCGCCTACTCCAAGAAGAACGAGCTGAACTTTGCCGTGACGGCCACCGGCAGCGCGCCCCATCTGGCGGGCGTTGCGCTGGAGCGCGCCAGCGGTGCACGTTGGCAGTACATCCCCTACAAGGGCGGCGTCACCGCCATCCAGGACACCGTGGCGGGCCAGACCCAGGTGCTGATGAACGGCATGCTGGCCACCCTGCCCCAGGTACAGAACGGCAAGCTCAAGGTGCTGGGCGTTTCCAAATCCACCCGCATGCCGCTGATCGGTGACGTGCCCACCATTGCCGAGCAAGGCGTAGCGGGCTACGAGTCGGGCACCTGGCAAGGCGTGCTGCTGCCACGCGGCACGCCCGATGCCGTCGTGCAAAAGCTCAACAAGGCACTCATCACCGCCATCCGCGCGCCCGAGATCCGCTCGCGCCTGGCCGGCCAGGGCGCCGAAGTGGTGACCATGACCTCCACCGAACAGGACCAGTTCTTTGCCAAGGAACGCGCGCGCTGGGCCAGCGTGGTGAAGGCCGCCAACATCAAGCTCGACTGAGCGCCGCAGACACCCGTTTCATTCACCATCCTCTCCCGCTGCACTGATCATGACCCCTCAAGAACTCAAATCCATCATGGGCTCCGGCCTGCTCTCGTTCCCCATCACCGACTTCGACGAGCAAGGCAACTTCCGCCCCAAGACCTACATCGAGCGCCTGGAGTGGCTCGCCCCCTATGGCGCCAGTGCCCTGTTTGCCGCCGGTGGCACGGGTGAATACTTCTCGCTCTCGGGCCCCGAATACAGCGAGGTCATCAAGACGGCGGTGGAGACCTGCCGGGGCAAGGTGCCGATCATTGCCGGCGCCGGTGGCCCCACCCGCACGGCCATTGCCCATGCGCAGGAGGCCGAGCGCCTAGGCGCCCACGGCATCCTGCTGCTGCCGCATTACCTGACCGAAGCCGGGCAGGAAGGCCTGATCGCCCATGTGGAGCAGGTCTGCAAGAGCGTGAAGTTCGGTGTGATCGTCTACAACCGTGATCGCACCAAGCTCACGGCCGAGTCCCTGGCCATCCTGGCCGAGCGTTGTCCGAACCTGGTGGGGTTCAAGGATGGTGTGGGCAATATCGAGACCATGTCTTCCATCTACATGAAGCTGGGGGACCGTTTCTCGTACCTGGGCGGCCTGCCCACTGCCGAGGTGTATGCGGCGGCCTACAAGGCGCTGGGCACGCCGGTGTATTCGTCGGCGGTGTTCAACTTTATTCCGAAGACCGCGATGGAGTTCTACAAGGCGGTGGCGAGTGACGACACGGCCACGCAGCACCGGCTGCTCAAGTCGTTCTTCATGCCGTACCTGGCCATCCGCAACCGGGTGGAGGGCTATGGGGTGTCGATCATCAAGGCGGGGGCGCGCATCGTGGGCCATGACGGCGGACCGGTGCGGGCACCGCTGGTGGACCTCAAGCCCAGCGAGATGGAAGAGCTCAAGGCGCTGATTGACAAGCTTGGGCCGCAGTAAAAGCCGGCGGCTTCGGGGCCTGTTCAGGGCCTGGTTCTCCAGGCCCTTTTTTTCCTAGTCCAAACCAACACCCGGGCCCGGCCGTGCACAGGTCCGGGGGCAGTCCTGGCACGCCCATTCCACAACCATCAACACAACAACGGAGACAGAAAAGATGTTCAAGAAAATCATTCTGGCCACAGCCGCCGCCGTCACCCTTGCCGCGCTCGCAGGTTGCGCCACCGGCGCTGTATCCACCGGCTCCTCGGCATCGGCCGAACAAGCTGTGGCAGCCGCCGCAGAAAAGCTGCGTGTCGCCATGATCGACCCCACGCCTGCGGCGCTGACGGCCTTGGTGGCCGACGACCTGAGTTACGGCCATTCGGGCGGCCGCGTGGACACCAAGGACATCTTCATCGGCGACCTGATCGCCGGCAAGTCCGACTTTGTGACCATCGCCATCACCGACCAGACCATCAAGGTGGTGGGCAACACCGCCATCGTGCGCCACACCCTCACGGCCGACACCAACGACTCGGGCAAGCCCGGCAAGGTGCAGATCAAGATCCTGGGCGTGTGGCAACAGCAAGGCGGCCAGTGGAAGCTGCTGGCCCGCCAGGCTGTGCGCGTCGCGGCTTGATGTAAACGCATTGGGGCGGCCGTGTGCCGCCCTTCGTATTTCTGACACCGCCGCCCCACAAAACCATGACCACAGCCACCCGCCACCGCATCCTGCAAATCGGCCGCCTGCCCCTACCCGCACTGGAGGCCGAACTGGCGGCCCGGTATGACGTCACCTGTCTGGCAGACCAGCCCGATCCGGCGGCCTTTCTGGTGGCGCGCGGTGCGGAGTTCACCGGAGTGGTAACCACTGCGGCCATTGGCCTCAAAGGCGAAGTCATCGCGGCCCTACCCAACCTTCAGGTCATCAGCAGCTTTGGCGTGGGCTTTGACGCACTGGACATCGATGCCGCCAAGGCACGCGGCGTACAGGTGGGCTACACACCCGGCGTGCTCAACGACTGTGTGGCCGACATGGCGTTCGCGCTGATGCTGGATGTGTCACGCCACGTGGCCGCCAGCGACCGTTTTGTGCGCCGTGGTGAATGGCCGAAGGCCAGATACGCACTGGGCACCCGCGTGTCCGGCAAGCGGCTGGGCATCGTGGGCATGGGCCGCATCGGGCAGGCCGTGGCCGAGCGTGCGAGCGGCTTTCGCATGGAGGTCGGGTACCACAACCGCCGCCCGGCGCAGGAATGCGCACTGCCCTACTTCGAGTCGGTGAACGCGCTGGCGCAATGGGCCGACTACCTCGTGCTCACCGTTGCAGGCGGCACTGCAACGCGCCACCTCGTCAACCGCGATGTGCTGGAGGCCTTGGGCCCCAACGGATTTCTCATCAATGTGGCGCGTGGCACTGTGGTGGACGAGGCGGCACTGATCGATGCGCTGACCGAGCGCCGCATTGCCGGCGCCGGGCTGGACGTGTTTGAGAACGAACCCAGCGTGCCCGCCGCGCTGATGGCGCTGGACAACGTGGTGCTGACCCCGCACACCGCCAGCGCCACCCACGAAACCCGCCGTGCCATGGCAGACCTGGTGCTGGAGAACCTGGCATCCTTCTTTGCGACCGGCACCGTGCGCACGCCGGTGCCGGGCACGCCGGGCGCTTGAGCCCGCCACGGCGCCCTGTGTAACGCAGCTGCCCTCACAGGGAGGGTGTGGAGCAGTTCAGCGCGTCACTTCACGCGGTCGCGCGAGATGTCCATGATCATGCGCGTGGCGAGGTACAGGCGCGGCACGATGGTGTTGATCTGCACGTACTCCGCATCATTGGAATGCGCGCCGTAGCCCGACAGGCCCATGCCTTCCACCACTGCGCCCTTGGTCTTGAGCGCGGCAAACGCTGCATCCGTGCCGCCGCCCGTGGCTTTCTCCACCACGTTGAGCGACATGCCCAGCTCCTGATAAATCACCTTGCCGTAGCCCGCCACGCGGCGGGATGCGTCGCTCGCCTCCAGCGGCGGGCGGCGCACTTCAAACTTCACATCCACCTTGGAGGCAGGCAGCAGCTTGCTCTTGACCTTCTCTTGCAGGCTTTTCTCCAGCCCGTCAAAGTCCGCCACGCGCAGCGCACGCGCATCGGCCTGGGCCGTGGCCTCAGCCGGGATCACGTTGCGGTTGGTGCCCGCCTTCGACACCGTCCAGTTCAGCTTGAGGCCTTCATCGGTCTTGGACAAGTCCTTCATCTGCAGCAACTGATGTGACAGCTCATACAGCGCGTTCACGCCGTCTTCGGGCTTGGCCCCGGCGTGCGACGCTTTGCCCTGCACCGTGAGGTAGGCCGCTCCAATGCCGCTGGTGGCCAGACGCAGCGTGCCGTCGGTGCCGCCACCTTCAAACGACAACACCACGTCCTGCTCAGCCGCCACGCGGGTGATGGTGCTGCGCCAGCCGGGCGAGCTGATTTCCTCGTCGCCGTTGATCAGCACGGTGAGCGTGCCGTAGTCCTTGAAATTGAGCTTTTGCAGCAGGGCCACGGTGTGGATGATGAGCGCGATGCCCTGCTTGTCGTCCGAGATGCCCAGGCCATAGGCCTTGTCGCCATCGATGCGAAACGGCTGGCCTTTGAGCATGCCCTTCAGGTACACGGTGTCCATGTGCGCGATGAGCATGATCTTCTTGCTGCCCGTGCCCTTGAACACGGCCTGCACAGCGGGGCCCACCTTCTCCGGGGTGTCGTCCAGGCGGTAGATATCGCTGGTCTGCAGCACATCCACCGTGCCGCCCAGTTGCTTGAGCTGGCTGGCAATGCGCTCGGCAATCTGGTTCAGACCCTCGATGTCCTTGCTGCCCGACTCGATGTGCACCAGGTCACGCAGGGTGTCGAGCAAGGGTTGCTGCTCCTTCTGGGCCAGCGCATGGACCTCGGCCACCGGTGCCGCCTGGGCCACGGCGGCGGCAAATGCCAGCGCCAGCGAGGCCATCAGGGGGCGGACAAAAGAAGGGACTGATTGCGGACGGTGCAGCGAGTGGTGCATGGTGCAAAGGCTCGGTGAAGGGATGAGGAAGGCCATTATGGAGTCTTGCAACGCCGATTTCAAACACCAAGCCTTCTTGCAATTTTTCAGTCAGCGCCTGCAGTGTCAGCCTCAGCCCACTGGCGCAAACACCTCGGGGCCCAGCCGTGACTTGCGGCCCCTGGGTTCAAACAGCCACATGCCATACAGCGGCAGCGATTCCGCCAGCCGCAGGGGCACCACCAGCGCAGACGCACCGCCCAACAACGCAGGGTGCGGCACAACAGCCAGTAGGTCGGACTGCGCCACCAGGTGCAGCAGACTGGCAAAGTCGGGGCAGCGCACGGACATCTTGGGGGCGGGCATGCGGCGCACGCGGTGCGCTTCCGTCAACACATCCACCGGCCCGCTGACGCTTGGCCCCACACAGGCCCACGCAGCGCCCTGCAGTTGCACCAGCGACTGGGCCCGGGCCAGAGGGTGGCCTTTGCGCGCATAGACCTGGGGATGCAGCTCGTACAGGGGCCGCTCCACCACTTCGGGGTGCGCAAACTTGCGCGGCTTGGGGGCGATGACCGCATCAAAGCGCCGCTGCAGCAGGCCTTCCAGCAGGCTGCCCTCATCCGCCGTCGCCATCTCCAGGGAGCGCCGGGCATTGGGCAAACACCAGCAGGCATACAGCAGCGGGCCGCAGACCAGCGCTGCTGAAGACGTGAGCCCCACCCGCAGCCGATGTCGGTCTGGCGCAGTCACCGAAGCGCGGGGCAGCGCCTCCACCCCTTGTGCCAGCGGCAGCGCCTGCGCGGCCACGGCCCGGGCCAGGTCGGTGGGCACATGGCGACGCCCTTCGCGCACCAGCAAGGGCTGTGCAAAGTGGGCTTGCAGTGCTTTCATGCCGTGGCTGATCGCGGGCTGCGACACGCCGCAGGCTTTGGCCGCCAAGGCAAACGAGCCTTGCTCGACGATCGCATGGAGGTATTGCAGGTAGCGCAGATACATAAACACCTTTTATGTATAAGCCGCCATTGTCTCTTGTCGCGCGGCGCGGACTTGGCGAAGCTACGCACTCCACTCCACGACCTTTGCAATGCCGCGTATGAGCCCTACCCCCATCGACACCGTCCGCACCTACCTCGCCCACCTGCACGCCAGCCATACCGAAGGGCTGATCGCCTGCTTTGAAGACGATGGCGTGGTGCATTCGCCCTTTCTGGGCACCATGCGCGCGAGCGACTTTTTCCAAAAGCTCGCCCAGGCCTCCAGCGGCAGCGTGATCACCGTGCTGGATCTGTTCGTCTCCGCGCAACCAGACAACGGCGGCGCCGTGCGGGTCGCCGCCTATTTCCGCTACGACTGGACTTTGAACGATGGGCGCGAGGTGACGTTCACCTGCGTGGATGTGTTCACGTTCGACGCGGGCAGCACCCGCATCCGCGACATGAACATCGTCTACGACACCCACCCGCTGCGCGAAGAAGTGGGCGACAAGTACGCGCCTGAGCCAGTCACAACAACTCCACGCCCTTGAGCGTCACAAAACTGGTCTCGCGCGTCACCTGCACAAAGTCCTGCAGATACGGCTTGGCCGACAGGCTGGGCAGGCAGGCGGCGTGCAGCTCGCCGCGCAGGCCTTTTTCACCGATGGGCCGCGCCGTCACATACCCCCGGTCCAGGTAGCTCTGCACCGCCCACAGCGGCAGCGCCGCCACGCCGCGCCCGCTGGCCACCAACTGCAGCATGGCCACCGTCAGCTCGGTGGTGCGGCGCGGGGGGCGCACGCCTGCGGGCTCCAGCACCTGGCGGATCAAATCGAGCATTTCGTCGGGCACGGGGTAGGTGATGATGGTCTGGTCGGCAAAGTCCTGCGCCACCAGATGCGGCTTGGCCACCAGCGGGTGCGTGTTGGCCAGCAGCGCGCGGATCTCGAAACCAAAGAGCGCGTGATAGTCCACGCCCGCCTCGTCGGCATCCACCTCGGACACGATCGCCACATCGGCCCGGCCCTGGTGCAGCAGGCCCACGGGGTCGGCATGAAAGCCGCTCACGATGTCCAGCTCCACCTCGGGCCAGCGGGTGCGAAACGCGTCCATCGCGGGCATCAGCCAGTCAAAGCAGGTGTGGCATTCCACCGCAATGCGCATCTGCCCGCCCTGCCCCAGCACCAGGCGGGCAATGTCGCGCTCGGCCCCTTCCACCTGCGGCAGCACGGCATCGGCCAGCGCCAGCAGGCGTTCGCCCACGGCGGTGAACTGCGGTGGCACCGATTTGCGCTCAAACAGCGGCTGGCCGTAGCGGTCTTCCAGCAGCTTGATCTGGTGCGACAGCGCCGACTGCGTGAGGTTGAGCAGCTGCGCGGCCCGCACCAGGCTGCCGCTGTCACGCAAGGCCACCAGGGTGCGCAGGTGGCGCACTTCCAGAATCGACTGGTTCATTATAAATTTTCAAGTTGATCGAATAAAACTTTCGTTTGAATAATAAACGAGCCCGCGCGACCATCGGTGCCTTCATTGCATTGCTCCATTCAGAAGAAGGAAATCACCATGTCGCTCGCTGCTCCAACCACCCGCCGCCCTGTGCTCACGCACACCCTGGGGTTTCCACGCATGGGGGCGCAGCGTGCGCTGAAATTCGCGCTCGAATCCTTCTGGCGCGGCGACAGCACCGAGGCCGAGCTGCAAGCCACCGCCGCCCAGCTGCGCCAGCAACACTGGCAGGCGCAGGCCGACGCAGGCCTGGGTTGTGTGACCGTGGGCGACTTTGCGCTGTACGACCACGTGGCCAACCACATCCAGCTGCTGGGCTGCGAGCCTGCGCGCTTTGGCTTCGACGCCCACACGCCCGAGCTGGCGCGTTACTTTGCGATGGCGCGGGGAGTATCGGCCCAAGCCGCCGACGACCACCAGGGTTGCAGCGCGGGTTGCCAGGCTACGCACCACACCGCTGGCCAGCCCGCACTGGAGATGACCAAGTGGTTTGACACCAACTACCACTACCTCGTGCCCGAGTTCAGCGCCCACACCCAGTTCCACCTCGCCAGTGGGCGCCTGTTTGCCGAAGTGGCCGAGGCCCAGGCACTGGGCCATCGGGTCAAAGCCGTGCTGCTGGGGCCGCTGAGCTTTTTGTGGCTGGGCAAATCCAAGGCGGCAGGTTTTGACCGGTTCAGCCTGCTGGAGCAACTGCTGCCGGTGTACGAAGCCGTGCTGGCACGCCTGAAGGCCCAGGGCGTGGAATGGGTGCAGATCGACGAGCCCATCCTGGGCCTGGACCTGCCCGATGCGTGGCGCCATGCCTTTGAGCCCAGCTACTGGCAACTCGCCCGCAGCGCGCCCAAGCTGCTGCTGGCCACCTACTTCTCGCCGCTGGCCGAGAACCTGCGCCTGGCCTGCCAGCTGCCCGTGGCCGGCCTGCATGTGGACGCCGTGCGCACCCCTGACGAACTGGTGGGCGTGGCCGACTGGTTGCCGTCGCACAAGGTGCTGTCGGTAGGCATCGTGGATGGCCGCAACATCTGGCGCACCGATCTGGATGCGGCTCTGCAAAAGCTGCGGCCCGTGGCCGACAAGCACCAGGGCGAGCTGTGGCTGGCGCCGTCGTGCTCTCTGCTGCATGTGCCGTTCAGCTTAGAGGCCGAAACACAGCTGGACGCCGAGGTGAAGTCGTGGCTGGCGTTTGCGGTGGAAAAACTCGATGAGCTGCGCGTGCTTGCCACCGCCTTGTCGCAAGACGAGGCGGCGGTGGTCGACGAACTGCACGCCGCCCGCACCGCCCTGGCCGCCCGCCGCGCCAGCCCGCGTGTGCACCGCGCCACCGTGGCGGCCCGCATTGCCGCCGCAGCGCCCGGGGCCGACCAGCGCGCCAGCGCCTTCCCTGCCCGGCAAAAGGCCCAGCGCGCACGGCTGAGGCTGCCGCTGTTGCCCACGACCACCATTGGCTCGTTCCCGCAGACGGCGGAGATCCGCGCCGCACGCGCCGCCTTCAAGCGCGGGGCACTGGATGCGGCCCACTACCAACAGAAGATGGAAGCTGAAATTGCCTTGGCCGTGCGCAAGCAGGAAGCGCTGGGCATTGACGTGCTGGTGCACGGCGAGGCCGAGCGCAACGACATGGTCGAATACTTTGGCGAGCAGCTCGACGGCTTTGCCTTCACCGCCAACGGCTGGGTGCAAAGCTATGGCTCGCGCTGCGTGAAGCCGCCCATCATCTACGGCGACGTGGCCCGCCCCACGCCCATGACGGTGGCCTGGACCCAGTACGCGCAGAGCCTCACCGCCAAACCCATGAAAGGCATGCTCACCGGCCCCTTCACCATCCTGCAGTGGAGCTTTGTGCGCGACGACCAGCCGCGCGCCACCACGGCCGACCAGATCGCCTGGGCCATCCGCGACGAGGTGTGCGACCTGGAGGCCGCTGGCATCGCCATCATCCAGATCGACGAGCCCGCCATCCGCGAAGGGCTGCCGCTGCGCCGCGCGGGGTGGAAGAGCTACCTGGAGCGCGCCACGCGCGCCTTCCGCATCAGTGCCAGCGGCGTGCGCAACGACACGCAGATCCACACCCACATGTGCTACAGCGAGTTCAACGACATCCTGCCCGCCATCGCGGCCATGGATGCCGATGTGATCACGATTGAGACGAGCCGGTCGGACATGGAGCTGCTGCAGGGCTTTGGCGACTTCAAGTACCCCAACGAGATCGGCCCCGGCGTGTACGACATCCACTCGCCCCGGGTGCCCGGCGTGCAGGAGATGGCCGCGCTGCTGGAAAAAGCCGCCGAGGTCGTGCCCGTGGAGCACCTGTGGGTGAACCCCGACTGCGGCCTCAAAACCCGGGGCTGGCCCGAGACCGAAGCCGCCCTGCGCCACATGGTGCAGGCCGCGCAGGAAGTGCGCGAGCGGTTGCTGGAAGAGGCGGCGCTGGCCTGACGGATCCCCGGTTCAGCCCGCAGTGCGCTTCATCTCGGCCAGCTTCACCAGCACCTGCAGCGCGTGGTTCAGCGGCGTCGGCACTCCCAAGGCGGCGCCGCGCTTCACCACATAGCCATTCAGGTGGTCGATCTCGGTAGGTTTGCCACGCGCCAGATCCTGCGCGGTGGACGAATACTGCCCGGGCATGGTGCTGGCGATGCCACGCACCGCCGCCTGCACATCGCCCGGAATCGTCACCCCATCGGCCGCCGCCACCGCCAGGCACTCGGCCACGATGTCGGCAATCACCTGCGTCACGCCGGGCACCTGCACCAGCGGGCCGTAGGGCTGCTGCGACAGTGCCGACAGCGCGTTGTAGGCGCTGTTGAGCACCAGCTTGGCCCAGAGCGCGCCACGCACGTTGGCTGACACCTGGGTGGGAATGCCCGCCGCCGTGAGCTGGCGGGCCACCTCGTCGCTGCGCGGCGAAGGTGCAATCACCAGCTCGCCCCGGCCATGGTGCACCACATGTCCCGGGCCGCCCATGGCGGTGGCCACGTAGACCACGGCGGCCGCCACCGGGGTGTTGGCATCGAGCACAGCGCGCACGCGCTCGCCGTTGTCCACACCGTTCTGCAAGGTCAGCACCAGCGCGCCAGGGGCCAAATGAGGGCGGATCTGCTGCGCGGCGTCTTCCGAGTCGGACGACTTCACGCAGAACAGCACCACGTCCGCGCCATGCACCGCGCTGGCCTCGGTGCTGGCTGCCAGGGGCACCTGCACATCCATCGCCGCCGTCTGCAGCCGCAGACCGTTGTCACGCACGGCCAGCACGTGGGCGGGCCGCCCGATGAGCGTGACGGCATGGCCCGCCCGGGCGAGCAAGGCACCAAAGTAGCAGCCCACGGCGCCCGCGCCCATCACAGCAAAACGCAGGGGCGGTGCAATGTCCAAGGCAGTGGGCAGGGAGGCAGATGAATCAGCAGCAGCGGTCATGGCGGTGTCCCGGTGGGCAAGTCACGGAAGGGGCGGTCACAAGGCGCCCCACTATATCGGCGGCAGCCTGCGCACCAAAAATCAAGGGTTTTTGGGCTGATGCGCTAGTCGAACATGCCTTATCAGCTATCAAATACGTAGCAAATTGACCTTCTGCAAGGCTGCTTGCGGGGGCGCACTCCCTTCGCTCGCGCCATTTCCAGCACCGCGAACCCTCATCCGTTACCTCCCGTTCGTGGGCTCCCACCCCGCTCAAAGGCCCCTCTCCAGTGTCAGGAATTTAATCAATGCAAAGACAATAATTGTCTAGTCAATTAAATTTCCCGCCCATGTCAGCCCCTCCCGAACCCAGCCAAGCCCCCGCGTTCTACAACGCCGAGCACTACGACCCCAGCAAGCTGGTGCCCGAAAACAGCGTCGGCTACCTGATGCGCAAGGTGATGTCGTCCATCCGCACGCAGGCCGATGCCCAGCTGTCTTTGCACGAACTCACCTACGCCCAGTGGCTGCCACTGTTCAAGTTGTCGCTGTGCGAGACCGCCACCGTGGCCAGCCTGGCGCGTGACCTGGAGACCGACCCCGCCTCCATGACCCGGTCGCTCGACCGCATGGAAGCCAAGGGCCTGGTGGTGCGGGAGCGCTCCACCGTGGACCGCCGCGTCGTGCAGCTCAGGCTCACACCGGAAGGCCAGCGCATTGCAGCCCTGGTGCCCCCCGTGCTGGCCGACGTGCTCAACGGCCACCTCAGCGACTTCAGCCATGACGAGTGGCAGCTGCTGCTGTCCATGCTGCGCCGCATGCTGGCCAACGGCGAAGCGCTGCGCCAGCAGCCCCCCTCACCCACCGAACCCGCAGCCGGTTGACCCCGCCCTGTTGCCCTGCCCCCTGGAGATTTCCGTGACTGCCACTGCCCCCACCTCCCTGTCCACCCGCTCTGCCCTCGCCGCCCATCTGGCGGTATCGGCCGTTGCCCTGGCCGCCGCGCTGCTGCTGGTGGGCTGCGCCAACCCCGGCCCGGCCCACACACCGCTGGCGCAAACCACCCCGGCCGCCGCTGGCCTGACCGCAACCACCACCGACGTGGTGGCCACCAGCCAATGGTGGAAGGCGCTGGGCGATGAACAGCTCAACACCCTGATCGACCAGGCCCTGCAAGGCAACCCCAGCCTGGCCGTGAGCCGCGCCCGGCTAGAACAGGCCGTGGCCCTGAGCCAGGTGCGCGAGGCCGCCAACGGCCCCCAAGCCACCCTGGGCGTGGACGCTACCCGCCAGCGCTACACCGCCAACGGGCTGGTGCCTGCTCCCGTTGCTGGCAACACGTACAACAGCGGCACCGTGCAGGCCACGCTGAGCTGGTCGCCCGACTTCTTTGGCCAGCACGCTGCCGAACTGCAGGCTGCGCTGGGCCAGGCCCGCGCCGCCCAGGCCGATGCCGCCGCCGCCGCCAACACCCTGGCCGCCCAGGTGGGGCGCAGCTACGTGGCGCTGGCCCGGCTGGTGGCCCAGCGCGGCGTGGCCACGCGCGCGCTGGAGCAGCGCGAAGAACAGCGCAAGCTCACCCAAGAGCGCACTTCTGCAGGCCTGGACAGCCAGGTCGAGCTGACCCAGGCCCAGGCCGCTGTGCCCGATGCCCGCACACAAATCGAAGCGCTCGAGGAGCAGATCACCCTGGGCCGCCGCCAACTGGCCGTGCTGACCGGCCAGGCGCCCGACGCCCTGCCCCAGCTCACGCCCCGCCTTGCCGCCCTGCAGCCCACCGCCGTGCCCGAGGTGCTGGGCGCCGACCTGCTGGGCCGCCGCCCCGATGTGGTGGCCGCCCGCTGGCGCGTAGAGGCTGCGACACAAGGCGTGAACAGCGCGCGCAGCGAGTTCTACCCCAACATCAACATCGGCGCGTTCATCGGCCTGAACTCGCTGGGTCTGGACCGGCTGTTCAACGGCAGCTCACGCCAGATGGGCGTGACGCCCGCGCTGCGCCTGCCGATCTTTGACGGGGGCCGCCTGCGCGCCCAGCTGGGCGGCCGCGCTGCCGAGCTGGACGTGGCCATCGCCCAGTACAACGGCGCCGTGCTCGACGCGGTGAAGGAAGCGGGCGACGCCGTGGCCTCCATCCAGTCGCTCACCCGCCAGCAGGCCTTGCAGGACGAGGCCGTGGCCAGCGCCGAAAAAGCCTACCGCTTTGCGCAGGAGCGCTACCGCGCGGGCCTGGGCAACTACCTGGTGGTGCTCTCCACCGAAAGCCAGGTGCTGGCCCAGCGCCGCCTGGCCGTGGACCTGCGCGCGCGCCAGCTCGACACCCGCCTGGTGCTGATGAAGGCCCTGGGGGGCGGCTGGACGGACGACACGGCCGTGCTGCACACCGCAGCCGCGCACTGACCGGCCCACCGCACCGCACCGGACCGGACCGCACTCATTCAAAAACACATAACAACACATTCCTGAAAGACCACAGCCATGACCGCCAACAGCGAACCCCTCACCGCCAACGAAGCCAACACCGCCCGCCGCCGCGGCCTCACCCTCATCGCCGCCGCCGTCGCGCTGGTGGCCATCGGCTGGGGTGGCTGGCACTGGGCCAACGGCCGCCATGTCGAGACCACCGACAACGCCTACGTGGCAGGCAACGTGGTGCAGATCACGCCACAGATCGGCGGCACGGTGGTGTCCATCGGCGCTGACGACACCGACTATGTGAAGGCCGGCCAGTTGCTGGTCAAGCTCGACCCCGCTGACGCTCGCGTGGCGCTGGAGCAGGCCGAGGCCCAGCTCGCCCAGACGGTGCGCGAAGTGCGCACCCTGTATGCCAACAACTCCACACTCAAGGCCCAGGTCAGCCTGCGCAGCGCCGACCTGGCCCGTGCCCAGGCCGATGCCGCCCGCGCCCAGGACGACGTGAACCGCCGCACCCCGCTGATGGCCAGCGGTGCCGTGGGCAAGGAAGAGTTCCAACACGCCACCGCGCAGCTGGCCGCCGCCAAGAGCACCGTGGCCGCCGCCCAGTCGGCCGTACTGGCCGCACAAGAACAACTGGCCGCCAGCCAGACGCAGACCGAAGGCACCCAATGTGCAGCGCGCCTCGGCCCGCGTGCGCGAGGCCTACCTGGCCGTGCAGCGTGCCCAGCTGGTCGCCCCGCTGGACGGCCATGTGGCCAAGCGCGGCGTGCAAGTGGGCCAGCGTGTGCAGGCCGGCGCCCCGCTGATGACGCTGGTGCCGCTGAACGACCTGTGGGTGGACGCGAACTTCAAGGAAAGCCAGCTCAAGACCCTGCGCATCGGCCAGACCGCCGAACTGGAAGCCGACGTGTACGGCACCAAGGTCACGTACCACGGCACGGTGACCGGGCTGGGCGCAGGCACTGGCGCTGCCTTTGCGCTGCTGCCCGCACAGAACGCCACGGGCAACTGGATCAAGGTGGTGCAGCGCGTGCCAGTGCGCATTGCGCTCGACCCCAAGGAAGTGGCAGAGCACCCGCTGCGCGTGGGCCTGTCGATGGAAGTCAAGGTGGACACCGCCGACCAGAGCGGCAAGACGCTGGCCGACACGCAGCGCACTACGCCCGTGGCCGCCACCGCTGTGTTCGACGAGCAATTCAAGGCGGCCGACGACGAAGTGGCGCACATCATCGCCGCCAACCTGGGCCGCAATGGCAAGGCCGCCGTGGCCGTGGCGTCGCCCAAGGTGAGCAGCCAGCCCGCAGTGCAGGCGCAAAAGCATGCATCGGCCCCGGCGCAGCCCGCCGTGCAGTCCCCGGTGGTGCAGTAAGCGGGGTTGACCGAGCATGACTGCCGCCAACCCCACTGCAGACACCGCAGGCCAGGCCCCCACTCCGGTGGCGCCTGCTGCGGTGTCGCCACCAGCAGCCCCACCCGGGCCGCCTGCTGCCTATCCGCCGCTACAGGGCACCGCCCTGCTGCTGGGCACACTGTCGCTGTCGCTGGCCACGTTCATGAACGTGCTGGACTCATCCATCGCCAACGTTTCCATCCCGGCCATTGCCGGCGACCTGGGCGTGAGCCCCGGCCAGGGCACCTGGGTCATCACCAGCTTTGGTGTGGCCAATGCGATCTCGGTGCCGCTCACCGGCTGGCTCACCCAGCGCTTTGGCGCGGTGCGGCTGTTCACCATGAGCGTGCTGCTGTTCGTGCTGACCTCCTGGCTGTGCGGCTTTGCGTCGTCGCTGGAGATGCTGGTCTTCTTCCGCGTGCTGCAGGGCCTGGTGGCCGGGCCGATGATTCCGCTGTCGCAAACGCTGCTGCTGGCGAGCTACCCGCGTGCCTTGGCTGGCACGGCGCTGGCGCTGTGGGGCGTGACCACGCTGGTCGCGCCGGTGGTGGGGCCGCTCCTGGGCGGCTGGATCACCGACAACATCTCGTGGCCGTGGATCTTCTACATCAACGTGCCCGTGGGCCTGCTGGCCGGGGTGCTGACCTGGGGCATCTACCGCAAGCGCGAGACCCCCATCCGCAAGCTGCCGATTGACACCGTGGGCCTCAGCCTGCTGGTGCTATGGGTCGGCGCGCTGCAGCTCATGCTCGACAAGGGCAAGGAGCTGGACTGGTTTGCCTCGGGCGAGATCATCACCATGGCCGTGGTCGCCGTGGTGGCGTTTGCCGTCTTCCTGGTGTGGGAGCTGACCGAAAAGCACCCGGTGGTGGACCTGAAGCTCTTCAAGGGCCGCAACTTCACCTTTGGTGCGCTGGCGCTGTCGGTGGCCTATGCGCTGTTCTTCGGCAACGTGGTGCTGCTGCCGCTGTGGCTGCAGCAGTGGATGGGCTACACCGCCACCTCAGCCGGCATGGCGCTGGCGCCGGTGGGCGTGTTCGCCATCCTGCTCACGCCGCTGGTGGGCAAAAAGGTCGGCCAGTGGGACCCGCGCCGAATGGCCACGGGTGCGTTCATTGTGTTCAGCACGGTGCTGTGGATGCGTTCGCAGTTCACGGTGCAGACGGACTTCATCCACATCCTGATCCCCACGCTGTTGCAGGGCGCGGCCATGGCGTTCTTCTTCATCCCGCTGACCACGCTGACGCTGGCGGGTGTGTCGCCAGACCGCATCCCGGCGGCAGCAGGTTTGTCGAACTTTGTGCGCATCACCGCCGGTGCCATGGGCACGTCGATTGCCACCACGCTGTGGGAGAGCCGCGCCGCCATGCACCACGCGCACCTGACCGAAGGGCTGGTGCAAGGCCAGGGGGTGTTCGCGCAGACGCTGGATGGCCTGGTGGCCTCGGGCCTCACGCAGATGCAGGCGCTGGCGCAGATCAACCGGCTGATCGACCAGCAGGCGTTCACCCGTGCGGCCAACGACATCTTTTTGGGCTCGGCCGGGTTATTCCTGCTGCTCATCGGGCTGATCTGGCTGACCAAGCGCCCTGCGCGCACCGGCGGCGCGGGCGCGGCAGACGCAGCGGGGGCCCACTGAGAGGCTTCGGCACAGGTTTGGAGAAAAAACAGCTGCAAGCGCTAGTCAAACATGCGCCCGCAGCTATCATTTTTGACATGAATCTGCGGGGTCTCGTCCGGGCACAACCCGCGCATCCCACAGCGGGTGTCGGAAATCCCTGACCCAGTGGCGGGCGCGGCACCTGCGGGCAGTTCGCGGGGTGCACCCAACAATGCACTCACCGCAAACCACTCCAACAAGGAACTGCCATGTCACTCTCGCTGATTCTTCTGATCGTTCTGATCCTCATCCTGGTCGGCGCTCTGCCCACCTGGGGCCACAGCCGCTCATGGGGCTACGGGCCCAGCGGCGGGATTGGCCTGGTGGTGCTGATCCTGGTGATCCTGCTGCTGATGGGCCGGATATGACCGGTAGCTGAACTTCCGGTGCAGGCCACACAGCGCCTGCCGAGGTGAAGTTTTCAAATGCACACATAGGGCCCTTCCGAGGGCCCTTTGTCTTTGGCGGTTTGTAGAAGGGTGGCGCGGCATGGCGGCCACCCGGACTCGGCCAGAAACACGCAAATGATCAATTTGCAGCGAAAACACAATCAAATTGATAATATTGGCATTTTAATCATTTATTTGATATAAACGATAAATACAAAACATCGCCATACCGCCCAGACCATGCCCTCATCCCCCTACCCCGTTGGCAACATGCGGCAGGTTCAGATCCGTCTGCTGCAGGGCATCCTGTCAGCCAATGTGGCTTTTGAGTTGCTGTTGCTGGCGGTGGGCGCTACTGGGCTGGTTCCCTCCCCAGGGTCGTGGAACCTTGCCCTGGGAACTGGCACCGCGGTCATGATGGCGCTGTGGTGGGCCTTGCGCTGCTGGCCGCGGGTCTATGTTCCGGTGGCACTCATCCAGACCTCCATCGGGCTGGCATTGTTCACCTATGCCCTGTGGCAGCCCCTGGGGCACGAGCTGCGCGCCGTGTGGTTCCTGATCGGAGTGGGCGCGGCATATCTGCTGCTGGGGCGTGCCGCGGGCGTCTGCTATACCGTCCTGACACTGGCGCTGGTAGTGGGTAGCAACGGTATGCAAAGCGCGCCGTATTCGCTGCACGCGCTCATCATCTTCACGCTCGCGCTGTCGCTGAGCAGCCTGTGTTTTTACCTGTTCGTCGGTGAAGCCCTCCGCCTGTACCGGCACCTGTCCGAGCGGAACCAGCAGTACACCTTGCTGACCGAGGGCGCCGAAGAGGTCATCTGGCGGATCAACCCCGACATGACGGTGGCGTACGTGAGCCCCGCCGACGAACGGGCGCGCGGCGTGCCCGCCCGCGACGTCATCGGAAGATCCATCTTCAAGGCCCTGACGCCCGAGGGTGCCGAGGCACTGAGACATGCAGTGCGCGAGCGGCGGCAACTGCTGACGCTGCCCATGCGCTGTGCCAATGGCAGCGTCCGCTGGTTCGAGATGTCCAGCCGCCTGTACCGCGACGCCTCGGGCCAGCCCGCCGGCTACCACAGCATCGGCCGCGACGTGACCGCCCGGCGGGAGCTGGAGCAGGCATTGCAGGCCGAGAGCGAGCATCTGGAGGCCCGGGTCAAGGAACGAACGGCGGCGCTGTCTCTCGCCAAGGAAGCCGCAGAGGCTGCCCTGCGCACCAAGAGCATCTTTCTCGCCAACATTGGGCACGAGTTGCGTACCCCCATGACACTGATCCTGGGGATGACCGAACTGGTGCGCAACCGCTCGCAGGATGAGCGCCTGAAGCCCGTGCTGAACAATGTGATGGATGCGGCCAAAGGCCTCATGCGCATGCTCAACGACCTGATCGATCTGGCTGCGCTGGAAACACGCCAGGTAGCGTTCCAGTTTGCGCCGCTATCGGTGCCAGAGCTGGCGGCAGATGCGGTGCAACTGCTGGAGCCGCAGGCGCGCCAAAAAGGCTTGCAGATCTTCCTGGCCCTCGATGGCGTGGGCACCGACGCCAGCCACGTGGGGGACGCAGACCGCATTCAGCAGGTGCTGGTCCACCTGCTGGACAACGCCGTGAAATTCAGCCTCTCAGGTCACATCCAGCTGACCCTGGAGACCGAGCAGGACACCCCTGATGCGACAGTGTGGCGGCTGCGCATGACGGACGAGGGTATTGGCATTGCGGCCGGTGACCAGCACCGCATCTTCACGTTGTTCGAACAGGTCGATGGGTCATCCACGCGCAGCTTTGAGGGTGCGGGACTGGGGTTGGCGCTGTGCAAACGCCTCGTCGAGGGCATGGGGGGCAGCCTGGGTGTGGAGAGTGAACCGGGCAAGGGCAGCAGCTTTTGGGTGTCGCTGCCGCTGCCCAAGGTCACCTGACACGGCTCCAGCACCAACACGCGTGCTCAAAGCACAGGTGGCAGGTACCGGTGCACCCTCACGGTTCAGGCTGTTCAGGCAGTCCGTGTCGAGGGCGCACGCCGCTCTGCCAGAGCGAACGCCGAAGTCAGCGCTGCAAACTCGTCCTTGGCCACGGTGCCATCGGCGTTACCCGCACGGTCCATCACCTGCAGCACGGCTTGCGCGAACGGATCGCTGCCCGCCTGCTGGCCTTTGGTGCGGGCCAGCCCCTTGAGGAATTCATCGTGGGTGATGACACCATCCTTGTCCGCGTCAAAGCCCGCCGTGAGCTGCTGCTTCTGATCCTCGGTGGCACCAAACCGGGTCAGCAACGCCTGGAAATCGTCCTTGGACACGGCCCCTGCCGCACGGCCACCGGGCAGTGCTGCAGTGGCCTGGCCGGACGAACGCCCCACGGTCATCCCCGCGCCAGAAGGCTGGCCCTGGGTGGCCAGAGCGCCCTGCCCGGCCATCCCCGCCAGCGTCTGCGCCTCGGGGCTGAGCGTGACCACGGCCGAGGGCTCGGGCGCCGCCGCCTCACCCCCACGCCGCGCGGACGCCTTGCCCGCGCCACTGGAGGCCGCATTGAAAATCATCGACGCCACCGATGCGAGGCCGGAAATGAGAGGGGACATCGCCATGAACTCCTGTGTGGCGACAGCCCGGTACTTTTGACCTGTCCGCAAGTCACCGCGTCGCCCAGATGCACCAAGGGTAGCGGGCAGCAGCCCGTACGGTGGGCGAATAAGCCAACAGTTTTCACGCCAGTTTTGCGAATGGACTGCGGGCTGGAGGCTGCACCCCCGGCAGTCGCACGCGATCCTAGGCACTCCCTCTGCCCGGCATCACCACCCGAATGCAGGTGCCCCCACCCGGACGCTGCAGCACCAGCAAGTCACCGCCCGCCATTTGCGCACGGTGGTTCATGCCTGCCACCCCATGGCCTCCCAGTGGGCTGCCTTCGCCAGCGTGAAGCATCATGCCGCGCCCGTTGTCGCTGACCTCGGCACACCAGGACTCGGCACCCGCACGGTAACGCACACCCACCGAGACCTCGGTGGCGCCCGAATGCTGCAACACGTTGCTCAAGGCCTCCTGAACGATGGCAACCAGGTGCATGGCACTGTCGGCATACGGAAAACTGGACAACGGCGGAATTTGCACATCCCACACCATGCGAATGCCACGTCGATCAAGCACGGGCTGGATGCGGTGCCGGAGCCGGGCCAGGCGGTCAGCAAATGGCTCGTCCGCCGCATCCATGGAGTCCACCACGAGTCGCAGGTCCAGCATGCACTTGTCGAGCAGCGAACGGAGTTCACGCACTGCGGGCGGCTCGGTCTCCAGCAGCGCCATGGCAAAAACCAGCTGTGCGCCCAGGTTGTCATGCAAATCCTGCGCAATGCGCCGCCGCTCTGCCGTCACCTCGGCACTGGCGCGCAGCCGCAGCCGGGGGCGCCACTGCAGGGCCCGCGGCAGTTGCACCAGCAGCAGGGCCCCCAGGCCCACCGAGATCACCAGGGCGGCCAGCTCCCACCATTGCCGATCCGACGGCCTCTCCTCGTCATAGCCGAAAAACGCCATCGCAAGGAGCGTCCATTGCAGCAGCCACATGCACATGCAAGCGATGGCGAACAACGGGGGACGTGTGCGAAACACCGCTCAATCCTGGCTTTCTAGGTGGTGTGGGCAACGGAGAGCACACCTGGTGACAGCACAACCCACACACGCGGCAGCCACCTGCATCCTCCGTCAAAAGAGCCCCCGCAGCGAGGCGAAGCGCACCGCCTGGGCACGGGTGCGCACCTGCAACTTGCGGTAGATATTGCGCAAGTGGGTGTTGACCGTCATGCTGCTGATGAGCAGGCGCGCCCCCACCTCGGCGCTGGTGTAGCCGCTGGCCACCATGCGCAGGATTTCCTTTTCCCGTGTGGACAGCCGATCTGCCTCATCGGGCTGCCGTCGCTTGTTTTCGGCCGAGTGGGTGCGGTCAAACCGCTGCAGCAACCGCCGCGCTAGGTTGGGGGTGATGGAGGCGCCACCATTGGCCACCTGCAACACGGCTTGCGAATAGTTGCCGAACCACGAGTTCTTGCCCACATACCCCGTGGCCCCCAGTTCAAAGGCCCGCAGGACCTGCTCGTCGTTTTCCATGACCGAGATCACGACCGTTTGGGCCGATGGGCGCACAGGCTTCACGTAGTGCAACAGGTCAAAGGCGTCACCGTCGCCCAGGTTCAGGTCCACCAGGAGCACATCAAAATCGTGATTCTTGATGGCCTTGCGCCCCTCGCGGACACTGCCCGCCTGCGCCACCAGTAACGTGCGGGCATCGGCCATGAGCTCCTGTGCAATCACCAGGCGGATGTGCGGATCGTCGTCCACCAGCAAGACCCGCACCGGATTGGCCTCCTGCCCAGTGAGGAAGGCGGGCCAGACCGATGGCGGATTGGAATAGGTTTCAAACTGGCCCGACGGAAGCGATGCGAGGTCGCGCGCACTCTGCTTTGAAAGCAACGCTGAAGACGTCAACGTTTGCGATGGTGTATCGACCTGCCAACTGCTGCTCATGGGTGAACTCCTGCGGACGTGGTGGTGGGCCCCGATGGACTGGGTCTTTCGGATGACGCATCTGCATGCAACTCTTGCGTTCACATGCATGTTCTCCAACGCACTCATGCCTCTCTGTACGGCAGCGCACACAGTGCGCCAAATAAATTTCAAGGTCCAAATATATTTGGCAATGTTGCCCAAGTAGCAATTGGTTACTACCTGCCTTTCTTCGGCCGATCTCATGTGGTGCGGGCGGCCAAGCCGCGCTGGCAAAGGCTTTGCGCGGGTCCAAGGGTTGAACCACTCCGCTGTATGAGGTAGCCCGCCCGGCGTATTCGCACGAATCGCATCGGCTCGCACACTGAACTCCGACAGCGCCTAACGGCCACCGGTTCTCAAAAAACCAGGCCTGAAAGCGCCGTCCAACCCCCTCTGCACCGCAGGTTCGCTGCGGTTGCAGCCAGTGTAGAAGTCATCCTTGAAGGATCTGTCATGAAAACCCTTGCTTTCATCACGCTCAGCGTCATCGCCTCCGCCGCCATGGCCACCGGTCCGGTCCCTTCCACTCCGGACATCACCATCACCGGCAATTCCACGCAGTCGGTATCCCTGACGTCGGTGTCCGTCAACAACAACTCGACGGGCTCGAAGAGCGAAGCCTTCCAGAACCTGGCCTCCAACACAGGCAACGTCACCATCAGTGGCAATTCGACCCAGACGGTAACGGGCTTTGGCGGCAATCTGACCAACACCGCCAGCGGCAGCGAAGCCTACGCCAGCCAGAATCTGTCATCCAACGTGGGCGAAGTCACCATCATTGGCAACTCCAGCCAATTCACCTCGATGATCAACTCGTCGGTCAACAACCTCTCCAGCGGCAGCAACAGCAAGGCGGTGCAAAACATCGCCTCCAACAACGCCTGCTTCACCTGCCAGCCCACCAAGCCCGCCGGCTGGCCCTACTGAGATCGGCACCAGCTCGGCTGGTGAATAGACCTGCGAGGGTCTGATTCCGGCAGCACATCAGTGCCCGGATGAGTTCGTGCCAGGGGCACACCGGCAAGGCTGCAAACAGCAGCGCGGGTGGGCCCCTCATTCTCACCATAGGAGGTGTTCCATGAACACACGTTTTCTGGCGCCATGCGCAGCGTTGCTCACGGTCTGCGGCCTGATGCCAGGCCCCGCGTGGGCGCAGGCCCCAGGGGAAGACCCGGTCATCCTGACCAAGAAGCTCTCGGTCCAGATGCAGCCCACAGGGCCAGTGGCAGCCTCGACGGGACTGGACGGCAGCAACACCATGCCATCGTGGCTACGCGCCCGCATCGCCCGCTACGAAGCCAAGGCTTTCTCAGACGACACCACCGGCGTGCTGACCAACAACGACGTGGTCACCACTGCCAATGCACAGGGCATGCAAAAGACCTGCGTCCAGGAGGTGGGCAGCAACACCGTGTCTGCCAACACCACGGGATCGGCCAAGTACGGTCCCAACCAGGCGCCGCAGGTGGTGGTGCTGCGCGGCGATCTCGTCAATATCTGCAAATAACAGGCCAGGAGAGAGAACATGCCGCCCACCCCGCCGAGCCCCGCCATGCCAGCATGCTCTCGCCCCCAGCGCCCACGCTCCCTACACCCTGTGATGCGCGCGATCCATGGAGCGTTTTGGCTTGTCTTCGGGCTGGGACTGGCTGGCTGTGCCACGCCCAGGGATCCGCGCAAGGACCAGGCCTTTCAGAGCCTGGCTTCCATCACCGACCGCCCCGTGGTGCGACCCACACGCTCCATCTCCAGCTTCTCCGACTCGCTGATGTGCATGGACCACATGCTGCGCGATGCACAGCTGCCCACCACACTGATCACGAGCAAGCAGATTCCCGACTACTCCACCCGCGTCACCGTGGCCACCAAGGACATGGTGATCACGGCCCTGTCGCAGATGTCGCGCCTGAGCAATGCCTTCCGCTTTGTGGACTACGAGGTGGACATCGCGCGCCAGGACACGGTGCAGAACCTCACCACCATTCTGCTCAACAACAACCAGATGCAGCTGCAGCGGCCCGCGCTGTACCTGTCGGGTGCCATCTCGTTCGTGGACCAGAACGTGATCAACAACCGGTTTGACACCGGGCTCTCCGGCCCCCGCATCGACATGGGCTACAGCCAGAGCCGCAACGCCACCATCATCGGCCTGGAGATGCACCTGGGCGACTTTCGCACCCGCACTCTGATTCCCGGACTGGACTCCGCCAACGAAGTCATCATTGGCAACGGCGGACAGGGCGTGGACCTGGCCGGGCGCATCGGCACTTATGGCGTTCAGTTCAACGTGGGGCGTGACTACACCCAGGGCTCTGGCAGTGCAGTGCGCACACTGGTGGACCTGGCCACCATAGAACTCATTGGCAAATGGGCCCGGGTGCCTTACTGGCAATGCCTGACGCTGGAGCAAAACCACCCGGACTTTCAGCGGCAGCTGCGGGACTGGTTTGACGAAGGCTCGCCCGCCGTGCGCACCCAGCTCATCACACGCTCGCTGGTCAGCCGGGGCTACCTCGCCCCCGTCGCGCAACCCCTGCCGGACAACGACCCGGCGCTGCGCAAGGCCCTGGCGCGCTTTCAGGCGGACAACGGCATGGTGGTGACGGGCGTGGTGGATTTTGCGACCTACGAACGGGCGCTGCGCCACTTTGTCGGGCTGTCCGCAGACGGTACCCTGGCCCGCATTGGCTGGGCCAGCACGCACGCAGAGCCTGTGCCGCACATCGCCGCCAGTCCAGCCACACCAGATGCTGCAATGCAGGTGGTGAGCACCAATCCGGGGGCGGCCAAGTACGGAGACCCACCGCCTGAGCGCACCATTGATCTGCAGATCGAGAACGTGTTGCTGGAGCGCACCGCATTCGAGGTGGGGGAACAGGTCTTCCTGTCGGCCACCGTGTCGCGCGCCTCCTACCTGCAGTGTTTTCTGGCCGATGCCACCGGCACCGTCATCCGCCTGCTGCCCAACCAGGCCAACACCACCGGCTGGGTGTCTGCCAACCAGGCCATACGCATCCCCGACTGGATGAGCCCCAACCCCGGCTTCATCATGGACGCCGCCAGCCCCGGCACCGAGGGTGTGGCCTGCTTTGCCACCGACGAGGACAGCACGCCCCGTTTGCCCGAGGCGCTGCGCGGACCGCCGCTCAAGCCCATCCAGAACTACCGGGCGCTGGAGCGCTTGAACGAAGCCTTCGCCACCGCCTGGGGCACCGATGGCTACACCGGCAATGCCGTGTACTGGCAAGTCATTCCACGCCGGGCCATGCCCGCCGCAGCCAGTGCGCCTGCCCAACCCGCCCCACGCAAGTGAAACACCGTCGGTAAAGCACTGCGCAGGCGAACGCGATGACCACCACCCCGGCGACCACGGCGCGCACGCATTCCACCCTTGGTGGGGCACACGCACCGCAGGGCATATGGCGCGCAATCCATGGCGCAGTGGCGCAGGCCTCGGGTGCAGCGTGCCTGGTAATCGCGGTGGTGACTGCTGCTCCTGCACAGGGATCGGTGCGGGCGCTTCCCACGCCTGCGGAAATCACCGACATCGATCGCGCCAGCCTGAACGCGGCGTCCCCCCAGGTGCCCAGGTCTGACGACCCCACGCAGGAGAAGATGTTGCAAAAACTTCGCAGCACCGCGCAACGCGATGGGGTGCCGACGCGCAAGCCGCGCGCCCCCCCCGCCCCTACAACGCGATCAACGGGCGACCTGACGCCTGCCGATGCGGCGTGGCTGTTGGGATTGCTGGCGTTGCATGGCCTGGCCATGCCCGCTGACCAGGCGCAGGCCCAGCACTGGTTTGAACGTGCGCAAATGCTCAGCCACCCCCTGGCTCCTGCGGGCCTTGCATGGTGCCAGCTCAGCGGTTGCGTGGCAGCACCCAATCCTTCAGCCGCCATGCACTGGATTGCGCTGGTGGGCCGTGCCGATCCGGGGCTTGCCAAATACCTCGAATGGCATGCGGCCAAGGCATTGGCTCCATTGGCCGAGCCCCGTTTGTCCTCACCAGACCGATATCCCGGCTCAGCGGCCCCAGCGACGACCAGTCCATCGCTTCAAAAACTGTTGACGCAAGCCGTGCGCGCCGGCAACGCGCAGGCCGGTAACGAACTGGGGCTGGAGTTCATCGCCAGCGGCGATCTCGAACAGGCGATGGTCCAGTTTCAATCAGCGTCTGCAAAATCCGAGGCCGCCGCCGCCAACGCCCGCCTTCTGGCCCGCCGCATCCAGAGCGGTCCCAACGCCCGCACCCGATCAGCCCGCTACAGCGCTGCAGATTGGTACGCGGAGGCCCAGCGCTACCACCGCGGCGACGGCGTACCTGCCAACTACACCGAGGCCGTGCGCCTGTACCAGGTAGCAGCCAGCAGCGGCGACCCACAGGGCCGCAAGATGCTGGAGCTGATCTTCTCCAGACCTTTGCAAGGCGGCGCCATCGACGTCGCGTGGATGCAGCAGCTCGCCGGTCTTCACATCGGCACCGACGGCTCGCCCACCGGCACGACCACCGCAGCACCCACCAGCGGCTGGCAGCGCGAGCCAAGCCCGCTGTATGACCTGGTACCGCTGCAGTGGCGGACGCCGGGGCAAGTGTTGCGCCGTTAGGTCGGCCCAAAAGCTGGGGACAAAAACCAATACCCGCCCCGACACGAGCGACCTCGAAGCGTGTCCTGAGCCATGGACTCCAGCCGCACAGGTAGCTTCCCCAAAATCAGGAAATCGAATCCAACGGGCTTGTAGTGCTAGTCGAAATTGACTTATCAGCTATCAATTATGTAGCAATCACCGCAGGCAACAACAACCCCTGCTGAGCCGCCACCGCCTCCCGCAAAAACGCCCACGTGGCCTGCATGCGGGCCACGTGCTTGTTGTCGCCGGGCATGGACATCCAGAAGGTGCGCTGAAAGCGTGCCACCCCCGGCAGCACAGGCACTAGCGACGGGTCTTGCGCTGCCACAAAGGCGGGCAGCACTGCCAGCCCCGCCCCCACGCGGGCGGCTTCGTACTGGGCCAGGATGCTGGTGCTGCGCAGCGCGAATTGCGCGGGGCGGTGCAGCTCGTCCAGGATCTGCAGCTCCTTGCTGAACAGCAGGTCGTCCACGTAGCTGATGAAGGTGTGGCCCCGCAGGTCTTCCGGCGTGTGGATGGGGGCATGGCGCTGCAAGTAGCTGCGCGCTCCATACAGTTGCAGCACGTAGTCGGTGAGCTTGACAACCACCACCGCACCGCGCGCCGGGCGTTCCAGCGAGATGACGATGTCCGCCTCGCGGCGCGACAGGTGCACCAGCCGGGGCAGCGCCAGCAGGTCCACCACCAGGCCGGGGTGGTCCAGCGCAAATCGGGCCAGCTGGGGCGCCAGGATCAGGTTGCCAAAGCCCTCGGTGGTTCCAATGCGCACTAAGCCATGCAGACCTTGGCGCACGCCGGGGGCGGCGTTTTCCACCGCCAGAAAGGCGGCTTCCATGGCCTCGACCTGGGGCAGCAGTGCTCGCCCGGCCTCGGTCAACCGGTGGCCGCCCGCCTCGCGCGCAAACAGGGCGGAGCCCACCTGCTTTTCGAGCGCCTGCAGGCGGCGCGCCACCGTGGTGTGGTCTACGGCCAGGCGGCGCGCGGCCCCCACCAACGTGCCAGCGCGGGCCAGCTCCAGAAAGTAGCGCAGGTTGTCCCAGTCCACGGGGTAGTCCTTGAATCAGTGAGCAATTACGCAAACAAGGATGCGCAAAGGTCGGAGGTAAAAGCAGCGATGTGCATTTTTGCAAACCTCGTGCGCACCATTGTCTATTGTGCAGACAATTCTGCACAGCTAGGATGGCGAAGTTCCGGGCACCCTGCCCGCACCTTTGCCCGTTTTTTCCAGGAGACAAACCCATGAACGCACCCACTTCCACGGCCGTGCTGGCCCCCACCGTCAAACTGTTGATCGGCGGCAAATTCGTCGAATCCAAGTCCACCGAGTGGCGTGATGTGGTGAACCCCGCCACGCAAGAAGTGCTGGCCCGCGTGCCGTTTGCCACGGCCGATGAAATCAATGCCGCAGTGGCCTCGGCCAAGGAAGCGTTCAAGACCTGGAAGAAGACCCCCATCGGCACCCGCGCCCGCATCTTCCTCAAGTACCAGCAGCTCATCCGCGAAAACATGGCCGAGCTGGCCGCCATCCTCACGGCAGAGCAAGGCAAGACCCTGCCCGACGCCGAAGGTGATGTGTTCCGTGGGCTGGAAGTGGTCGAGCACGCTGCCAGCATTGGCAACCTGCAACTGGGTGAGCTGGCCAACAACGTGGCTGGCGGCGTGGACACCTACACCCTGCTGCAGCCGCTGGGCGTGTGCGCAGGCATCACCCCCTTCAACTTCCCCGCCATGATCCCGCTGTGGATGTTCCCCATGGCCATTGCCACGGGCAACACCTTCGTGCTCAAACCCTCCGAGCAAGACCCCATGGTGACCATGCGCCTGGTGGAGCTGGCGCTCGAAGCGGGCATCCCCCCTGGCGTGCTCAACGTGATCCACGGTGGCGAAGCCGCTGTGAACGCGATCTGCGACCACAAGGACATCAAGGCAATCAGCTTCGTGGGCTCCACCAAGGTGGGCACGCATGTGTACAACCGCGCCAGCCTCAACGGCAAGCGCGTGCAATGCATGATGGGCGCGAAGAACCACGCCATCGTGATGCCCGATGCCAACAAGGAACAGACCCTGAACGCCCTGGCCGGTGCTGCCTTTGGTGCCGCAGGCCAGCGCTGCATGGCGCTGTCGGTGGTGGTGCTGGTGGGCGAGGCGCAAAAGTGGATCCCCGAGCTGGTGGCCAAGGCCAAGACCCTGAAGGTGAGCGCCGGTGTGGAAAAAGGCACGGACGTGGGCCCCGTGGTGTCCTGCGCCGCCAAGGACCGCGTGCAGAGCCTGATCGAGCGCGGCATTGCCGACGGCGCCACGCTGGAGCTGGACGGCCGCAACCCGCAGGTGGCTGGCTACGAAAAGGGCAACTTTGTGGGCCCCACGGTGTTCAGCGGCGTCAAGCCCGGCATGAGCATCTACGACCAGGAAATCTTTGGGCCCGTGCTGTGCCTGTCGGCCGCAGCCGACATTGACGAAGCCATTGCCTTCATCAACGACAACCCCAACGGCAACGGCACCGCCATCTTCACCCAGTCGGGCGCTGCAGCGCGCAAGTTCCAGGAAGAGATCGACGTGGGCCAGGTCGGCATCAACGTGCCAATCCCTGTGCCCGTGCCGCTGTTCTCGTTCTCGGGCTCGCGTGCTTCCAAGCTGGGCGACCTGGGGCCCTACGGCAAGCAGGTCGTGCTGTTCTACACGCAGACCAAGACCGTGACGGCGCGCTGGTTTGATGACAGCACCATCTCGCATGGTGTGAACACGACGATTAGCTTGAAGTAACCCCCTGAGCGGCTGCGCCGCTTCCCCCTTTCTCTGCATCGCTGCGCGATGCTGAAGGGGGACGCCACCGGCGCGGCGGGGCGGCCCTTGCGCGGTGGCACTGGCTTGGGCCGCGCCGGTTTCGGCGGTAGCGTGCGGTGGTAAAAGCGGGGCATGCAAATATCCAAGACAACGATGCGGGGATGGGCCATGGTCTTCGGTACGGCTTGCGCAGTGTTGATGGGCGCTCGTGCCCACGCACAGGCTGGTGCCGCCTGCAAACCCGGTGGCACGGTGGAAGAAACCAACGCCTGCGCCGTGCAAGCCTTCCAGGCGGCAGACACCGAGATCGCCATCCTCTACGGCGACGTGATGCGCGCCCTGTCGGCCCACGAGCGGCCCCAGCTGCGGCAGGAGCACACCGCCTGGCAGCGTGAGCGCACCACGCGCTGCAAGCAGGCGCAACGCAGCAACGAATCGCAACCCCAGTGGCCGCGCCTGTACCACGAGTGCCTGACGGCCGAAACCCAGGCGCGCCGCAAAGGCCTGATGCGCTGGCTCACGCTGGACCACCCGTCCGCCAAGCCCTGAGCAAGGCCCCCAGAACAACAAGAACCGACGACGAGACAGAACACCATGGACTTTGAACTCACCGAAGAACAACGCGCCTTTGCCCAGACGGCCCGCGACTTTGCACAAGCTGAGTTCGCACCCCACGCCGCGCACTGGGACGAAGAAGGCATCTTCCCGAAAGAAGCCATCGCCAAGGCGGGCGAGCTGGGCTTTTGTGGCCTGTATGCGCCCGAAGCCGCCGGTGGCCTCGCCCTGCCCCGGCTGGACGCCACCCTGGTCTTTGAAGAAATGGCGGCTGTGGACCCCAGCACCACCGCCTTCATCACCATCCACAACATGGCCACCTGGATGCTGGGCACCTGGGCCACGCCCGCCGTGCGCGACCACTGGGGCCCGCTGCTCACTACGGGCGAAAAGCTCGCGTCGTACTGCCTGACCGAACCCGGCGCGGGCTCCGACGCCGCCTCGCTCAAGACCCGCGCCGAGCTGATCGGCAACGAATACGTCATCAACGGCGCCAAGGCCTTCATCAGCGGCGCAGGCAGCACCGACGTGCTGGTGCTCATGGCCCGCACCGGCGACGCGCAATCCGGCGCCAGCGGCATCAGCGCCTTTGCTGTGCCAGCCGATGCGCCCGGCATCAGCTACGGCAAGAAGGAGCAGAAGATGGGCTGGAACAGCCAGCCCACGCGCACCATCAGTTTTGACAACGTGCGCATCCCCGCCGACCACCTGCTGGGCCGCGAGGGCGAAGGCTTCAAGATCGCCATGAAGGGCCTGGACGGCGGCCGCATCAACATCGCCACCTGCTCCGTGGGCGCTGCGCAAGGCGCGCTCAACGCCGCCCAGCAGTACATGCAAGACCGCAAGCAGTTCGGCAAACCCATCGCCAGCTTTCAGGCCCTGCAGTTCAAACTGGCCGACATGGCGACCGAGCTGGTCGCTGCCCGCCAGATGGTGCGCCTGGCCGCCAGCAAGCTCGACGCCGGTGCGCGCGACGCATCCACCTACTGCGCCATGGCCAAACGTTTTGCTACCGACGCAGGCTTTACCGTGGTCAACGAGGCCCTGCAACTGCACGGCGGCTACGGCTACATCCGCGAATACCCGCTGGAGCGCCTGCTGCGCGACGCACGTGTGCACCAGATTCTGGAAGGCACCAACGAAATCATGCGCGTGATCATTGCGCGGCGCATGCTGGATGGGGACGCCACCGAGGCCATCCGGTAGCTACAACATTCATAGCTATTCAGGCATATTCCACTATCGCTACCGGCATTTTTTGCTCTCGCCATGCCCGCCCGCCCGCTGTCCGACGAAACCCTGCACCTGATCGACGCCGTGCGCACGGCGCTCGCGCACCGCAGCGACGTGGAAGAGCGTGCCCTGTTTGGAACGCACGCCTTCTTTGTGGACGGCAAGATGAGCATCGCCGTCAAGGGCGAGGAGCTGCTGGTGCGCTTGCCGCCGGAGCGGCACGGCGAGTTGCAGGAGATGCAGAACACGCGCGAACTCTCACCGGGCGGGGGGATGAAGGGCTATTTCTGGGTGGAGCCCAATGGGTTTTCTACCCGGACGCAGTGGAGCTTCTGGATTGACGAAGCGCTGGCCTACAACCCGCACGCCAAGGCTGCACCGCCCAAGAAAAAAAGGGGTGTCGCCAAAGCCCAGCCCGCCACGCCGAAGAAAGTCACAGCAACAGGCGCGCGCACAAAAGGTGCCGCTGCCAAAGCCGCAAAGCCCCTCTCCAAAAAGCCGACCGCCAAGAAGCACAGCATCTTCGAAGCCGACGACTGACTCGCCCCTCCACCCACCCACCCGGAGCCCCACCATGTCCCTTCGCATCGTCCGCCTTGGCACCCCGCGCGCCGCCGGGGAAGGCACCCGCATCGGCACCGTGCGCCGCCCGCCGCGTGGCGTGCCCAAGGCCGAGTTCGCCAGCCGCGACTACTACGACGTGTGGTACCCCCTGCTCTCCCCCAGCGCCGACCTCATGGCCCAGGGCCAGCAGGTCCCCACCGGCAAAGACGGGGACAAAGCATGGGACGCTTTCGCCAAACAGTTCCGCAAGGAACTGGCCCAGCCCGAGGCAAGCCGCACGCTGGATTTGCTGGCCGCCCTGTCGCACCACAGCGCAATGTCGCTGGGCTGCTACTGCGAGGACGAGGCCCGCTGCCACCGGTCGGTGCTCCGCGCCGAGCTGGCGGGCCGCGGAGCAGACATCACCGATTGATTTCAGATGTTTTTGGGCTCAAGCGCTAGATGAATATGCGTTGGTAGCTATCAAATTCATACCAAACCCGAACCCTTTTCTTTCACCATCACAACGACATCAGGAGCAACACAGCATGAAAATCGCATTCATCGGCCTAGGCAACATGGGCGGCCCCATGGCACACAACCTGCACAAGGCAGGCCACGAAGTGCGCGCTTTCGACCTCTCGCAACCCGCCCGCGACAAGCTGGCCGCAGACGGCGTGCCCATCGCCACCGATGCCAAGGCGGCAGTCGCAGGCGCCGAAGTCGTCATCAGCATGCTGCCCGCCAGCCAGCATGTGGAAGGCCTGTTCCTCGGCGCAGGCGACCTGCTGGCCCAGCTGCCTGCAGGCACGCTGATCATCGACTGCTCAACAATAGCCGCCGCCACCTCCCGCAAGGTGGCCGAGGCCGCCAAGGCCAAGGGCGTGGCTTTTATCGACGCGCCCGTGTCGGGTGGCACCGGCGGCGCCATTGCAGGCACCCTCACCTTCATGGTGGGCGGCGATGCGGCCGACCTGGAACGCGCCCGCCCCGTGCTCGAAAAAATGGGCGCCAACATCTTCCACGCAGGCAGCGTGGGCGCAGGCCAGACGGCCAAGATCTGCAACAACATGCTGCTGGGTATCCTGATGGCAGGCACCAGCGAAGCCATTGCCCTCGGCGTAGCCAACGGCCTGGACCCCAAGGTGCTCAGCGAAATCATGCGCCGCAGCTCGGGCGGCAACTGGGCGCTGGAGAAGTACAACCCCTTCCCCGGCGTGATGGAAACCGCGCCCGCCAGCAAGGGCTACGCAGGCGGCTTTGGCACGGACCTGATGCTCAAGGACCTGGGCCTGGCGCAGGAGAACGCGATGGCGGTGAAGGCTGCCACGCCGCTGGGGGGCATGGCGCGCAATTTGTATGCGGCGCACAGCCTGGCGGGGCATGGGGCGCTGGATTTTTCCAGCATTATTAAGATGGTGCAGAAAAGCTGATGCTGCACCGGCGGGGCGTCTCCGCCAGCGTCGGTTAGCCGACGTTGCCACCGCCCGCGCCTGACTACCATCCGTACTCTACGACCACACCGGCGCCCTGTTACACGCCGGAGCCTCGCAAGCATGTCCACCCCCACCCGCCCTAATCCATCCGCAAAGCGCCGCGAACTCCGGCGTGGTGCTGATGGAGTGTGCGCAAGGCGGTGTCATAGATGCCCTATTTCAACGCTTGTTGAAAGCGTAGACCAGCAACATTATGGACTGGTAAGTGCAAGGATTTCATCTTGCAGCTCCTTCACTACTCTCACGTTAACTTCCGAGTTGAGGTTCTCATAATGTTTTAACCAATCATTGAGTCTTTTCGCAAGTTGCCTGTCGAAATCCTTGCTGGTCACCCACGTGGTTTCACTGAGAACTTCCTTGGCTTTGTTCTTTATATGATCACGAGTATTCGTAGAAACGAGAGTGCGCATAAATGGATCAAACCATTTCATGCAGTCGCTGACCTCAAGGAAGGGGCCAATTCCTTCAATTGTCTTTAAGCTAACCGTCGTATGGATTGATGGCGCTGAACCGAGCAAGTGTTCTTTAACCATTGCCATATTCGCCGCAGGCACTACGGCAAGATCCGGTGCCCGAAAGAATGCAGCTCGGTATCGTGAAATCGTGTCCCCGTCATCTTCCTTGAGTATGTGAACAAAGCGTTCAGCAGTAATCTGCTTTATGGAGTCCGATGACAGATCAAAGATCATTCGGTGCGCGGTAGCCAGTCGCTCAAGCGTGTCATCGAAAGCGTCATCCTCGGGCGCATAGCCGAAATAGGTCTTCGGTATTAAGTCTTCGAGTAGGCGGCGCCGTTGCTGGTCATTCACCTCCGCCATCAAGTGCGATAGTATGGTTAAGGAGCTTGAGTCGCGCAGCAGCTTCGACAGAATCTGTTCGGCGGTCAAACCAACAGTAGCTCGTCTGGTTTTAGCGATATCAGCGACTATAAGTTCTATCAACGCAGTCGCAATGTCGCAAGTTGTTCGATTCGGAGGCTCTTCCTTAAGGCGGGTCATTCTCCCCGGGTGTATCAGGTTCCGGTATGACCGGACCACGCTGCAAAGGTCTGCAGTTCTCTCTGAAAGAACTCCCTCAGCCTTGCATATCGCGATGGCTTCAGCCATATCCATCTTCAAGGGGTCTTTGCTTCCGCGAGAGGCACTTGTCGTTGATGCAAGCTAGTCAATAAGCAGGCATTCAACAATGCTGCCCGCGATTACTTGCGCACTCTTCCATGACTCACTTTCCGCGCATCGGCGCATTTCCGCATAGTCAGAAATCAAAGATTCTCTAAATTCAGTTGAATTTATGTAGTCGAAATTAGGCATTTGCACCCCCTCTGAGATAGGTGCGATTTTATGGCATTAGCGTTACAGCGCTGGTCATTGCGCTATCTCATCGCGTCGAGCAACAAAGAGATTTCTACGCCATATCGTTCGACGCACGCGTGTCTGCACAGAGGACACCGCACTTGAGTATGATTCGCATCCCCTCATGCTGCGCCGCAACACCCCCGCCCTGCCTTCCCACATCGTGCTTCTGCTGGTGGCGTTGTTCAACGCCCTGGCGGGTGCGCCCTTGCATGAGGCGCGGCACATTCAAGAGATGGTGCGCAGCGCCACAGCCTCGGCAGCCGCAGGCGATGTGGATGCGTTGGCAAACAACGCCGCAGCCAGCGACGACCATAGCGAAGAAACACACACCCCCTGCGCCTGGTGCCTGACCCACGCGCTGGAGGCGGGGCTGGCGCATGCACCGGCTCGCCAGCCACAACTCCCCACTGAACCCGGCGCCATCGCGCCGCAAGGCGCAGACCCCTTCACGGCCCAGCAGGTGCGCTGGCCGTTTGCTGCACGCGATCCTCCGCCAGCCCAGCGGGCCTGACACACGTCGGGCCCCAGCCAGCCTGCGCTCCCCAGCGCATCCCCTTTTCGTTTTCGCCCTTGCATTCACCCCCGTGGGGTGGGTGTGGGCACGCGGCCATGTGCGCCTGCCAACTCCCAGGCGGGTGTGAGCCGCGTTGCTCCTGGCTTTTGCATTCACCGCTTTTGGACTGGTTTGCCGTGCGTTCTTCCTATTCTTCTGTTTCTTCTTCACGCCCAGCCGCCCTGCCGCGCCCCACATTGACGGTCCTGGCGGCCGCCGCCCTGCTGGCATCCCTCCACCCCGCCTGGGCCGCAGACGGCGATGTGGTCACCCCACCCACCCTGTCGGCCGTGGACGTGGTGGGCCGCAGTGCTTCAGGCACCTACTACGCCGACGAAGCGGAGGGCGCCAAGACCAGCCTGCCGCTGCGCGAGCTGCCGCAGTCGGTGCGCGTGATGTCGCGCCAGACGCTGGACGACCTGGGCGCCACGCGGCTCGATGATGTGCTGGACTACGTGGGCGGTGTCTCGCGCCAGAACAACTTTGGCGGGCTGTGGGACAACATCGCCATCCGGGGCCTGCCGGGTAACGAGAACACGGGCATGGCGACGCTGCTCAACGGGTTTTCGTCCAACCGGGGCTTTAACGCGCCGCGCGATCTGGCGGGGGTGGAGCGGGTGGAGTTCCTCAAGGGCCCGGCCGCCGCGCTGTATGGCAGCAGCGAGCCCGGCGGCACGCTCAACATCGTGAGCAAGAAGCCGCTGTGGAAGGCTGCGCATTCGGTAGAAGCCTACGCGGGCAGCTACGGCCTGGGCCGGGCGGCGCTGGACACCACGGGCCCCATCAACGACCGGCTGGCCTACCGCCTGAATGTGGCTGTGGAAGACAAGGGCAGCTTTCGCGACCATGTGAGCGCGCAGCGGCAGGTGGTGGCCCCGGCCTTCACCTGGAAGCTCTCGCCCGACACGGTGCTCGAATACACGGCTGAATTTCTGCGCCACGCCACGCCGCTGGACCGGGGCGTGGTGGCGGTCAACAACCGCCTGGGCGCGGTGCCCGCCAGCCGCTTTCTGGGCGAGCCTGCCGATGGCGATGTGACGGTGACCAACCAGACGCACCAGCTGGTGCTGTCGCACGAGTGGAACCCCGACTGGCGCAGCCGCGTGGGGCTGTCGTACCGCGAGACGGGGATGGAAGGCTTCTCGACCGAGGCCACGGCGCTGCAGGCCAATGGCCGCACGCTGACGCGCCAGCGGCGGCATCGCGACTTCCAGTCGGACGACGTGGCCGTGCAGGCCGAGCTGCAGGGCAACCTGCGCACGGGCGGGCTGGAGCATGAGCTGCTGGTGGGGGTGGAGAGCTACCGGTTCAGCATGGATTCGGTGATGCTGCGGGTGAACCCCAGCGCTGCCGCGCCGTATGCCATCGACATCTTCAACCCCGTGTACGGCCAGGCGCAGCCTACACCGGGGCGCAACACCGACACGCTGGAGAAGCAGCGCAACACCGCGCTGTATGTGCAAGACACTCTGAAGCTGGGCGAGCAGTGGCGCGTGATGGCCGGGCTGCGGGCCGACCACTATGACCAGAGCCTGCAAAACCGCATCACCAACCGCACCACGGCGCAAAGCCCATCGGCCGTGTCGCCGCGCCTGGGCGTGAGCTGGCTGCCCACGCCGGGGTGGACGGTGTATGCCAATGCGGGCAGTTCGTTCCGCCCCAACACGGGCAGCAATGTGGCGGGCAACAGCTTTGACCCGGAAAAATCCCGTGCGCTGGAGCTGGGCGCCAAGTGGGAGAGCGCCGACCAGCGCCTGGGCGCCACGGCGGCGCTGTTCGACATCACCAAGCGCAATGTGCTGACCAGCGACCCGCTGAACGCAGGCTTTTCAGCCGCAGCGGGCGAAGTGCGCAGCCGGGGGCTGGAGCTGGACCTGGCGGGCCGCCTGAGCCCCCATTGGCGCGTGAATGCGAGCCTGGTGGTCAACGACGTGGAGGTGACCCGCGACAACACGCTGGAGGTGGGCGGCCGCCTGCTGAACGTGCCGCGCGTGAACGGCAGCGTGCTGGCGGTGTACGAAAACCAGTTGGCCAACGGCCAGCGCTATGGCGTGG
>Ga0208124_100080_pt1 | contig 63433 bp, 58 predicted proteins | sample LakWasM104_HOW12_2_FD_183922 | JGI IMG/M metagenome (GOLD analysis project Ga0208124, IMG submission 183922) | Freshwater sediment methanotrophic microbial communities from Lake Washington under simulated oxygen tension - Sediment Metagenome... | ecosystem: Environmental > Aquatic > Freshwater >...
CGGTATTGATCTGTGGGATCAGGCGGGAAAGCAGGGCAGCATCGACCGCCCAGTCCAGCCCCGGCACCGGGACCACGCTGGCCGCTGCCGCCACCATGGCGCGGCGGTGCAGCAGCTTGCGGGCGCGGCGTACAACCGCAGCCAGTTCAGGGTCTCCAGCGGCCATTTGCAATGAGGTGGGCATGGGTGACAACGTGATGGAGGGTGATAGGACGAAAGTGCGTGATTCAAAGCGCAGATGGCGAGCAGCTCAGCGAGCGGGGCAAGATCCAGGACCTCTCAGGACTTGCCCTTGACCAGGCCGTACACCACCAGCAGAGCGACAGCGCCCAGCACCGATGCAATCCAGCCAGCGCTGTCGCCCTGCGCATACCAGCCCATGGCCATGCCCACGTAGCTGGCCAGAAACGAGCCCGCTACACCGAGCAGCGCCGTCATGATCCAGCCCAGCTTGTCGTCCCCGGGTTTGACGGCACGGGCAATCAAGCCCACCACCAAACCAATCAGCAACATCCCCAGAAGTGACAGCATGTTTTTCCCCTTGATAGTTGGTTCAGACGATAGAGTCACTTTACAGATGGGGCAGTCAAAGCGCTGTCGGACAATGCCCCCTGTCAGCGTCCCCCAGGCAAGGTGGTGCTGTGCCGTGTGGAGTCCCACGGATGCAGGGGGCGTTCAAAAAGGCAGCGCTCAAAGCGGTGCGCATGCAGGTCCATGCCCGATATCTGGTGGTCGGTGCGCGAGCACACGTAGCGCCCGCTCGGCAGGCTGGCCCAAGCCGCCTCAGTGAGCAGGATCTCGTTGGCCGTGGCAATGTCTTCGCCCAGTTTGCAGGCGCAGTTCATCTCGGGGCCAAACAGGTCCTCGCGTGCAATCACCAGGGTGGGCCCAAAGCCAATGCCTGCGCTCACGTTCAGCGTCCGCTCGGGCGGCAGCACGGTGTTCATGGCGCCCAGGGCGCGCAGGGTGTCCAGCGCGGCCTCCAGGGCTTGCTCGGGCGTGGCGAACACCGCAAACAGGTTATCGGCCTCCTGCTTGATGACCTCACCGCCGTTGCCTTCGAGGGCAGGGCGCGCTGCCTGCTCCATCTGGTGGATCATCGCCAGGAAGTGAATGATGCCGTGGCGCTGGGTGATGCGGGAGAAGCCGCACATGTCCAGCACCAGGATGGCGACACTGCGCACAAACGCCTGTTCAATGGCGGCGTCAATCGCCCCGGTGCCGCTGGTGGGGGTCTGGTTGCGCTCTGACAGCAGGCGCCGGAGATAGCCCTTGTCGTGCGCAGTCGCAGCATCGGGGGGCAGCGCGGGGGTGTGGTGCATGGCAACGCCCTGTGGGTGGTGTCCGACATGGTAGCGCGGCCGGTGCTGGCGCCGCGCAGGTTGCGCCCGGGGCTACAGTGAGGCTCGCAAAGGGTGGTGGGGTGCTTGTCTTACCCACAACTGCCGCAGACTTCTCTCAAGACAGAAAGGTGTACCCACCATGTTCACTATGTCATCCACCCCATTCATTTCGTACTCCGTTGCACCGGCTGGGGCCCAGCGCTCGTCATGGAGCCGGTTGGTGGCTCGCCCGGCCGCCGTATTGGTGGCCGCCATGGCTTTGGGCGGTGTGCTGTCGTTTCCCACTGCCGCCCAGGCGCAAAGCGACGAGGCATCCCTGGCGCGCGGTGCCGTGCCTGACACCACGCCGCAGCAGCGCTACCAGTCGGCCATTCGTGAAGCGGGGGGTGGGCTCAAGGTGAGCCTGGAAGAGTGCCGGGCCATGCCGACGGCGGAGCGTAAGCGGTGTGAGTCCGAGGCCCGGGCGCGGTATCAGGCTGACATGGCAGCAGCCAAGGCGCTGCTGCGGGGCGATCCGTCTGCCGGACCGGTCAATGTGACTGGTGGCCCGATTCGCAGCACCGAGACGGTGTACGTGGTCAAGCCCTGATCACCACGGCCCGCCAATGAAGGAAGCCGGGAGCGTTTTACGATTTATTTCTGCGCCTGGGGTGCCTGGGCGCTCTCGACACCTTCGCCCGGCGTCACACGGCGCGCGCCGTTGAAACGGCGTGCCCAGTAGGCGACGCCCATGTCTTCCACCCGGATCTCCGAGCCGCTGCGGGGCGAGTGGATGAACTTGCCGTCCCCCACATAAATGCCCACATGGCTGAAGTTGCGGCGCATGGTGTTGAAGAACACCAGGTCGCCGGGTTGCAGCTCTTTCTTGTCGATGACCTGGGTGGCGGCTGCCTGCTGATCAGCCCGGCGGGGCAGCAAAAGCCCCACCGTCTGCTCATAGATAGCGCGCACAAAGCCGCTGCAGTCAAAGCCGGTCTCGGCACTGTTGCCGCCACGCTTGTAGGGCACGCCCAAAAAACCCATGGCGTTGACCACCAGGTCACCCGCGCGGCCTGCTACGGTCTGGGCCTTGTCAGCCACCTTGTGGCTCACGTCTTCGAGTCGGGTAAACAGCCCTTTGTCCGCGAGCAAGCGGTCCATATCGTCAGAATTGGTGCCCTGGGGCGCCGCATGCGCAGCGGTGGCGCAGGCAAGGATGAGGATGCAAAACCATCTGGACATGGGGGCGAAGGGTAACACGGTATGGTTATTTATCAAAAATAAGCATTTTTGCAAGCTGTTGATTTGATTCAGATAAATCGATGGGCGCAGTGTTTTCACAGGCAAAAGCCGCTTGCAAGATGCGCGCCAGACCGGCTTGCCTCCGCCCCGGGTGCGGTCGGTGGCAAGGCCATGGGCCAAAAGGAGCTTGAGAGCATGGGTTGGACTCTAAATCGGCAGGTAGTGCTAGTGAACAAAGCACGGGTAGCTATATGTTTGATAGCAGCCAGTGCGCACGCAGGCAGCCAGGCCCAAGGCGTCCCCGTGCCGCCGCCGGCGGTGTCGCTGGTGCCGGTGGCCACCGGCCTGGTCCACCCCTGGGCGGTGGCCTTTTTGCCGGGCGGTCAGTTCTTGGTGACCGAGCGGCCGGGGCGCCTCCGCGTTGTCAGCGCGACGGGACAGGTGGGGCCTGCGCTGGCGGGAGTGCCGCAAGTGGCGGCAGGCGGGCAGGGCGGCCTGCTGGACGTGGTGACCGACAACGACTTTGCCCGCAACCGCCGTATCTACTTTTGTTTTGCCGAGCCCGCCGCTGGTGGCACGGCGGGCAACAGCACGGCGGTGGCGCGCGCCACCCTGTCGGCAGATGCCAGCAGCCTGCAGGACGTGCGCATCATCTTCAGCCAGCGGCCCAAGGTCGAGAGCGCGCTGCACTTTGGCTGCCGCATTGCCCAGGCCAGTGATGGCAACCTGTTTGTGGCGTTGGGCGAGCGCTACCACCGCAAGGACGACGCCCAAAAGCTCGACAACCACCACGGCAAGGTCATCCGCATCACGCCCGACGGAGCAGCGCCGCCCGACAACCCGTACGTGAAGCAGCCCGGCGCCTTGCCCGAGATCTGGAGCTACGGCCACCGCAACCCCCAGGGCGCCACGATGGCCCCCGACGGCAAGCTGTGGATGCATGAACATGGCCCGCAGGGCGGTGACGAAATCAATCTGCCCCAGCCCGGGCGCAACTACGGCTGGCCTGTCATCACCTACGGCGAGAACTACGGCGGCGGAAAGATGGGCGAGGGCACGGCCCGCTCCGGCATGGAACAGCCACTGCACCACTGGACACCGTCCATCGCCCCCTCGGGCATGGCGTTTCTGACCAGTACGCGCTACGGCGCGGCGTGGCAGGGCAGTTTGTTCGTCGGGTCGCTCAAGTTTGGCACCCTGCACCGGCTGGAAGTGTCTGGCGGCAAGGTGCAAAAGGAGGAGCGGCTGTTGCAAGGCAATGGCGAGCGCATCCGCGACGTACGCCAGGGGCCAGACGGCTTGTTGTACCTGCTGACCGATAGCCCGCAGGGGCGGTTGCTGCGCTTGCAGCCCGCTGCGGCCCCATGACCGGTTTTGCTTGATGCAGGTCAAGCAAGCCCGGAGATGGGTGACCGAACCGGCGGACCCGGGGTGATCCCGCAGGCTGGGCGCGTGTTTTCGGTATAGGCTGGCGCGATGCATGCTGAGCCCACCACCTCTTCCCCTGCCACGCCCTCCGCTCCTCCTGCGGCCTCGGTCAATCCGGGCACCGCGCCCGACCATCTGGCGAGCACGCCCGCCCGGTCCCAGCTGGCCCTGCGCCGTGTGGCGATCGACACCTGGCGAGAAAACGTCGCCTACCTGCACCGCGACTGCGCCGTATACCGGGCCGAGGGCTTCCAGGCGCTGTCCAAGATCGAGGTGCGCGCCAACGGCCGCCGCATCCTGGCCACGGTGAACGTGGTGGACGACCCTGCCATCGTGGGCTGCCACGAGCTGGGCCTGTCGGAAGACGCGTTTGCCCAGCTGGGCGTGGACAACGGCCACACTGTGTCGGTGGCCCAGGCCGAGCCGCCCGAGTCCATGGGCGCGCTGTTCCGCAAGATCGCCAGCGAGCGCCTCACGCGGGAGGACTTTGGCGCCATCGTGCGTGACATTGCCGACCACCGGTATTCCAAGATCGAACTCACCGCCTTTGTGGTGGCTTGCCACCGCAACGAGCTGGACCGGGAGGAGGTCTTTTTCCTGACCGATGCCATGGTGGCCAGCGGCCGGCGGCTGGACTGGCACGAACCGCTGGTGGTGGACAAGCACTGCATCGGCGGCATTCCGGGCAACCGCACCACCATGCTGGTCGTGCCCATCGTCGCGGCGCACGGCATGTTGTGCCCCAAGACGTCTTCGCGCGCCATCACCTCGCCCGCCGGCACGGCCGACACCATGGAGGTGCTGGCCAAGGTGGAGCTGCCGCTGGAGCAACTGGCCGACATCGTGCGCGACTACCGAGGCTGCCTGGCCTGGGGCGGCACGGCCAACCTGTCGCCCGCCGACGATGTGCTGATCTCGGTGGAGCGGCCACTCTCCATCGACTCTGCCGGGCAGATGGTGGCGTCCATCCTGTCCAAAAAGGTGGCCGCCGGCGCCACGCACCTAGTGCTCGACATTCCCATCGGCCCCACGGCCAAGGTGCGTTCCATGCCCGACGCGCAGCGCCTGCGCCGCCTGTTTGAGTATGTGGCGCGGCGCATGGGCCTGTCGCTGGACGTGGTCATCACCGATGGCCGCCAGCCCGTGGGCAACGGCGTGGGCCCGGTGCTGGAGGCACGCGACGTGATGCGCGTGCTCCAGAACGACCCGCGCGCGCCTGACGACCTGCGGCAAAAGGCACTGCGCCTGGCCGGGCGCCTGATCGAATGCGACCCCGATGTGCGCGGCGGCGACGGTTATGCGATTGCGCGCGACATCCTCGACTCGGGCCGGGCCTTGGCGCGCATGAACGCCATCATCGCCGCCCAGGGCGCCACGGGGTTTGACCACAACCACCCAGCGTTGGGTGCGCTGACGCTGGATGTGGTGGCACCCGCCAGCGGCGTGGTGGCGGGCATCGACAACTACCAGATCGCCCGCGTGGCGCGGCTGGCCGGTGCGCCCAAGGTGCCGGGTGCCGGGGTGGACCTGATGCACAAGCTGGGCGACACCGTGGCCGCTGGCGACCTGCTGTACCGCGTGCACGCCAGCTATCCGGCCGACCTGGAGTTTGCGCGCCACGCGTGCGATCGGGACAGCGGCTACCGCCTGGGCACCGCCGATGAAGTGCCGCGCGTGTTTGTGGAGTTCTGACCATGGCCGCACCTGAAGCCGCTTGTGTGCTGTATTTCGACGACGAAGTCGCGCCTGCGCTGCGACTTGCACAGGCTGCGGGCCTGACGGCCTGCGCCATTGAGCGCCACCGCTTCCCCGATGGCGAACTCAAGCTGCGCCTACCGGTGGACGACACGGGCTGTCTGCCCCAACGCGCCGTGTTGCTGCGCAGCCTGCACCAGCCCAATGAAAAACTGGTGGAGCTGCTGCTGGCCGCCCGCACGGCCCGCAGCCTGGGCGTGCAGCACCTCACGCTGGTGGCGCCTTACCTGGCCTACATGCGGCAGGACATCGCCTTCCACCCCGGCGAGGCCGTGAGCCAGCAGGTGGTGGGTGGATTTTTGGCGGGCTTGTTCGATGCCGTGATCACGGTGGACCCGCACCTGCACCGCATCGACCGGCTGGAGCAGGCCATCCCTGTGCCGCAGGCCGTGGTGCTCAGCGGCGCCGAGCCGCTGGCCGACCTGATCGCTGAGCGCCGTCCGAATGCGCTGCTGGTGGGGCCCGACGGCGAATCCGCCCAGTGGATCGCCCAGGCCGCCGCCCGCCACGGCTTTGACCATGCCGTGTGCACCAAGGTGCGCCATGGCGACCGCAATGTCGCTATAGAGTTGCCCGCCCTCAACGCCCAAGGCCGGGCCGTGTTGCTGCTGGACGACATGGCCAGCACCGGCCGCACGCTGGCGCTGGCCGCCCGGCTGCTGCTGCAGGCGGGCGCCGCCTCGGTGGATGTGGCCGTGACGCATGCGTTGTTTGCGGGCGATGCGCTGCAGGCGCTTCGCGACGCCGGGGTGGGGGAGGTCTGGAGCACGGACTGCATTCCGCACCCGAGCAACGCGGTGGCGATGGCCGGACCGCTGGCGGGGGCACTGCGGTCGGTCCTGGCTGTGTAACCGGCGCCGCCGGGCACCGCCGGGCTGCGACAATGCGCCATTCCCCTGCGCCCCGTCCCGGCCAGCGCATTCCAGAACACGCACACGATCGAACACACCATGCTGCTTGACGCCACCGAATCCCAACTCGTCCTGGTCGATTACCAGGAGCGCCTGATGCCCGCCATCCACGAAGGCCCCGCCGTGCTGGCCAACGCACGCCGCCTGGCCGAGATCGCCCGCATGCTGGACGTGCCCGTGTGGGGCACCGAGCAAAACCCCTCGCGCCTGGGAGCCAACGACGCCGCACTGCGCGCCCTGTGCCAGAAGACCCTGGCCAAGATGCACTTCAGTGCCGCCGAAGAAGGCCTGGGCGAATGGCTGCGCCCACCGGCCAAGCCCCAGGGCGGCAACGCACGCAGCCTGCCCAAACACTTGCAAAAGCCCGCACCGCTGGCGGCAGAGCGCGGCACCATCGTGATTGCCGGGTGCGAGGCCCATGTCTGCCTGCTGCAGACCGCGCTGGACCTGATCGACGACGAGTTTGAAGTGTGGGTGGTGACCGACGCCTGCGGCTCGCGCACCGAACGCAACCGCGACGCCGCCTTCGACCGCCTGGCCGGCGCAGGCGCTGAGCTGGTGACCACCGAGATGGTGGCGTTTGAATGGCTCGGCAGCTGCGAGCACCCGGCGTTCAAGGACGTGCTGGGGCTGATCAAATAATCAGTTTTGAGCCAAATTGGCTGCTAGCGCTTGATATTCAAGCGCTAGCAGCTATCAAAATCATAGTGATTGGAGTGAGTTTCGGTCAGGCGAAGTAGGGCACGGCCACTTTGACCAGCAACCCCACCACCGCACAGCCGCCCAGCAGCGGCATGACGCCTAGCTTGAAGCGGAACAGCGCCACCAGCGCCCCCACGGCGATGACGGCCGATACGGCGTCAAAGCGGCCGCCAAAGCCCTGCGGCCACAGCAGGTGGTAGGCAAAAAACAGCGCCAGGTTCAGGATCACGCCCACCACAGCAGCCGTGATGGCCGACAGCGGCGCGGTGAATCCCAGCTTGCCGTGCGTGGCCTCCACCAGCGGGCCGCCTGCCAGGATGAAGATGAATGAGGGCAAGAAGGTCACAAACGTCACCACGGCGGCTGCCGCTGCGGCGCCGGCAAACAGCGCGTCTGCCCCCCACACCTGTTGCAGCCAGCCACCCACAAAACCCACAAACGCCACCACCATGATCAACGGGCCAGGGGTGGTCTCGCCCAGGGCCAGGCCGTCAATCATCTGCGGGCCGCTGAGCCACTGGTAGTGCTCCACCGCGCCCTGGTACACATAGGGCAGCACGGCATAGGCGCCCCCAAAGGTGAGCATGGCTGCCTTGGTGAAGAACCATCCCATCTGCGTGAGCGTGCCTTGCAAGCCCTGGGTGGCCACCAGCAGGCCCATGGCCGCCAGCCACAGCCCCAGCCCTGCCAACAATACCTTGACCAGGTGGACGCGAGAAAAGCGCGCATGGGCAGGCGTTGGCGTGTCGTCATCGATCAGCGCGGGGCCATAGCCCTTGTGGGCATTAGCATGGCCGCCCCCCAGCGCAAACACGGCGGGCCAGCGTTGCGCGCCAAAGTAGCCGATGAGCCCGGCCGCCAGCACGATGGCGGGGAAGGGCGTGTCGAACGCGAAGATCGCCACAAACGATGCGGCAGCGATGCCCCACATCCAGCCGTTCTTGAGCGCGCGGGTGCCGATGCGGTGCGCGGCATGCAGCACCAGTGCCGTCACGGCGGGCTTGATGCCGTAGAAGATGCCCGCCACCACGGGCACATCGCCAAAACGCAGATACACCCACGACAGCCCGATCAGGATGAACAGCGAGGGCAGCACAAACAGCGCCCCCGCCACGATGCCGCCCCAGGTGCGGTGCATGAGCCAGCCGATGTAGGTGGCCAGCTGCTGCGCCTCGGGGCCAGGCAGTAGCATGCAGTAGTTGAGGGCGTGCAAGAAGCGGTTTTCGCTGATCCAGCGGCGGCGTTCCACCAGCTCGGCGTGCATGATGGCGATCTGGCCTGCAGGCCCGCCGAAGCTGATGAACCCGAGCTTCAGCCAGAACAGAAAGGCGGCGCGGAACGGGACGGACGTGGGGGCAGGGGACGGTGCTGGGTGCATGGTCCGGGAGTGTGACAGGCCGGTATGACGTTTGCCGACATATCAATATGCCTGCTGCATCTGGAGCCATGGATGATGAGGCAGAGGGTTGGATGCGTCAGTTTGCCGCAAGCCCGTCATGAATAATTATGAATTCAAAACCTGCTGTCCTGGCAGGGCGAGAGAGATGCCGAGGAGACACCCACAATGACCGCACACAGCACCTACGCCGACTTCTACCGCCAGTCCATCGACCACCGCGACACCTTTTGGAGCGAGCAGGCGAAGCTGATCGACTGGAAGACGCCGCCCCAGCAGGTGTGCGACTACAGCAACCCGCCGTTTGCCAAATGGTTTGTGGGCGGCACCACCAACCTGTGCCACAACGCGGTAGACCGGCACCTGGCCACGCGAGCCAGCCAGGCGGCGCTGGTGGCGATCTCCACCGAAACCGACACCGAGCGCAGCTACAGCTTTGCCGAGCTGCACGCCGAGGTGCAGCGCATGGCGGCCGTGCTGCTGTCGCTGGGCGTGAAGAAGGGCGACCGCGTGCTCATCTACATGCCCATGATTGCTGAGGCCGCGTTTGCCATGCTGGCCTGCGTGCGCATCGGCGCGCTGCATTCGGTGGTGTTTGGCGGCTTTGCATCGGGCTCGCTGGCCTCGCGCATTGAAGACGCCGAGCCTGTGGCCGTGGTCAGTGCTGATGCCGGGTCGCGCGGCGGCAAGGTGGTGCCGTACAAGCCGCTGCTGGATGAAGCCATTGCCCTGTCCAAGCACAAGCCCGCCGCCGTGCTGATGGTGAACCGGGGCCTGGCGCCCATGCACCTGCAGGCGGGCCGCGACCATGAATGGGCGCCGCTGCGCGAGCAGCACCTGAACACCGTGGTGCCCTGCGAATGGGTCGAATCGACCCACCCCAGCTACACGCTGTACACCAGCGGCACCACCGGCAAGCCCAAGGGCGTGCAGCGCGACACGGGCGGCTACACCGTGGCGCTGGCTGCGAGCATGAAGCACATCTTTGATGCCAAGGCGGGCGATGTGTACTTTGCGACCAGCGACATCGGCTGGGTGGTGGGCCACAGCTACATCGTTTACGGCCCGCTGATCGCAGGCATGACCACCATCATGTACGAAGGCCTGCCCACGCGGCCCGATGCGGGCGTGTGGTGGAGCATCGTCGAGAAGTACCAGGTCACGCACATGTTCTCGGCCCCCACGGCGGTGCGGGTGCTGAAGAAGCAGGACCCGGGCTATCTGGCCAAGTACAACGTGAAAAGCCTCAAGGCCCTGTGGCTGGCGGGCGAGCCGCTGGATGAGCCCACGGCCCAGTGGATCAGCGACGCGCTGGCCGTGCCCATCATCGACAACTACTGGCAGACCGAAACCGGCTGGCCCATCCTGACCCTTGCCAACGGCGTGCAGCAGCAGACCACACGCTTCGGCAGCCCCGGCAAAGCCATGTATGGCTATGGCGTGAAGCTGATCGACGAGGCCACGGGCGAAGAACTGACCGGTGCCAACCAGAAGGGTGTGGTCGCCATCGAAGGCCCGCTGCCCCCCGGCTGCATGCAGACGGTGTGGCGCGACGATGCACGGTTTGTGAACACCTACTGGAAGAGCATCCCCGGCCGCCTCATCTACAGCACGTTTGACTGGGGCATCCGCGATGCCGACGGCTACCACTTCATCCTGGGCCGCACGGACGATGTGATCAACGTGGCCGGTCACCGCCTGGGCACGCGCGAGATTGAGGAGAGCATTGCCTCCCACCCCAACATCGCCGAAGTGGCCGTGGTGGGCGTGGCCGACAGCCTGAAAGGCCAGGTGGCGATGGCGTTTGCCGTGGCGCGCGATGCGTCAGGGCTTACCGATGACGCCGCACGCCTCAAGCTCGAAGGCGAGGTGATGAAGCAGGTGGACCACCAGCTCGGTGCCGTGGCGCGGCCGTCGCGCGTGTACTTTGTGACCGTGCTGCCCAAGACCCGCAGCGGCAAGCTGCTGCGCCGCGCCCTGCAGGCCGTGGCCGAGCGGCGCGACCCCGGGGACCTGACAACGATGGAAGACCCGGCGGCGCTGCAGCAGGTGAAGGACCTGGTGGGTTGAGTTCAGGCCCGCCCGGGCCGGCGGGTCACTGCAGTGGCCTGGCAACAAATGCCTGTTTACCGTGCCGGTCGAACCCCGCCTGCTCGTAAAAGCGCAGGGTGTTTTCGTCCTTGCGGCCCGTCATCAGCATGACCTTGTAGCAGTGCTCCCCCCAGGCATGGGCCAGCGCGTGCTGCAGCAGCGCATGCCCCCAGCCCTGGCCGCGATGGGACGAGTGCGTCACGACGTTCTCGATGACGCAGTAGGGACGGCATGCACGCGTGAGGTTGGGGATGACGGTCAGCGTGCAGGACGAGACCAGCGCACCCTCATCCCACCCACCAAAGTACCGAATGCGTGGGTTGGCGAGCGCCTCGGCCCACACGGTCTGCACCTCGGGGAGTGGGGGCAGCGGGTCGTCCTGCGCGTGCAGGTGGGTGTACAGACTGAGCAGGGGGCCAGGTCTTCGGCGCTGAGTTCACGGATGTTCAAGGCCAGCCTCCAGGGGGCGAAGAATATGCTTGGTTGCTACTAAACTCATAGCTGCTGACGCATACGACACTAGCGCCTGGCAAGGTTTTAATGCTACAAAACCGGCCGGTTCCGCTGCCACCCCGCAGGCGGCTGCCAGGTGGGCGTCCAGCCGATGAAATCCTCCAGCGGCATGGGCCGGGCAATGCAGTAGCCCTGCGCCTGCAGGCAGCCCAGCTGCAGCAGCATCTGTCCCTGTTCGGCGGTTTCCACCCCTTCGGCGATCACCCGGTAGCCGAACGAGCGTGCCAGGCCGATCACACCCTGCACGATGGCCAGATCCCCCGGGTCGCCCATCATGCCGTGCACAAAGCTCTGATCGATCTTGAGCGTGTCCATGGGCAGGCGGCGCAGGTAGGTCAGCGACGAATAGCCGGTGCCAAAGTCGTCCAGCGCCACCGTCACGCCCATGGCGCGCAGGGCGTTCAGGGTGTCGGCGACGGCGCTCAGGTCGTACAGGGCGGCGCTTTCGGTGATCTCGATCTCGACCAGGTGCGCGGGCACCCGGGGGTGGCGCGCCAGGCAGCCAGCCACCCAGTCGGCAAAGTCCGGTTGCTGCAGGTGCTGTGCAGCAATGTTGATGCTCAGCGGCATGGGCATGCCCCGGTCCTGCAGCTGTTCCAGCACTGTGAGCGCGGCCTCGGCCACCCATTCGCCAAAGCCGATCTCCAGATCGGTGCCCTCCAGCAGCGGCAAGAACTCGCCGGGGGACACCAGGCCGCGCTCGGGGTGCTGCCAGCGTGAGAGCACTTCGGCGCCCACCACCGTACCACTGCGCATGTCCACCTTGGGCTGCAGGTACAGGATGAACTGGGCTTGCGCCAGTGCCTCGCGCAGGTAGTGCCCCTGCGCGCGCAGCAGCTGCAGGGCGCGCTCCTGGGCGGCGTCAAACTGGTGGAAGCGGTTGCGCCCCGCCTGCTTGGCCGCATACATGGCCTGGTCGGCATGGCGCAGCAGGGTGTCGGCGTCGGCGTCGTCCTGCGGGAAGATGGTGTAGCCAATGCTGGCCGTGACGACCACGCGCTCGGTGTCCAGCGTGTAAGGGGCCGAGACGCTTTCCATCACGCGGCCCAGAATGCGCTCGCAGTCGGCCACCGACTCCAGCCCGGGCATCAGGATCACGAACTCGTCGCCCCCCAGCCGGGCCACCGTGTCCACCGGCTGCAGTGCGCGCGTGAGCCGGCCGCCCACCACCACCAGCAGGCGGTCGCCCGCGCCGTGGCCCAGGCGGTCGTTCACGGGCTTGAAACCGTCCAGGTCCAGGTAGGCCACGCCCAGCTGCTTGCCGGTGTCACGGGCCTGGGCCATGCATTCCTGCAGCTTGCGCGCCAGCAACACCCGGTTGGGCAGGCCGGTGAGGGCGTCATACAGCGCCAGGCGCTGCAGCATGACCTCCTGCTCGCGCTGGGGGGTTACGTCGATGGCCACACCGAGCATGCGTGCCGGGCGGCCTTGCTCGTCAAAGCCCACGATCTTGCCCAGGTTGCGCACCCAGCGCACTGGCTCGTTGGGCTGGTTCAGCCGCCAGGTGGCGTCAAACGGGGTGCCCAGGTGGGCGGTGTGGCGCGACAGCTCGGTGGTGATGCGGTCGATGTCGTCCGGCGCAATGGCCGTGGTCCATTGCACGGCCGCCGAGCTGTCTCCGGTCACCGGCAGCCCGCGCATGGCACGCCAGCGGCGGTCGCCCGTGACCAGGCCGGTCTGCAGGTCCCAGTCCCACAGTCCCAGCGATGCGGCGGAGATGGTGAGCGACAGCAGGGCCTCGCGTTCACGCACCTGCACCTCGTTGCGCTTGCGATCAGTGATGTCGTGCACCGAAAACAGCCAGCACGGCTCGCCATCAAACTCGGTGGCGCGCATGGACTGCAGCACGGTGCGCCGGGGACCATTGCGCACGTTCAAGGTCACTTCGTAATCGCTGAGGTGGCCGTTCTGGCTGACCTGCTCCATCAGGCGCTGGCGGTCTTCAGCGGTGAAGATGCCCAGCTCGACGGCGGTGCGGCCGATGGCCTCTTCGCGGGGAATGCCCAGCATCTCGACCCAGGCAGGGTTGAGGTCCACATAGCGGCCATCGCTGCGGTGCGACAGGCCCATGGGGTAGGGCATGAGATGGAAGATGCGCGAGAAGCGCTCCTCGGACTGGCGCAGACGCTGCTCGGCACGCTTGGCCTCGTCGATGTCCTGCATCACGCCGCGCACCCTGACCACGCGGCCGTTCTCGATCACCGGCTCGCCCCGGGCGCGCACCCAAAAAAGATGGCCGTCGGCGTGATAGACCTCCATCTCCATGCTCCACTCAGCGCGTGAACGGATGCTCTGGCGGAACTTTTCGCGCAGCGGCTCGCGGTACTGCGGGGCCACATGGCGGTCGATGTAGTCGCTGGGGAGCGGCTGGTTGGGTGACAGGCCGTGGATGTCAAAACACATGTCCGACCAGTACACCAGGCCACGGCCCCGCTCGTCCTCCCATGCGCCCAGCCGGGCCAGTCGGCCGGCTTGCTGCAGCTGGTTGTAGAGCGCCCGAAGTTCGTCGCTGGTGCGTTGGGCTTCGGTCATGTCGTGGAAAACGAAAACAAAGCAGTTTTCGTCATTCACAAGCACAGAGCGTGCCGACATCAGGCCCGGCACCTGCACTCCCTTGCTTTTCGCAACCAGGGGCAGCCGGTCCACCTTGCCTTCTCGCTGGTAGGTGTCCAGCAGCCGCTTGCGCTCGTGCTCGTTGGCCCAGATGTGCAGCTCCGACGAGGTGCGGCCCAGGACCTCCTCGCGCGTGAAGCCCAGCAGCTCGCAGAACGCCGGGTTCACATCGATGTAGCGCCCGTCGGCTATGCGGGTGATGCCTGCCGGGTCGGGTAGCGTCTGGTAGAAGGTGGTGTATTTGGCCTCTGCGGACAGCAGGGCCTCCTCGGCCTCGCGGTGGGCGGTGATGTCCACGTCCATGCCGATCAGGCTGGCCGGGCGCCCCTGCGCATCGCGCCGGGCGACGGTGCCGCGGGACATCAGCCAGCGCCATCGGCCCTGGGTGTCCATCACGCGGAACTCGGCCTCGTAGCTTTCTTCCAGCCCGTCCATGGCACGGGCCAGCTTGGCGGCATTGCGTTCAGCGTCCAGCGGGTGGCGCCGGGCGTACCAGCGCTGCCAGAGGTCGGGCGCCGCCGCATCCGCACCGCTGATGCCGTAAGCCTCGTAAAAGCGCCCATCGCAGCTGAACCGGCGCTCGGCCACGTCCCATTCCCAGCGGCCGCCGCCCAAGGCGTCCAGAGCCAGCCGCAACTGCTGCTCCTGCTGGCCCAGCGCCTGCTGAATGTCGCTGCGCGCCAGCTCGGCGCGGGCTCTGCTGGCGATCAGAAGCCAGCCGATCCCGAGCATCAGCACCCCCGCACCATGGTGCCAGTGCAGGTTGCTGGCACCACCCGCTGCCGTGCCGGCGGCTGTCATGGCCAGCCAAACCACCAGCGGCAGTGTGAGGGTCAGGCCAGCCAGCGGCGCCCATTCGGGCCAATGCCAGCGAGCACCGAGCTTTCGCCACCCCCAGCCCGAGGCGAGCGCGCTGCCGAGCACGGTGGTGGCGGGCCAGGCGGTTGATGTGTCTGTCCAGAGCGTGGCCTGCAAGGCCAGCAAGGCGGTGATGGCCGCAGCGGGAGCGCCAAAGACCAGCGCCATGAAAGCCGTGGCGGTGGGGTAGGCCACGATGTTGAGTTCCGGCGCATTCCAGCGCAGGGCCTCGAAGGCGGCGATGGAGACCACCCCTCCCGCCACGCCCAGCAGGATCAGGGTGCGCCGCGACGGGTGCAGAGACTCCTGCGGTGAGAGCCAGGCCAGCACGAGCAACAGCAGCATGACGGCGGTGCCTGCCAGCAGCGTGTTGTTACCCATGGTGTTTTCCTTGGGTGGTCTGGTCGCTGAAGCGGGCGGCTGCGGGTCTGAAAAGTGGCGAACAAGCCAAAAGAAGGAGCGGGTGCATATCGCGACCTGTGCCGCATGTGGCCTTGCTCAGAAGGCATGCACCCGATAAAAAAACCATCCGCCAAGTTTAGGCCTGTTCTGAGGTGGGCCGGGCGGGCCGCAGCGTCCTGATAAGTCCGGTTGACAACAAGGTGCCGCACACGATCACCAGCGCGCAGCCCACCATCCACGGCGTGATGGTCTCGCCCAGGAACAGCGTGCCATACAGCACGGCGAACACCGGGGTGATGAAGGTCACGGCCAGCGCGCGGCTGGGGCCCGCGTGCTCGATCAGGCGAAAGTACAGGATGTAGGCAATGCCGGTGCACAGAACGGCAATGGCCAGGATGGCCGCCCAGGCGCGTACACCGGGCATCTGCGCCGGCCACAGCCACAGCGTGGGCAAGGCCAGGCCCAGCGCGGCGCCCAGCTGGCTGCCTGCGGCCGTGGCCAGCGGCGGCAGCCCTGTGAGGTGGCGCCGCGCAAAACTGGCCGACACGCCATAGAACGCCGACGCGAGCAGGCAGGCCGCAATCGCCCAGTGGGCGTGGTCGGTCTTGAACCCGGTGCCGGCAGGTGCGCGCCAGGCCAGCAGGGCCACGCCCATAAAACCCAGGGCCAGCCCCACCCAGCGCAGGCGGTTGATGCGGTCACCCAGCCACACCCAGGCGATCAGCGCACCAAACAGCGGCACCGTGGCGTTGAGGATCGAGGTCAGGCCCGTGGCGATGTGCAGCACCGCCCAGGAAAACAGCGAGAACGGAATCGCCGAATTGATGACCCCCGCAAACAGGATGGGCCGCCAGTGCTGGCGCAGCGCAGGCCAGTGGCCCTGGCGCAGCATGATGGGCCACAGGAACACCGTGGCCAGCGCCACCCGCAGGCCGGCGGTGGGCAGGGGACCAAAGTCGGACGCGCCCAGGCGCATGAACAGGAACGACGCGCCCCAGAGTGCGGCCAGCAGGATGAATTCGCCGATCCAGGTGGAGACGGGCCGGGTGGCGGGGCTGTTCATGCGGTGGCTTTCATGGGATGGGCTGCGGCGGCCAAAAGGGGTGCATTCTCCAGCGTCAGCAAAGCCCTCTTGCGATCGAGGCCGCCTGCATAGCCCGTCAGGCTGCCATCGGCACCCAGCACACGGTGGCAGGGCACCACCACGCTCAGCGGGTTGCGTCCCACAGCAGCACCCACGGCCCGCACGGCGCTGGGGTTGCCCAGCTGGCGGCCCAGCATGCCGTAGCTGATGGTCTGGCCCCGGCCAATCTGCAGCAGCGCGCGCCACACCGATTGCTGGAATGCCGTGCCCCCCGACAGGTCCAGCGGCAGGTCGAAATGCTGGCGCTGCCCGCCCAGGTATTGCTGCAGCTGATGGGCGGCTTCTTGCAGCACAGGGTGGTCGCCAGGGGCCAACGCCCAGGCCTCGGAACCGTGCAAGTGGGCGCTGGGCTCGTGGCGCTGGCCTTCAAACCAGACGCCCGACAAGCCGTTGGGGGAAGCGGCCAGCCGCACGGGCCCCAGCGGGGTGTCGGCCCGTGCCTGCACGGTGAAAGAGTGGAACTGCATGCTGAGAGGTCTTGAAAGAGTGGTAGAGGCCGTTTTGGGGCGAAACTGGCACCATGCGCTAGTGTTTATTGCCTAGTTTGCTACTTTTTTGATAGTGTCTGAGCATCTATAGGCTGAGCCGCTCCGGCACTGCTGCCACCGGCAGCCCATGCGCGCAGCACCGCGTAGCTGCGCCAGGGGCGCCAGGCCTGCGAGGCCTCTTGCGCGGCGCGTGCGGGGTTCTTGTGCTGCTGCACCCCCAGCGCCTTGTGCAACGCCACGTCCCCCGCCGGAAAGGCGTCGGGCCAGCGCAGCACCCGCATGGCGATGTACTGCGCCGTCCAGTCACCAATGCCGGGCAGGGCGCACAGGGCGGCGGTGGTGCTGGGCACGTCGGCCCCCGCGTGCAGGGGCAGGGCGCCGCTGTCCACCGCGCGGGCCAGCGCCACGATGGCCGCTTGACGCTGGCGCACGATGCCCAGCTGGCCCAGCGTGTCGCCATCGGCGCGGGCCAGGGTGGCTGCGGTGGGGAACAGCCGGTGCAGCTCGGGCCAGGGCGTGGCGATGGGCTCGCCCAGCCGCTCCACCAGCCGCTGGCCCAGCGTGCGCGCGGCTGCCACGGTGATCTGCTGGCCCAGCACGGCGCGCACGGCCAGCTCAAAGCCGTCAAACGCGCCGGGCACACGCAGGCCGTCGCCATCCGGGAAATGCGGATGCAGCACGGCGTTGATGGCCGCCGGGTCGGCGTCCAGGTCGAGCATGGCACGCACGCGGCGGATGACGAGCGGCAGCACGGGGTACAGGCTGTCGCTGGTCTGCAGCAGCACCTGGTGGCGCGCCAGATCAAAACGGGCACTCAGCCAGCCGGTGGTCTCCTGCGGCAGGCCGGTGCAGGTCCTGGCCAGCCGGACGGTGCGGCGCAGGCCGGGGCCGTCCGCACCATGCACCACGCACTCCACGCCATGGAACTGCCGCTTTTCAAAAAAGGCCAGCAACGCCGCCACGTCCAGTGGCGGGCGCCACGCCAGGCGCACAGCGCTGGTTCGCCCCGCGCCCGATGCGGCGCTGCCACAGCCGTTGCGCCGCAGCTGGGTGGGGTTGAGCCCGTAATGCCCCACAAAGGCGGCATTGAAGCGGCGCACGCTGGCGAACCCGCTGGCCAGTGCGACCTGCGTCACGGGCATGGCGGTGTCGGTGAGCAGCTGCTTGGCCGTGAGCAACCGCCGTGTCTGCAGATATTGCAGCGGCGAAACGCCCAGGGCCGCTTCAAAAATGCGGCGCAGATGCCGGTCGCTCACACCCAGTCGCTCGGCCAGGCGGGCCACGGTGGCGCTGCCCTCGCCGGGTGCGGCCGGTGTGGGCCAGAGGTCGGGCGCGTCCAGCAGGCGCACGGCTTGCTGCACCAGAATGCCGCTGGCGTCCTGCACCGACCACACCATCGCCTGGGGGGCCAGCTCCGGCCGGCAGCGCAGGCAGGGGCGAAACCCGGCGCTTTCGGCCTGCGCCGCCAGCGCAAAAAAACGGCAGTTCTCGCGCCGGGGTGTGCGCACGGCGCAGACGGGGCGGCAGTAGATGCCGGTGGAGGTCACTCCGGTGAAAAAATGCCCGTCAAACCGCGCGTCGCGCGCCTGCAGCGCCAGGTAGCGGCCTTCGTCGGATGCCACATCCGAGGCGGTGTACGAGGGGGGGGCGGTCGGGGTCATGGGCCAGATCATAGGAGCCTGGCTTCGCACCACTGGCCGTTTTCGGACCTGTGCCTTTGGCAAGGGCAGGGCGTACGCCTGAGGCATCGACTGACAATCACCCCCAGGGCCGCCGCCTACAATGCAGCGGACTTTTCAACCCCATCACGAAAGGCCCCCCTGCGTGCAACCGACCCCCGCCATCTTCAAAGCCTATGACATCCGCGGCATCGTGCCGTCCACCCTGAACGAAGACGTGGCCTTGGGCCTGGGGCGGGCCTTTGGCACCGCTGCACGCGCGGAAGGGCAGACCACCGTGGCGGTGGGGCGCGATGGGCGCCTGTCCGGCCCGGCCATGTCGGCGGCGCTGATCCGGGGGCTGGTGGAGGCGGGCATCGAGGTGATCGACGTGGGCTTGGTCACCACGCCGCTGCTCTACTTTGCGGCCAGCACGCTGTGCACCAGTGGTATCCAGGTCACCGGCAGCCACAACCCCAAGGACTACAACGGCTTCAAGATGGTGCTGAACGGCCGCGCCATCTATGGCGATGAGATCCAGGGCCTGCGCCGCACCATGGAGCAGGAAAGCTGGCAGCTGCTGCCTGGCGGCTCGGTCCGCCACGTGGATGTGCTGCCCGCATACCGCGAACGCATTGTGGGTGACGTGAAGCTGGCCCGGCCGCTCAAGATCGTGGTGGACTGCGGCAACGGCATTGCCGGCGCGTCGGCCCCGGCCATCTTCCGTGCGCTGGGCTGCGAGGTGATCGAGCTGTTCTCGGAGGTGGACGGTAACTTCCCCAACCACCACCCCGACCCGAGCAAACCTGAAAACCTGCGTGACCTGATTGACGCCCTGAAGGCCAGCGATGCCGAGCTGGGCCTGGCCTTTGACGGCGACGGCGACCGCCTGGGCATTGTGACCAAGGACGGCACCAACATCTTCCCCGACCGCCAGATGATGCTGTTTGCGCAAGACGTGCTTTCGCGCGTGCCCGGCGGCGAGATCATCTTCGACGTGAAGTGCACCCAGCGCCTGGCGCCCGCCATTGCAGCGGCCGGTGGCGTGCCGGTGATGTTCAAGACAGGCCACTCGCTGATCAAGGCGCGCATGAAGGAGACGAACTCTCCCCTGGGTGGCGAGATGAGCGGCCACATCTTCTTCAAGGAACGCTGGTACGGCTTTGACGACGGTACCTATGCCGGCTGCCGCCTGCTGGAGATCTTGAGCCGCAGAAGCGACCCGAGCGCCGTGCTGAACGCGCTGCCCACCAGCTTCTCGACCCCCGAGCTGAACGTGGCCTGTGCCGAGGGCGAGCCGCACCGCCTGACGGCCGAGCTGCAGGCCCTGGCCGCAGAAACCTTTGCCGCGCCCGCCGCCATCAGCAGCATCGACGGCTTGCGCGTGGACTGGCCCGATGGCTTTGGCCTGATCCGCGCCAGCAACACCACCCCCGTGCTGGTGCTGCGCTTTGAGGGCCACACGCCCGACGCCCTGGCCCGCATCGAGGCCGCCATGCTGGCGCTGCTGCACCGGGTCAAGCCCGACGCCCATGTGGGCGCAGCCAGCCACTGATATCCCCTGCCGCACGCCCGATGCTGTCGCTCTCCACCCCCCTGTGTGTCGCTGCCGCCCAGACGCCGTCGGCGCCGGGCGACTTGGAGCGCAACCTGCAAACGCACCTGGCCTGCGTGCGGGCCGCTGCCCACCAGGGCGTGCAACTGCTGCAGTTCCCGGAGCTGTCGCTCATGGGCTACGAGCCAGCGCTCATGGCAGACCATGTACTGACGGCCGACCATCCCGTGCTGCTGGCCCTGCGCCAGGCCGCCCAAAGCCATGGCATGGCCCTGGTGGTGGGTGCTCCGGCGGAGCCTGCGGAGCAGGGCGCATTGCCCGCCATTGGTGCCTGGCTGCTGGGGCCTGACGGCAGCGTGGCGCTGTACCGCAAGCGCCATCTGCACAACAGCGAAGAGCAATTTGCCAGCGCGGGCACGGACGACGCGCAGGTGCAACTGGTGGCCGGCGAGCCCACGGCACTGGCTGTGTGCGCCGACATCACCCATCCCGAGCATGCCCAGGCGGCCCGTGGGGCGGGCGCGGCCCTGTATGCGGCGGGCGTGCTGATCTCCGAAAAGGCCTATGCGGCCGAATCGGCCATGCTGGAAGGCTACGCGCGTGACCACGACATGGCGGTGCTTGCCGCCAACTACAGCGGCACCTCCGGTGGCTACGTGAGTGCGGGGCGCAGCGCCTTCTGGGCGCCCGGTGGCCGCTGTGTGGTGGCTGCGCCCGGTGACGCGCCCTGCATCGTCTGGGCGCAGCGCAGCGACAGCGGCTGGGCGGGTGGTGTGCTGAGCCTGTCTGTGCCCGCATGAACGCCGCGCGGGCCCTGTATTCGCTGCTGACCTGGAGCGCGCAGCCGCTGCTGCGCCGCAAGCTGCGCCGCCGTGCAGTGGCCGAGCCGGGCTACGCCTACGCGGTGGGAGAGCGCTTTGGCCGCTATCCGGCCCCTATCGACAGCCTGATGCCCCACAGCAGCACCGACCCGCTGGGGCGGTTTGTGTGGGTGCATGCCGTGTCGCTGGGCGAAACCCGTGCCGCCGCCATCTTGCTGGCCCAGTTGCGTGAACAGCTGCCGGGCATGCGCCTGTTGCTCACCCACGGCACCGCCACAGGGCGGGCCGAGGGCGAAAAGCTGCTGCTGCCTGGCGACGTGCAGGTGTGGCAGCCCTGGGACACGCCGGGCGCCGTGGGTCGGTTTTTGCGCAAGTTCCGCCCGGCCATCGGCATCCTGATGGAAACCGAGGTATGGCCCAACCTGGTGGCGGGCTGCCGGCAGCGGCGCATTCCGCTGGTGCTGGCCAATGCGCGCTTCAACGAGATATCGCTGCGCAAGGCGCAGCGCCTGTCAGCCCTGGCGCGGCCTGCATATGGCGGCCTGACGGCAGTCTGGGCCCAGACGCAGGAAGACGCCACGCGGCTCGCGGCCATGGGCGCGCCGGTGCGTGGTGTGCTGGGCAACCTCAAGTTTGACGTGGTGCCCGACGCACAGCTGCTGGAGCGGGGCCGCGAGTGGCGCACGCGCACCGGCCGCCCGGTGGTCTTGCTGGCCAGCAGCCGCGAGGGCGAGGAGGCCATGTGGCTGGAGCAGATCCAGAAAATACGGAAAAAATCGCCCCAAGCGCTAGTGGATCATGCCTTGGCAGCTATCAATAGTGAAGCATCTGGCGACGATCTTCCCCCCGTGCAATGGCTCATCGTGCCGCGCCACCCGCAGCGGTTTGACGAGGTCCACCAGCTGCTGCAGCGGGCCGGCCTGTCGGTGTCGCGCCGCAGCACCTGGGCGGCGGCACCTGCGGCCGCTGACGTGTGGCTGGGGGACTCGATCGGCGAAATGGCGCTGTATTACGGCCTGGCCGATGTGGCTTTGCTGGGCGGGAGTTTTGCCCCGCTGGGCGGCCAGAACCTGATCGAGGCGGCCGCCTGCGGTTGCCCCGTGGTGCTGGGCCCGCACACCTTCAACTTTGCCGAGGCGGCTGAGCTCGCGTGCGCGGCAGGGGCCGCACAGCGGGTGCCTGACCTGGCGCAAGGGATGGCCCAGGCTGCAGCGCTGGCAGGGGATGCCCGCGCGCACGAAGAAGCCAGCGAGCGGGCCACCCGCTTTGCCGCCACGCACCGAGGGGCTGCGCAGGCCACGGCGCGTGCGATTGTGGTGCTGGTGCAGCCCGAGGGCGGCCTGCACTAGGCTTCAGCAATTCATGCACGGGATGCACCCCGGCGCGGGGTGCAAGGACCCATTACTTGGCCAGCAGTGCGTTGACCGCTTCGATGTCCTGCTGCGACAGTGTGCCTGCCGCCTGGCGCAGCTTGAGGCCGCCCAGCAGCACGTTGTAGCGGGCCTGGGCCAGGTCACGCTTGGTCTGATAGAGCTGGCTTTGGGCGTTGAGCACGTCGATGTTGATGCGCACACCCACCTGGTAGCCCAGCTTGTTGGCGTCCAGCGCGCTCTGGCTGGAGGCTTCGGCCGCTTCCAGGGCCTGCACCTGGCCCTGGCCGGACTGCACGCCGTAGAACGCCGCGCGCGTGGCCTGTGCCACGTTGCGGCGGGCAGTTTCGAGGTCGGCCTCGGCCTTGGTTTCGAGGGCCAGGGTTTCCTTCACGCGGTTTTGCACGGCAAAGCCTGCAAACAGGGGGAGGTTCAGTGCCACGCCCACGCTGGCGGCATTGCTGCGGGCCGTGACGCCGGGCGACGTGATGGTGCCGTGCAGGTTGCGCGTGACGTTGTAGCCCGCCTGCAGGTCCACCGTGGGCAGGTGCCCGGTTTCGGCTTTTTTGGTCTCCAGCCGCGCAATGTCCAGCGCAATGGCGGCCTGGCGCACGCCGGGCTGCTGGTCGCGGGCGGTGTCCACCCAGGTGGCAAGGTTGTCCGGCACTACGCCGGGCAGTTGCACCGGCAGTGCCAGGGGCTGCGGCTTGGTGCCGGCGATGCCGACCAGCTGGTCCAGCGCCAGGCGCTTGACGCGCAGGTCGTTCTCGGCGGCGATCTCCTGGGCAATCACCAGGTCGTAACGGGCCTGGGCTTCACGCGAATCGGTCACGGTGGTGGTGCCGACCTCGAAATTGCGCTTGGCGGCGGCCAGTTGCTCGGACACGGCGGCCTTCTGGGCCTGCACAAAGGTGAGGGTGTCTTGCGCAGCCAGCACGTCGAAGTAAGCCTGGCTCACCCGCACCAGCAGGTCTTGGGTGGCGGCATCCAGCTGGGCCTGGGCCACATCCACGCCGCGCTGGCCTTGTTCCAGCGTGATGCGATTGGCAGGCCGGTACAGCGGCTGGGAGGCATTGACCCCCACGGTCTGTGCCGTGCCGGTGTTCTCGATCTTGGGTTTGCTCAGCTCCACGTTGGAGCGGGTGAGGCCTCCGGTGAGTGCGGCGGAAGGCAGCAGGCCGGCGCGGGCCTGGTCGGCCTTGCGGGCTGCGGCGTCCAGTTGCGCACGCGCCGACTGCCAGGCCGTGTCATAGGTGCGGGCCGATTCCACCAGTTGCAGCAGGCTTTGGGCCTGGGCTGGCGCACACAGCGCTGCGCCCAGCGCCAGGGACAGGATGGACAGGGACAGAGGCCTAAACGGTGTCATTGGGGGGTCCTTCGGAAGAGTCTGCGAATCGAATCGGGGTGAGCAGCGGCGGGCAGCACTGGGGCATGGGTGCGGCAAGTGCGGTCCATCAACAACGGTCCATCAACCACAAAGGGCGTCAGTAGCGCGGCACCGCCGGATCGCTTTCGTGCGACCAGGCGTCAATACCGCCGGTGATGTTGGCCAGATGCTCGAACCCGTGGTGCTGCAAGAACGAGGCCACGCGCAGGCTGCGGGCGCCGTGGTGGCACAGGCAGGCAATAGGGCGTTGCGCCTGGCGGGCGGGCTCCAGCTCGGCCAGCCGCGCGGGCAACTCGCCCATGGGGATGGCCACCAGCTCAAACCCGTCGGCGCGCACGCTGGCGGTCTGCAGCTCCCAGGGCTCACGCACGTCCAGCACCAGGGGCTGGCTGCCTTCAGGTGCAGCGGCAAACCAGGCAGACAGCTGGGCGGGGCGGACGTGATCGATCATGCAAAACTCCGAAGGCAACCGAAGGGCAGGGGGTCAGAACGTGAAGCCAGAGGGCTCGGGGAAGTTCACCAGGCGCGGCGCGATGGTGTCCCAGGGCGATGTGGTCTCAAAGCGGTCGCCGGTGCGGCGGGTCAGGGTGAAACGCATCACGGGCTCGCCACCCACGATGGCGCCCAGGCGGCCCCCATCGCGCAGCAGGGACAGCAGGTGGCTGGGCACCTCGGCCACGGAGCCACTGAGCACAATCACGTCAAACGGGCCGTCAGGGATGGCATCGCGGGCTCCATCGGCCTGGCGCACGTCGGCGTTCTGCACGCCCGCGTCGCGCAGGTTCTCGCGGGCCATCTCGGCCAGCTCGGGGTGGATTTCGAGGGACACCACGCGCTCGGCGCGTGCGGCCAGCAGGGCGGCCATGTAGCCCGAGCCGGCGCCGATTTCGAGCACGCGGTCGGTGGGCAAAATCCGCAGGTCTTGCAGGATGCGCGCTTCCACGCGGGGTTGCAGCATGCTGTGGCCTTTGCGTACGGCTTCTTCAGCGTCCGTGCCCAGCAGGGGGACTTCAATGTCCATGAAGGCCATGCTGCGGTAGGCCGGGGGCACAAAGTCTTCGCGGCGCACCACGGCCAGCAGGTCCAGCACGTCGGCGTCGAGCACATTCCAGGGGCGGATCTGCTGCTCGATCATGTTGTAGCGGGCCTGGGCGATGGGATCGCTGATGTTGGCGGACGTGTTCAGGGGCAGGTTCATGGGATTTCTCCGTGGGGCAGATGCAAGGCCGATCGGGGCGATCAGGACAAACCTTCGATTTTAGGCGCTGCCGGGGCGCGTCCCATCTTGCGAAGCGCCCACTGGGCCAAGTCATCCATGTAGCAATACACCACCGGCACCACCACCAGGGTCAAGAGAGAAGAGGTAATGACCCCGCCGATCACGGCCTGGCCCATGGGCGCGCGCTGCTCGGACCCTTCGGACAACGCGAACGCCAATGGCACCATGCCGAAAATCATGGCCAGCGTGGTCATGAGGATGGGGCGCAGCCGCACCCGGGCGGCCAGCAGCAGCGCGTCAGCGCGGGGCAGGCCGGGCACGGTCTGGCCCTGGTCATTCACGTGTTCCTCGCGGGCACGGATCGCAAAGTCCACCAGCAGGATGGCGTTCTTGGTCACCAGCCCCATCAGCATCACCACGCCGATGATGGAGAACATCGACAGCGTGGAGCGGAACATCAGCAGCGCCAGCACCACACCGATCAGCGTGAGTGGCAGCGAGGTCATGAGCGCAAGCGGCTGCAAAAAGCTCTTGAACTGGCTCGCCAGGATCATGTAGATGAAGATGATGGCCATGGCCAGTGCCGAGATGGCATAGCCAAACGATTCGGCCATATTCTTGGTGGAGCCGCCAAACTGGTAGCGGTAACCCGGCGGGAAGGTCACGGTCTCCAGCGCCTTCTTGATGTCGTTCGACACTTCACCGGCCGAGCGCTGGGACACGTTGGCGTTCACCGCCACTTCGCGGGTCAGGTCGCGGCGGTTGATCTGGTTGGCGCCGGTGGATTCGGTGACGCTGGCGACCTGGTTCAGGCGCACGATGCGGGTCGTACCATCGGTGGCGGCCAGGGCAAAGGGCAGGCGCTCCAGGTCGGCCGGGGTGGTGCGCGCCTCGGGCGCCAAGCGCACATTCACGTCATAGGTCTGGTCGTCGGGCGCACGCCAGTTGCCCACCGTGGTGCCTGCCACCAGCGTGCGCAGCGAGGCCGCCATGGGCGCCACCGACAGGCCCAGGTCCGACGCCACTTCACGCTTCACATCCAGCGCAATCACGGGCTTGTCAGGCTTGGCGCTGGTGTCCAGGTCCACCAGGCCGGGAATGTCGCGGATCTTCTCGGTGACGATTTTGGTCAGGCGCTCCAGTTCGCGCAGGTCGGGCCCCTGCAGCGAGAACTCCACCTGCTTCTGGCCGCCCACCGCGTCCAGCAGGCCCACATGGGTCACGGTGATGCCGGGCACGGTCTTGAGGCGCTCGCGCAGCACGTCGGACATCTGGTCCACGCTGCGGCTGCGGTCCCTGCGGTCCACCAGCCGCACATAAATGCTGGCGTACATCTTGCCCTGGGCGTTGCCGGTGTTGATGGTGGACAGCGTGTAGCGCACCTCGGGCATCTCACGCAGGATGGCCTCCACCTGTTTGGCCTTGGCTTCGGTGGCTTCGAGCGAAGAACCCACAGGGGTGTAGAAGTTCAGCGTGGTTTCCGAAAAGTCGGCCTTGGGCACGAACTCGGTGCCCAGCAGCGGCACCATGACCACGCTCAACACGAACACCGCCAGCGCGATCACCATGGTGGCCAGCTTGTGCACCAGCGACCACCGCAGGATGTGCTGATAGCCCTCTGCCAGCGCATCGGTGGCGCGGTCAAACCAGCCGGTGACGCGGCCAATGGTCTTGTCGTAGAAAGTGACGGGCGCCGTCTTTTGGCCGTGCGCATGAATGCTCGGGTCGTGCCAGATGCTCGACAGCATCGGGTCGAGCGTGAAGCTCACAAACATCGAAATCATCACCGCCGCGACGATGGTGATGCCGAACTCGTGGAAGAACTTGCCGATGATCCCGCCCATGAAGCCGATGGGCATGAACACTGCCACGATGGACAGCGTGGTGGCCAGCACCGCCAGGCCGATCTCCTGCGTGCCGTCCATGGCGGCCGCGTAGGCGCCTTTGCCCATCTGTACGTGGCGCACGATGTTCTCGCGCACCACGATGGCGTCGTCGATCAGCAGCCCCACGCACAGGCTCAGCGCCATGAGCGTGATCATGTTGATGGTGAAGCCAAACATGTTCATGAACAGGAACGTGCCGATCAGCGCGATGGGCAGCGTCAACCCGGTGATCACAGTGGAGCGCCAGGAGTTCAGGAACAGAAAGACGATGAGCACCGTGAGGATGGCCCCCTCGATCAGCGTCTGGCGCACGTTGTTGACCGCCACGCGGATCGGGCGGGCGCTATCGCCAATGGTTTCGAGCCGCACCCCGGGTGGCAGCTGGTTCTTCAGTTCCACCACGGCGGCGTTCAGGCCATCGACCACCTCAATGGTGTTCTCGCCTTGCGACTTTTGGACCGACAGCAGCAGCGTGCGCTGGCCGTTGTAGAGCGCCAGGCTTTCCACTTCCTGCGCGCCGTCGTTGACGCGGGCCACCTGGTCCAGGCGCACCGGCGCCCCGTTCTTGCGGGCCACGATGATCTTGCCGAAATCCTCGGGCCGCTCCATGCGCGCGTCGATCTGCACCACGCGCTCCTGCGCCAGCGAGCGGATCGCACCCACAGGAAGGTCCTGGTTCTCGTTGCGCACGGCATTGGCCACCTGGTCGGGGGTGACGCCAAAGGCTTCCAGGGCCTGTGGGTTGAGGTAGATGTTGATTTCGCGCTTGGTAGCACCCACCAGGTTCACCGCGCCCACGCCGCGCACGTTTTCCAGGCGCTTCTTCAGGATCTGCTCGGCCCAGGTGGTCAGTTCCACCGCGTTGCGATCCGATTTTTCGTCGGGCAACACGGCCAGCGACCATACGGCGCGGCTGGCGGGGTCAAAACGCAGCACGCGTGGCTCCTTGACCTCGGTGCGCAGCAAGGGGCGCACGGTGGCGACCTTTTCGCGCACGTCTTCGGCGGCCTTGCGGCCGTCGATGTGGAGCTGGAACTCGATGATGACAACCGCCGTGCCCTCATAGCTGCGCGAGGTGAGAGCGTTGATGCCCGCAATCGAGTTGACCCCTTCCTCGATCTTTTTGGTGACCTCGCTCTCGACGATTTCAGGCGACGCACCGGGGTAGTCCACGGTGACCACCACCACCGGGAAGTCGATGTTGGGAAACTGATCGACCTTGAGGCGCTGGTACGAGAACAGGCCCAGCACGACGATGGCGAGCATCACCATCGTGGCGAACACGGGGTTTTTAAGACTGACTTTGGTGAACCACATGGCGCGTCAGCTGGTCAGGGCGCAGTGCGCGAGGCGGGAGCGGCTTGTGGCGCAGCAGTTGCCGCCGCCACGGGCGTGCCCTCGCGCAGCGAACCCATGCGGCCCGCAATGACCGTCGTGCCCACGGGTACGCCGTCCACCGCGACCAGGGTCTGCCCATTGACCACGGCGCGCGCTCCCGTCTGCACCGGCGCATAGGCCACGCGGCCCTCCTTGATCGTCTGGAGATAGGGTGCCGGTTTGTCGGTGCGCACGGCATCCAATGGAACGGTCAGTACCTGCGCACTGCCCGTGGCCAGAAGGCCTTGCACAAACAGGCCCTGGCGCAGGCTGGCGTTGTGGGGTGCCTGATCCACCCGCAAATAGACTGGCACGGTGCGGCTGCCCGCCTGGGCGCTGGGGTTGATGCGCACGACGGTGGCTTGTACCAGCGCCGAGGCGCCTTCGACCGTGAGCTGGGCCTTCTGACCCACACGCACGCCGACGGAGTCAGCCGGGGTGAGCAGGGCTTCGAGTTCCAGGCGGGAGAGGTCCACCACTTCGATGATGCGAGCGTCGATGGGCACCCGCTCTCCCGGCTGGGCCAGGCGCTGCGCCACCAGGCCGCTGATGGGGCTTTTGAGGACAGTGTCTTCCAGCGCCTTGCGGGCGACATCGGCGGCCGATACGGCGGCCTGGTAGCTGGATTGGGCCGCTTCCAGGCTGGCCTGCGAGGTGACCAGCGCCGTGGCAGAGATAAAGCCCTGGTCTACCAGTGCACGGTTGTTGTTGTACTGCCGCTGGTTGATGTCCACCTGCGATTTGGCTGCATCGGCCTGTTGCTGGGCCTGGCGCAGGCGTGCACGGGCTTCGGTCGGGTCGATGCGTGCCACTTCCTGGCCCGCCTTGACGCTGTCGCCTTCGCGCAAAGTCAGGCCCTGCAGCTCGCCGGCCACGCGTGCCTTGACCATGGCCGAGTCCACGGCACGCAACGAGCCTGATACCGGTACCCCCAGCGAGAGTTGGGACGATTGCACGGTGATCACTTCGTCGGCCGCCAGCTGCAGCGGTGCCTCGGCCCGTTGTGTGGACGCCTCGGCCAAAGCCTTCTGCTGCGCCTGCCGCGCCGCCATGGCACGCCAGACACCGCCACCGAGCAGCACGACAACGACGGCCGCAGCCATCCAGGGAATCCAGCGTTTCATGGTCAGGGTGTGCGCGAGCGCGTGAAAGAAGGGGGAGGGGACGGCTTGTCAGACGGCAATGTGCCTGCTGCGCCGGAAGCCGCAGGCGCCTCGGGGCGCACACACAGGCCGTGCAGGATGTTGTCGATCTGCGTCTCGATGTATTGCTCAGGCGTCAGCTCCTGGGCATCAGGCACGCAGGCGCCCACTGAGTGCTTCCACATCATGAGGAAGATCATGGGGGCCAGCACCAGGTACACGGCGTAGTCGAGGTTCACGGGGCGGAATTCGCCCCGCGCAATGCCACGCTCCAGGATGCGGCGAATCAGCGCCTGGCCGGGCAGGATGACTTCGTGCTGGTAAAACTGCGCAATCTCGGGGAAGTTCTGCGCCTCGCTGAGCATGAGCTTGGTAATGCCTGAGGCCTTGGTGCACCCGATGCGTTCCCACCAGACCTGGTAGCAATAGCGCAGGACCTCGCTGGTGGTTCCCACAAAGGTCTCCAGCTCGCTGTTCCACTCGGCGAAGCGGCCGGCTATGTTTTCGCGCACCACCGCCTTGAAGAGCTCTTCCTTGCTGGGGAAGTACAGAAACAGCGTGCCCTTGGATACCCCTGCGCGCGCCGCCACCTCATCCACCCGTGTGGCGGCAAACCCTTTCTCGACAAACAGGTCGAGGGCAGCCTCCAGCAGCTCTCCCGGGCGGGCTTCCTTGCGGCGCTCGCGTTTGGTGCTGGTCGTGGCAGAGGAGGGTGGGGGGGGAGTGGTCAAACCGGCTATTTTTAATGACTGACTGGTTAGTAATGTAGCCAGTGCCTGTGGGCGCGTCAATGCGGCCTTGTCACATGCCGCCAAAAAGCGCGCCGTTTCGCATTGCTGCGGTGCACATCTCTCCTTGCTGGCACGGTGGTTGCGTGCGCTCGGTGCAGTGCACCGGTGCCGCAAATGTCTGCAGCAAGACAAATTTCGCTCCTAAATGTCTTATTGACAGGACATTAGAACTATTCCTAATATGACCTCCATGCCGTCCAACAATCTGCCGCTCCCCAAGTACCACCAGATCTATCTGGTGCTGCGCGAGCAGTTGCAAGAGGGGCGGTTTGCCGATGGTCTGCCGGGCGAACTGGCGCTGATGCGGCAGTTCGCGGTGGCGCGTGTCACGGTGCGCCGCGCGCTGGAGCTGCTGGAAGGCGAGGGCATGATCTCCCGCGAGCCCGGCCGGGGCACCCGCCCTTTGGCTCCCGCCCCAGCCACCGCCAACGGCGCGGGCGGCGAGGGCGAGAGCAGCCGCGCGCATCTCACCGGCCTGCTGGAGAACCTGGTCAGCATGGGCCTGCGCACCTCGGTCAAGGTGCTGGATGTGGATACGGTCACAGCATCGCGTGCCGTGGCCGGTGCACTGAATATTGCAGTGGGCGACGCCGTGCAAAAGGCGGTCCGGGTGCGGAGCACCAAAGAGGGGCCGCTGTCGCACATCACCACCTATGTGCCCGCCGACATTGCCCGCCAGTTCGGACGGCGCGAGCTGGCGCGCAAGCCCATCCTGGTGCTGCTCGAAGAGTCGGGCGTCAAGGTGGGCCGCGCGCACCAGACCATCTCGGCCAAGCTGGCTGACGCTGTCGTGGCCCGGCACCTGGATGTCTCGGTGGGCTCGGCACTGCTGGCTGTGCGCCGTCTCATCTATGACGACCAGGAGCGCCCTGTGCAGTGGCTGCACGGCCTCTACCGGCCGGACCGCTACGAATACGAAATGCAGCTGTCCCGTGTGGGCAGCATCGACGCCAAGGTCTGGGTCAGCAAAGAGCTGTCGGCCCAGTTCCACTGAATCCGTTCCTCCAACCTCAACCCGACCCACCTGCCAGGAGAATGCCCATGAGTACTCGCCGCCATTTCATGTCCCAGTCGGCTGCCGCCGCGTCGGCGCTGGCCTTCCCGCTGGTGGGCGGGGCGCAGGCCAAGTCCGTCAAGGTGGGGGTGCTGCACCCGGTGACCGGCGCACTGGCCTATTCGGGCCAGCAATGCCGCGAAGGCGCGATGATGGCCATTGAAGACATCAACAAGGCTGGTGGCATCAAGGCTCTGGGCGGCGCCAAGCTCGAAGCCCTGCTGGGCGATGCGCAGTCACAGCCTCAGGCCGGTGCCGCCGAGGTCGAGAAGATGAATGAAGCGGGCGTGTCTGCCGTGGTGGGGGCGTTTGCCTCGGCCATCTGCCTGGCCACTACGCAGGCCGCTGCCAAGTACAACCTGCCGCACATCGTGGATGTGGGTGTGGCCGACCAGATTGTGGAGCGCGGCCTCAAGAACACCTTCCGCTTTGGCCCCGGCTACAAGAAATGCGCCGAGACCGCCGTGGCCAACCTGCATGTGCTGAACACGGCCGCAGGCAAGCCCGCCAAAACAGTGATGATCATCCATGAAGAATCGCTGTTTGGCACCGGCACTGCGCAACTGCTGGCGCGTGAGCTGCCCGGCTACGGCTACGAGGTCAAGGAAGTCGTCAAGCACGCCAACCCCACGCGCGACTTCAACAACATCGTGCTGCGCATGAAGGCGATCAACCCCGACATCGTCATACCCGCCAACTATTACAACGAATACGCATTGCTGGTGCGCACCATGCAGCAGCAAAAGGTCACGCCCAAGGCGATCTACTCGGTGCTGGGTGGGGCGGCGTCGAGCTACAAGTTCGTCAAGGAGTTTCCGGACGCTGCCAACGGCATCATCGACTGCAACCACTGGTTCAATCCCAAGGACAAGCGCGCGCAGGACCTGAAGAAGCGGGTCGAGGCCAAGGGCCTGTTCTTCAGCTACGAGCTGTTCATGACCTACACCTCGATGTGGCTGCTGGCCGATGCGCTGGAGCGCGCCAAGTCGATGGACCGTGCCGCCCTCATCGACGCACTGGAAAAGAGCACCTTTGCCGATCACATCATGCCGTACGGCCCGACCAAATTCGTCAATGGACAGAACCAGGGTGCCCAGCCGCTCATGACCCAGGTGCTGAACAAGGACATCAAGGTCATCGTCCCGCGTGACTACCGCGAAGCGGACCCGCTCTTCCCGCTGAAGGCCTGACACCCACCAATTTTCGGCCCTGAATGCAGGGGCTGCGGGGCGCTCCCACGCGGAGCGCCAGGCCGCGCCTTTGCCTGAACGCCGGACTCCACACCCATGTTCGAGCTCAGCATCCTCTTTCCCTCCCTCCTGAACGGCCTGACGACGGGCGCGGTCTATGCCCTGATCGCGCTCGGGCTCACGCTGATCTACGGCGTGCTGCACATCATCAACTTCGCGCATGGCGCGTCGCTGATGCTGGCGCTGTACGCCGTGTACCTGCTCAAGCAGCACTTCGGGCTCGACCCCTACCTGGCGCTGCCCATCCTGGTGCCTGGCATGTTCGCCCTGGGCTATGGCCTGCAGCGCCTGGTGATCAACCGCGCCAGCCACGGCAAGGACGAGAACATCCTGCTGGTCACGCTGGGCATCTCCATCGTGATGGAGAACCTCGCCCTGTTGTTCTTCAAGTCCGACACGCGCACCATCGAAACGGCCTACACGCTGACCACCGTCGCTGTAGGCCCCGCCATGATTGCGCTTCCGAAGCTGGTGGCCTTTGCCGGGGCGCTGGTGGTGTCGGGCGTCTTGCTCTGGATCGTCGGCAAGACGGACCTGGGCCGCGCCATCCGTGCCGTGGCCAAGGAAAAGCATGGCGCCAAGCTCATGGGCATCAACGTGGAACACGTGTACGCGATGAGCTTTGGCATCGGCCTGGCTTGCCTGGGGGCGGCCGCGTGCTTTCTGCTACCGGCTTACTACGTGAATCCGCAGGTGGGCAGCGGCTTTGTGCTGGTGGCTTTCACCATCGTGGTGCTGGGCGGCATGGGCAGCTTTTCCGGCGCGCTGGTGGGAGGGCTGCTGATTGGGGTGGTGGAGTCGCTGGGCGGCCTGTATCTGGGCGAATCCCTGGGGCAGATCGGCATCTTTGCCATCTTCATCGCGGTGTTGCTGTTCCGCCCGCAGGGCTTGTTTGGAGCCAAGGCATGAAGCAACTCTGGACCATTGGAGTGTTCGCGGCCATCGTGGCGGCCGTGACGGGCGTGTCGGACTCCGGCGTGCTGCTCAACTTTGTGACGATGGCGCTCTACGCTGCCTTGCTGGCCCAGGCATGGAACATCCTGGGCGGCTTTGGCGGGCAGTTCTCGTTCGGCCATGCACTGTTCTTTGGCACGGGCGCCTACATCCAGGCCATTGCGCAGATGCAAGGAGGCATCAACCCCTGGGTGGCCTTGCCCATGGCCGTGGCGGGCAGTGCGCTGGTGGGGTTGTTCGTGGGCGGGCTGTCGTTCCGCTACGGGCTCAAGGGTTCGTACTTTGCGCTGGTCACGCTGGCCTTTGCCGAGGTGTTCCGCATCCTGGCGCTGTCGGTGCCGTTCACCGGGGCGGGTGTGGGCCTGATGCTGCCGCTCAAGGAGTCGCTGGGCAACATGCAGTTCGGATCGCGCAAGGGCTATGTGTTTCTCATCCTGGCGCTGGTCACGCTGGCGCTGCTGGTGAGCTGGTGGCTCAAGAACTCGCGTTTTGGCGCCTGGCTGCAGGCCGTGCGCGACAACGAAGACGCGGCGCGCGCCATTGGCGTGAATCCTTTCAACGTGAAGATGGGCGCCATCGCACTGTCTGGCGGTTTCATGGGCGCAGCCGGTGCGTTTTATGTGCAGGTGTTCCAGTACATCGACCCGGGCATTGCCTACGGCTCCGTCACGTCGGTAGAGGCCCTGGTGGCCGCCATCGTGGGCGGCATCGGCACCGTTTGGGGGCCCGTGCTGGGCGCCCTGGTGCTGCACATCCTGGCCGACATCACGCGCAACCTGTTCGGACAGCTGCCGGGCATCAACATGGTGATCTACGGCGTGGTGCTGGTACTCATCGTGATGTTCCTGCCGCGTGGTATCGCAGGCATTGGGCAGTCGGTGGTGGCGGTGTGGAAACGTTCGGGAGGCCGCCATGGCCAATGACCTGTTGCAGCTCAGTGGCCTGAGCAAATCCTTCGGCGGCCTGAAAGCCGTGCAAAACGTGAGCCTGGCGGTGCCAGAAGGTTCGTTAACGGCGCTGATTGGCCCCAATGGCGCAGGCAAGACCACGCTGTTTGCCCTGATGTCGGGCTTTGTACGGCCCGACGCAGGCACGGTGCGCTTCGCAGGTCAGGACATCACCGCCCAGGCGCCCCATCTCAATGCCCGGCTGGGCATGACGCGCACCTTCCAGATCGTGCAGCCGTTTGCGGCACAAACCGTGCGTGAAAACATTGCCGTGGGCGCGCACCTGAGGGAGCCCAACCGCCGCGCGGCGCTGGCGCTGGCCAGCGACGTAGCGGCCCGCGTGGGCCTTTCGCCACAGCTGGACAAGCCTGCAGCCGACCTCACGGTGGCGGGCCGCAAGCGGCTGGAACTGGCGCGCGCGCTGGCGACACAACCGCGCCTGCTGCTGCTCGATGAAGTGCTGGCGGGCCTCAACCCCCAGGAGATTGCCGAGATGATTCCCGTGGTGCGCGGCATTGCCGATGGTGGCGTGACCGTGTTGATGATCGAGCACGTGATGCAGGCCGTGATGAACCTGGCCGAGCATGTGTGGGTGCTGGCGCAGGGCCAGTTGATTGCCGAGGGCAGCCCGGGCGTGGTGACGTCCGACGAGCGCGTGATCGAGGCCTACCTGGGCCACGGCACGGCGGCGCGCCTGCGTGCCGCTGCCGCGAAGGAGGCCGCATGAGCAGCGCCGTACCATCGTCCGCATCCAGCCCCTTGCTCAGCGTGGCGGGCTTGCGCGGCGGCTACGGCCGCGTCGAGGTCCTGCGGGGCGTGGACCTGCAGGTCCAGCCCGGCGAGACCGTGGCCCTGCTGGGCAGTAACGGCGCGGGCAAATCCACCTTCAACAACGTCGTGTGTGGCATTTACAAGGCCTGGGACGGTACTGTCGCTTTTGGCGGTGCGGACCTGAGCGGCGCGCACTACACCGAGGTCGTCAAGGCCGGGCTGATCCAGGTACCCGAAGGGCGCAAAATTTTCCCGAACCTCAGCGTGCTCGAAAACCTCGCGCTGGGCAGCTTCACCCGCGCACGGGAGCGCCGGGCCGACAACATCGACAAGGTGTTTGCCACCTTTCCACGCCTGAAGGAGCGCACCACCCAGCTCGCGGGCACCATGAGCGGCGGCGAGCAGCAGATGCTGGCCATTGGCCGGGGCCTGATGGCCGAACCCCGCCTGCTGATCCTGGACGAGCCCTCGCTGGGCCTGTCGCCCCTGCTGGTCGAGGAGATGTTCGGCCTGATTCGCCAGCTGCGTGCCACCGGACTGGCGGTGTTGCTGGTCGAGCAGAACGTGGGCCAGTCGCTGGAGATTGCGGACCGTGCCTACGTGATGGAAAACGGCAGCATCCGCTTTTCCGGCGCGCCCGACGAACTGCTGCGCAGCGACGACCTGCGCCGCGCCTATCTGGGCCTTTGAATCCCATGCTCCTCGGCCATGCCATCCCGTTTGACCAAGGCAGGGTGATGCCTGCGCTGTGACCGTAGAAGGAGACACCACACCATGATCCAACGCCGCAGAATCCTCCAAGCTTTTGCCCCTGTGCCGGCCATGCTGATGGGTGTGCGGGCCTTTGCCCAGTCCACACCCATCCGCATCCTAGTCGGCGCCCCGGCCGGCGGCTCCACCGACACCCTGGCGCGCACCCTGTCCATCGAAATGGGCCGCCTGCTGGGCCGCACCGTGATCGTCGAGAACCGGCCCGGTGCGGGCGGCAACATTGCCGCCGATGCGGTGGCCAAGGCCGCACCCGATGGCAACACGCTGCTCATGAGCTTCACCAGCCATGCCATCAACGCCAGCCTCTACCCCTCGCTGCCGTTTGACCCTGTCAAGGACTTCACCCCGCTGACCTGTGTGGCCACCTCGCCCTCGGTGCTGGTGGCCCACCCCTCGCTGCCTGCCAAAGATGTGCGTGAGCTGATCGCGCTGGCCAAGGCCAAGCCAGGCAAGCTCAACTTTGCGATTGGCGCGGTGGGTTCATCGCTGCATCTGGCGGGCGATGCCTTCAAGATGCAGTCGGGCGCCTACATCGTCAACATCCCGTACCGGGGCACTGCGCCCGCGTTGCAGGATGTGCTGGCCGGGCAGGTCGACCTGATGTTCGCCGCCGTCGGCAATGCACAGGCGCAGATCCGCGCGGGCAAGCTCAAGGCGTTGGGCGTGACCAGTGCCAAGCGCCTGCCCGCCTTTCCGGATGTGCCTGCGATTGCCGAGGTGCTGCCGGGCTACGAATCCAGCGCCTGGTTTGGCCTGTTTGGCCCGGGGCAGATGAACCCCGAGCTGGCCAAGCGTCTGAGCGATGCCGCACGCCAGGCCATTGCCACCCCCGACGTGAAAAAGCGGCTGGAGCTGGAGGGCGCCGTGCCCGTGGGCAACAGCCCGGACGAGTTTGCGCGTTTTGTGCAGGCCGAAATCCCGCGCTGGGCCAAGGTGGTGAAGTTTGCCGGGGCCAAACCCGAATGACCGCCACCCCTGATGTTGTGGCCAGCACCCTGGCCCAGAAGCTGGTGGCCCGCGCCAGCGGCCGCGCCAGCGTCACACCCGGTGAAATCGTGAACTGCCGGGTGGATCTCGCCATGTTCCACGACTCGTCCGGCCCCCGGCGCCTCAAACCCATGCTCGACGAACTGGGCGCGCAGATCTGGGACAAATCGCGCGTGGTCCTTGTCATGGACCACTACCTGCCCGAGCGCGACGAAGAATCCCGCCGCATCGTGCGCATCGCCCGCGACTGGGCGCGCGAGCAGGCTTTGCCCCATGTGTATGACGGCCAGGGCATCTGCCATGTGGTGGTGCCCCAGCACGGACATATCCGCCCCGGCATGTTCTGCGTGGGCGGCGACTCGCATTCGCCCACAGGCGGTGCATTCGGCGCCTACATGTTTGGCATCGGCAGCACCGAAATGCTGGGCGTGGTGGTGACCGGCGAAATCTGGCTGCGCGTGCCCCACACCTTGCAGATGCATTGGAGCGGACAGCTGGCCCCCGGTGTGACCGCCAAGGACATGATGCTGCACATGATTGGCCGCTTTGGCATGAACGGCGGCCAGTACCAGGCCGTGGAGTTTGCTGGCCCCGCCGTGCAGGCGCTGGGCATGCAGGAACGCATGACGCTCTCGAACATGAGCGCCGAGCTGGGCGCCCAGGCCGGTCTGATTGCCCCCGACGCCACCACACGCGAGTGGTTGCGGGCGGCGGGCGTGCCCGACGCAGACCTTCAGGGGCTGGATGCCTGGCGCACGGATGAAGGCGCGGCCCTCACGCGCCACACCTTTGACGCCACCACGCTCACGCCGCAGGTCGCTGCGCCCCATAGCCCGGCCAACTCCGCACCTGTGGCACAGCACGCAGGGCAGGGCATCGACGTGGCCTACATCGGTGCCTGCACGGGCGCCAAGCTGGACGACCTGCGCGCTGCCGCCTCGGTGCTGCGCGGCAAACGCGTGGCCAGTGGAGTGCGCCTGATGGTGGCCCCTGCCAGCCAGCAGGACCAGGCCGCTGCGCGCGACGAGGGCGTTCTGCAGGTGCTGCAGGACGCGGGGGCCGAACTGTTCCCTACCACTTGCGGTGCCTGCGCAGGCTATGGCGACACGGTAGGAGACAACACCACCGTCATCTCCAGCACCGCCCGCAACTTCAAGGGCCGCATGGGCTCGGCCACCGCGCAGGTGTATCTGGCGTCGCCGTACACCGTGGCGGCATCGGCCGTGCGCGGCTGCATCACCGACCCCCGCGAGGTACTCGCATGAGCATGATTCACCCCTTGAGTCGCTTCGCGCCTTCCCCCTCTCTCGCTGCGCGGGAGGGGGACGCCACCGGTGGCCTGGCAAAGCCAGTTCCACGGTGGCACTGGTCTGGGCCTTGCCGGTTTCATACACCGCGCGTTGGATGAACGACATGACGAATATTCACAGGGTATGGCGCCTTGGCGCTGACATCGACACCGATGTACTCGCCCCCGGCCATGCCATGAAGCACGGTCTGGACGTGCTGGCGCGCCACTGCCTCGAATCGGTGCGGCCCGATTTCGTGGGCGGTGTGCGCAAGGGCGATGTGATCGTGGCTGGCCCCAACTTCGGCATTGGCTCCTCGCGCGAGCAGGCGGCCGCCGTGCTGGTGCGGCTGGGCATCGTCGCGGTCATCGCACCGTCGTTCAGCGGCCTGTACTTTCGCAACGCCTTCAACCTGGGCCTGCTGCTGCTGACCTGCGCCGAGGCCGATGCACTGGGTGCGCTGGGTGACGGCGATGCCGTCACGCTCGACTGGCAAGCGCCCGCTGTCATCACCCCCCAGGGCCGCGCGCTGGCCTGCGATCCGATTCCCCCGTTTCTCATGGACATGGTGCGCGCTGGCGGTCTGCTGAACCAGTTGCGCACCCGCTTTGGCAAGGAGGCCGTCAATGGCTGAACACAACACCACCACCACCGCACCGCCCTCGATGGACCCTGTCACCCTGGCTGTCTTGCGCGGCCGCCTGGAGCAGATCGCCGACGAGATGGATGCCACGCTGTACCGCAGCGCGTTCAACCCCATCATTGCCGAGGCGCACGATGCCTGCCACGGCCTGTACGACGCCGTCAGTGGCGACACGCTGGTGCAGGGCAAATCGGGCCTGCCCGTGTTTGTGGGGGCGATGGCTTTCGCCGTGCGCGCTGCCATGCGGGCAGCGGGCGAGCGCGGTGGCATCACGGCGGGCGACACCTGGCTGTTCAACGACCCCTACGAGGGTGGCACGCACGCCAACGACTTCAAGCTGGTGCGGCCCTTCTTTCGCGGTGGCAAGCTGTACTGCTTTCTGGCATCGGCCGCGCACTGGCACGATGTGGGCGGCAACGTGCCCGGCAACTACAACCCGGCCGCCACCGAATGCTGGCAGGAGGCCGTGCAGATCCCGCCCGTGCGCATCGTGCGCGGCGGCGTATTCGACGACGACGTGCTCGCCATCCTCAAGGCCAACACCCGCCTGCCCGACAGCCTGTGGGGCGACTTGAACGGTCAGCTGGCCGCGCTGGACCTGGGCGAGCGGCGCCTGCACGACCTGCTGGACCAATATGGTGACGCCCTGGTGCAGCAGGCCATGGGGGAACTGCGCACTCGCGCCGTCAAGCTCATGCAGTCGCACATCGCGGCGCTGCCCGACGGGCGCTACAGCTTCAGCGACATCCTGGACAACGACGGCGTGAAGGACGAACCGCTGACCATCGCCCTCGACATGACGGTGCAGGGCGAGCGTCTCACGCTCGACTTCTCGCGCACCTCGCCGCAATGCGCCGGGCCCGTCAACATTTCGCGCGCCACGGCGATTGCGGCGTGCTACGTGGCGCTCAAGCATCTCTTTCCCGATGTGCCTGCCAATGCCGGTGTGCTGGACGCGGTGGACTTTGTATTGCCCGAGGGGCTAGTCATCAGCGCCGCACGGCCACGCCCGGTGGGTGGCTACACCGAGACCATCCTGCGCATGATCGATGTGATCTTCAGCGCCACTGCGCAGGCCGACCCCAAGCGCGCCATGGCCCAGGCCTACGGCACCATCAACGCACTGTCCATCGCCGGGCTGCGCACCGACGCCGCGCGCAAGGGCCAGCGCTGGGTCATGTTCAGCTTTTTTGGTGGCGGCCACGGCGGGCACAGCGATGGCGATGGCCTGAGCCATGGCAATGCACCCATCTCCACCGCCACCATCCCGCCGCTCGAAATTCTGGAGGCTGCGTACCCCGTGCGCTTCACGCAATGGGCACTGCGCCCCGATTCGGGCGGTGATGGCGAGCACCGCGGCGGCCTGGGTGCGATCTATGAAATCGAGCTGCTGGAGCAGGACGCCGAGGTGTTCATCTTTGGCGAGCGCGGCAAGGCCGCACCCCAAGGCATTTCGGGCGGTAGCGCTAGTTCCATGAACGTCTTCAGCTATGAAAACAATAGTGAATGGAAGCAGCCACCCATGCGCTCCAAGATGATCGGCATCCGCCTGAAGCAGGGCGAGCGCGTGCGGCTGGAAACCCCCGGTGGCGGTGGGTACGGTGTACCGGCCGCACGGGCCGCAGCAGCGCGTGATAAGGATTTGGCGATGGGCTACGTCACTGCCCCCGCCACAGCGAAAGGCAAGGCATGAGCAGCGGCAAGGTTTCGGATCAGGCTTCGTATGTGGTGGGCGTGGACGTGGGCGGCACGTTCACCGACCTGTTTGTACTGGACGAGCGCGATGGCAGCGCCCGCATCGTCAAGGTGCCCAGCACCCGGGGCGAGGAGGCGCGCGGTTTCATGAACGGCGTGGCGCGCGTGGCCGACTCGGCCGCGCAGATCGCCACCATCGTGCACGGCACCACCGTGGGTACCAATGCGCTGCTGGAGCGCAAGGTGGCACGCACCGGCATCATCACCACCCGCGGCTTTCGCGATGTGCTGGAGATGCGCCGCCGCGACCGGCCGCAGACCTGGGGCCTGCGCGGCAGCTTCGAGCCCATCGTGCCGCGCAACCTGCGCCTGGAGGTGGACGAGCGTGTGCTGGCCGATGGCACGGTGCACAAGCCCGTGGACATCGACCAGGTCAAGGCCCAGGCGCGCGCGCTGCTGGAGGCGGGCTGCGAGGCTGTCTGCGTGTTCTTCATCAACACCTACGCCAACCCCGCCAACGAGCAGGCCGCCGTGGCCGCCGTGCGCAGCGTGTGGCCCAACCCGCATGTGACGGCCGCCAGCGAGGTGCTGCCCGAAATCCGCGAGTTCGAGCGCTGCTCCACGGCCACGCTCAACGCCGCCCTGCAGCCCGTGGTGGGCAGCTACCTGGAGCGGCTGGAGGGCGACCTGCGCACGCAGGGCTTTGGTGGCGAGCTGCTCATCGTGCAAAGCAACGGCGGCGTGATGTCGCGCCAGACGGCCTGCGATGTGCCGGTGCGCACCGCGCTCTCGGGCCCGGCGGCGGGCGTGATTGCCTGCGCGGCGATTGCGCGTGCGGCAGGCTTCCCCGATGTGATCACAGGCGATATGGGCGGCACCTCGTTCGACGTGTCGCTGGTGGCCAAGGGCGAGGCGGCGTTGGCCGCACAGACGGCCATTGAATTTGGCATGGTGGTGCGCTCGCCCATGATCCAGATCGAGACCATCGGCGCGGGTGGTGGCTCCATTGCCTCGGTGGACGCCAGCGGCATGCTGCAGGTGGGCCCCGAGTCGGCCGGTAGCATCCCCGGCCCGGCCTGCTATGGCCGAGGCAACACCCGGCCCACGGTCACCGATGCCAACGTGCTGCTGGGCCGTATCGCCGCCGACCGGCCCCTGGGCGGTGGCCTGCTGGCCGCCATGGACGCGCAAAAGTCGCGCGACGCCATCGAGACCCATGTGGCCCGACCCCTGGGCCTGGATGTGATGGCAGCCGCCGAAGCCATCCTCACGGTGGCCAACGCCAAGATGGCGGGCGCTGTGCGCGTGGTGTCCATCGAGCGCGGGCACGACCCGCGCCAGTTTGCCTACATGCCGTTTGGCGGCGGCGGCGCGCTGCATGTGTGCGCCATGATGCGCGAGGTGGGCGTGGGCACGGGCATCGTGCCGCGCTACCCCGGCGTCACCTCCGCCCTGGGCTGTGTGATGGCCGACATGCGCCACGACGCCGTGCAGACGCTGAACAAACCTCTGGCCGAACTGGACGTGGCCGACCTGCGTCGGCGCGTGGCCACACTGGCCGCCACCTGCCAGCAGCGGCTCGATTCGGCGGGCGTGAAGTTTGTGGAAGTGCAGGAAATCATTGCGCTGGACATGCTCTACGCCGGGCAGACCCACACCGTGCAGGTGCCCGTGGCGGCTGATGCGCTGAGCCACGAAGGCATCCGCGCTGCGTTCGAGGCCGCCTACCGCGCCGCCTTTGGCCGTGTGCTCGACGACATCGCCGTGCGGGTGATGAACCTGCGCTACGCCCGCGTGGGCGTGCGTCCCAAGTTCGACCTGACGGTGTTGGCCCCGCAGACCACCACGGTGAACCCCTCGCTGGGTGTGCAGCGCGTGTTCCACGCCGGCCGCTGGTGGGACGCCGCGCGCCACGCACGCCTGGACCTGCCTGTGGGCACCCGCATCGACGGCCCGGCCATCCTGGAGCAGCCCGACACCACGGTGTGGCTGGAGCCTGGCTTCAGCGCCACGGTGGACCCGCTGGGCAATCTGCTGGTGCGGGCCGACGGGGAGGGCGCAGCATGAGCCACGGCGCACCTAACCCGAGCATCAACCCGCACCACGCCGCGCTGGTCATCATCGACCTGCAAAACGACTTTTTGGCCCCGGACGGCGCCTACGCGCGCGGTGGCGCGGTGAGCGCTGCCGCCCAGGCCTTGCCACCCCGGGTGGCGGCGGTGGCCAAGGCACTCAAGGCGGCGGGCGGCATGGTGGTGGGCAGCCAGTTCACCCTGTGGCCCGATGCGCAGGGCGAACCCATGGTGTCGCCACACCTCAAGGCTCTGCGCCCGTTTCTGCGGCGCGGTGACTTTGCGCCCGGCAGCACAGGCCAGGCCCATGTGGCCGAGATCGCACCGTGGGTGGACGTGTCGGTGTGCAAGGTGGCGTATTCAGCTTTCTTCAACACCCAGCTGGACTGGGTGCTGCGCCGCGCAGGCATCACCACCGTGGCCGTGTGCGGCATCGTCACCAACGGGGGCGTGGCCAGCACGGTGCGCGATGCACACATGCGCGACTACCAGACGCTGGTGCTGTCCGACGGCTGCGCGGCCTTCAAGCAGGCAGTGCACGACACCTCGGTGGCCGACATGGCCAACGTGGCCCAGGTGCTGACCTGCGCCGACTTTGCTGCCGCTGTGGCCGCCCCTTCCGCATGAATGCGCCCATGAGCACACCCCGCATCTGCCATGCCGAGCACCTACCCGGCACCGTGGCGCAGGACGCACATGTGCCAGTAATCATCGTGGGCGGCGGCGCCTGTGGCCTCACGGCGGCGCTGATGCTGCACGACGCCGGTGTGGACTGCGCGGTGCTGGAGCGCGATGCCACGCCGCTGGGCTCGTCGGCCCTCTCATCCGGCTTTATCCCCGCGCCCGGCACGCAGGCGCAGCGCGCGGCGGGCATTGATGACAGCCCAGAGCGTTTTGCCGCTGACATCAGCGCCAAGGCCAAGGGCAGGGCAGCGCCCCATTTGGTGCAGGCCTATGCCCAGGCCATCGGCCCGGCGCTCGATGCACTGCAAGACCGCCATGGCCTGCAGTGGCAGGTGCTCGATGGATTTTTGTACCCCGGCCACAGCGTGCGCCGCATGCACGCCACGCCCGAGAAAACCGGCGTGGGACTGATGGGCCGCCTGGCCAACGCGGTGACGGCGGTGGACATCCCGCTGATCACCGAAGCCACCGTGCGCGAGCTGTGGGTCAATGCCCAGCAGCGCGTGATCGGCGTGGGCTACGAGCGGCCTGATGGCACCCTGGAGCACCTGGCCTGCGACGCACTCATCCTGGCCTGCAACGGCTTTGGCGGCAACCCGTCCATGGTGCGCGAGCTGCTGCCCGAGATGCGCGACGCGCTGTTCGCCGGCCACACAGGCAACGACGGTAGCGCCATCGCCTGGGGCCAGGCGCTGGGCGCACGGCTGGCGGACCTGGGCGGCTACCAGGGCCACGGCTCCTGGGCCATTCCGCAGGGCGCGCTGATCTCGTGGGCGCTGATGATGGAAGGCGGCATCCAGGTCAATGCGCTGGGCGAGCGCTTTCACGACGAGACGCAGGGCTACTCCGAGGCCTCGGTGCGTGTGCTGGCGCAGCCGGGCGGCGTGGCATGGAATGTGTTTGATGCGCCCATCCTCGCACTGGCGCGCAGCTTTCCGGACTTTGTCGATGCCGAGGCCGCTGGTGCCGTCAAACACTGCGAGAGCGTGCAGACGCTGGCAGCGGTTATCGGTTGTGATGAATCAAAATTGATAGCAACCCTGGCAAATACCACTAGCGCTGGCGGCCAGAACGACCACAACTGTCGTGTATTTGCCCGCCCATTGCAGGCGCCGTTCTGCGCGGTCAAGGTGACCGGCGCGCTGTTCCACACCCAGGGCGGGCTGGACATCGACGCCCAGTGCCGCGTGCTGACGCAGACCGGCCAGCCATTTCCAAACCTGCTGGCCGCAGGCGGTGCGGCCCGTGGCGTGTCGGGCGATGCGGTGTGGGGTTATCTCTCCGGCAACGGCCTGCTCAGCGCCGTGGCCGGTGGCTACATCGCTGCGAACACGGCGGCCGGGCTAAACCGTCAGAAAGTGTGAAGACATGACCCCTTCATCGTTCAAAGAACGCCTCCATGAACCCCGCGCCATCCTGGCCCCTGGCGTCTACGACGCCCTGAGCGCCCTGGTGGCCGAGCAGGCGGGCTTCGAGGCGCTGTACCTCTCAGGCGCATCGATTGCCTACACCCGCCTGGGCCGGTCCGACGTGGGCCTGACCACCTACACCGAGGTGGAAGACACCCTGGCACGCATCACCGAGCGCGTACGCACGCCGGTCATCGTCGATGCCGACACCGGCTTTGGCAACGCACTCAACACCCAGCGCACCGTGCGCGGCTTTGAGCGTGCGGGCGCCGCCATGGTGCAGATCGAGGACCAGGGCTTTCCCAAGCGCTGCGGCCACCTGGACGGCAAGACGGTGGTGCCGGTGGGCGAGATGTGCGGCAAGCTCAAGGCCGCGCTGGACGCGCGCCGCAGCGCCCACACGCTGATCCTGGCCCGCACCGACGCGCTGGCCGTGGAGGGCATCGACGCCGCCTTCGACCGCGCCGAGGCGTACCTGGAATGTGGTGTGGATGCGCTTTTCATCGAAGCCCTGCGCACCCCCGAGCAGATGGACGCGGCCTGCCAGCGCTTTGCCCACCGCATCCCGCTGCTGGCCAACATGGTCGAAGGCGGCAAGACACCGATCCAGAGCGCGGCCGAGCTGCAGCAGCGCGGCTTTCGCATCGTGATCTTCCCCGGCGGCACAGCCCGCGCCGTGGCGCACACGCTGCAGGGCTACTACGCCAGCCTGCACACGCACCAGACCACGGCGCCCTTCAAGGACCGGATGATGGACTTTGACGGCCTGAACGCGCTGATTGGCACGCCCGAGTTGATGAAACAGGGGCGGCGCTACGAGTGAACCGCGCCGAGCCCAAGGCAGTGGCCCCGTCCGCACAGCGGCGGGTGAGGGCGCGTACCATGCTGTAAACGTTCTTCCCCCGAAACTGCATGGAGACCTCCCACATGGCCCACAACCCACAAACTATCACCCTGGGCGGCGGCTGCTTCTGGTGCACCGAAGCCGTTTTCGACCGCGTGCGCGGCATCACCGACGTGGAAAGCGGCTACACGAACGGCCACACCATAAACCCCACCTATGAGCAGATCTGCCAGGGCGACACCGGCCACGCGGAGGTGGTGCGCCTGACGTTCGACGCCGACGAAATCAGCCTGGAAGAAATCCTGGAAATCTTCTTCCACACCCACGACCCGACCACCCTCAACCGCCAGGGCAACGACGTGGGCACGCAATACCGCAGCGGCATCTACTACGACAACCCCGAGCACGGCGAGATCGCCAACGCCATGATCCGCCAGATGTCGCAAGACAAGCTGTTTGGCGCGCCCATCACCACCGAGGTGAAGCCACTGCAGAACTACAGTACGGCCGAGGCCTACCACCAGGACTACTTTGCCAACCATCCCAACGCGGGTTACTGCGCGTTTGTGGTGGGGCCGAAGGTGGAGAAGTTCAGGAAGACGTTTGCGAAGTACCTGAAGGCCTGAAACGTCGCGACATCAAACGCTGTCACGCCTCCTCCACAGTGATCTCCGTGGCATACCGAAGCAACCATTGAATCGTCCTTTTCAGCGCCACTGCTGCCATGCTCTCGTGCGACAAATGGTCGCAAATGAGCAAGCCTTCAGGCACCGCTGTCACGCTGACATGGTTTGGAGCATCCGCAGGTAAGCGTTCAAAGATCTGCGATATCCCTGCGTCTGCGTGCTCGGCGACGGTGTCTCGGAATTCGTTTGGCACTTTCAACGTGTATTCGTAGCCCATTGCAAAACCCTTTGTGTGGAGTCCTGATCGTAGAGGGACGCGAATTGAATGGGCATAATGCAACCTGATTGCGTTAAAAGCGCTACACGCCAACGCAGCTCTTATGCCTACTGCACCCTCTTCAACCCCGCACAGCCGACCTTGGGCACTCCCTCCGGGCATGCGCGCCACTCGCGCCACGCGAGCGTTGGCGGCAGTGTACGAAGCCCGGCCGGACGCAGCCCTGTCAGAGCCCGAGGTTGAAGCGGCCTTAGCTGCAGCGGGCGTTGCGGTCAACAAGGTCACGGTCTACCGCATGCTCGACCGTTTTGCCGCCGCCGGCCTGCTGCACAAGCAAGTCGATGCCGCCCGCGTGACGCGGTATGCGCTGGCGCCGCAAGGGGGGGAGGGCGCTGCACCGCGGTTTGAATGCGACGACTGCCACCGCCAGTTCCGCCTGTCACAGGGTTCGGCCAAGGTGCAGACCGCCCTCAAGCAGGTGCTGCAGGCGCTGGCCACCGCAGGACACGAGAGCCTGGCGGTGGACATTGCAGTGCACGGGCGCTGTGCCGACTGCGCGCATCCGGCAGAGGGCGCTGCCGCATGATCCGCACCCGGGGGCTTTCCTACACCTATGCCACGGGTGGCGCCGCGCCGCTGCGCTTTCCGGATGTGGACCTGCGCCAGGGCGGCACGCTGCTGCTGCGCGGGCGCTCGGGCACCGGCAAGTCCACCTGGCTGGCGCTGATGGCGGGCTTGCGCGGCGCCAGCGGGGGCGACCTGTTTGTGGCGGGCACCCAGCTGGGCACTCAGCGCGGGGCCGAGATCGATGCCTGGCGCGCGCGCAACATCGGCTTTCTGCCGCAGAAGCTGTACCTCAGCAGCGCACTCACCGTGGCGGACAACCTGGCGCTGGCGTACTTTGCAGCCGGGCTGCCGCGTGACGATGCGGCCATTCACCGCGCACTCACCCAAGTGGGGGTGGCCGAGCTGGCCGCCCGCAAGCCGCACCAGCTCTCCGGCGGGCAGGCGCAGCGCGTGGCGCTGGCGCGGGCCGTCCTCTTGGCGCCGCAGGTGCTACTGGCTGATGAGCCCACGGCCAGTCTGGACGACGAGGCGGCGGCCGACGCATTGGCCCTCCTGCAGCACAGCGCCGCTGCCTGCGATGCCAGCCTGGTGATTGCCACGCATGACCAGCGTGTGGTGTCCGCCCTGGCGGGTGTCCAGACCCTCAATTTGAATGAAATCGGCACGGAGCGCCGGTTGAATATGCCTGAGCAGCTATGAATTCAGGAGTATTCAAACTCGCCCGCCTGTCCTGGCGCTACCTGTGGTCCCGCCCGCTGGCCGCCGTGCTCAACCTGCTGGTGCTCACGCTGGGCCTGGCCGCCATCACTTTGGTGCTGCTGGTGGCCACACAGCTCGACAAGGCGTTTGAGCGCGACCTGAGTGGCATCGACCTGGTGGTGGGCGCCAAGGGCAGCCCGTTGCAGCTGATCCTGGCGGGCGTGTTCCACATCGACGTGCCCACGGGCAACATCCCCCTGCAAGAGGTGCAGACGCTGCAGAAGAACCCACTGGTGGCGCAGGTCATCCCGCTCAGCCTGGGTGACAGCTACCAGGGCTTCCGCATCGTGGGCACCACGCCGGACTACATCACGCACTACGCGGCCACGCTGGCCGAAGGCGCGCTGTGGCAGCAGCCCATGGACGCGGTGCTGGGCGCCAGCGTGGCGCGCGGCATTGTCAAGGCCAGCCACGCAGGTGCGCCGCTGGTCGGCGCCACCTTCATCGGCAGCCATGGCCTGGATGGAGGAGGGCATGCGCACGGCGACCACCCCTATCGCGTGAGCGGCGTGCTCGCGCCCTGCGGCTGTGTGCTGGACCGGCTGATCCTGACCAGCACCGAATCCGTCTGGATGGTGCACGAGACCGCCACGGCCAACGATGCCGAAGACCTGGAAATTCTGAAGGAAGAGCGCGAGGTGACTGTGGCGCTGGTGCACTATCGCACGCCCATGGCGGCCATCACGCTGCCGCGCCTGATCAACGGCGGCACCTCAATGCAGGCGGCGGCGCCTGCCATCGAGGTCACGCGCCTGCTGCGCCTGCTGGGCGTGGGCGCCGACGTGTTGCGGGCCTTTGGCGGCGTGCTGCTGGCCGTGGCAGCTCTCAGTGTGTTCATCGCCTTGTGGAATGCCGTGCGCGAGCGCCGCGCTGACCTGGCCATGCTGCGCATGCTGGGCGCACCCCCGGGCCGCGTGGCCGGGCTGGTGCTGTGGGAGGCGCTGTGGCTGGCCGCGCTCGCGTCCATGCTGGGGCTGCTGCTGGGCCACGGCCTGGCGCAGGCCTTGGGCTGGGCTTTGCAGGCGCAAGGGTTGCTGCCGGTGACGGGCTGGATCTGGCTGTCCGCCGAAGCCGGTGTGCCGCTGTTGGCCGCAGGCGTGGCGGCGGTGGCGGCGCTGCTGCCGGCGATGCAGGCCTACCGGACCGATGTGGCCGACTTGCTCAGCCAGCCATGACCGTCCCGTTGAACACCCCCGTTTTTGTTTAACCCAATTCTCTGAATCACCTGGAAGGACCCACCATGAAGCACCTGATCTCCGCGCTTGCCCTGGCCCCCATGCTCCTCGTTGGTGCGCTGGCCCACGCCCAAGTCCACAACGACAAGGACACCCACGAAGACATCGCCCGCCACCGTGCGATGGCGGCCGCGCACGAGGCGGCTGCGAAGTGCCTGGAATCCGGCAAGGGCCACGACCAGTGCCAGAAAGATTTGCAGGCGGCATGCCGGAACCTGGCCATCGGAAAATACTGCGGCATGAAGCATGCGCACTGATCGCCTGTTTGTCTTGAAGCTTGTTCGCCCGGAGTCCCCGCCATGCCCCGCACCTTGAACCCCTTGCCCGTCACCGGCCAGATGGCTCGCCTGGCTTGTATTGCCGCCGCGTTGGCAGTGGCAGGCGGTGCACATGCGCAGCAAGGCGGTGCCACCAAGCCCGCGCCGGGCGCTTTTGAGCGCGCCAAAGAAGGCGCGGCCGCAGCACCGGTGCTGTCGTCGCCCCTGCCTGCGGGGGCGGGCACTGCGGTGCCAGCGGGGTCGGGTGCGGGGTATCACAGCCCCAACAGTCCGATTGCCCCGCTGCCCCGGCGCAACGACGTGGTGCCCTGGTCGGTGCTGACCGACCTGAACAAGAAGACCACCAAAGACGGCATCCTGCCCGTGTTCAACGACGCCCAGAAGGGCATGGACAAGACCACGCAGCGCATCCAGGGCTTCATGGTGCCGCTGGACGCCAAGCCGACGCAGACGCACTTCATCCTCACCTCCGTGCCGCTGACCTGCTCGTTCTGCACGCCGGGCGGGCCCGAGAGCATGGTCGAGGTCAAGGCCAAGACACCCGTGCGCTATTCGCTGGAGCCCGTGGTGGTGGAAGGCAAGTTCACCGTGCTCCCCAATGATCAATATGGCCTGTACTACCGCGTGGTGGACGCGGTGCCGGTGAAATAATCCACGGCTTTTGCCGCTGCAGCCTCTGCCGCAATCCTTTCCCTTTTTGCCTGACGTGACCCGCGCCTTCCTTCGCCCTTTGCACCTGCCGTCCGCCGCCCTGCGCGGCGCAGCGGTGCGGCGCGTGGCATTGGCGTGGCTGCTGCTGGCATTGGTGGTGGTGCCCACGCTGGGGCGGCTGCACCAGGTGGTGCACGGCGGCGCGCTGGACCAGGCGCATGCCGGGCTGCTGGCCGCGCCCTCTTCGTTGCCCGGGCAGCCGGCGTGGGACCCGGCCCCCACTGCGCGGCCCGCTGCCACACCCGGCCACGGTCTGTGGCTCCCCTATCTGCTGGCCCACCACGCGCCAGTGGACTGCCTGTTGCTCGACCAGCTGGCGCTGGGCGACGCACTGCATGCCGCCCCGCTGGCGCTGCCTGCGGCCGATGCGCCGCTGCCGCCGGCCGTGCATGCGGCAGGGCGGGCGAGCACACCCCACATTGCGCTGTTCCATGCGCGCGGCCCACCGGTCGCCTGACGCGCAGCGCACCTCCAGCCCCACCTTCTCAGCCGGCGTCCCCGCTGTGTGCCTTGCAGGGCAACGCGGCGGTGTTGTGCCTGCTGGCGCAGGGCGCGGTATGCAAGCCGCTGTATGCAGGCCGATTTGGCGGCTGCCAGCGGCCGTACCACGGCGCGCCGCCCATCATTACTCCTGTTTTCATAGCTGCTAGCGCATATTTCACTGGCGCTTGCAGCGGTTTTTATTCATCAACCCGCGCCCCGGGCGCGGGTCGGCATGCGCAGGCGCGTTGGCACCGCCAGCGCCGCGCATGCCTTGTTGCAGGCCACCACCATGACCCACACCTTTTCTACCCACCGCTTTGCTTCCCGCCGTGCACGCCCGGCGCTCCACCCTGTGGCCCTGGCGACCCTGCTTGCGCTGTCTGGCACCAGCGTTGCCACCCAGGCGCAGACTGCACCCGCGCCCGCTGCGGCGGCTGACGCTGCACCCAGTCTGCCCGCTGTCACCGTGTCGGCCAGCGGCCTGCAGCTGGGCGCCAGCGACATGACCACACCCGCCACCGTGCTGGAAGGGGATGAACTGGTGCGCCGCCGCGAGGCCACGCTGGGCGAAACGCTGAACAGCGAGCCCGGCATCACCAGCAGCCACTTTGGTGCGGGCGCCAGCCGGCCCATCATCCGCGGCATGGACGGCCCGCGCGTCAAGGTGCTGAGCGACGGCGCCGAGCTGCACGACGCCTCCACCATCAGCCCCGACCACGCCGTGGTGTCCGAGCCGCTGCTGGCCACGCAGATCGAGGTGCTGCGTGGCCCCTCGGCCCTGGTCTATGGCAACGGCGCCGTGGGCGGCGTGGTCAACGTGCTGGACGGCAAGGTGCCCACCGCCATCCCGCAAAAGGGTTACGAAGGCAGCGCCGAGCTGCGCGCCAACTCGGGGGCGGGCGAGGGCGTCGGGGCCTTTTCGCTGACGGGCGGGGCGGGCAATCTGGCCGTGCATGTGGAAGGCGTGGCGCGGGATGCGGGCGACTACCGCGTGGGCAAGGGCTGGTCGGGCGGCAGCAAGGTGCTGGGCAGCTTCAACCGCACGGACACTGGCAGCGTGGGCCTGTCGTGGGTGGGCGACCAGGGCTACCTGGGTGCGGCCTACACCCGCCAGACCGCCAAGTACGGTCTGCCCGGCCACAACCACAGCTTTGACGGCTGCCACACCCATGGCGACCACCTGCACTGCGGCGCCCACGCGGACGACGAAGCCGACGGCCATGACCACGACGCCGCCGCAGGCGATGTGCCGGTGGTGGACCTGCGCAGCGAGCGCTTTGACGTGCGGGGCGAGCTGCGCAACCCGTTTGCGGGCTTCTCGGCCCTGCGGCTGCGCGCGGGTGTCACCGACTACAAACACGACGAGGTCGAAGACGGCGCCATCAGCACCACCTTCAAGAACAAGGCCTACGACACGCGCGTCGAGCTGCAGCACGAGCCCATCGGGGGCTTCAAGGGCGTGATCGGCCTGCAGACCTCGCAGCGCAAGTTCAGCGCCGAGGGCGAGGAGGCCTATGTGCAGCCCACTGTGACCCGCAAGACGGGCCTTTTCGTGCTGGAGGAGTACCTTTGGCGCGACTGGCGCTTTGAAGCCGCCCTGCGCCACGACCGCCAGACGGCCGAGGCCCAGACCAGCGGCATCGAGCGCAGCCACAACGGCACCTCGGCGTCGCTGGGCGCGGTGTGGAAGTTCACGCCGGGCTACCAGGTGGGCACCTCTTTCACCCGCGCCAGCCGCGCCCCGTCGGCCGAAGAGCTGTACGCCCAGGGCCTGCACATGGCCACCAGCACGTACGAACGGGGCAATGCCGACCTGCGCTCCGAAATCTCGCAGAACATCGATGTGAGCCTGAAGAAGACCAGCGGCGACACCACCTTCGGCGTGAGCGTGTTCCGCAACCGCATCCAGAACTACATCTATGGCCGCACCTTGGACGAGCTAGACGGCCTGCAACTGCTGCAGTACAGCCAGGCCGACGCCACCTTCACCGGCATCGAAGGCCAGGTGCGCCAGCGCCTCACACGCAATCTGGGCATCACCCTGTTTGGCGACACCGTGCGCGCCAGGCTGGACGGTGGTGGATTGCTGCCACGCATCCCGGCCACCCGCGCCGGTGTGCGGCTGGACGCCAACTGGCAGGCCTGGGAAGGCCAGGTGGAATGGGTGCAGGTGGCCCGCCAGAACCGCGTGGCCGACTTTGAAACCGCCACGCCCGGCTACGGCATGCTGAACCTGGGCGTGAGCTACAACAGCCAGTTCAGCAGCGGCACGCCCTGGCAGGTGTACCTGAAGGCCAACAACCTGACGGACCGCCTGGCGTACGCGCACACCTCGTTCATCAAGAACGCAGCGCCGCTGATGGGGCGCAACCTGACGGTGGGGGTGAAGGTGGCGTTCTGACGGGTGATGCCGTCGCGATGTCAGCGAGCCAGCGGCGGGGGAGAGCGTTGCTGGCTCGCCCACCTCCCGGCCCCAAACCACCCAATCCACCGAGTCCAAAGGTGACTTGGATGCATGCCATACTCGCTTTGACGTGGTTGATTTTTCGATCCGTCAAGGCGACGCTGCCTCAGTCCCGGTGATGGCGCGCACCCGCTTCGGAAATGGGATTGGCACCGCAGCAGGCCGCCCAACGCCGGGTTGCGCGACGCGCGAAGGACTTGTTCGGCGCTGCCCTGCATGAATCTGATCCATTTGCAATAGCCCTGCATGCCCATCACCCCCACGCCGTCCGCAAACCTGTTGCAACTGCTTCCTGAGGCGGTGGTGCAGACCGATGCGCTGTGGGAGATCACGTACCTGAACCCGGCGTGGCACAAGCTCACCGGCCACTCGGTGGCAGCGGCGCTTGGCAGGTCTTTGCTGGAGTTCGTGCATCCCGACGACATCGGCACCATGCGCTCGGGCATGCCGGTGTTCCGCTTGCGCTTTGCCGACGCGGACTACCGCTGGGTGCGTCTGCAGTTCCACCCGGAGACGGATGCGGCAGAGCGGGTGATCAGCCGCCAGGGTGTCCTGATCGAGATCACCGAGGTCACCGAGCAGGTGCTGGTGGAAATTCGCCAGCGTTTTCTGCGCTTGCTGGAAACCATTGATGGCGTGGTGTGGGAGGCTGAAATCGGGGTGGGCAATACCTTTCTGAGCCCACAGGTCGAACGCTTGTTCGGCTACTCCGTCGAGGAGTGGCGGGCTGACCCGGGCTTCTGGAGGGCGCATGTGCATCCCGATGATCTGGAGGAGGCCTTGGTGATCGACGATGCCGCCTACAACGCCACGCACAGCCATGCCTACGAGATGAGCTACCGGCTGATTGCCAAGTCGGGCAAGGTCGTGTGGGTACGTGACCTGTGCCGCGCGGTGGTCGAGCCGGGTCGGCCGAACCGCATGATCGGCCTGATGATCGACGTCACCCAGCAGAAGAACACCGAAATCGATTTGGTGCGCTCCGAAAACCGCTATTCGCTGGCGACGCGCGGCTCCAATGACGGCATCTGGTATTGGGACTTGCGCACGGACACCCTGCATGTGTCGGGGCGCTTTCTCCAGATCGTCGGGCTGGGGAGCCGCGATCATGTGTACGAGGGCGGCTGGCGCTTTCTGGAGCAACTCATCGACCGCGAGGATCGCGCTCGCGTACAGGAGGCCTACAGCAGGCACCTGTCCGGAAACAGCGCGAAATTTTCGGTGGACTTCCGCGCGTTCCACGGAGCGGGGCGGCTGGTATGGGTCAATTGGCGCGGGCTCGCCGAGTTTGAAGACGGCGTTGCGGTGCGCATGGCGGGCTCGTTGAGCGATCTGGCCGAGCGTGGCAGCTCCTACGATGCGCTGACCAACTTGCCTGGTCGGCCATTGTTCCGCGACCGCCTTGCACAACTGATAACGCTGCACCAAGGCGACGGGGTTAACGGGGATGAGGTGCCCACGCGCAGTGGGGCCACCATGTTCGCCGTGCTGCTGCTGGACCTCAACGGGTTCAAGGCGGTCAATGACTGCTACGGACACCATGTGGGCGACCAGCTATTGCAGCAGGTGGCGCGGCGGCTCGAATCCTGCGTGCGGGCGGTGGATCTGGTCGCCCGCATGAGTGGCGACGAGTTCAATGTGCTGCTGGAGTCCATTGACCCCGCTGAAGCCAGCCAACGGGCAGAGCAGATCGCCGCCGCCCTTGCCGCACCCTATGTGATCGGCGAACACACCGTGATCAGTGGCGCGAGTGTTGGCTTGGCCACCAGCGCATCCAGGCTGGCAACGGTCGACGACTACCTGCGCGCGGCAGACACCGCCATGTACCAGGCCAAAAGTCAGTCATTGGGCGTGTGCGTGGCCCCATAGGGCGTCGTGGCCACGCCCGGCGAGGGCGTGCGGATCCGGGCTGCAGGGCCGCAGGTGGGCGCCTCAAGGAACAATCGCCACCGATTTGACCTGGGCCCACACCGCGCTGCCGGGCGCCACGCCCAGCGCGTGCAAGGACCGGTGGGTGACCCGCGCCAGCAAAAATGACTCGCCACAGCGCAGCCGCACCAGCGCTTGCGAAGGGTGTACGTCGGGTGCTATGGAGTCGATCACGCAGGGCAGGTGGTTCTGGATGCTGGTCTGCATGGGCTCCTGCACCGTCAGGCTCACGTCGCGGGCCAGCACCCGCAGCCGCACTGTCTGACCCACAGGCAGGCCGCTGTCGCGCAGCCACATGGCGCCGCCCGCAAAGCCCACGCACGCCAGGTGCCAAGTAGTGTCCCGCTCCAGCACCTGACCGCGCAGCAACGCGCCCGCGTCGTCGCCCAGCACCATGGGCAGGTGCACCGACGACAGCACCTGGTCCACCGGCCCGGCGGCCTTGACCTGACCGCCATCCAGCACCACCAGGTGGTCGGCCAGCCGTGCCAGTTCGTCGGCAGAGTGCGTGACATACAGCATGGGGATGTGCAGCTCGTCGCGCAGGCGCTCCAGCCAGGGCAGGATCTCCTGGCGCCGCGCCAGGTCAAGGGCGGCCATGGGTTCGTCCAGCAGCAGCAGGCGGGGGGAGGTTGCCAGGGCACGGGCAATGGCCACCCGCTGGCGCTCGCCGCCCGACAGCTGACCCGGCCGGCGTTGCAGCAGGCGGCTGATGCCCAGCAGCTCGATGGCAGCCTGCAGCGTGGCCTCGGCCTGCGCAGACCGGGCGCGCTTGAGGCCATACCGCAGGTTGCCCAGCACGTCCAGGTGCTCGAACAGGCTGGCCTCCTGAAACACATAACCAAGCGCCCGCCGGTGTGTGGGCAAAAACACCTGGGCGGCATCGTCTTGCCACACCTCGCCGTCCACGGCCACCAGGCCAGGGCGTGCGCGCTCCAGCCCCGCCACACAGCGCAGCACGCTGGTCTTGCCCGAGCCCGATGCGCCGAACAACACCGTGATACCGCTGCCGGGCAGGTGCAGGTCCACATTCAACGCAAAGTCGGCACGCGGCAGCGTGAGCCGGATGCGCAGGTCGCCGGGCGCACTCATGGCAGCACCCGCGAACCACGGTTCTTGAGCAGCGCCAGGCACAGCAGCACCACGAAGGAGAACAGCACCATGCCGCCCGCCAGCCAGTGCGCCTGGGCGTATTCCATGGCCTCCACATGGCCATAGATCTGGGTCGAGACCACCCGTGTCTTGCCCGGGATGTTGCCGCCAATCATCAGCACCACGCCAAACTCGCCCACCGTGTGGGCAAAACTCAGGATGGCAGCGGTGAGCAGGCCGGTGCGGGCCTGCGGCAGGGCCACGGTAAAAAACGCATCCACCGGGCTGGCCCGCAAGGTGGCGGCCACCTCCATCGGGCGGCGACCCATCGACTCGAAGGCATGCTGCAGCGGCTGCACCGCAAACGGCATGGAGAACACCACCGACCCGATCACCAAGCCCATGAAGGTGAACGACAGCAGGCCCCAGCCCATGGCCTGCGTCAACTGCCCCAGCGGCCCGGCGGGCCCCATGGCCACCAGCAGGTAAAAGCCGAGCACCGAGGGCGGCAGCACCAGCGGCAGGGTCACAAAGGCGCCCACGGGTCCCTTCCACCACGACTCGGTTTGCGACAGCCACCAAGCCAGTGGCGTGGCGATCAACAGCAGCACTAGCGTGGTGAGGGTGGCAAGCTGCAGGGTCAGCCAGATGGCTTGCAGTGCTTCAGGGCCCAGGGGCATAAAGGAAAAGGGCGGTGGCGTGGATGGGGTGTGAGTATCTCAGTGCTCGTAGCCAAAGCCGCGGATGACCGCGCGCGCCTTGTCGCCCTTTAGGTATTGCAGCAATGCCGCCGCTGCGGCGTTGCCCTGGCCCTTGGTCAGCAGCACGGCGTCCTGGCGCAGCGGTGTGTAGAGCGCTGCAGGGACGGCCCACACCGAGCCCTCCACCAGGCGGCCATCGGCCATCACCTGCGACAGGGCGACAAAGCCAAGCTGGGCATTCTGGGTGGCAACGAACTGGTGGGTCTGGGCAATGTTCTCACCCTGCACAAACTTGGGCCGCAAGCTGTTCAGCACGCCCAGATGGGTCAATACCTCCACTGCGGCGGCTCCGTAAGGGGCGAGCTTGGGGTCGGCCAGCGCGATCTTGTCGAAGGTGCCGGATTGGAGCACCTGGCCCTGTGCATCTACCAGGCTGGGCTGCTTGCTCCAAAGGGCCAGCTTGCCAACGGCGTAGGTGAAACGGCTGGCATCGACCGCCAGGCCTTCCTTGGCGAGCCTGGCCGGGGTTTCATCATCGGCGGACAGCAGCAGGTCAAACGGCGCACCGTTCTTGATCTGCGCATAGAACCGCCCGGTGGAGCCAAAAGCCAGCGTGGCTTTGTGGCCGGTGTCCTGCTCGAACAGGCGGGCAATCTTTTGCATCGGGGCTGTGAAGTTGGCGGCCACGGCCACCGACACCTCTCCCGCTTGGGCCGAAACCGCCATCGCCAACGAGGCGGCCAGAGACAACAGGAAACGCTTCACGACAAGCTCGCTATTCTTCATTGGAATAGCGGGACTGTAGCATGTCAGCCACTGCGCTATTCCATTGATGAACAGCGATGCCTCAAGCGTCTGTACCACCCAGTTAACATGCCCGCATGAGCAATTCTTCACTGCCACTGGCCGAGGTGCTGGGCCACGAGGCCACGGACAAGCGCATCGACATCCTGCGCCGCATCGGCGAGGTGGGCTCCATTTCCGAGGCGGCGCGGGGCGCGGGTGTGAGCTACAAGGCCGCCTGGCAGGCACTGGAGACGCTGACCAACCTGGCCGGGGTGCCGCTGGTGGAGAAGGTGGTGGGCGGCAGCGGCGGCGGCGGGGCCGCGCTCACCCCAGCCGGCCAGCGGGTACTGCAGGCGGCCCATGCGCTGGCGCATGCACGCCAACAGGTGCTGGGCCGATTGAAGAGCGACGACGACGCAGCGACCGGCCGCGCCGCACTGGCGCTGCGCACCAGCATGCGCAACCAGTTTCCTTGCACCGTGGGCAAGGTGCGGGCAGTGGGAGGGCTGGTGCGTGTGCAGCTGCTGCTGGCGGATGGGCAGGCGCTGCATGCGTCCATCACGCGGGTCAGCGCCCAGTTGCTGGGTTTGAAGGCAGGGGCTGGTGTGCTGGCGCTGTGCAAGGCGACGGCGGTTCAGGTGGCCCCTGCCACTGGCAGTCCCGCAGGCAATGCCATGGCCGGGGTGGTGCGGAGCGTCGCTCGCGGCGCCGCCCCCGAGGTGGTGCTGCAGCTGCCCAGCGGCATCCAGCTGGTGGGCTTTGCCGCTGAAGGAGCCAAGGTTCGAGCGGGCCAGCAAGCCACGGCGGTTTTTGACGAATCCAGCATCGTCATCGCCGCGGCTTCCTGAGGGGACAGGCGGACCAGCGGGCCCCGCTACCTGCTGCGATCGCCGTCGCGCACGGATTCGATCGTGCCGTTGTAGATGCGAACTACCCCCAGGAAGGTGCCCGGCCCCCGGTCGTACGTCCACTCTTCCATGGGCACACACTGGTTGGCCAGCACTGCTGCGGGACCGCCCGGGCGGTAGGGCGTCACCACCCAGCCCAGCTGCAGCATGGAAACGCACACGCCCTGGCGGTAGATGGGATCACCACATTTCTGCAGCAGCGTCACGGGAGAGTCGCCTTTGCCCACCAGCGATCCATTGCAGCGCAGGGACTGCGAGGCCTGGGCCGGCAGCACCGTGCACAGGGCCAGTGCGGTTGCCACCAGCTGCAAGGTCCTTTGATGAAGGCCTGGCAGCGCTGTCTGGTTGCGGAGGTATCTCATGGAGGCGGTTTCGAAAATACTGCGCATTACTGTACAGCGGCACAGCCGTGGAGGGGCGTGCACCGCCTTTCGCTTCGCTTTCATCGCCTGTCCGTAGAAGCACAGTGGCCCCAGCCCGCCACAGGCGGCATGATCGGGGGATGAAACTGCTGTTGGTCGAAGACGATTTTGATCTGGCCGGGGCCCTGAGCCGCAGTCTGGTGGCCCGTGGGTTCGAGGTGTTGTGCTGCGCCGATGGCAAGGAGGCCCTGGCGGCTGCGCGGCGCACCGCGTTTGACGTGATCACGCTCGACCTGTCGCTGCCGGGCCTGGACGGGCTGGAGGTGCTGCGGCGCCTGCGCGATGGCGGCAGCACCACGCCGGTGCTGGCATTGACGGCCCGCGCGGCCGTCACGGACCGGGTGGCGGGGCTGGAGGCCGGGGCCGATGACTACCTGGCCAAGCCGTTTGACCTGGACGAACTGGTGGCGCGGCTGCGAGCCCTCACGCGCCGCGTGGGGCGCGACGGGCAGTTGCGCTGCGGCGCTCTTTACCGCGAGCCGGGCAGTGGCGTGTTCTACAACGATGCCTTGCCGCTGGAGTTGTCGCAGCGGGAGTCCGAACTGCTGCGGCTGCTGATGTCGCGCGTGGATCGGGTGGTCAGCAAGGAAGAGCTGCGCACCCAGGTGTTTGCCAACACGGACGAGCAGGTGCAAGCCGATGCGGTGGAAGTGGTGGTGCACCGGCTGCGCAAGAAGCTGGTGGGCACCAACGCCGAGATCGTGACCTTGCGCGGCGTGGGTTACCTGCTGTGCGACGCCGACAGCATGGCCGCCCACAAGACGGACAAAGCCGACAAGTCCGATAAGGGCGGGGTGGCCCGGTGACGCTGAGGTGGTGGCAGCGGCGGCCCTGGCGGCCGCGGGGCGGCTCATTGCAGCGGGTGCTGCTGGTGGGCTGGCTGGTGCCGCTGTGGGGGCTGGTGGCCGTGATCTGCGTGGTGCAATGGACCTATCAGGCGCAGCATGACGCCACTGCGCAGGACGAGGCCCTGCGCCAGGCGCTGGCGCACTGGCCCGCAGATCTGTCAGCAGAGCCTGCCGCATCCCTGCCTGCCCAACCAGCGCCCGGTGTCTGGTACCGCGAGAGCAATCTGGACGGCGAACGCCTGGCTGGCAGCCCCGATCTGCCGCGCGTGCCTCCCACCGAGGTGGTGCGTGACCCCGGTGCCGTGCACTTCTACCTGGCGCAGGTGGGCGACCGGCTGGTGCGGGTGGCCGTGACCCTGTACCAGCCCACCGTGGCGAAGGAGGGGAAAGCCGCAGCTGCGCCCGTGGTGCGCCAGGTGGCACGCCCGCTGGGCGAGCGCCTGCCCGGCGCGCGCAGCCTGCTGGGCGGCGGCTCGGGCCTGTGGTGGGTGCTTCTGCTGGCCGTGGCGATGACCGCCGTGGCGGTGCTGCTGGCACGGGCAGCGTCGGGATGGCTGCGGCATGCCGATGTGTCGCTGATGCGGCCGCTGAGCACCGACGCTGCGGTCACGGCAGAGCGCATCTACGAAGGCCCGTCAGAACTCGCGCCCGCCGTGCAGCATTTTGCCGAGCTGCAACACAGCCAGAGCCGCTGGATCGAGGAGCAGCGGCGCTTTCTGGCCGATGCCACCCACCAGCTGCGTACCCCCATGGCCGTACTGCGCACCCAGCTGCAGGCCGCCATGGCAGGCGACATGCTGGTGGGCGATGCGCTGCAGCAGATGCTGCACACCGTGGACCGCGCCTCGGGCCTGGCCAACCAGTTGCTCAGCCTGAGCAAGGTGGAGCAGCTCAAGCGCATGGGCGAGCTGCCCAGCGTGGACCTGAACGCGATTGCCCGCGAGGCCGTGATGGAGCTGGCACCGCTGATTGCGGCCAAACGGCTCGACTTTGCGCTGGAGGGCCCCGACACGCTGTGGGCACCCGGCGACGCGGCGCTGCTGGGCGAGCTGATGCGCAACCTGCTGGCCAACGCCATCCACCACACGCCCATCCATGGGCGTCTGGGCGTGCTGCTGCGCGACAGCACAGGGCGGCGCGAGGTGCTGGTGTGGGACGAGGGCCCCGGCATCGACGACGCTGTGCGGCAGCGATTGTTCCAGCCGTTTTCGGCCGGGCAGGGTGGGGTGGGCCTGGGGTTATCCATCTGCCGGCAGATTGCCGAGGCAATGGGCGCGCAGGTCACGCTGTTCAACCGCATGGACGCGGGGCAGGTCATCGGCGTGGATGCCGTCGTGACCTGGGAAGAATGAGATGCCCGTGACGCCGCCCTCTGAGACACCAACCGTGCATGGCATCGAGTTCCGGGATGTCAGCAAGCGCTACGGCTCGTCGCCCGACGCTCCGCTGGTGGTGGACCACATCAGCTTCAGCGTGCCGCGCGGCACGCTCACCACCATCCTCGGGCCGTCGGGCTGCGGCAAGACGACCACGCTGCGCCTGATAGCCGGGCTCGAATCACCCACATCGGGCCGCATCTTTATCGACGGGCAGGATGTGACCCCCCTCGGCCCGGCGCAGCGCAATGTGAGCCTGGTGTTCCAGAACTACGCGCTGTTTCCGCACATGAACGTCATCGACAACGTGGTCTACGGCTTACACCTTTCGGGCCTGGGCAGTCAGCAGGTGCGCGAAAAGGCCCGCGCCATGCTCGACACCGTGGGCCTGCACGGCCTGGACCAGCGCAAGCCGCATGAGCTGTCGGGCGGGCAGCAGCAGCGGGTGGCGCTGGCGCGGGCGCTGGCGCTGGAGCCCGCCGTGCTGCTGTTTGACGAACCCCTGTCCAACCTGGACGCCCGCCTGCGCCGTTCCATGCGCGAGGAAATCCGGGCCCTGCAGCAGCGCCTGAAGCTCACCGTGGCCTATGTCACCCACGACCAGTCCGAAGCGCTCGCCGTCAGCGACCAGATCGTGGTGATGGACCGGGGCGCCATCGCCCAGTGCGGCGCGCCCAGCGCGCTGTACGAGCAACCCACGTCCGAGTTTGTGGCGGGCTTCATGGGCGAGGCCATGCTGTTTGCAGCCCAGAACCACGCGCCCCGCCCGGGCAGCAATGCAGCCACCGGGTACGCGCAACTGGGCCCGCTGCGTGTGCCGTCACCCGCCGCACTGCCCGCGGGCCCGGTCAAGATCGCCGTGCGGCCTGAGGCCTGGGTGATTGGCCCGGCCACATCGGCGGGCCTGGCCGCGCGGGTCACCCGCTGCACCTACCTGGGCAGCGTCATGGAATACACCTTTGCCAGCGCCCTGGGCGCCATTTTTGTGGTGTCGCCCCTGGTGGAGTTGCCGCTGGATGTGGGGGCCCCGGTCAGCCTGACGCTGGCAGACCATGGCGTATCCGTGGTGGCCGGATAAGAACCTGTTCAAAGGTGCGCCGCGTTTGCCCGGTATGCGCCCGGCATGCGCCACACCGTTTTGTTAACCCCTTTTTGATGAGCCATGCCTCTGGACTACACCGTTGCTGTTTTTGACCTGGACAACTGCCTGATGGATGCGCGGGCGGTGGGCCCCTTGTTCGAGCCCGCATTCGAGGCCGTGCGGCAAGCCAACCAGGGTGCGCTGAGCCCGCAGGCCCTGGACCAGGCGCTGCAGGCTTGCTGGTTCACTGCGTTCGACCTGGTGGCTGAGCGCCACCATTTCACGCCGGCCATGCGCGCGGCGGGGTGGCAGCAGTTCAGCCAGATGGAGGCGAAGGCGCCGTTGCGAGGCTATGCCGACATCGGCCTGCTGCCCCGCATTCCGTTGCGGCGCTACCTGGTCACCAGCGGCTTTCGGCGCCTGCAGGACAGCAAGATCGATGCGCTGGGAATCCGCCCCTGGTTTGAACAGGTGCTCATCGACGCGATTGACGCACCACCCACTGGTGCCGGGCACGGCAAGCAGGCCCTCTTTGAACAGATCCTGGCCCGCGAGGGTTGCACGCCCCGCCAGATGCTGGTGGTGGGCGACAACCCCTTGTCCGAGCTGGCGGCCGGGCGCGCGCTGGGGGCTACCACCGTCCAGACCGTGCGGCCGGGTGTCGAGCCTTGGCCGCTGGCTGACCATCGGGTGGATGGTCTGCAAGGGCTGCTGGCCCTGCTGTCGGCGGACGCACCGCGCGCCGCAGCGGATATGCCCCCAGCGGGCCCAGACCACAGGTTTTGAAAGAAATCGGTGTCAAGCGCTGGTGCAATATGCGCTGATAGCTATTGAATATGTAGCAAATCATGGCTGTGCGGCGAGCGCACCACGCCGAATCGGCAGGGATCATGGGAGACAATCGGCGCCCACCCTTGCCGACCTGGCGCGCTTTTTTCCGTGAACTCTCCTGTCTTCACCTCGCTGATCCCCGTCATCCTGTTCATCGCCATTGGCTTTTATGTGGGGCGGCGTGGCTGGATTCGTCCCGAATCCGTCAAGGACCTGGCCAACCTCGTGTTCATGGTGCTCACGCCCGCGCTGCTGTTTCGCACCATGAGCACGGTGCACCTGGAAGACCTCAACTTCGGCCCCGTGGGCATCTACTTTGTGGCGTTTGGTGTGGTCTACGCGGCCACGCTGGCAGTGCAGGGCTTCAACACGCTGGGCGCCGCGCGGGCGCTGGCCAACACCTTCAGCAACACGCTGATGATCGGCGTGCCGCTGGTGGGCCTGGTGTTTGGCGAGGCAGGGCTGGTCACGCTGTTCACGCTGATCTCGGTGCACTCGCTCATCCTGCTGACTGCAGCCACGGTGGTGTTCGAGCTGGCCGCCGCGCGCGAACGCGCCCGTTCGGGCGACGGCCCTCAGCACTCCATGCTGCGCACAGTGCTGCAGGCCATGGGCAAT